>FLNX01001792.1_pt1 | contig 93895 bp, 78 predicted proteins | sample 1140341 | NCBI WGS metagenome assembly FLNX01 (sample SAMEA3878208, study PRJEB12797) | bioreactor metagenome | biome: Moose rumen | place: Sweden | collected 2011-10
GGACAATACAAAATAAAAATGCATTTTTATTTTCATTATCGAGCGGAAGTACCTTCTCTAAAGGTACGATTAAGCGAGGACATAAACAAAAAAACATGAAATAATTTTGCCATTTAATCATATTCTATTATCTTTGTCCCATAATTATAAAACCTTGAGACCTTATGGAGCAACTATTGCACTACGTATGGAAACACAAGATGTTCCCTCTTTACGGACTTCAAACCGATGACCACAAAGATATTGAGGTCATTGATCCTGGATTGCACAATCATAATGCCGGTCCTGATTTCTTCAATGCAAAAGTGAAAATCGGAGGAACACTATGGGTTGGCAACGTGGAGATTCACGACAAGTCATCCGACTGGTATCTGCACGGTCATGACAAAGACAGTCGCTACGATAATGTCGTGTTGCACGTCGCCGGAACCATCGACGCCGAGGTAAGGACAACAAAAGGAAGGGTGCTGCCACAAATGCTCTTGAGCGTGCCAGAGACAGTGGAATACCACTATCGCGAGCTTCTTGCCACAGACAAATATCCGCCTTGCCACAAGATTATACCACTGCTGACAACTCTTACCATTCATGCCTGGATGAGTGCTTTACAGACAGAGCGTCTGGAACAAAAAACCGTTGCCATACAAAGGCGGGTAAAGGATTGTGGCGGCTCATGGGAGAACGCATATTTCATCACGTTGGCACGCAGCTATGGATTTGGTATCAACGGCGACGCTTTCGAGACATGGGCAAAGAACATCCCGCTAATGGCTATATCCCATCACCGCGACGACCTGTTTCAAATAGAGGCAATCTTTATGGGACAAGCAGGGCTCTTGGACCTGGATGCCATTCCAGAACGCCACCAGTTGAATGCCTTAAACGAAGGATATTTCCAAAAGCTGCGCAAAGAATACCTGTATCTCGCGCATAAGTTCGGACTCAAGCCAATGGACAGCCGTCTGTGGAGATTCCTGAGACTTCGGCCGCAGAACTTTCCACATATACGAATAGCACAGATTGCCCAACTATATTACCATAACAAAACCGGGCTTGCCATGCTCACTGAGTGCAAGACTATAAAACAAATAGAGACATTGATGGAAACACAGGTCACACCTTACTGGGAGACACATTATGGATTTGGCACTGTCAGCGAGAGGAATACAAAAAGCCTCTCACCGTTTTCCATCAACCTTATCATGATTAATACGGTCGTGCCAATGTTGTTTGCCTATGGCAGGCACCGCTCCGACGAAAGGTTGTGCGACCGCGCCTTCGACTTCCTCGAGCAGCTGAAGGCAGAGAACAATCATATTGTCAGGATGTGGCATGAGTGTGGACTTACTGTCAGAAACGCAGGCGACTCTCAGGCATTGATTCAATTGAAAAAAGAATATTGCGACAAAAAAGACTGTCTCCGCTGCCGCATAGGATATAAATACTTAGAGGGTAAATGGAAAGAATAGGAAAAGAACCAAATAAACACTACGATTATGGAAAAATATGTTTTTGAGACACGAATGGAGGTACGCGACTACGAATGCGATATCGAAGGTATTGTCAACAATGCCAACTATCTGCATTACATCGAACACACACGACATCTATTCCTGAAAAGCCTCGGTGTCAGCTTTGCCAAGATGCACGAAAAAGGTGTCGATGCTGTAGTTGCAAGGATGAGACTATGGTACAAGGCACCGTTACGATGTGACGATGAGTTCATCTCACGCCTCAACCTGACAAAGAAAGGTATTCGCTACATCTTCACTCAGGAGCTTATACGGGCAAGCGATGAGAAATCATCTTTCTTGGCTGAGGTGGAGCTTGTATGCCTCATTAATGGCAGACCTGGCGACAGCGAGGACTATAACCGTGCCTTCGAGAGGTTTATCAAGGAATAGCATTACGCTATGATGGTATGAAAGACACCGTTTCGCATTTGACAATTAAAATATTACAGACATGCAAGAAAAAGAAATCCTTTGTACAATGGCCTTAACAAGAGTAAGCTACTCTTCACTGGCAGGACTGCTACAACTTTATCGTACTGCCGGCTCTGCGGCAAGAATAGTGGAGTATTGTAATGACATAAGAGAACTGATTCCTCACGCACACCCACGCTTGGTGGAAGCACTGAGGCTGATCACTGGTGAACCGATGCGGCGAGCCGAGGTTGAATACAAATACAACCAAGATCACAACATTGAAATGCTATGCTATAATGACGAACGCTATCCCGCAAGACTACGTGAATGCGATGACGCACCAGTGATACTGTATTACCGGGGTGTGGCAGACCTGAACCAACGGCATGTCATCAACATCATCGGTACTCGCAACTGCACCACCTATGGCAAAGACCTCATACGCCGGCTGTGTGAGGACATGCGGCTGCTCTGTCCACAGCTGCTCATAGTCAGTGGACTGGCTTACGGCATTGACATCTGTGCACACCGAGAGGCTTTGCGCTGTGGCTACGACACTGTCGGCGTCGTTGCTCATGGGCTCGATGACCTCTACCCGTCATTGCACCGTGACACGGCAAACGAGATGGTAACACACGGAGGACTGCTATCTGAGTTCATGACTCAAACGGAACCGGAGAAACGTAATTTCGTACAACGCAACCGCATCGTTGCCGGTGTGTCGGATGCCTGCCTTGTTGTGGAAAGTGCCGCAAAAGGAGGTGCTCTTATCACTGCCGGAATCTCACGGAGCTATAACCGCGACGTGTTTGCTTTCCCTGGAGCAGTGGGGGCACCACGCTCAGAAGGATGCAACAACCTCATTCGCGACAACAAGGCAACGCTTGTAACCTGCGCTGAGGATTTGACGAATGCTATGGGATGGAACGAAAATACTCTTCTCCAACCAGCTACGAAAGATGGTATTGAACGGGAGCTGTTCCCTACGCTAACTTCTGAAGAGCAACAAGTGGTCTCCACTTTACAAAAGAATAATGACTTACAAATAAACATGCTCTCGGTGCAAGCCAATATCCCAATCCAAAAGATCAATGCCACTCTCTTCGGACTCGAAATGAAAGGTGTTATTAAAACACTTGCCGGAGGGATGTATCATCTTATTGTGTAATGTTGTGCCCGCTTGTTTAACATAATTGAATATTTTTTATTACCTTTGCAGCAAGAAAATGAGAATAGGGGATATTGAGTTTGGAGAAAAACCGCTCTTCCTCGCACCGATGGAAGATGTTACGGATATTGGCTTCCGCAGGCTATGCAAGCGGTTTGGAGCCGCTATGGTATATACCGAGTTCGTGTCGGCAGAGGCCCTCATCCGCGACGTGAAGTCAACTATCGACAAACTCACCATCAGTGACGAGGAACGTCCGGTAGGCATACAGCTCTACGGCAGAGATCTGGACGCAATGGTCGAGGCGGCAAAGATTGTGGAACAGGCACAGCCTGACGTGATAGACCTCAATTTCGGATGCCCCGTGAAGAAAGTGGCAGGCAAGGGTGCCGGTGCCGGAATGTTACGCAACATACCACTGATGCTCGACATCACACGTGAGGTGGTTAAGGCTGTGAATATACCCGTAACCGCTAAGACACGGTTGGGGTGGGACTGCAACAACCTTATCATTACCGAGCTGGCTGAGCAACTGCAAGACTGTGGCATTAAGGCTCTCACCATACACGGACGCACACGAAGCCAGATGTATACTGGTGATGCTGACTGGACACTCATCGGGGAGGTGAAACGGAATCCACACATACACATACCTATCATCGGCAACGGTGACATTAAGACTCCGGAGGATGCGCAAATGGCATTCGAACGCTATGGCGTAGATGCCGTAATGGTAGGACGCGCCACTTTCGGTGCTCCATGGATTTTCCAGGAAATGCGTGAGGGTGTTAACGGGAAATCAGAACTGACAACCTCACAAAAGATCGATATCCTTCTCGAACAACTACATATCAACGTGGAGCGTATCGGAGAGCGGAGAGGTATAATACATACACGACGCCATCTCGCCTCGACACCAATCTTCAAAGGCATACCTGACTTCCGCCCGACACGTATCGCAATGCTTCGTGCAGAGACCGTAGAGGAGCTTACCGCTATTCTGGAAAATTGTAGAAAGACCCTTTACCCTTAATACGTGAGATGACAGTACGATAGGCACTCTTCGTAAGACCCATAATCAATAATATCTGCTGTTTATCAAAACCCATGTCATAGAAGGCAAGGAAACATTTCTCGCGAGGAGTAAGATTACTGCCATTTTCCTTGATTTCATCGAAGAAGTCTCTATGATCCATACGATAGTAGCTAAGGAAGTCCACATAGAGAGAGTTTGCTTGCGGTACCCCAAGTATCTAGGTGGTGTCATTCATAAAAGAGGACGGGTTCCTGATCAAATGATTGCAGCCAGAATAGCGGAGGCCATTTGGTATTCATATTATAAAGATACAATTTTTCTATGTCGCCCATATCATGTTGCTTTGATAGGAGATAGTATATGGGTCGTAAAACCAACAGCATATGGTAATGTTGGATATGGATATGTTGAGATTAATAGACAAGACGGAAGGATTATAAGAGTAATTTGGGGAAAATGAAAAGGATAATAATAACAGCAATTGTGGCCGTTGCTGTTCAGCTCGGCTACGCACAGGGAACAACCTCACACCTCCTTCGCAACGGCGATGTCGTCCTGCGGCAGCAGGCGGCATGGACCTCTGCGGGTGAGGCTGGAGAGAACATCGTCTGGGACTTCAGCAACCTCAACATCTCGGACACACAGGATGAGGTGACATACGAGGATGTGCCGGCACGGGACGGTGTCATCGCAGGAACAAAAAGCCTCACACGGCACTACTATGCCATGACGGGCGACACGCTTCTGTCACTCGGCTACGAGAGCAACACCACACTGGCGGACTACGGCAGGCCGGAGGCACTGGCACTAATGCCCCTCCGCCTGGGTGACAGCCTTGGGGGAACCGTACACGGCACGGTGATGTACTCCGAGCGTATCATGGCACGCACATACGGCACATACGACAACAGGGTGGACGGCACAGGATGTATGGTGCTGCCTTCGGGCGACACTCTGAGGCACGTCACACGCCTGCACCTGCACAGGGTGACGGGTACGGAGTGCTTCCCGTACGTCAACACCGGAGACAGCCTGCGGCACATAGTGTACACGGCTTGTCCGCTTACAGATAACGGGATGGCACAGCGTATGGCAACCGACAGCACCCTGCTGGCAACGGACACGTACCTATGGTATGCCGAGGGCTATCGATACCCCATATTAGAGACAACGGCAACGGGACCGGCAGGGCAGGCTCCGGTAAGCATGGAGGCATACTACTGCGCACCAGAGGAGCAGGTGCTAATGTACGATGTGGAGAACGAGCAGATAAGGAGCGTGCTTGCGGCTGCCGATGCCCTGCGGGACGCAAGCGGCAACAGCCCTGCCGCTGCCAACGGCGGCAGCGGCATACTAAGCTCATGTGTGGTTTCCTTCTCTGGTGACGTGGTCACGGTGAGCTATACGCCGGAGGTTGGAGTGTCCTTGCGGCTGCTGCTGTGCGACGTTTCGGGAGTGGTATACAGGTCGGCGACGGGTGACGGAATGTCGGGCAGCATGGCTCTCGACTGCTCGGGGCTGCACCGCGGTGAGTATGTGCTGTACATACAGGCTGGCGGCGACATACGTACGGAGAAGATTGCGCTTCAGTAAAAAAGGACCTACGCAAATGAGACAATACCGTAACGACATCATAGGACACCTGCACTGGTTGGCGGCACACGGCAAAGCCGCCACGGATGAGGAGTGGCAGTCTTTTAGACAATGTTTTATCAGTCTTCCCTCTGAGGGGGGAAGACTGCGCTTAGCGGCGGACTCTTTGCCGCCTGGGTTCATAGAAAGGCTGAGTGCCTACGGCTATGCGCCAAAACTCAGGGAGACGAACCTATGCATACTTATACGTCTCGGCTTCTGTCCCACGGAGTGTGCCGTGCTCATGGGTATGTCCATCAGTGCCCTGTCGAACCTACGCAAGCGACTCAATACCCGTATGTTCGGCATATCTGGCGGAGCACGTGAGTTTGACGAGAAGATCCGCCTGCTCTGAGTTTCGGCAGCCTTACGGCTGGTGTTTTTGGCACGCTCACGGCTGGTAATCGAGTTTACTCGCTTCGCTTGGTGAAAGCGTACTGAAGAAACGATTACTTTGCGAAGTAATCGTACTAAAGAAACTGTTGTGTACAGAACAAGCGGACAAAATTTAAGTTCAAACAGGCGGGGATATATCTGTTTCCCAGACATACCCCCGTCGTTTTGTGTCTTTCATATACTACATCAATTCCGTTGTTAAGTTGCGAGAACTTTAACTTAGAACTGTGACAAAGATACAGCTATTTTCCCACAAGTGACGCTTAAATTACTATTTTAACCAATTGTGTAGCGAAAATTCTGTGTATCAGCCACTTCCGTTGCCGTTCTCCCTATTTTACTTGCAGCTTCAGAGACTGTTCCAAGCCTCTGGCATCGTCGCGAACCTTTAGCGTAAGAGTTCCCGCCTTGGCACCAGCCTGCACAACAACCACGAGCTGTCCATGGAAGAGGCACATCTGAGGTTTGGTGAACGGTTCGAGTGACGTGGCATCACCGTTGCATACCGCCCGGAATGTGCCCGCGCCATCGACAGAGAATGTCAGTTGGTCGGAAGCATCAGGCAATAACGTACCGTTCTCGTCGGTAAGAGAGACGGTGACGAAAGCCAGATCCTGTCCGTTAGCATTCAGCCGCAGCTTATCGGAATCGAGCCTCAGCTGCGACGCAAATCCGGCCGTACGTTGTGTGGCACCGCCGACAGCCTTTCCGTTCTCATCGTATGCCACGACACGAATCTCTCCCGGCTCATATACCACATCATTCCAGCGTAGGCGGTAACGGTCAAGCAGTTCCTCGTTGCGTCCTTTACTATCCGGATTACAGATTATCTGATTAGCCGAGAGGTTCTTTTTGCGTCGTCCCTGACTCTTTCCGTTGACAAACAGCTCAGCCTCTGGGAAGTCAGTATACACATATACAGGTGTGACCTGTCCCTCACGTCCATGCCACGTCCAGTGAGGTAGTATATGTAACGTATGTTCTTTTTTGTTCCACTGCGAGCGATACAGATAATAGCGGTCTTTTGGCAATCCTGCGAGGTCACAGATTCCAAAATAGCTTGACCGTGACGGCCAGTACTCATCGTATGGTGTCGGCTCACCAAGATAGTCAAAGCCAGTCCACACGAACTGTCCTATCGTCCAGTCCCTGTCGTCCATCATCAGGAAATCGTCATCAGGGAGGTTGCTCCATGAGCAATACTCCGTATCATAGCTACTGCACTGACCGTCAGGATAGACTCCTTGGTTAGTAACCACAACAGGAAACTTATAGACACCTCGCGAGCTTACCGTAGATGCCGTCTCAGAGCCCAGCAGGAATCCTTTTGGCAACTGGGTGATGTTACGGTCATATTTATGTACACGATAATTGAATCCCGGCACATCCATAACCTGTGCGAAGCCCGACTTCAGAGCATCATCGGCACGATCCATTCCCTGTGTCACAGGACGCGTCGGGTCAAGCTGATGTATGAGGTTTTGCAAATGCTCAGACCAGTATACGCCCTCATTGGCATCCCACTGCTCAGGAATCTCATTACCTATCGACCACATCACTATTGACGGATGGTTACGGTGATTCAGCACAAGGTTTGTGATATCCTTGTCAGCCCATTCCTTGAAGAAACGCGCATATCCGTTCTTGCACTTCGGGTAGATCCACATGTCGAAGCTCTCCGCCATCACCATCATACCCATCTCGTCGCACACCTCCATCTGCCATGTTGAAGGCATATTATGAGCAGTACGGATAGCGTCACATCCCATATCCTTCAGTATACGAATCTGGCGAGCCAGTGCCGCTTTGTTTACTGCCGCACCCAACGGTCCGAGGTCATGGTGCAGACACACTCCCTGTATTTTCCTTGGCACGCCATTCAGCTCAAAGCCACGCTCCTTTGACACGCCAACCGTTCGTATGCCGAATCTTACAAACTGACTGTCGAGGAGCTTACTCATGTCAGCAACCGGCTTATTAGTAACAGCCCCCTGTCCCTTACGGACGACGGTCTCATACAGTGTGGCATGGAGCTGATAGAGATGCGGAGACTCCGGTGACCACAGCTCAGGATTATCAACGGTTATATCTATAGTGAAATCACCATTGTCAAGGACGGTGACCTCATGAGCCTGCAGGTTTACATCACCATTCCTCAGCTTTATGGAGACCATCTGTCCCGGATGCGGGTCGATTACTTTTCCGCTGATACGCACCACCGCCTTCTCTGCAGAGGCAGACAAGGTACGCACAAAGATGCTCCAGTCGTCGATATGTGACTTCTGCTCGACGACATACCTCACCGGACGATACAAGCCTGCACCAGGATACCAGCGCGAGCTCTCCTCTAGGTTTTGCAGCTCCACCTCCACAAAAGCCTTCTGGGCTGCTACAATACTCTTGTCATGCAGCAATGATGTTATATCCACACGAAAGGCATTATAGCCATACTTCCATCCACCGGCAACCTTGCCATTGATACGCACTACAGGCTCCGCCATGGCACCGTCGAACACCAGCTCTGCGTGACCGACATAACCGTCAACGTTTATCTTAGTACGGTAGTATCCCTTACCTATCCACGGTAAGGCACCGCTACGCCCGGATTTCTCCGTAGCCTCTTTCTCACCATTCTGCTCTATGGCAACCTTCTGCAGGTCCCATTTTTTATCGAACGGTCCGCTGATAGCCCAGTCATGCGGTACTGTCACTGGAATCCACGTCTGCCTGTCGCGTGAGAACTCCCATTTAGTAAGCTCCTCCCACTGTGCCAGGACTTCCATGGGAAGTAATGCCATGATGAATAATGAAAGGATGCTTTTCATCCATGTGTTTCCTCTCGTTGCTGTCTTTGTCTGTGCCTTCTTTCTCATTTTTGTCTAAGATTTCATTCCAACTGCAATATTACACAATTTTTGTGAAACCACCAAGAATTGCTACATCTTTAGTTATATTTTTAGCAAGACCGAAAAAAAGAAATTACTTTCTTTCATGACACATCTTTTTATACTATCTTTGCATAAGATAAGCTGTTAAATTTAATTCTATATGAGAGCACAAATCATAGCAATTATAGGTTTATTCCTTTGCATTGGAGAAATAGCGATGGCACAACAACACCACGAGTGGGAAATGCTTGTCAGTGAACTAATAGACGACGAGGAGCAAGAAGGTACGGTTTGGGAAGAGACCTTCGACATACTTTGCGAGCTGGAAGAGCATCCTTTGGATATCAACACTGCGGAACGCGAGGAGTTGGAACGCATTCCGTTTCTCACGGTTCAGCAAGTAGAGGACATCCTTGAATACCGCTACCATAATGGTGAGCTGAAAAGCCTCGGAGAGCTTTCGATGATTGAGTCACTCGACCGCACACGTTGCCGTTTGCTGTCGTACTTCGTCACTCTCGTCTCGTCACCAAGAAAATCATTCCCTACACTTAACCAGCTTGGGAAATATGGTAAGCATGACCTCCTTCTAACAGGAAAGATACCTTTTTATAAGCGTAAAGGCGATGAAGACGGCTATCTGGGATATCCATACCGTCATTCTTTCCGCTATACGTTTCATTACAGCGACTTCGTACAAGTAGGGGCAATAGGCTCGCAGGATGCGGGAGAGCCCTTCCTTGCCAACCGAAACAGATGGGGTTACGACCACTACTCCCTATATCTTCTTCTTCGTAAGCGCGGAAGGCTCAAGACCTTGGTGACAGGCAGATACCTGCTGAAGTTCGGAGCCGGTCTTGTGATGAACACCAATATGAGTTTCGGAAAGTCAGCGGCAGCAACAACCCTCGGACGCTCAAATGGTATAGTACGCGGTTATTCTTCCCGTTCCAACTATAACTATCTTCAAGGAGCTGCCGCCACAGTATCCCTACGCAAAGGAGTAGATCTAACCGGTTTTATATCTTACCGCCATCTTGACGCTACGATGAACAAAGATGACAGCACAGTCTCGACAATACAGAAGACCGGCTATCATCGCACAAAGACAGAGATGGACAAAAAGAACAACGTTGTCCAGACGGTGGCAGGAGGAAACCTCAACTATTTCACACGTGGGTTTCATGTCGGCATTACAGGACTATACACCACCTTCGACCATCAGCTGAAGCCAGTGGCAGACAAGACATCCGTATCAGAAAGCCAAAGATACCGGCTTTTCTCACCTTCCGGGAAGACCTTTTGGAATATCAGCGCAGACTACGGCTACGTGAGCCGCAGACTTACTATATGCGGCGAGACCGCCACTGGCGACTGTCATGCCGTAGCCACCTTGAACATGTTGAGCTGGATGGTCTCACCAGAATGGTCATTACAAATATTGCAACGTTTCTATTCATACAAGTATTATGCCTTGATGGGAGAAAGCTTCCACGAAGGCAGCAGTGTGCAGAACGAGAGTGGTATATATATGTGTGTTAACTGGCAGCCGTCACGAAAGCTGAGCCTTTCCACATATCTTGACTATGCCTACTTTCCTTGGGCAAGATACCAGACCACCGGATCTTCGCAAACTTTAGACTATCAGCTCAAGATGACATACAGCATAAAGAAAAGTATCTTTTCGGCACGCTACAGAATGAAGCGAGCTACCAGTTCTTCCACATCCACACACCGTACAAGGATGTCTTGGATATACGACAACGCTCTTTTCAAGATCAAGACACAAGCCGACATGACATTACATGCCGGCAAACAGCAGTCGTTTGGATGGATGCTCGCCGAGGAATGTCGCTGGCGGTGCAGAAAGGCAATACAACTCTCCGCAAACGTAGGATATTTCCATACCCAAGACTACAACTCACGTGTGTACTCCTACGAGCAGAGCCTTCCCTACTCTTTCTCCTTTCCAGCGTTCTACGGTGAGGGAATACGATATGCCTTAATGGCACGGATAGAAAAGACATTGCCTAAAAGACTGTCGTCTGTGGCGACAGTCTTATTGACAATGTTTTATCTGACGTCCGCCGCGGACGGGCGTCAGTCGCCTTCGGCGACAGTTCCTTCTTTGTCGCTCATCCTCCGTTTGGGAACGACAAACTATTTCGACAGGGATAAGATTTCCAGCGGGCTACAGGAGATCAATCATTCATCGATGACAGACATGGATGTATGTCTGAGTTTTAAGTTTTGAATTACTCAACACACATACTCTTGTATACCTTCAGGACTTGACTGGCAACGTCAGAGCTTTCAAAACGGCGTACATACTCACGACTATGAGCGATACGCTCCTCACGCCCTGGAGCTCCTTTGAGAACCTTACCTATAGCGGTTGCCATACCCTCAGCATCATCAGGGGCGACATATAGACAATGAGGACCACCAGCCTCCTCAAGACAAGAGCCACTGCATGCCACTACGGGCAAGCCACTCTGCACAGCCTCTATTATCGGAATCCCAAAACCTTCGTAACGGGAGGGATAGACAAAAGCCTCAGCCATCTGGTATAACGCAGGAAGATCATCGTTGGGCACTCCCTGTAAGAGATGCACCCGCGCCTGCAGACCGTTAGCATTGACGTAGCTGAGTATCTTCTCAACATACTCTGTTTGTCTTCCCACAATAACAATATGTATGTCATCCGGCAAGTCTCGCAGTGCCCTTACTGCCAGAAGAACATTCTTTCGCTCCTCCACCGTTCCAACACTCAAGACAAACCGCACAGGTAACTCATACTCGGCATGCACATCCTGCATCTTCTCCTCGCTGACACCCAGGCTGAACCTTGCGCCACAGCTTTGATATATTAAGTCTATGTTTTTCTCAGGGAAGTCACCGAAATACAAGATGTCACGTTTCGTACACTCACTGATGGCAATAATACGCTCAGCCTCCTTAAGAGTCTGGTAGAACTTACGTTTGTATATCTCTACATCCCAACGATGGTAGTATTCGGGATGGCGAAGGAAGATAAGGTCATGGATAGTAACGACGCCATGTATTCCGGCTGCCTTCAAGCCATGAGGCAGCTCACCGGAGAGACCATGGTATACGGTTACACCTTCACGAAGCAAGTCCTTGACTATTCCCCTCGACCTCCATACTGCTTTTCTCACCCCCTTGAGCACTGAAGGACTATTAGGATAAACAAACCTTACATGTGACGGCTGCTCCACCTGTAAGCGCAGGTCATCAAGCCCCTCGTCAGGAGCAAACAGCAACAGCTCGTCATCAGTGTCAAGGCGGGCAATCTCGTTTACCAATGTCCTGCCATAACTACCCAGTCCTGTCCTGTTGCGTACAATCCTTTTAGCGTCGAAAGCTATCTTCATGGTGCAAAGATACGAAATTTTAGCGAAGAGCAATCCGCACAAGCATAAAAAAAGGCTGCGCCATTAAACGCAGCCCTTGTTTTACTATGTTTATCTGCCTTATCAGACTCTCGTCCGTGGCGAGAGTCTGATAAAACATTGTCTATAAGTCTGTCCGTGGCAGAAGTCTGATAAAACATTGTCTATAAGTCTGTCGCCACAGACGGCTGACTCTTTTAAAGCTGTGGACCGGCAGCAACCAGTGCCTTACCAGCCTCATTACCCTCATACTTCTTGAAGTTCTTGATGAAGCGTGCAGCCAAATCCTTAGCCTTCTCCTCCCACTGAGCAGCGTCAGCATAGGTGTCGCGTGGGTCAAGGATATTTGTGTCAACACCCTCAAGCTCTGTCGGAACCTCGAAATCGAAGTAAGGAATCTTCTTTGTAGGAGCCTTCAGGATTGCACCACCGAGGATAGCGTCGATGATACCGCGGGTATCTTTGATAGAGATACGCTTGCCTGTGCCATTCCATCCTGTGTTAACGAGATAAGCCTTGGCACCACTCTTCTCCATCTTCTTAACCAGCTCCTCAGCATACTTGGTAGGATGCAACTCGAGGAAAGCCTGACCGAAGCAAGCAGAGAATGTTGGAGTAGGCTCTGTGATACCACGCTCTGTACCTGCGAGCTTTGCCGTGAAACCAGAGAGGAAGTAATACTTGGTCTGCTCTGGAGTCAGGATAGATACTGGAGGCAGCACACCGAATGCGTCAGCACTCAGGAAGATAACGTTCTGTGCGTCAGGACCGGCGCTCTTACCGTTAACCTTCTGTGCAATCTTCTCAATATGGTTGATTGGATAGCTTACGCGGGTATTCTCGGTAACGCTCTTGTCAGCGAAGTCGATCTTGCCATTCTCATCAACGGTAACATTCTCCAGAAGAGCATCGCGACGAATAGCGTTGTAGATGTCTGGCTCGCTCTCCTTGTCAAGGTTGATAACCTTAGCGTAGCAGCCACCCTCAAGGTTAAATACGCCCTCATCGTCCCATCCGTGCTCGTCATCACCGATGAGCAAGCGCTTCGGGTCAGTGCTCAATGTGGTCTTACCTGTACCAGAGAGACCGAAGAAGATAGCGGTGTTCTTACCTTCCATATCGGTATTGGCAGAGCAGTGCATTGATGCGATACCCTGCAGAGGCAGATAGTAGTTCTGCATAGAGAACATACCCTTCTTCATCTCACCGCCATACCATGTGTTGATGATACACTGCTCACGGCTGGTGGTGTTGAAGGCAACACAAGTCTCTGAGTTCAGACCCAGCTCCTTGTAGTTCTCAACCTTTGCCTTTGATGCGTTATATATCACGAAGTTTGGCTCGAAGTTTGCCAACTCCTCCTCTGTAGGCTGAATGAACATATTCTTTACGAAGTGAGCCTGCCAAGCCACCTCAACGATGAAGCGGACAGCCAGACGGGTAGCCTCGTTAGCGCCACAGAAAGCGTCTACGACATAGAGGTCTTTGTTACAAAGCTCCTTGATGGCGATGTCTTTAATCTTACCCCATACTTCCTCGCTCATCGGGTGGTTGTCATTCTTATACTCCTCAGTTGTCCACCATACCTTATCCTTGCTCTGCTCGTCGCAGACAATGTACTTATCCTTAGGAGAGCGACCGGTATAGATACCTGTCATAACATTAACGGCATTGAGCTCTGTGTTCTGACCCTTGTCAAAACCTGTCAGCCCTGCCTTTGTCTCCTCCTCAAAGAGGTACTCATAAGACGGATTGTGAGCAATCACGGTAGAACCGGTGATGCCATACTGCGTTAAATCTAACTTTGCCATTTCTTGAATATTTTTAAATTGTTATCGAAATCTTTTCCCTAAAAGGTGCACACACACTTAATTGAGTGCAAAAGTACTAATTTTCCATCAAACATCAAAGTTTCAATTGCAAAATCAACATAAAAAGTTAACGTTAATGTCAACGTAAACGTAAAAAAGTTCTCCACCCCTTTGCTTTTGCCAATTAGAGTTTGCAATAATGGGGGTAAGAGTTTAAGGGGTTACCTTTACACTTTCACCGGATTGGCATATATTCCGATGAAGATCTCCTTAAGGCGTTCTATGTCGCAGGTGTCATATTTGTTAAGCTTTGCCACACGTCTCATAAAAGCATCGTATTGCTCATCTGTGTACATCGCCTTATATTTTGTATTGCCATAGAGCAAATCATGAGCAATGTAGTTATTTGGATAAAGTCTATAGGCAGAGAGAATCCTTTCGTCTATGAGTCTTGCCACCGACTTATGATACTCACTGTTGGTCTGATGCTCATAACACATAAGCTCCTCAGTAGTGATAGGCTTGCAAATCTCGAAATGAACCCTGCCTTTAGGCTGCAGTATTCCCGTAAGAATACTATTGAGGTCTTCGCCAGGCTTTTTAGTATAACGGGTAAACTGGGACTCGTAAAGCTCCAAAGCCTTGAGGATATCACACGGCTCCCATTCGTAGGACACCGAGACAGGGACGATATTCAGATCTGCCAGAGCTTTAATTTTGTCAGCCGTCTGTGGCGGCTGACAATTAGACAATGTTTTATCAGACTCTCGCCACGGACGAGAGTCTGTCGTCTGTGGCGACAGACTCATTAGACATTGTTTTATCAGACTCCCGCCGCGACGGGAGTCTGTCGGCTCACTCATACCAAACATCTTGATGATTCCTTGGTCTGTCAAGTCGTTACCATCTTTGGTTCTGCCGTTTCTCTGAGCTATCCATATAGATTCCCGTAGCTCAGTTATCACGCTACGGATGTATTCCGAGAGATACAAGGATTTCTTATAGAACTCCTTGGCACTGTTTCCCGGTCTCTCGACCTTGAACATCTTGTTTGACTTACCGATATCGATGACGAGTTGGTTAACCATCAGATTGGCACCAAACGTTATCTGAGAAGTCCCCAGTCCGGCATCAACAAGGACATTCTGGAGAAGAGAGGCATCAAGCATTATGTCACGGTGATTGCTGACATATAGGTAAGCCACCTCTTTCTGCAGTTGCTCCACGCCGCTGCAAGTAAACTCAGATATGCTGTTTGCTATGATTCGCTTATTCACGTCATACATAACACCATACTGAAAATCACGAATGGTATTAAAGCCAAGAAGCATCTTCCTGACATCATCGAGCGACATAGAGGGATATACGTATGAAGCCACCAGTGGCAACATCGGACTCTCTGCGATACGCTTCATCGCTTCTGGTATCTCAGAGTCATAATATGGACGAATCTCGTCAAATTTATCTTTCATCTTATAAAGAATTAAGAATGAATGAAGAATCAGCTTCGCCGTCGGATCAATTGATCAAATTCTTCATTCTTCGTTCTTCATTTATAGTGTATATGAAGGTTTGGCGGCAACGGACAAGCTGATAACAATGCCGCGTCATCAGCATCATTAACGTATGAATGGACCTCAATCTCCGGATGGACAAGGGCATACATTAAAGAGAACTGTCCTTTCCCCGCATTGAAAATAGAGAGTCTGTCGTCTGTGGCGACAGACTCCTTAGACATTGTTTTATCAGACTCCCGCCACGACGGGAGTCTGTCGTCGGAAGGCGAGAACTGGAATGTGAGGGGTGAGAGGCTAGAGGTTTCATCTTTTAGCTCTCCATCTATCCACTTACTGAAGTCATCGTATTTATCAAGAAGTTTTCTTGTCTCCCGCTCAATACCGATACCCTTGTATATATACATATTAATCACGTGATTCCTGAAATAGTGTGTGGTCTCTATCTCCTTCCTTATCTCGCTCAGCCGTTCCTGGTAGCTCTTATAGAAATGATGGGCAATAAGCTGATGGGAGTTACCATACTCACTCAGCTTGGCGGCAGGAATCCGCTCTCCAACGAAAACGTCGATCTGTCCCCTTGAGGCAAAGCCACTGCCCTTAGGCATAACATGTCCGACGCCATGAAGATATACCGGTAAGATATCAACATCCAGTTTCTGTGCAAGATAAAACGCTCCTTTATGAAAACGCGTTATGTTTTCCTCATTACGTTTCCCCTCGGGGAACAGCACGACGTTATACCCCTTGCTTATCGCAGCGGCGATTTCCTTCTCCAACGGACTGTTTTCCATTGGCTGAGTAAGCTTTATGAAACCAGCCAGCTTGAACAATGTATGTACCACAGGATTTCTCCACACTTTTCCACTGACCAATATTAACACACGCGGATTTAATGCCAACATCAGTATTGGGTCAAGGATAGACTGGTGATTACTGATGATGATACTACCTTTCGAGAAATCCTCCGCACTGTCATTATGTATGAAGGTCTTAACTCCCCATATATTGTGTATATTGATTTTCATCGTCTTACAGATGACCTTATGGAACCAAAGCTTACACTGCTCTCTTCTAAAAGGAATAAGCTTGACGATAATACCGAAGAGGCAACCATAAAGGATCTCAAACAAATAAACAATAAAACAATATATCGTACGTATGATTTGCTCTATTGTCACAGGAGCCCTCCTGACGCTGCCGTCTGCGACGGCAGCGTCATTAGACATTGTTTTATCAGACTTCCGCCGCGACGGAAGTCTGCCGTCTGCGGCGGCAGACTCTTTAGACATTGTTTTATCAGACTCCCGCCGCGACGGAAGTCTGCCGTCTGCGGCGGCAGACTCTTTAGACATTGTTTTATCAGACTCCCGCCGCGACGGAAGTCTGCCGTCTGCGGCGGCAGACTCTTTAGACATTGTTTTATCAGACTCCCGCCGCGACGGGAGTCTGTTATTATTCATGGTAAGCCAGTTGAAAACCATTGGAGGTATAACCCAAGCCATAAGGACAACCGTCAGCATTCCGACAATCGTCACCTCTGCCAACGAATGCAAGGCAGGATGTTTGGCAACAATGAGCGATCCCATTCCAATAAACATGATGAGCGCCGAGATGATGATGCTGTTCTTGTACGACGGCAACAGTTTCCTCCGATAGGCATACTCATTAATCAGTCCGTCGGTCATGAAGATGGTATAGTCGTCACCCTGTCCGAAGATAAAAGTCGCCAGTATCACATTGACGATATTGAACTGCATGCCGAGGATGTCCATGATTCCCAATATCCAAATCCACCCCAAAGCCATGGGAAGGAAAGCCAACAGGCTAAGCTCTATGCGCCCGAAGGAAAGCCACAGGAATACAAAAACTATGATACCGCATGCGAAACCTATATAGTTGAAGTCGTCTGACAACGCATTGGCAACCGCGCTGTTCATCCCCGCGAAGTCAAAGGCATAGGTTGAGAGTTGGGGATTAATAATATCCTCCACCTCTGACATGCTGCTTTGACCAGGCTTCACTATATCGATAACAGAGCAATTGCCTGTGCTGTTGCTGAACGACTGTCCGAACAACACTGACACCAACGGCTCGAAATAATCGAACGAATGGGGCGAGTACTTTGCCGTGACAATACCCTCAAAGCCCTGAAAAGCCTCATCGCTGAACCCGTTTTTGCGCGCATATTTCCGTAGCTGTGCCAAAGCCTCAGTACGATGAGTCGCCCAGAAACGGTCCCATCTCCTTATTTTCTCAGACTGCTGCTCCTCAGAACAGATAAAGTCCGTAACATCCGTACACGAGCTGATCTGCTTCCCCCTCTCCAGGCTGTCCAGCAAGGGCGACAGCTCGGAGCGTTTCTTGAGAGCCTCCTCCCAAGTCGCTCCTTCCGTCACGACATACACAGAGGACGAGTCTTTGACACCGGCAGAGACTTTCAGGTCGGACATCAGCCTTTCCTGTGTCGGCGTAAGGTAGTTGATGTGATGCATGTCTGCATCGAACGACGTGTTTAAGCTAAAATATCCGAAGACTATCGTCAACACTGCTATCACACCAGCCAGCCAGCCGTGTCTCTTGAAAGACAGTGACGACAAGCGTCCGAACAAAAGGAACTCCTTACCCTCATTTCTGTTCTTTCTTACCAGATGAGGCAGGAACACCAACACAAACAAGATTGTCCCAATCAGCATAAAGGCAGCAAACAATCCTAAGTCGCGCAATGCCGGTGCGTCAAGCGGGATGAGACTGGCGAATGCTCCCACCGTAGTGATATTACCGATGAGCAACGGAGACACCATGTCTTTCAGCGCATCTCTGATGCTGCCGTCTGCGGCGGCAGCATCATTAGACATTGTTTTATCAGACTCCCGCCGCGACGGGAGTCTGTCGTCTGCGGCGACAGACTCATTAGACATTGTTTTATCAGACTCCCGCCGCGACGGGAGTCTGTCCCCATGACCTATATGTGCGATGAAATGCAACGGATAGTTCACGGCAATACCAATGATGATAGAGCCGATACCCAACACTATAAGCGACACGTTGCTGCGGAAAACGGCAATGAATGCCATGGCAAAGAGCCATCCGAAGAGTATAGACACCCCTATAAGCATCAGATTCCTGACACTACGGAAAGACACCACCAACAGACAGAGGATTAGCACTACGGCGATGAGTATAGCCCAGCGGCTGTCTTTCTTTATCTGAGTAGCGTTGTCCACGGCTATCACAGGAGAGCCGGTAATAGAGATCTCCACATCGGGCATCTGCTGCATCGTCTGACGAGAGATGCTGTCGACATAGCTTACAAGCAGAGAGTTGTTGGCTGACTCCATGGAGCCGTAGTTGGATGTCATCAGCACAATAGAATAGTTTTTGTCAGGAGTGAAGATATATCCGTCCTCTATCTCAAAAGCCGATGTCGACTGTTTTTCCTGCAAACGTGTCATAACGGGCGCGAAGAGCCCCATAGGGTCGTTGCCGATGTTTGTGGCAAAGTAACCTGTAGCCGGCATCATCATCATCTGTACGTCTGCCGCCAACGACTCCTCTATCCTCTTTTGGTCGGAGAGAATCTTTTCCATCAGGACATAGTCGGAATCTTGCAGCATCAACGGTATGTTTTGGTACACGAAGTCCGTTACGCTGGCAATCTTCTCAATGTCTATCTGTGATATGACCTCTTTGATATGCCCCGCCTTGTCGCTTTCCCTGACCTTCTTGGCAAAGGTGTCTACAGCCTCTTCCAACCGTGCGAGCCCCGCATCCCCCTCTGGGGACTGGGATGATCGGCGGAGCATGGCAACGACACGCTTCCCTCCTGTAATGTCCTGATATATGGTAATTGCCTTCTGATGGTTGGCATCCATGGGAAGGAAGTCATAGATGTCCTCGTTATACTTTAGCGAGGAGACCATCAACAACAACAATACCGTCAGACCACCCAGCAGACTATAGCAAAGCCATCTCCTGCTGCTCAGGAAATCATAAATATGTAAAAAGAATGCTACCAAATTCATGGCGTTTCACTATATTATAATGAAGAATTAAGAATGAAGATTTTTTTATGGTATCTTCCACTGATGCGACGGCATAGCTGATTCTTCATTCTTCATTTTTAATTAATGTATAAAGCCAATTTAGAAAACGATCCTTCCATTGAATCGCCTCAGCTGTTGTCTTCTTTTCCGACACTCCGAACCCATGTCCTCCGGTGCGGTAATGTTCATAATGATGTGGTATTTGCATTACGGTCAATGCAGAGTCAAGCAGCTCTGCATTGTGATAGTGTACCACCGGATCATCGTCACAATTCATTAAGAATACTGGTGGACAGTTACGCGGCACATGCTTCTCCACCGACAGGGAGTCCATCATTGCCTTTGACGGGAACTCTCCCAGAAGTCCTCTGCGCGAGCGTTTGTGTGTACAGGGGTGAGTCATGGACACCACAGGATATAACGGTGCTACAAACATAATACCCCCCGTCGCAGACGGGAGGTATATAGAACATTGTCTAAGGTCTGTCGCCTCAGACGACAGACCTCCACGTTCATCTGCGGCGGTTGTTAGCTGCTCGGCAGCATGCATGACGAGATGACCTCCTGCGGAGAACCCCATCAAACCGATCCTATCTGGTCGCACACCGTACTTATCGGCATTCTCCCTAACATGGTTTATTGCCATACTCAAGTCATTGAAGCCTGCCGGGAACTTGCGCCCCTTAGTACGTATATGAAAGGCAAAGGAAGCCCATCCGCCATGACTATATTCCAAGACAAAAGCTGCTATGCCATTCTCGCAAAGCCATTGTGCGACCTTATAACCTTCATTGTCCTTATCCAACCAGAAATAGCTGCCGCCAGGACACACTATTACACCCGTCCCAGTGGGGTTGTTCTCTGGGATCACCGGTGTCAGCTTTTGCGCCTCTGTGGGACTAAAAGACTTCTGTCCGTGGCAGAAGTCTGATAAAACATTGTCTAATTGTCTGTCGCCAAAGACGACAGACAAAGGAAAAAGGACAAAGGATAATAAAAAAAACTTTATCATTTATCTTTTATCATTTAGCGAAGCGCAATTAAGAAGCTCTTTAAAAAAATCATACTCAAGATGTCCGATTTTTTCCAATATATCACCCAAGTCATCAAAGGTATAGTTGACATTAGCGTTAGCGTTAACTTTCCGCCGACTCCTGATAATCCTCGCCCCCTTATAAGCAAACTCACGCCATAGGTCACCTATCTCAGTTATTCGCTTGGAGTATATGTTCAACTCTTCGATTCCCGTAACACCTGCCGCCTCCTGAAGAAAGGCACCATATATAAAACGGAAACCCGCACCACCCGTTCCAATCTCTTCGAGCATCCGTATCACATTTGCGAGGTTAAGCATCGCACTTTTAACGTCACCGTCCTTCTTCCCCCAAGTGCGAATGCGCTTAGACAGGTAAAGTATACCACGGGCACCTATCCAAGGTATAAAGCTGGGATAGGAAATCATCTCTTTGCAGGTTTTCTTTATTGACTTCAATATCAAGGGCGTGAGATCTGGAAGCTTCTCGGGAACAGACTCTATCCAGTACATTTGACCCATCAATGGATATGTGCCACCTTTGGCAAACCGTACCTTGACAAGGTCTTTGTAGCTAATTGTTACCTTTTGTGTACAATTGGTGTCCAGCACGGCATACTCAGCGTTTTCCACTGTTCCATCATTGGAATCTTTCTTTCCGATAATACAGATGTTGTGACCGTTGAAATGAAAACGGTACTCATTAGGAACGTATGGAAGATAGTACATACCCACAACACATCCTACCGGTTTCTTCTGCTCCAATAACAGATAATCCAGTTTAGCCATTGCCTTCTCTTTGTTCAAGAAGCGTTGTGTCTTGGTCTTTATATTCAATAGTTTCGTGACCCGCTTAAACAAAATTCCGGGGAATGTTCTGAATGCAGTAACCGGCAATCCTCCCATCTTCATCCATGGCGCATGTGTGAAATACAGACCACTTGCCAGACCAAATATCATTGGCTCGGACAAATTGATACCATAAAAACGTAACAGGGAGGAGATTGTTCCGTTCTCACAGTGAGCAGCTGGCTTATGTTCAATATTTAACTCCATAAAAACACTTCGCGATTAAACCTTTAGTTCGTCCACGGTGATGCGTAATACGTCTGCGTATATGCGTAGGGTCTCGTCACTCAGCTTGGCAAAGTTCTTGGGATTGAAATGCTTGCGGATGGTACGCTTTGAGAAACCAGAATAGGACGAAAGCAAGTCAACTGTCATAAGGTTTTTTGCCGCATAGTATTCAAGAGGACTCGTCTCACCCTTTCTGATACGTTCGGCTATTTCCTCGCATTGCTCCCTTACATCGTCCCACGCCATGTCCAAGGCATCATCCTTTGCCTCCCATCCGTCACTTACAACAGCCTTGTATTGACCTTGGTCATCAACAGCATAATTCAGATCCCGGACTACCGTCCCGTTGTAATATTTCAAATCCTGTGGTACTTCTGATACTTTCATAACGTTTCACTAAATGACCGTAAGCATGCAATAACAATACGAGAAACGTGCGCTTTCAGGTATCATCACCAATACTTTCTGACCCTTTTTCAGCTTTCCAGAATACATCAACTCTTCTATCATGGAAAAAGCTGAGGCAGAGGCGATGTTGCCTACGTATGGAAGATTCAGGAACCAGTTTTCTTCTGGAATCATAAAACCTCTGGAAGCAAATTCCTCCAAGACCGCATTCTTGAAAAACATAGAAGAGAGATGAGGCAGGAACCAGTTTACATCTGTAGCTGCAAAATGATGTTTCTCGGATAGACGTATAAGATAGTCAACGCCAAGCTTGACGATATGCTCCGAAAGCATACGTGTGTCTTGCTTTACGGCAAACAATGAACGGGTTAACCATTCCTGTTCCGGGTACATCGCCCAACCTTTTAAGACTCCGTCCTCATCCTTCTCAGCTCCTGCATACATACAGGTCTCCATCTTATTTGCGAAAGAGGTCATTTCTATCCAGTCTACCTGGAGAGAAATGGTATTCTCATTAGGCTTTCCTTGTATCAGTGCGGCAAAGGCACCGTCAGAGAGCATCCAACGTAAGAAATCTTTCTCAAAGGCGAGCATTGGCTGATTCTCCAATTGGGAAAGGTGCTCCGACTCCTTTTGGAAATAAGATGATCTCATCCATGCGGAAAGTCTTTCTGACGCAGAGGCAATGGCATTCCGCTTTGGGTCGGCTTGTACTGCCATGCACGCATATTTCAATGCGGCAGCACCGGTGCAACAAGAACCTGCAAAAGAGACAACTTCTATGTCCTTCTCGCCACCAAGCTCACCATGAACCATAACCCCGTGTGAGGGGACAAGCTGCTCGGGAGATGCTGTGCCACATGACAAAATATCAATATCGTCGATGGTAAAGTTGTCATCAAAAAGGTTTCTAATCGCATTTGCTGCCATTTGTGCGTTCGTATGTGTCACCTGACCATTCTTGTCCAGTGCATAATAACGCTGTTTTATTCCATTGCGCTTTAGAATGATTCTACGAGCCTTAGAAGGCTTGTTGTCGATCATTCCAAGAAAGCTCTCCATGTCCTCATTGCCAACAGGCTCGTTGGGCATGAACTTCGCAACTTTATTTATAAAGACGTTCATATATTATTTTATTGTTTATTTCAAATTTGAGTTATGACTCATAACTCGTAACTTCTCTTATGTAGAGGATAAGTAAGATAGAAGAGCAACTGCACAAATGGAGAGATAAAAAACAGGACGAATACGAGATAAGCATAGAAAAGATAAACCCTGTTGCGGCGTTGGGGTGCCCTGAAGCCACCCTTTTTCCTAATAAACTTAGCCCAAAGTCCAAACATACGGTGCCCTATCTTCTCAATATGTAGTATAGATGGCTTATAATGAATGGCGCCAGCCGACAGAAGCTTTGACTGCAAGTCTGTCGCCTGTGGCGACAGACTTATAGACAATGTTTTATCAGACTCTCGCCACGGACGAGAGTCTGTCGTCTGTGGCGACAGACTTATAGACAATGTTTTATCAGACTTCCGCCCGCGGCGGAAGTCTGTCGTCTGCGCTTCGCAAAAATCACGTATAATTACTCCAAACTTTCTTGCCTCTGATATGTCTTTTGGAGATATACCGGCAGATGGGAGAAATGCATTTCCCTCCTTTTTACCGTTTATAAGCCATCTTACAATTGTCGCCGCACTGATAAGATTCGGAGCTTCGTCTTGCAGCACGATATGTCCTACAAGCATTGCGTCAATCTCACTTAGATAATTCTTTACCCACTTGGCGGTCATCAGCCACATGTTACGACATACATTAACAAAGACTATTTTTCGCCCTTTCAGATATCCTTTTATCTGTTGATCAGCAAAAAAAGACTGCAACGGAAGCGAGGGTGATAAGAACCACGACTGTCCTACAATGCCAACAATGTCCGCATCCTCAATGTCTGACGTGTCAATAGGCTTGATACCAGAGGGAGGAATACCCAGTCTTGTCTCTGGGAAAGTATCGAAGAAAGTATATTTATCCCAAGGGAAAGGATAATCTTGTTCTGGGACAATGGTCTTGAAAACGACCTCCAAATCGCCCTCCTGCGCTTCGCAAAAAATACTCTTTGCGACATCATATGCCTGTCCGCTTTGCGAATATACGAATACCGCTATCTTCATCTTTCGTTACGTAGCTGTTTCAGTATCTCTTCCTGGGTCAACACTTCCGAACAGGTAATCAAGCTTCCTGCGAGCACTCCAAACATTCCATGTGACGTTATGCTCTGTCCCGTCAACAAAAGGTTGGGAATGTTTGTCTTACACGACACGTTCTTGACTCCTATTGCACTGATATCCTTAGCCATTCCATACATCGCTCCTTCCGGTATGCCAGTATAGTCAAGATATGTCAGTGGGGTGGATGTATAGTAGCTTTCGATATTTTGACGAATATCCGGAATTTCCTCTGCCAAGGCATCAATAAGTTGTTCGGCTTTCCTTCTTTTAAACTCCTCATAGCTGTCACCACGTTGACCTACATGAGTGCCTTCCCACGGTTTCACATCAGCATAGTTCATATATGACAATATCTTGCCAGACTCTGCATATTCTGCGTTTGCGGTAATCATTTCTTTATGCGAAGCGTGGCAGAAATGCATATATAACAGGAACTTTGGCCATGAGTTGTCTGTCGTCTGTGGCGACAGACAATTAGACAATGTTTTATCAGACTCTCGCCACGGACGAGAGTCTGTCGTCTGTGGCGACAGACAATTAGACAATGTTTTATTTGACTTCTGCCACGGACAGAAGTCATCATATTGCTCGCAGCCCCAGGTTGTATCACCACGATAATAATATAGATTGTGATTCATATATCTGACTTTGTTCTTCTTGAATTTCAGATATACTACAAATACAGATGGTGTGTTGGGAGCTTTTTCCAGCCGCTTAAGGAAATAAGGACGGATGAAACGACTGTCTGTCATACGCATAGTACTTGCCGGATGTATGGCACTTATAACCAAATCTGCCGGATAACGGTCTCCACTTGATGTGATAACTGCTGTAGCCTGCGGTGACGAACTATCAGAGCATTCTATTTTCGTAACACGCTGATTTGGCAGAACCTTCCCTCCTTTCTGTTGTATCGACTTGGCAAGCGATGCTGCCACCTTGCTGCTTCCTCCCACGATACGGAATGCACTCTGGTTGAAACAGTCGTGAATGAGAGCGTGGACAGAAAATGGAGTATGGTCTTTGATTCCTGCATACAATGGCTGCATGCCGGCTAAAACCTGTCGAAGACGGAATGCTTTATCGGAGCCTGTTATAATTGAGTCTAAGACTTCATTCACGCTCTTCATCTTGTACTCTGCATTGATATCTATATCTACATCTTTGTTAAGAGAGTGCATGGCAGAGGATGACGAGACAAGTTTCATCAAGTCATAATACTTGGCTATCTCATCATGATTCTCAGGAAAATGCTCTGCAAGAGCATTGATAAAGTTCTCTCTCCCATTTGCGAAGCGATAATGCTCTCCAAGATATGAGATGACATCATACCCCATGGGGTCAAGCCTCGACAATTCTATATCTGAAGATATGCCCAGATAGTTCATGATGATGTTCAGCGTCTGCCCCTCATCAGCACTTCCTATATAGTGCATACCTGTGTCAAAGGTCACGTTGTCCCGATAGAAGCATTGAAGGCACCCACCTATTTGTGCGCTTTGTTCCAATACTGTTACCTCATAGCCATTCTTTGCGAGTATGACCCCGCAAGAAAGTCCTCCAAGTCCACTACCTATAATAACACATTTCCTCATGTCTCTTTCTTTACATAAATACGATGCATCTTCTTTGCCATCTCCCGGTATCCTGTTGCCTTTATCTCGTCATAACCGACTCGCGGCATTACCTCTAAACTCATGTGTCCTGGGTGTAGGTGAAAGGACGTTTTTGGCAACACTTTTCCGAAACCGTCTATGAAGAGTGGCAGTATGTCTAATTGAAGTTGCTCAGCCAAATAGAATGCTCCCCTATGGAAGCGTTGTATATGACAATCCGCAGAGCGTGTTCCCTCTGGGAATATCATTACCGAATAGCCTTTCATAACCATTTTGCGGATATTGTCAGTCATCGCCTCGGTATCGCTGATGGGAAAGTAATCGGCATAACGTATTACCAGTCCATAGAACGGATTTCTCCAGACCCAGTCTTTTGTCAGTATGATAAGATTGGGCGTTAGCATCATTACCGCCATCAAATCCAAATGCGACTGGTGATTACATATTATTACCGAGGGTTTCCCGAAGCTTTCGTTATGCGGATTGCTAAAGGAGAACGTCGTCCCCGGCACATGGTTAATGACAAAACGTGATTTGCGTTGCAGTATACGGTGATACCTCCGCTTGTTCTCGTCGGTCGCTCCTCCACAGGTGATGATGAGGAAACCGCGTATCGTCATGTCAAGTGCCAATACCAGAAAATAGCAGAACGAGAATATCGTATATAACGATTGTCTTACAATGTATATTATTCTCTTCAAGGTTTAATGGTTCTTATAACGTACATAGGATAGCCACGGACGACAGACTTCTGTCCGTGGCAGAAGTCTGATAAAACAATGTCTAATGGGTCTGTCGCCACGGACGACAGACTTCTGTCCGTGGCAGAAGTCTGATAAAACAATGTCTTATGGTCTGTCGCCACGGACGACAGACCAAGGCTCCTATACAAAGGAAGACGTTAAGGACACTGATGCGGGCGAAGTCATAGAACGGTCTGAAATGACTTACCCGCTCTTCTGCCGGAGGATAATACACCCTTACCGGCACAGAGGTGATCCTCGCTCCAGACCATGCGGCAAACACCAGCAGCTCTAACTCTGCCTCGTATCGCGACGTGATGAGCCCTAACCCTTTTATAGAGGAAAGAGAATACAGGCGGAAGCCGCTTTGTGTATCTGGCAGGTTTATACCTGTCTGAAGGCGGAACCAGAAGTTTGAGAATTTATTTGCAAAGGTGTTTCCGCGCGGCATATTCTTTTCGTTGAGATTACGGTTGCCGACAATTATTCCCTCGGGGTTATCTCGCATGGTCGACAGCAATGCTGGTATGTCGGAGGCAAAATGCTGCCCGTCGGCATCAATGGTGATGACATGGGTGAAGCCTTTGCGCATTGCCGTACGGAATCCTTTGACAAGGGCATATCCCTTACCCCTGTTTTTCTTGTATGATACAACCGTCACTGATGGTTGGGAGGTGAGAGATGCGAGCAAGTCACCAGTGTTGTCCGTGCTGCCGTCATTGACAATGATAATATCCTTGACATACTGCCGGACGTCTCTCACAACCTGGAGTATCGTACCTTCGTTGTTATATGTTGGTATCAGTACACATGTCTTCATGTGGCGTATATGAGACTCATTTTGGCATACTGGGTGTCTTCGTCCTGTATGACGACACTCACGCTGACCTGATGGTCTGACACTGTCAGTTTCTGGAATGTGAAGACAGGCTCGACAGATGGAACGATGGGTTTCCTGAACTTAATCCTTACGGCAGTCTTTAGCCGGAGGTGTCTCTTTAGGGTTTTCTCAAGTATTTCTGTCGACATCTGTACGAGACATACTCCCGGTGTGATGGGATTATTGGGAAAATGAGCCTGGTAGATACTGTGTCCGGAATTCATCTTAACCGCACAAACGACCTCGCTCTCCTTCGACGTCCGTCCGTCGCGGACGTCATTTTTTATAATATAGAAAAAGTCATCAAGTAGTCTCATGGCGCGTCGCTGATTGGTGTGAATGTATACATTATTTTATACTTATTGTTACAAACAATAATCTTGCCGTCAGCTGTCTGTCTCATCGATCTTTTCTTTTCAAGAATGGTGCGCTCCGCATTGGCATTACCGTTAATCGCATTAGTACGTTCGTCTTGGCGAAAATTGGACAGAAAGAAAAGGAAGTCTTTCCTTAGGATTCTCTTTATGAACCATTTGTCGAGCTGATGGATCACATTGAATATCTTTACTTTCCCGTTTGCATAGGAGAAGTCGAAGACCTTTACACCAAACTCGTTTACTATCGTGCCAACTATAATATTGTCGGCGTCGGCATTCAAGATACAGATGCCTGTTATCTCATTGTCTCGGATCTGTGCTGACAGACGATACTCATAGACTCTCGTCCGTGGCGAGAGTCTGATAAAACATTGTCTAAAAGTCTGCCGTCTGCGACGGCAGACTTCCGTCTGCGGCGGAAGTCTATAAAACAATGTCTTATGGTCTGTCGCCACAGACTCATACGCTTCGCTAAATGACAATGGATAATGGCTAAAGGGTAAAGTTTTGTCATTTAGCCCCACAGAGGTGCTTGAAGCGCTGCAAGGCAGGAATACCAGCAGCAGTAAACTAATGAACCTTAAATAACGTTTCACTTATTGGTGTGTTTGTCTTTACGTTGAGAATCTCCACTGTGGTAATGTCGCCTGTCTTCTCCTCCATCCTCACGCTTTTAACCATAGTGAGGTTTTTGTTGAAGGTGATGTCAATAGCATTATAAAGTCTCTGCAGCTCCTTTTTCTTGGGAGTGAGCCTTGCGGAATAGACATTATTGGTTTTGAGAATGTCTATCGTGAAGTCTGACGAGTTCCTAAGGTGTCCGCCTGTGATGCTTTGCAAGATGACGCTCGACAGTTGTCTGAACATCTTGTTGCGTTGGGTGTCAATCTTTTTTGTTGATGTCTCTGACTTGATCTGCACCTCATTCCCGTTAAGAATGAAAACGTAGCTGTATGGTGTATTGTACTGCCAACGTAACTTATTTGGACTGACAAAATACATAATGCCTTTTGAGTGCATCTCGTTCTTCAAGAGTTTCATCTTCTTTGTCTGGACAAAGTCACACTGCATTGACTTCAATGATGAGGATGCAGCATTGAACTTCTGCATCACTTGTTGACGCTCCTTAGCACTGACGCTAACTCCCTGACCATAGGCGGGAGTCTGTCGTCTGTGGCGACAGACTCTTAGACATTGTTTTATCGGACTCCCGCCGCAGACGGGGTCCGCTAACGTCAATGCTACGCTAAATGATAATGTATAAAGGATAAAGGATAAAGTTTTTTTCATTTTCATTTGTTTTTGTCATTTGTCATTTAGCTTCGCGTTTAATCGCGAAGCGCAAGCCCCGCAGGGGCGCTTGAAGCGCTTGCTATTTCGCAATAAGTGTACAGCCCGTCAGTATGAGGAACACGCCGACCCATCTGATAAACGGCACCTGCTCATGGAAAAACAGTATAGCTGCAAACATACCCATTACGTAGCTTATGCTCACCATAGGGTAAGCCATGCTGAAAGGGAAGTTTTTGATGATATACATCCACAAGATTGAGCCTAAGCCGTAGCAGATGCCGCAACAGATAAACTGCCAGTTGAAAAGCAACCTTTGAAAATAATCCCATGACCATGAGAAGTCGCCGGCCTTGGTAAGACCGAACTTCATAAGCACCTGACCTCCGGAGAGAAGGGTACACTGCAACAGCGAGAGTGGGAGAAGCTTTAGGATCACCGGCTTAAATGTTTTTCCTTCCAACGCTCATAAAACGGTGGTGTTAATATTGACAGATTATTATCCAGATCTGTGAAAACCTGGACGGAGCGTCCGTATGCCATCAGCTCACCGCTATCGCTGTCGTGGATAGCATAGTCAAATACTATCTTCGCCGCCTCCGTAGGACAATAGGTAATGGTCATAACCGGTGTCATACCGTAGCGGAGCGGCTTCCTGTATTGAAATGACAAGTCGACGATGGGCGCATAATAGCCATTGTCAACAAACACATCATAGCCTAAGTCATATTCCGCCCCGAACGCCTCACGCGCGTCTTCAAAATATTTGGCGTAAGCACCGTGCCATACCACATGCATGGCATCGATTTCGCTAAAACGTATCTTGAAGGAAAACGTCGTCTGCAGCTGTCTTGTACTCATACTAATCTGTCAGGTTTGCGACAACGTCTGTCTTAGCCACCTTCATCTGGGCTGTCGCAATGGTTTCGTCACCAACGTCAACCCGCACTTCTGCCAATAACACATTAAACATGTCCTCAATGACATGAATAAAGGTATGGAGGGTCTCGCCACATTGAGGATTTCGTAAGATGACCGCATCACGGACCTCACCTATAAAGCCTAACTTTATCGGCTCACCGTGTAACAAGTCAACACATCCCATTCTCGCGGCACATGACTGTGCCATGTTTTCAACAATCCCCGGAGCCGACAAACACTTATCCTCAAGGAGGATATTGTCTTCCCTGACTGTAAACTCGGCTACGGCATCGACATCGTCGCAACTCAGCATCCTATCCACCATCATCATGGGTGGACGCTGAGGTATCAGGTTGTTTATAGGTGTGTTTCTGAAATCCATTTTAACGATAACGTCACCTTCTTTTATATCTTTGATTCTATATAGTCGTAGAACTGGCTGAGGGTTTTCACCGTAGTCATCTCCGATGGATTGGTAATCTTATATCCAAAGTTCTTTTCCACAATAACTACGATATCCACATAGTCCAGACTGTCTATTCCCATATCTTCCTTCAGCCTGGATTCTGGGTAGATATTTTCCTCTTCAATCTCCAGGTCTTCTACTAAAAACGCATTTACTTTCTCTTCAATTTCTTTACGTGTCATGATAAATCAAGTTTATTATTAATTATGTTATTATTGTTTTCGTTCCCAAAAATCTGAGTAATTAAACCACTGCATAGGATATTTCCCTAACAGAAGCTCTATATTAGCCGAATATGCGTCAGCCAACTGCTGGCATTGCTGTCTTTTGCTGAGTGACTTGTCATACTCCAAAGGTATCAGGTAAGCTGTATATGATCCGTTACGCTCTTTCATCGCACATGTCATAATGACTTTCAGCTCTCTTGTCACAGCTAAAGAGAACGGACCACGTGCCAAGTCGATATGACAGCCATGCAAGGTAGAGGAGATAATTTTCTTGGCATTTACCACACGGTCGGCAAAGGTACAGATAATCTCGTTCCTGTCCAATGCCTTTATTATCTCCTCGCTGTGCGGCGCATCATCACCAACAGGTATCATCTTTATATTCTTGTTTCCGAATGCCTGTTCACGGTATCTCATCAGCGCCTCTTTCTCTTTCCCATATACAAGCACATTGCTTGCCTTTGCGTTGTCGTACGAATAGCCTACTATCTCACTACAGCCGATATGGGCACTTAGTTGTATTATTGAATACGGTTGCCGCGTCATTGCCTCATACTCGTCCAGCCCGCGATAATCAACGGAGAACTTATGTCCGGCGTACATGGCAAACTTATCAATGACTGTCTCACCGAAAATGCAATGGTTGCGATAGGTATACCACAGTGACTTAATCCGTCCGTGCCTCTTCACTCTATGGAAATAACGAAAGGTGATACGGGCACCTGGGCTGAACAGCAAAGTAAACGGTATGACGAAAACAGCCATGAAGGCATAGAGTATACGGATGTTGACATGTCTCAGTATCTGTATCAATACCTTATACATCCATACGTTGCCGTATGTCGTCCCCTCCTGTCGCCTGCTCATGCTTGAGGTAAGAGTTACAAGTTACCGGTCTACGACCTCTATGTACAAGTCGTGTCTGTGGTCGTCGAGCCTGACATTGAAAAAGGAGGAGCCTCTTCCGTTCTCACCTACTACGCTGACGGCAATCTTCCTGCCCTTTAAGAAAGCCAGGCGGTCGTTCTTGTAGCTGCGAATCTCTTCTTTCCTGTTTCTTCTCAGGTTATACGCATTGCCCAGCGGCTGATACTTGCCGCGACTGTCCACCAGGTACACACTCACCCGCGTCAGTCTGTGTGAGGACTCATTCTCAACGAAGATTTTATCCTCGATGTTCAATCTGCTTGGAATAGTTCTTACTATATAAGCAGGTTGTGACTTCCCTGATCTCTTGTGAGATCTCTGTGCTGATAGCGATGTAGGGATAAGCAGGAGAGTTACTAACAGCAGTAATAATGATAATCGTTTCATAGTTAATTTGTTTTTGTGATTATTAATGCGGAATTTGTACCACCAAAGCCAAAGGAGTTGCTTAAGACTGTGTTGACTTCTGTCTCAACGGTCTTTGTCGCGATGTTCAATGGCTCGGAGTACTCATCCGGGTTCTCAAAATTAATGTTTGGAGCGACAAAGCTGCCTTGCATCATAAGGATGCTGTATACTATCTCAGAGGCACCTGCCATCCAACACTCATGACCGGTCATCGACTTTGTGCTGCTGACCAGCGCGCGCTGCCCATTGAAAATCCTGTTGATGGCAATAGCCTCATACATGTCACCCTGATGGGTAGAGGTCGCATGCGCGTTGATATAGTCGATGTCCTTTAACGCCATTCCGGAGTCTTTAACAGCACGCATCATGGCGATATAGCTGCCCTCGTCGCTGGGCTGGCTGATGCCGCCACCGTTGCTGGAGAAGCCATATCCGCAGACCTCGGCAAGAATCGTCGCGCCGCGGGCAACGGCATGCTCATAGTCCTCAAGCACAAGGGCTGCGGCTCCGCCGCTTGGAATCAGACCGTCCCTGTCTCTGTCGAACGGACGGCTGGCTTTTGTCGGCTCATCCATTCGCATGGAGAATGTGTTAAGGGCGTCAAATGAAGACATGGAATACTTGTTCACCTCCTGTGCACCGCCACAAAGGATGACATCCTGCAAGCCTTGCTTTATGAGAAGATAGCCCAGACCTATGGAATGGCTGCCACTGGCACATGCGGCACTGACAGAGAAATTAACTCCACGCAGATGGAAAATCGTACTCATGTTCATATTGACGGTGGAGTTCATGCCCTGGAATATCAAACCGGAGCCTATCATGGCTGAGTCATGCTTCTCCTCCATTATCTTGGCTGCCTCAACAATGGCATTTGCCGAAGAGTCGTTGCCAAAAATACAACCAACCTCATTGCTTTGGAGGTATTGATCGTCAATAACTGCCATGTCAAAGGCTTGCTTGCTTGCCATATAGGCATATTCTGCCTCTTCCGACAAGCCGACACGTGTGCGACGGTCAAGCACACCCTTCAGCTTAGGGCGCTCAACAATACCGGTAAGCCCTGAGCGGAAACCGTAATCCAGACGGTCCTGATCTATTCCAATACCTGACTTGCCTTCATATAGAGACTTGCGCACCTCATCCACATCCTTTCCAAGACACGACCAGATGCCCATACCCGTTATTACTACTCTTCTCATATTATATTATGTGATTTATAATTGACCTTTATTAAATTACTTTCCACTATTTTCAACCAAGTCCCTTTAACGGGAACTGAAAACTTCTCACTCTGAGCCGCAACGCCTTAGGAAGGCTGTGGGAATATATGCGGTTGACACAAGACCGATATGGGATAAGGTTACAACCACACGCTGCTGACCGGCGACTCTCGCGACCAATCCCTCAACGCCTGCGAAAGTTCCCTCGACGACCTTTACCATCTCGCCACTTTTGAAATGACATTGGGAAGGTTTCACAAACAACAAATGCTTATTCATACTGCATGTCGCAAGAATAAAGCTTCTCATCTCTACCGGCGAGACTGTCAATGGAGGGTTTTTCCTCTCGCTGTCTACCGTGAAGTGATTGTAATAGTAGGAAAGATATGATACGGCTGGAGTATGGCTGACATATTCTTCCGCCTTCTCCTTCGTCGTATACACAAACAGCAAATTGGGAATTAGCGTCTGGAGATACTTCCTTTTCTTGCCACGCACATATTTCTCAACCATCTTTTTTGCGACATACGTATACGTGCCGTCTTCCACGATATAGTCGGATGCCTTGCTTTCCCTTCCGTATGATGCCCTTAAGATATACCATCTCTTCTCTGGAGACTCTACATACCTCACCGACACCCCTGTCTTTGAGCTTTTTGCTTCGGGGAAGGCGTCTGGGGTAAGCCACACGCTGTCTTGAGGACTATTCTCGCCTCTTTTGGCATTCACATTAGACAATGTGATCACATCGGACATTATTAATATTTGCCGATTCAACACGTAGGAAAAAACACCGTGCCCGATTTCTGTCGCCAGTGACGGCAGAAATCGGGCACAAAGGTACAAAAATTTCAATTAAGCGAGAGCAAAAAGCTTGTTTTTTTTGCTTAGCGTGGAAAATTTATGAAATAAGAAGCAACTATCTACTTCGCCTCTTTCTTTAAAATCGAGCCTAACTTCCTCCCCACAAGCGCTGACCATACCTTCATCTTCGCAAGTTTGGTGCCTGGAGAGAATGTCGGCTCATTGCCACCGGTGAGGTCCTCAACAGAGAATAGCACCGTTCCTTTGCTGTCGGTAAGCGTGGCATTACAAATAATAAAGCCTTCATCGGTAACCTTGGTGACAATGACGCTCAGTGTGTACGCCGCACCTTTGTGTGTACCGATGTCGTATAACTTCCTGACAGTAAGACCCACCGCTTTCCTGCAGTTGCGCACAATAGTAGGATTGTCCGAGTTCCAGTCTTTCTCATACTCGGCAAACTCCGGTTCTGTCATACCATAAATTTCCGCATTGGTGAAATCCATCTTAAAGTTTATCTTGGCACCTCTCATCTCTCTTGAGAGGTTGCTTGTTGTAACGGTCTGCGCTGCCGCTTGTAATATCATTACGGTTGCAGCCAGCAATGTTAGAATAGTTCTCTTTGACATGATTCTATGTTTTATGTGTATAAGCCACCATTAATATTGATAACCTCTCCCGTGATGTATGCCGCCTCGTCTGACACAAGGAATCTTACGAGTGCTGCCACTTCCTCCGGTCTCCCGAAACGCCCAGCGGGAATCATCGCCTTCAGCTCGTCCTGTGACAAATCTTTCGTCATGTCGGTCTCTATAAAACCGGGGGCAATGGCGTTTACCGTGATGTTGCGTGGAGCAACCTCTTGAGCCAAGGCTTTCGTAGCACCAATCAACGCGGCCTTCGATGCACTGTAGTTTGTCTGACCGGGAAGACCTTTCACGCCAGAGAGCGATGCCATGTTCACAATCCTGCCACTACGCTTCCGGGGCATCATGTGCTTCAGCAGGCGGCGGGTGATATAGAAGAAACCGTCCAAGGTGGTGTCTATAACCTTATGCCAATCGTCCTCAGGCATCATAAACATCACATTGTCACGCCGTATTCCGGCATTATTCACCAATACGGAAATGTATTCATCGGGGTGATTCTGCTCCCATTCATCAAGGGCTTTGTCAACTGACCGGGAGTCTGAGACGTCGAAAGGAAGCAACTCAGCTGTACCGCCGGTTGACTCTATCTCCTTGAGAACGCTCTCGGCTGCCGCCCCGTTACTTAGGTAGTTGAGGATAACTGTATATCCTGCACTTGCAAGCTGAATAGATATTGCCTTGCCTATTCCTCGCGACGCACCTGTAACTAATGCATACTTCATCGTTTCACTATTTATATTGGTTCGTGGCTGCAAAATTAATAAAAATAGAACAAAACAAAATATGATTCATTATAAAATTTACAATTCTCACTCTCAAGAATGGAATTTTATTTGTATTCTCTTCGCTTAATCGAAATTTTGCACTATGCTTTGCAAGCATAGAATAAAATCATAGGACTATGACAGCAATACAATTAAACAATCTCTGGTCGTATATCCAAGGAATGTCGCTGAAGAAGAAGGATCGCGAATGGCTGGCTGGCAAACTACTGGAACCTGTAGATGACGCCAAGACTGCCCAGCAGAAAGCGTATGTGAAAGAAACACTGACACGCGCACTTAAAGAGGTTGAGGAAGCCAAGCGCGAGGGTCGCAAGTTACAGACATTGGACGAGTTTGAAGAAGAACTCAAGGCTGAGGGTATCCTATGAAGGTCGTGATTTCTCTTCACGATGAATTCAGTCGCCAGTTCAAGCGTCTTGCCAAGAAGTACAAGTCAATTGGTGATGACTATCGTACCTTGAAGGAGAGTCTTTTGGAGAATCCCTTCCAAGGCAAGGACCTCGGCGGTGGTGTTCGCAAGATTCGCATGGCCATTGGCTCGAAGGGCAAGGGCAAGAGCGGCGGTGCCCGTGTGCTGACACTATATGTTATAGTCCATTGTCGTCGTCATGACGGTCTCCGTAAGCGGTGAGGATGTAGAATACTGCTATGAGCACAGCCATGAGCAGGCAGATCAGCAGGGTATAGGGCCAGAGGATGCTGCTGCCGATGAACCTGAAGAGAAGGAAGGCAAAACCGAAAAAGGATAATCTTGTCTTGGCACTTTCGCTCGACAATATCTAAAAAATTTTTTTTGAAATAAAGTATCACTCTATCACTTTTTGAAGTTAACTCGCTTATTTACAGATATTTAATCCAGTGATACTTTTGGTGATACTTTGGTGACGAAGTGATACTTTTCGTTGAGGGTTGTAATTTGCCTTTCTGAAACCGTAACTTATCTTTCCGGAGCACCTTCGGAAAGTTTTTCCGGCAATGCCGGAAACGTGTTACGGCAATGCCGGGATACTTCTCCATCATTGCCGGAAAACCTATCCATTATTGACGGAAAAACCATCCACCATTGAAGGAAAACTCATCCAACACTGCCGGAACAGGACAACTGTTCTTAGCCGGAGGGGATAAAGCTGAGGCATAAAAACCAGAAAACTGGCTGTCTTCAGCGACTTTTATTCTCGTTCTTTTTCTCAAACGCCCAAAAAGTATCACTTCGTCACCAAAGTATCACCAAAAGTATCACTAGGGTAAACCACTATAAATAAGCGAGTTAACTTCAAAAAGTGATAGAGTGATACTTTATTCCCTCAAAAATACATTTTAGGTAGTTGACACTCTCTTTCACGCTCGACAACCAACAGTCACTGTTTGCGAAGCAAGGGAAAGTAATAAAAATAAAAATAACTTTTTATTTTGTATTGTGCCCACTTAATCGTACCTTTGCAGCGTAAACGCTGTTTTGCAGTCGCTTACTTACCGCATTGTCATAAGATTTACGAGATCATTGTATTATTCTAATTTTAAATAGATGGCATCAGTAGAAATCAGAAAGGTAGAGACAAAGAAAGCACTCAAGGCTTTCATTGACTTCCACTATGACCTGTACAAAGGTAACGAGTATGATGCTCCGAATTTGTTCATGGATGACTTGAACACGCTGAGTAAGGACAAGAACGCAGCTTTCGAGTTCTGTGAGGCTGAGTTGTTTCTTGCTTACCAAGAAGGCAAGATTGTCGGTCGTGTTGCCGCGATAATCAACCATAAAGCCAATGAACGCTGGCAGCGCAAGACGGTGCGCTTTGGCTGGATAGACTTCATTGACGATATTGAGGTGTCACGCGCCTTACTGGGTGCAGTAGAGGAATTTGGCCGCTCAAAAGGAATGGAGGAAGTGGTTGGCCCACTTGGTTTCACAGATTTCGACCCAGAGGGAATGCTCACATACGGCTTCGACCAGCTTGGCACGATGGCAACCATATATAATTATCCGTATTATCCCAAGCACATGGAGCAAATAAGCGGCTATGAGAAGGATAATGACTATGTGGAGTTCAAGATTTTCATTCCAAAGGAGATCCCTGAGAAATACGTCAAGGTATCGCAGATGATAGAGAAACGCTACAATCTGCATGCACGTACGCTCACACGCCATGAGGTTTTCAAAGAGGGCTTTGGCTATAAGGTCTTTCATCTTATAAACGACACCTTCAAGGACCTTTACGGCTTCTCCGAGCTTAGCGACAAACAGATTGACCAGTATCTTAGTATGTGGATGCCCCTTGCCGACATGAACCTTATTGTTGTGGTAGAAGACTGGAGCACCCCCGACCATAAGATAATTGGTGTGGGAATAACCATTCCGTCACTTTCGAGAGCGGTACAGAAATGTCACCGCGGCAGGCTCCTGCCTTTCGGTTGGTGGCATCTGATGATGTCATTGTTCTTCCATAAGACAAAATACGTTGACCTCATGATGGTTGGTATATTGCCAGAGTACAGGAAGAAAGGCGCGAATGCCCTTTTGTTCTCTCACCTCATCCCATGGTACCAGCGTTATGGTTTTGAGTGGGGCGAGAGCCAGGTTGAGATGGAAACCAATGAGAATGTGCAGAGCCAGTGGCAATATTTGGAGACAGAGCAGCACAAGCGCCGTCGCTGTTATGTGAAGAAGATTAATCTGGCTTAAGTTTTGAGTTTTATGTTTTAATTGCCATAGGGCAATACTTATCAAATAAATATAATGAATGACATAAAGATTAAAAAAGTAGAAAGCCGCCACGACTTAGAGACATTCATGCAGTTTCGTTACGACTTATACAGAGATGACCCATACGACGTGCCATATCTGCATTTTGATGAGCTTTTCACCCTTCGTAAGGATCGCAACGCATCGTTTGATGATTGCGAGTGCGATTATTTCTTAGCCTATCGTAACGACAAGGTTGTCGGACGTGTGGCAGCCATAATAAACAAGAAAGCTAATACGAAGTGGAACAATAAGATTGTGCGCTTCGGATGGTTCGATTTCATCGATGACTATGACGTGTCGCATACCCTTTTAGATACTGTCAAGGAATGGGGACTGGAGCGCGGCATGACACAGATGGTTGGTCCGATGGGATTTGCCGACACCGACCGTGAGGGTATGCTGGTGGAAGGTTTCGACAGCATGGCTACGGCTTACGCCAACCACAACTACTCTTACTATCCCAAGCATATTGAGGAGTACCATGGTTTCCGCAAGGATAACGACTATGTGGAAATGCTGGTGAAGGTACCAGAGAAAGTGCCAGAGAAGTTTGCCAAGATAGCAGACATGGTTGAGAAACGCTATAACCTGCACGTTCACAAACTCACACGCCGCGAGCTGCTAAAGGAGGGCTACGGTCAGGAAATCTTCAGCATGCTCAACACCACATACAAGAACCTCTATGGCTTCGCCGAGCTGAACAAACGTAAGATCGACCAGCTTGTAGAGCAATACATAAAGATTGCCGACCTAAACCTTGTAAGTATCATCGTTGACGGCAATAACGACAACAAGATGGTAGGCTTCGGCATCACCTTCCCCTCATTGTCTGAGGCACAACGGAAGACTCATAACGGAAAGCTGTTGCCTTTTGGATGGTATCACTTGCTTAAGGCAATAAAATGGAAGCGTGCCGACACAGTAGACATGCTGCTTATCGGCGTCCTTCCGGAATACCGCTCCAAGGGAGCCAACGCCATCATCTTCAAAGACCTGGTACAACAGTACATAAAATACGGGTTCAAATGGGCTCAGGCTATGCCACAGATGGAGACCAACCACGGCATTCTCAGCAACTGGCAATATTTCGACGCACATATTAACAAACGGCTGAGATGCTTTATTAAGGATATTGGATAAAAAAGAAATATGAGCGCAAACGACGAAAGAATCATCACGACACAGACATCTATTGACGGGACCACTCAGCTCCCCACGGCAGAATATACTGATGAGAACATCCGTCACCTGTCAGATATGGAACATGTACGCACCCGCCCAGGTATGTACATAGGAAGACTTGGCGACGGCTCCTTGCCCGAAGACGGCATCTATGTTCTCCTCAAGGAAGTCATCGACAACTCTATCGATGAGTTCAAGATGAACGCAGGCAAGCGTATTGAGGTCGACATCGACGAGAACCTGCGTGTCAGCGTGCGTGACTACGGCCGCGGCATTCCACAGGGTAAGCTTGTGGAGGCAGTGAGCGTCCTTAACACCGGAGGAAAGTATGACTCCAAGGCTTTCAAGAAAAGCGTTGGTCTCAACGGTGTGGGAGTAAAAGCCGTCAACGCACTCAGTGTGCGCTTTGAGGCACGCTCTTTCCGTGAGGGAAAGGTGCGCGAGCTGTCATTTGAGAGAGGTGAGCTTAAAAGCGACAAAACATCCAAGAGTACCGATGAGACCGGCACTTTTATCTTCTTTGAGCCAGACAACACCTTGTTTAAGGACTATATGTTCCACGATGACATCGTAGAGACGATGCTCAGGAACTACACCTACCTCAACTCCGGACTTACCATTATGTATAACGGCAGACGTATCATCAGCCGCAACGGACTCGAAGACCTGCTGACAGACAACATGACCGTAGACGGACTATACCCTATCATACACATGAAAGGTGAGGACATAGAGATAGCTTTCACGCATACCAACCAATACGGTGAAGAGTATCACTCGTTTGTCAACGGACAACATACCACACAGGGCGGAACACACCAAAGCGCCTTTAAAGAACATATAGCAAGGACCATTAAAGAGTATTTCGGCAAATATGAGTATGCCGACATACGTAACGGACTCGTTGCGGCAATAGCCATAAACGTGGAAGAACCCGTCTTCGAGAGCCAGACTAAAATCAAACTCGGCTCCACACAGATGGCACCGGATGGTGAGTCAATCAACAAATATGTTGGTGACTTCATAAAACAACAAGTCGACAACTACCTGCACATCCACACAGATGTGGCAGAGGCCATAGAGGGAAAGGTCAAAGAAAGCGAGCGGGAACGCAAAGCCATGGCAGGAGTGACCAAGCTTGCCCGTGAACGGGCAAAGAAGGCAAACCTTCACAACCGTAAGCTCCGCGACTGCCGCATACACTACTGTGATGTTAAAAACGACAGGAAAGAAGAAAGCAGTATCTTTATTACTGAGGGCGACTCCGCCAGTGGCAGCATCACCAAGAGCCGTGACGTGAACACCCAAGCCGTATTCTCGCTTCGAGGGAAACCCCTCAATTCCTTCGGACTGACAAAGAAGGTTGTATACGAGAACGAAGAGTTCAACCTGCTTCAGGCTGCGCTCGATATAGAGGACGGTCTGGACTCACTGAGATATAACAAGGTGATTGTCGCCACGGACGCCGATGTTGACGGCATGCATATCCGCCTGCTCATAATCACATTCTTCCTTCAGTTCTTCCCAGACCTTATCAAGAAAGGACATGTGTATGTCCTACAGACACCCTTGTTCCGTGTACGCAACAAGAGAACAAAAATCAAGAACAAGAAAGTCATTGAGGAGGCTGATGCCAAACGGTCAAGGAATGAGAAGAAAACCGACTTTGTGACTCTCTACTGCTATAGTGAGGAAGAGAGACAGAATGCAATAAAGTCACTCGGTCCCGATCCGGAGATCACCCGTTTCAAAGGTCTTGGTGAAATCTCACCCGAGGAATTTGTACATTTCATCGGTGCAGACATGCGTCTTGAACAAGTAACGCTACACAAGAATGACCAAGTGCAGAAACTATTGGAATACTATATGGGTAAGAACACTATGGAACGTCAGAACTTCATAATAGACAATCTGGTTATTGAAGAAGACTTACCCGAAGAAGAACTAACTAATTAGAGAAAGAAAAATGAAAAGATTACTCTTTTGTGCTATCTGGATGGCGTGCTGTATGGTTGCTCAGGCACAAATACACCTGAACCTCGGCGGCGACAGCCCCCTGCGCAAGCTCCAAATGGCAGAGATTGCCATCAATAACATGTATGTCGACTCCGTAGACGAGGCGAAACTTGTAGAAGATGCCATCAAGGGAATGCTCGAGAAACTCGACCCCCACTCCGCATACACCAACCCCAAGGAGACAAAAGCAATGAACGAGCCATTACAAGGCGACTTTGAAGGCATCGGCGTACAATTCAATATGATTGACGACACACTGGTAGTGATACAACCCATCGTGAACGGTCCGTCGGAAAAAGTCGGCATTATTGCCGGCGACCGCATCGTACTTGTCAACGACACCGCTATCGCAGGTGTGAAGATGGAACGTTCGGAAATCATGAAACGATTACGCGGCAAGAAAGGCACAAAGGTGAAACTGGGTATTGTCAGGCGTGGCACCAACGACATGCTCACGTTCATTGTCAAACGTGACCGCATACCCGTACATACCCTCAATGCCTCATACATGATTAAGCCAGGCATAGGATACATACGCTTAGAGAGCTTCGGTGCAAAGACCTATGACGAGTTTATGACTGCCGTAGACTCCCTTCAAAAGAACGGAATGACAAAACTGATACTTGACTTACAGGATAACGGCGGTGGCTATCTTGAGAGTGCCGTTCGCATTGCCAACGAATTCCTTGAGGACGACAACATGATTGTATATACCGACGGACGCAGCACCGGTCGCTATGAATATAAAGCGAGGGGAAACGGAAAGTTGCGCGACATACCCGTCACCGTGCTTATCAATGAGTTCTCCGCATCCGCCGCTGAGATTGTAACTGGAGCGATACAAGACCATGACCGCGGAAAGATAGTAGGCAGGCGGTCGTTCGGCAAGGGACTTGTACAGCGTCCTTTAGAGCTTCCCGACGGCTCAATGATACGCCTTACTGTCGCTCATTACTATACCCCGAGCGGACGGTGCATCCAAAAGCCATATAAGAAAGGCGACTTGAAAGACTATCAGATGGACTTGGAAAACCGCCTCAAAAACGGTGAGCTTACAAACCCCGACAGTATCCACTTCTCTGACTCTTTGAGGTTCTACACCCTCAACCAGCATCGCGTGGTATATGGTGGCGGCGGTATCATGCCAGACGTCTTTGTTCCGCTCGACACGATGAAATATACCCGGTTCCATCGGCAACTGATGATTAAGAGTATTGTGATAGAGCAAAACCTAAAGTACATTGACGCACATCGAAAAGAGCTGAAAAGCAACTACCGTTCTTTCGATGAATTCGATAGGAACTATGATGTCCCGCAAGAACTCATCGACAAGATTTTTGCGGAGGGAGAAAAACAAAAGATCACTCCGAAGGATGAGGAAGAGCGACAGCGTACCATACCATATATGAAAGCTCAGCTCAAGTCGCTTATAGCACGTGACATTTGGGATATGAATGAGTATTTCCGTGTATGGAACAAAACCAATGACATTGTTCTGAAAGCATTAGAGGATTTAGAGACCCCTTGGGGGGGACGGCTATAATGCAGGGGGGCATGGTGGTCAAGGAGACAGGCACTCGACCCTGTATTGGGTCTGAAGTTTTGTCCCCTTGACTATCGTTTATCGCTCATCAAAGCTAACGCCCTGTTCTCTGCCTGCTCCATAATCTCTCTCTCACCAGGACCTTTGTCATTGATGCCACAAAGGTGAAGGACACCGTGTATGATCACCCTATGAAGCTCTTCGTCATAATCCTTATTGAACTTCTCAGCGTTCGAGCGTACGGTATCGAGTGATATTACCAGATCACCGTTAAGCGTGTCACCCTCACAATAATCAAAAGTGATGATGTCGGTATAATAATCGTGCCCAAGGTACTCATTGTTGACCTCCAGTATTTTCTCATCATCAACAAACATATACCCTATCTCACCAACCGTTTTCCCATAGCTCTTTGCCACAGCCTTTATCCATGCGGTGGTGGCCCGTCTCTTTATGTGTGGCATCCTGACGCCATCAGTATTGTATGTTATCATATCTTCTTTGGTAGAAACTCACTTACATCCTTGCCATAGCTAATCAGCTCCCTTACCATACTGGAGCTGATATGAGCCAGGCTTGGAGTGGCAAGAAACAACAATGTCTCAACTCCGCTGAGACCGCGGTTAATCTCTGCCATCTCACGCTCATACTCAAAATCCTTCACTGAGCGTACACCCTTTATGATAAACCGGGCACCTTCCCTACGGGCAAAGTCCACCGCAAGGTCTTTATACACCTTCACATCAACACGCGGCTCACCGGCATATATGGCGGCAATGGCAGCCATACGCTCCTGAGCACCGGTGGAGTGCTCTTTATGGACATTAGCCTCAACCACTCCTATCACAATACGGTCAAAGAGCGGCAAAGCACGTCTGATGATGTCATAGTGCCCGATGGTAAATGGATCGAAACTCCCTGTAAATACTCCTGTTCTCATCTGTCGCTATCATTTAAAACAACTCTGGCTCCATAATGGTACCAGCATAAGGGTTACGTCCCAAATGGTCGTATGCCAGCTTAGTAGCCATACGCCCACGTGGTGTCCGTTTTATAAAGCCTTCCATTATAAGGAATGGCTCATACACCTCCTCCACTGTACCAGAATCTTCTCCAATAGCCGTGGCAATGGTAGACACTCCCACGGGACCACCGCGGAATTTGTCAATAATGGTAAGTAGTATCTTATTATCAATCTCGTCAAGACCATAACGGTCTATATTAAGCGACTGCAACGCATGACGCGCGATGTCAAGGTCAATCCTTCCGCTACCTTTGACTTGGGCGAAATCACGCACACGACGGAGCAAGGCGTTGGCAATACGTGGCGTGCCACGTGAACGCCGTGAGATCTCCACCGCCGCATCGTCATCGATTGGGACACGAAGGATATTGGCACTACGGCGAATAATCTTCGCCAGTGTCTCCGGCTCGTAGTACTCCAAATGGAGATTAATTCCGAAACGGGCACGTAAAGGTGCTGTCAGCAATCCACTCCGGGTCGTGGCACCAACAAGTGTAAACGGGTTAAGATCTATCTGTATTGACCGTGCCGACGGTCCTTTGTCTATCATGATGTCAATGCGATAGTCCTCCATGGCTGAATACAAATATTCCTCAACGACTGGTGACAGACGATGTATCTCATCGATAAACAAGACATCATTAGGCTCAAGAGCGGTCAATATACCTGCCAAATCACCAGGCTTGTCAAGTACAGGACCACTGGTGATTTTGAATCCAACACCAAGCTCCGACGCAATGATGTTAGAAAGAGTTGTCTTGCCAAGTCCCGGAGGACCATGAAGCAACGTATGGTCAAGGGGCTCGCCCCGATATTTTGCCGCTTCAACAAAGACCTCAAGATTCTCCACGACTTTCTTCTGTCCACTAAAATCCGAAAACTTCAGTGGGCGCAAAGCATTCTCGAAATCCTTTTCCGCCTGTTTGTACCGTTCTTGCCTGATATCAAAATCCTCTTCCATGCTTGCAAAGGTACGATTAAGTAAGTGAAATACAAAATAAAAACAAGCTTTTCTTTTGTTTTGTCCTCGCTTAATCGTACCTTTGCAGATGTATATAATACAAATCTTTGATGAAAGAAGAAAATAAAATATCTGTTGTTATCAATACATACAATGCGGCACAACATCTTGAGGCTGTTTTGAAGTCGTTAAAGGAGTTCGACGAAATCGTTGTATGCGACATGGAAAGTACCGACAACACTGTGGAGATCGCGAAGAGGTACGGATGCAAAGTCGTGACTTTTCCGAAAGCCAATCACAAGAGTGCCGAGCCTGCCCGTACGTTTGCCATACAATCAGCCGCAAACAAATGGGTGTTGGTTGTTGATGCCGATGAGATTATCACCCCTGAGCTTCGAAACTATCTCTATAGGATTATCAATGAGCCAGACTGTCCAGCCGGTCTGTACCTTGCCCGCCGAAACACGGTGCTGGGTATGTTTTGCCGTGACTGGAGCCATGACTACCAACTGCGTTTCTTCTTACGTGAGGGAACAGTATGGCCACCATACGTTCACACCTTCCCGGAAGTGCCTGGCCGCACAGAAAGAGCTCCCGCCAAATACAAGATGCTACACTTGGCAGATGAGACGACACGCCAGTGGATTAGCAAAATGAACGAATACACCGACAATGAGGTAGACAAAAAGATGAACCGCAACTATGGTGTGGGGGCACTGCTGTGGCGTCCACTGTGGCGCTTCTTTACCTCATACGTGCTGAAAGGTGGCTTCCTTAACGGCACGCGAGGCTTCCTGCAGGCTTTGCAATGGGCAATGTACCAACAGGTATTGGTATCGAAGATTATTGAGAAGCGACTGAGAGAGAAACGAGAGAATCCAAGTCATACTGACTTGCCAGATCCTTATAAACTATAAATCACAAATAGAATCATGAGCATCCTCTACTGTTTGCTATTGACAATCCTCCTTTGGACAGGCAGCTATACCATCTACCTGACATGCAACCACGGACTGGCTCCCAATGCTCGCCTGCAGCAGTTGCTACGGTATCTTGCAGCCAGCATCGTGGCAGCTTTGCCTCTGACGATCACTGCCACATCGCCACTTAACCCGACTATAGGGCTCTGTCTCGCTGTAGCAGGTCTGTGGGCAGTCACCTATCCCCTGACCTACCACCTTACCAACAGGAAGTCGGCTCCAGACTATGACCACCAAATAGACCCAGCCTTCGCCATCTATCTTTTCGGGTGGCTGTCGGCAATGGCACTTTATCCTTATATGAGATGGGTGATAGGTATATTGTCGTTTGTGGTTATGTTTATTTGTCTTTTCCAGTGGGTCTATTACTTCACCTGTCATACCGCAGTTGACGTCAGCGGCATGAAGATGTTGCAAGAAACCCACTACAATGAGATCATAGAGTTTTTGCGTTCCTACTCATTATGGCGAGTTATCATCGTGTCTCTGCTTGTCATCATCCTGGCTGTGACATGTATCTATATACCCGTCAACTATCCCACGCACTCTTCTTACTCTTGGTGGCAGCATATAATAGTGATTGGCGCATGGTGCTTTATGACCATTTATATGTTTAAGCCACACCATGGACTTTTAGTGCGGACAGGTTTGTTCCAACTATACCAGATAGTGAGAGAGTACGTAGAGCAAAACAAGAGCTATGCGGCAGAACAGCAACAGCGCCTTGCCACACTGAATGTAAGGAGCCTCCATAGCAGTGATGAGCCACATACCCTGTTGGTGGTGATTGGCGAGTCGGCCTCACGCGACTATATGAGCGCCTTCACGAAGATGGAGGAAGACACTACTCCCTGGCTGCGCTCACTTGGCAGCGACACAGAGCATTGCATCCTTTATCCTCACGCCTATAGCTGTGACATACAGACAGTACCCACGCTGGAGAAAGCTTTAACAGAATACAATCAGTATAGTGATGGTGCTTTCTACACCTCGTGCTCGATAGTAGACATTGCCCACAAAGCAGGCTATCGCGTACACTGGTATAGTAACCAAGGACACTTAGGTGCCGCCGACACACCTATCACGCTGGTAGCGAATACCGCCGATGTGGCGAAATGGACTCATCAGGAACTGGGGAAACCCCAATATGACGAGACCTTGATAGACTTCCTTGACGAGATTGACCCAGCCAAGCGCAACCTGGTTGTTCTCCACCTGAAAGGCAGCCACTTCAACTACGAGAACCGTTTCACGGAGGCTACCCGCCAGTGGGGGAAGCCAGGAAGCCATGACCAAATAGTTAATTACAAGAACACGCTATACTACACTGATACCATACTAAAGAAAGCCTTTGACTTCTGTACGAAAAGACTGAACCTTCAAGCGATGGTCTATTTCAGCGACCATGCTGATGTGCCCGACCGTCACCGACAGCCTAACTTTGAAGGCTTTCGTGACACAAGGATACCTCTTGCCATATGGCTGAGTGACAGCTATCAGACCACTCATCAAGAACGGACAAAAGCGCTCAAAGACAACCACCTACGCTATTGGACCAACGATCTCGCCTATGAGCTGGTGTGCGGACTGATAGACATCGAGAGCAATCATTACCGAGATGAAAACTCTTTAGCATCCGCGGCATACCGTTTTTCACAAGAGGAGCTAATGGCTATGAATGGGAAGATTCACATTGTCAATGATAAATATTAGATAAATATTAATAGGAAGATTATGAAAATATACCATATAGTATCCAACAAGGAATGGGGCGGTGGCGAACAATACGTCTATGACCTATGCCGACGGCAACAAGCCGACGGCATAGAAGTGAGCGTGTTCTGTAAGCCCATAGAGAGTATTACCCGCAAGTATGAGGAAGCTGGGATAAAAGTAATCCCATTGACTCTTGGAGGAGTACTTGACATCAATAGCGCATGGAAAATGGCTACGCTAATCAATGCCGCAGGAGAATGTATTATCCATGCCCATAATTTCAAGGATGCGTTTACCGCCGCTTATGCCCGTAAGCTCTCTTCCAACAAACAAGTTCAAGTTGTCATGTGCCGGCACCTTACCCGCACAGGCAAGAACTCAATACATTACCGATGGCTGTATAGGCAATTAGACGGAATCTGCTTCGACTCAGAGTTGTCAAAGGAAACATTCCTTAGCACAAACCCCACTATTGACTTGCAAAAGATTCGCATTGTGCATACGAGTATTGTAGTGCCAGACGAAATACAACAAATCTCTTTGTATAAAGAATTTGATATTCCAAAAGACCATGTCGTGGCAATGTACCATGGCAGACTCGACGAGGAGAAAGGTCTTGACGTGCTGATAGAGGCTGTCAGCATGCTAAGCGATTTGAGATTCAAGCTCATACTTGTAGGACGCGGAAGCAATGAATACACATCCCACCTGAAGAGCAAGATTGAGGAGAAGAGTCTTACGGGAAAAGTAATCCTCGCAGGATTCCGCCATCCAGTCTTACCATACGTTTCCGCTGCTGATTTTGGAATCCTGCCCTCTGTGGTGCGTGAGGGGTGTCCTCTCTCTCCACAAGAATACATGTCACAGGGACATCCTGTCGTAGCGACAGACAACGGTGGTCAGCGTGAATATATAAGGAATGGGGAAAATGGTCTGCTGGTTACTCCGGGAGATGTCGATAAACTGGCTGCCGCTATCCGTCAACTTATCTCTGATGAAGACTGTCGCCACAGGCTTGGACGTCAGGCGAAAGAAGACTTTGACAGTCACATGAATTATGAGCACTTCTATACGCAAATAAAATCCGCCTACGATTATTTCAAGAGTCGCAGCCGACACTCATAAACAAATAACGTTATGGAAAAAATATATTACCACCTCGTTCATTCCGTATGGTATCTCCTATCGCTCTTGCCTTTCCGGGTACACTATATCCTAAGTGATCTCCTATACTTAATACTATATAAGTTAGCTGGATATCGTGTTAAGATTGTACGCGGAAACCTGGAATCGTCATTCCCGGAAAAGGACAAAGAAGAACTTCGCAGCATTGAGCGAAAGTTCTATCACCGCCTATGTGACTATTTTGTGGAGGTTGTCAAGACAATGACAATGAGTGAGAGACAGCTGCGCAAGCACATGGTTTTCATTGGGACAGAACAACTAAACAAATGTATTGAGGAAGGACAGTCATGCTGCATTTATATCGGTCACACCTTCAACTGGGAATGGATTACAACGCTACCGCTATGGGTTACCGACAAGGCTGTATTCGGGCAGCTTTACCACGCACTGGAGAATCCTGTCTTTGACAAACTAATTCTCAATTTGCGCGAACGATGGGGCTCGATATGCATTCCACTGGTAGACATCCTAAGGAAAACCATTGAATACAAACGCAAACAGCAACCAACGATTATAGGCTATCTTGGCGACCAGGTTCCACATTGGAACAACATTCACCACTGGTGCTGGTTCCTAAATCATGACACACCCGTCATGACAGGCACTGAGCGCATTGCAATAAAGAACCGTCAGGCGATGTTCTTCCTTGAGATGCGGCAGGTGAAGCGAGGATATTATGTGGGAGAGTTCAAACTTATTACCCGTAATCCCGAGCAACTGAAAGAGTTTGAAGCAACAGATCTGTACCACAAGATGCTGGAAGAGAGTATCAGAAAACAGCCGGAGCTATGGCTATGGAGCCATAACCGCTGGAAGCGTACCCGTGAGGAGTTTAACCGTCGCTTTAAAGTTGTCGATGGCAAAGTTATACCAAGGGAGGGGGAAGAGTAATGATATTCGTACACGATAAGGGGCGCATGGCAAACAACATGCTTCAGTACGGTCATGTTTATGCTTGGGGACGTGAGCATTGTCGCAAGACAATGTCAATGCGCTTTGCATATAAATACCCCTATTTTAATATCTGTAACACGCCCCATCACAATTTTCCCACATACCTTTTTGCCAAATATGCCGCTAAGTGGGGACTTATCCCATTGGTCCAGTTTAATGATGAAGACGGTGACTACACCCATGAAGAGCAAATAATGCTTAACAGTAAGCTGGTTATGGCTACTGGATGGTATGCCCGTTGGTATGACCTTTTTCTAAAGTACAAGGAAGAGATTATAAACCTCTTTTCTTTCAAAGAAGAGATAGAGAGACGTGTCACCGATATCATGGGTGAGCGCAAAGGGCTTCCCTCTGCAGAGGAAAAACCTGAGACATTGTTTTATAAGACTTCCGCTGTAAGCGGAAGTCTTCGGCTGGGTGTCCATATCCGCCGTGGTGACTATGCCAACTTTTACGGCGGTCGCTTCTTCTATTCTGATGAGCAATATGTAAGAATTATCCAACGGTTCTGTTCTTTGTTTCCTAAAGAACAAATACAAGTGTATATTTGCGGTAATGACCCGAAAATACAAAAGGGCTATTACCATAGCCAGTTAGGGAAGACTGACAAAACCTCACGGCAGCAGCCCGTGACAGTTGTCTTCCCAGAAGGCAACCCAGGGGAAGACCTTTGTCTATTGTCGCACTGTGACTACCTCATCGGCGCACCGAGCACATTCTCATTGGTCGCGTCTTTATATCACGACCTGCCACTATATTGGATAGAGGATGCCGACAAAGAGTTTTCTACTGACGATTTCAGGCACTTCGACTATTTGTTCCGTCACATCTATTGAGGAGCAGCCATCAGGTCATCATTGACCATTCTGTACATATACTGTTGGATTATTGCCTTTACCTCCTGTTCCATTTGTTGCTGCCGTGCCACCTTGCCTACGAGATTATGTCTCATCAGAGAGTCCGTAAGGGAATAGATACCTTTCGTCTTCTGTCCATCAAACTGTAAGACATGTCCAAACTTGACATATTGGTAGATACCATTCAAATAGTTCACAGCGAAGGTCTCCTCAGCCGGAGTTGTCATAAGGTCACAGCCAAAAGAAAGGAACGGCTTATCATATCCAAGAATACTAAGTACTGTCGGAAGTATATCTATCTGCTGGGCAATAGCGTCACGCATGCCAGGCTGAATCTCTCCACTGGGGTCATATATCACGATTGGAGAACAGAATCCTCCGATATCTGTCTGGTAAAATGGATGGTCTGAAAGATTTGTATGGTCGCTTGTCAAGACAAAAATTGTGTTCTTGAACCATGGTTGTGTCTTTGCCTTTTCAAAGAATTTACCAATAGCCATATCGGTATATCGTATGCATTTGTGCATGATCAGTCCTTCTTCAGGGAAGACAGACTTATATTTCTCTGGAATAACATAAGGTGTATGTGAGGATACCGTGAATACTGCCGTCATGAAAGGTTGCCTCATCTCTCCAATCTTTGTACAGAAGTATTGTAAGAACGGCTCATCCCAAATACCCCAGTTTCCATCGAAATCAGCATCACCACCAAAACGCTTGTCAGAAACATAGTCTTCTCTGCCATAATAAGACTGGAAGCCTGTTTTGTTTGCGAAAGCAAGAAATCCCATACTGCCTCTGCTGGCACCATGGAAGAAAGAGGTCTGGTAGCCTTCTTGCCTTAATAATCCTGCCATGCCAGTATAAGTGTTCATTGACGCAGGTGTAAGTATAAACGGCTCTACAAACATCGGGATGCCACTAAGTACTGACGGCATTCCATCAATACTTTTCCTTCCGTTACAATATGAGTATTTGTAAGTGGCGCTCTCGCTGATGATACGGTCTACATTGGGAGTATAACCTTTGTATTTACCGTTTTCCAATGTCTTATTGAGTGCCCCGATATATTCCCTTCCGAAGCTCTCAACGATAAACACCACGACATTCTTTTTTTGAAACGGATGGTCAGGTGTCAGCTTATGGATTGGCGAGAACACCTGTTGTAGCTCCTGTTGACTCTTATAATATACAGGAACCTCGAACACATTCTTACCTATTGTCCTTATCAAGGCAAAAGGAGTATTCAACACCAACGCACACTCCGTAGGACGCTTGACGTATTGGTTGGCATTACTGATAGTTATAGGACGCACATCGCCACTAAAGCCTCCCCTGCATGCCGCGACACACAAAGGGGCAATCCCCACAAGGAAAAGCAACATTACTACAGAATAGGCAATGCGCTGTTTAACAGTGACAAACTGCATACGGTATATGCGAGGAGTAACGTACATACGCCACGCGCCATATATAACCACCACTCCAACTAATACCAAATACCAATGTTTCAGAATCTCCCAACCTATCGTTCCTCCAGCGACACCATTGTCATGACTGAACTCCTGAAAGACAGATGTCGTAGTTCGCCTTAGAGTATATGGAAAATAAACGGAGTCAGCAACATTGATTACAAACGTAAAGCCATTAACGATGATAAACAGCCATTTGCAGAATCTGTGGTATGCTTTCGTCTCTTTCAACCATAACGGAAACAGCATGAGGACAATATAAGGAATGTTCGTATATACAATTGCAGAGCGGTCGAACACCCAGCCGCCACGGGACAATTCTATAAAATGCGCCAACGACATGTCTTCCGAGAAGTAACTGTAGTTCTCAAGTAAGAATGTCACGCGGGCAATAAAATACATCACAACCACTATAAGAAGGTTGACAATAAAGAATGAAGAATGAAGAATCGTTTTTTTCATCATATTGTCTGCATGTCGTGAAGTTTTTTATAATTACCATTCTTCGCCATCAGCTCCTCATGAGTACCACGCTCCACAATCCTTCCCTCGTGCAACACACAAATCTCATTGGCATTCTTGATCGTTGACAGCCTATGGGCTATAGCGACTGTTGTACGAGTCTTCATCAGACGCTCCAAAGCGTCCTGTACCAAACGTTCGCTCTCTGTGTCAAGAGCCGAGGTCGCCTCATCGAGAATAAGGATTGGAGGATTCTTCAGTATCGCACGTGCGATAGAGACACGCTGACGCTGTCCTCCGCTCAGACGTCCTCCCCTGTCACCGATATTGGTATCAAACTGCTGTTCTGACGCCATAATAAAGTCATAGGCATTGGCTATCTTCGCCGCTTCTTCTATCTGTTCCTGTGTGGCATTATCCACACCGAAAGAGATATTATTACGGAAAGTATCGTTAAAGAGTATTGCCTCCTGATTTACATTACCTATCAGTTGTCGGAGATCATGAATGCCTAATTCCTTGACGTTGACGCCGTCTATCAGCACCTCACCCTCCTGTACATCATAATAGCGAGGAATAAGGTCAACAAGCGTAGACTTACCACTGCCACTCTGTCCTACCAGCGCTACCGTCTTGCCTTTAGGAATGGTAAGGTTGATGTCACGTAACACATAACGCAGAGTTTTCTTTTCACCATGCTCATCTTTCTCTTCCAAGTATGCAAACGACACGTTACGAAACTCTATCTGATGTTCGAAACTTGTAATATGCTTGGGGTGATCTATTTCCTTAATCGTATTCTCGGCCATCAATATCTTATCTATGCGCTCCATTGACGCCAGTCCCTTTGGTATGTTATATCCTGCCTTAGAAAAGTCTTTCAGTGGATTAATAATAGAATAAAGCATTACCATATAATAGATAAAGATTGGACCGGAGAGCGTATGGGTATTCAGTACGAGCACGCCACCAAACCATAATACAATAACTATCATTATAGTACCAAGAAACTCGCTCATCGGATGAGCCGACGACTGCCGGATATTCACCTTCATGATATCGTTACGATATGCGGTATTGATTTGGTCGAAACGCTTGTTCATCTTTCCTTCCGCACAAAAAGCCTTGATGATACGCAGCCCGCCAAGAGTCTCTTCAACCTGGCTCATTGTATCGCTCCATAGTGCCTGTGCTTTGATGGAGTCTTGCTTGAGCTTTCTGCCGACCCATCCCATAAACCACCCCATGACAGGTACGATAACAAGGGTGAAGACCGTAAGCTCCCATGAGATGAAAATGAGTGCAGCAAAGTAACTGATAATTAGAATAGGATTCTTGAACAGCATTTCAAGACTCGCCATAATGGAATTCTCTATCTCTTGAACATCACCACTCATGCGGGCAATGATGTCACCCTTGCGCTCCTCTGAGAAAAAGCCAAGCGGCAGAGCATTAATCTTCTGATAAAGCTGATTGCGGATATCCCTGACTACACCCGTACGTATTGGTATGATCGTCGCTGCCGACAGGAAATACGCTCCTGTCTTAAGAAATGTGGCAACACCAAGGAACAAACCAATAAACAATAGTGTTGTGGTCTGACCCCATTCGGCTATCAGCCCATTCACATAATAATTCATATTGTTCATCAGCACTTCCTGGATATTACCCCAGTCCCATGCCATGATTGACGTAGCAGTCTTGGCGTCGCTTGTCTGGAAGAGAATCTGCAAAATCGGTATCAATGCGGCAAAAGAGAAGATATTCAAAATAGCCGACAGAATATTGAAAATCACCGATAAAATCAGATATTTCTTATAAGGCGGTATAAACCGGCGCAATACATCAATAAACTCTCTCATCTTATATTTTTCATTTTCTTCCTCAAAGTTTCCCTCCAAAACAAAGATCACCAGCGTCACCAAAGCCTGGCACAATGTACTTATGCTCATTCATCTCCGGGTCGATAGCGGCACACCAAATATAAGAATCCTCTGGTAACACTTCTTTTATCACATCCAACCCCTCTGGTGTCGCAATAACACAAGCTATATGAATAACTTTAGGCTTACCTGTTTTCATCAGTGCCTCTATTGTTGCCGCCATAGAACCTCCGGTAGCAAGCATCGGGTCAGCAATAATAAGTGTCTTCCCTTTTATTGAAGGTGACGCCATATACTCTGTATGTATACCAACCTCAGTATGCTCACGATTGGTATACATACGATAAGCTGACACAAAAGCATTGTCGGCATGGTCGAACACATGGAGGAAGCCCTCATGAAATGGCAGACCAGCACGTAATACCGTGCCGATTACAATATCATCCTTTGGTATTGGAATGTCTATCGTAGCCAAAGGAGTGGTGACGGTCTTAGATTTGTATTCGAGAGTTTTAGACATCTCGAATGCCATCATCTCACCTATACGTTGGATATTATTACGGAATAACAGCCGATTTTGCTGATACTTCTTGTCTCTCAATTCCGCCAGAAAAAGATTGACGACGGAATTCTGTTCACTGAAATTAATTATTCTCATCGTATTTCGCCATTTTTTGTTTCCGCCACAAAGTTACGGAAAGTCGAGAGCAAAACAAAGAAAATCCATTTCTTTTTTTGCCGAGACGTAGTAACTTCGGCATTTTATGCTAAAGTTACTGAAAATCGAGTGCAGAACAAAAGAAACTCGTTTATTTTTTATTTCGAGATACAGTAAGTTCAGCATTTTATGCCAAAGTACGAGAAAAACAGCAGCAAAACCAATTGTATCTGAGCTTATGAAATGCGGGAAGCCAAGAGCAAAACATGTGTATGGTGCTCTACTGTCGTTCCGAAAATAAACACATCACCTCCATCTTTAAGCCTTAACCTCTTTCGTAACTCTACTGCACTCATCGGAAAATTCCTCACTGCAATATTCGCACGGTCAATATTCTTTAATGCATCACGTAAATCGTGTTTGTTCATTGAACAGAGACGCAGTATCTTAAATGTCCTGCCAGGAAAACCTTCTGCTAAAACAGCCGAAACAAAGAGGTGTGAGTTCTTTCCTAACGGTGAAATGTTATAAAAACTGCTGATTTCATCGAAACAACCAACTTTCATTATAGAGGCATTCGGCTCATAAAGGTACTTTGCCAAGGGCAACGACACCAACTCTGCTGACGGAAGAGTTGCTTTCTTTGTCTCTTTATCTACAATAAACACATTACCATCGTTGACACAATACAACGTGGGGGTACCAATATAATCTTTCCGAAGGACTAATATCAACTCCTTACACTCATTGCCCACCGAAACGACGTGTACTTCAAACACACTACCAAGCTGCTCAACAGCCAAATGCCAGTCGAGCATCGGCGACAGTTTCACAACTATCGTATCTGCCTTATCCAATAAAAGCTCTTTTATCTCCAAAAGATTTGGAGTACAGTCTTCCAACAGAATAGCCTTACTCCCATGCTCTTTGCGGCGAGCGGGATCAAGGAATAATACAGAAACATGTTCCAATGTTTGCAAAAACTCGATTCCATCGCCATGTATCACATCTGCATTTTGTAAGCCTAACAATGGAAAGTTGTTACGGGCAATATCACAAAGATTTTCTTGACGTTCCACATAGAAGGCTTTGGTAAAACCGCGCGACATAAACGAGAAATCTACTCCATAGCCACCTGTTAAGTCAACAAATGTGTCAGCCTTCCCACACCGAGGGATTATTGATGATTTATACAACGCAGTCGACTCACTTGAGCATTGCTCCATAGATAGATGAGGAGGATAAATCACCCCACCAATAGATGTCCACGATGGCAATTTGGTACGTGCTGTTTGCCATCCTTGTATCTGTTCAAGTGCAAACAGCATGTCAATTTTCTCATTCTTGTTTTTCAAAGCCAGCGTCCTGACATCTTCCTCACGATGCTCACGGATGAACCGCAGGGTATTCAAATCTATTGGCTTAAGCATTTAGAGAAGCTTTAACACGGTTAGCTATTTTGCATTCAATATCTGTTCTGCGTGCTCTTTTGTCTTCACTTGTTTGCCGGAAAATATTTGCTCTATCACACCTTCCTCATTAATAATGAATGTTGTGCGGATGGTACCCATGGTCTTCTTTCCATACATATTCTTCTCACCCCAAGCACCCATTGTCTCAAGAAGAGTATGATCTACATCGGCTATCAATGGGAATGGTAAGTCGTGCTTCTCCTTGAACTTCTGGTGAGAGGCTGCGGAGTCCTTGCTGACGCCTACCACCTCATAGCCTGCGCCATGCAGCTTGTCGTAGTGGTCGCGCAGGCTGCACGCCTCAGCGGTACACCCACTGGTATTGTCCTTCGGATAGAAGTACAGCACCAGCTTCCTTCCTTTATAGTCACTCAGACGGATCTCCCGTCCGTTCTCATCTTTGCCCAGTATCTCGGGTGCCTTGTCTCCAATATTCATCATGTTATTATTTATTACTTTGACGTTAAAAAGGTTTTAAATCTGTTATAGCCAATAGTATATGCATATATTGCAGATGGAATAAATTCTAATCTTACCGTTCTTAGTTTTTTCACACCCCTTTTGGTCAATGATGTAACCAATGCTCTCTCCAAATGATTGTTCTCTGTGAAATACAGGAGAGATTTTAATTCGCCTGGTTTGTCGAAATAACGGTCAGACCATTTTACTTCCACAGCCCAATCTGCCTTTTGCTTAGCTATGTTGACCCCAACAATATCTACCTCTCCCGGGGCTGTTCCTTTATTCCAATTGGCATAATATATGATAGATGTACGCGTTTGTAACCATTGTGCAAAAATAGCCGTTTCTACCATTCCGCCTATCGCTGGGTCTGTTTCTGTAAGAGGAGAGAAAAGGGCACAACGGAGTGAGGGATTAGTAAGATAGATTTTAAAGGACGTTATGCGTTGCAACTTTTTTGCATTGGCATCTATTTTATAGACGATATTGATAAGAAAAGCAGCTTCCAAATACATCAAGTACTTCTTCAACACCTCTTTTTTTATTTCTGATTCTTTGGAGATCCCTTCATAAGAGAACTCCTCTCCAGAATGATAAGCGATATAAATAAAAAGGCGGTTCAACTCTTGCGTATCCTGGATGCCATACAAATTTGGAAGATCCCTAAGCAGTACTTTATCAACAATATCATGCCGAATATACTGCCCTGGCTCTTGTCTCATCTTTTCTGAAAACACGATTTCTGGATAACCGCCATAATTAATATAGTCTATGAAATGCCGATTTAACAATCCTATGTCCAAAGTATCTACAAAAGAACTCAATGGATTATCACCATCTTCTGTTTTCTTGGTAATAATGTTATTGAGGTTTAGTAGATGGATATATTCGTTGAAAGTCAATGGGGGCAGCATGAAATCCGTAAAACGTCCTGCACCACTTTCGTTGCTTTTCATCTTTAATGCAGCCGCAGCAGAGCCAGAAGCGATAAACTTAACACTCCTATAAGTATCTATCAAAGACTTAAGATGGATTTCCCAATCCTTAAGATATTGTATCTCATCATAGAATACATAATAGTCTTCCTGGTCATTTTCACTATTCAACGCCTCTTTAGCCAACGAAAAAAGCTCCTCTAAAGCTATGTTATTATAAATAGGAGTATCAATAGATAAATAGATGATGTGCTGCGAAGGCACACCCTGTTCTATTAATCTTTCTATGGTATGATAAATCATAACCGTCTTTCCAACACGCCTCGGCCCCATCAAGATGACTCCACGACGAATGTCCCTATTTGTCACTTCTTGATAAAAACGATCCAAATAGAGCCTTTTGCGCATATCATGAAAATCCTGTGGAATCATATTTGATGTCCACCACGGATTATCATTTCTCATCCTCTTGATGATTTGCTCGTTCAGATATGTTGCTCTCGTATTCATAATATATGACTATTTACATGCTGCAAAAATACAAAATATTATTGGGAAATAAAGAAGAAATCTGGTTAATATTGTCTTATTTCCACATTTTTAACGGAAATAAGCATTAGAAAACCATCTTATTTCTTTGATTCTAAAGAAATAAACTAAAATATTCCCAAACAATAGTCTTATCTGCTGATATCTCTGTCATTGTGATCTATGCTCTGTAGAATGTTATTCTCTGATACTCATATAAGCAAGTCAAAGAATTCAGTAGATACTCGGAGTATCCATGCCGGATACTCCGAGTATCAAACGGAGAGACTTTTTGGGTACTTTAGTTAAAATATGCAAAGCGGCTATTGTCTCGTAGTTGGACAGGTGCTGGGAATTGGTCTTTATGATAGGGGTATCCTGCCAACGTCATTGCGGTGGAGATGAGAGGTGGAACACAGCGTGCCCGTCCCTTCGTGTCCTTTAACTAATATGCCCTTTGCGTAACTAAAAATGTAGTTCGTTTACCTCCAGCAATCACGCTAACGAAAGCAGTTCTACTTTGGCCAGTGTTATTTACTTTCGCCAAGGGAATGAAAGCCTCTTTGGTCTTATAGTGATTGCAGTCCAACCAGTCGGCATCAGTCTCTACAGTATAGTCCTTAAAACCAGTTTCGTCAATCATCTTACCTGTTTTTGTTCTTACTACTACCGCATCACCCATACAACCAGAAATTCCTAAATTGGAAGTTTGTCCCGCCTGAATATACATGGCTCCGTCTTCTATTGTTCGCACCGTGCGCCCGTTAATATTCAGTACTAAAGGGAGTTCACTGCTGGCCTCACTTGCGGCACTCTTTGAGTTGTTTGAAGAACTACTAAATGCACCAGATGTCAGATTACCTAACTCGGAATATAATTCTTGAAATTTAATATTGTAATTATTTACAGATTTGGGCTTGAATGCAATTTCATAATCTTTATTTTCATGATCTAATATTTTTCCCCAGCATGTATGACCTTTACTAAAAGGAATTTCAGTAAAGGCACAATAATGAATACCTTCCAAAGGAACTTTTTTCAAAGATGTCGGTAATGGTTTGTCCGCAAAAAAAATATATTTGCAATTTCCATCGGAGAATTGCTCGTTGTATATTTTAAAATAATTGTACTTGAATGAATACAACACTCTACTCGTACCCATGTACTTTATTTTTATTGTTGACACATCTGTATTAACATCTATTTCTAAATCAAATTCGCTTGTTTCCATCGGAAAAACAAAAGATTTGGTATAAGCAAAAGTACATGAGAATAAAGCGATTAACAGAACACAAGTTTTCTTTATGGCGATATAATGTTTCATAACGTCTTAATAGGAATAAAAAAGGCGGAACCATTCGATGCTTATCGAAATTCTGGTTACCGCCAAGTAGACCATTAGAGAAACAAGCACGAATAGCCCACGCCTTAACGACGTGAGTCTTCTGACTGCTTGTTCTTTCTCTTGAATGTTTGGCGGTATTCGAATTTCAAGAACAAGAGCAAAAGCCCAAATCTATTTCAATAAGTACGAACAGAAACGCTATTCTGTAAGTTAATTATTAATTTGTATCCTGCCACCGCGGAGAGCGGTGGAGATGAGAGGAAGTCCTCCTCTATCCCTCCCCGTCAAAAGGAAGGGATGAGGAGGATAAAAGATTAGTCTGCCAGTTTCGCTTTCAGGAACTCGCGGTTGAGGCGAGCGATGTTGGCGATGCTCTCGTTCTTCGGACAGACAGCCTCGCATGCGCGGGTGTTGGTACAGTTACCAAAGCCCAGCTCATCCATGCGCTTAATCATTGCCTTAGCACGCTTTGCTGCCTCTGGACGTCCCTGTGGCAGAAGAGCCAGCTGAGACACCTTAGAGCTGACGAAGAGCATAGCAGAGCCGTTCTTGCAGGCTGCCACACATGCGCCACAGCCGATACAGGTGGCACAATCCATTGCCTCATCAGCGTTCTCCTTAGGGATAAGGATAGCGTTAGCATCCTGAGCCTGTCCTGTACGTATGCTGGTATAGCCGCCAGCCTGGATAATCTTGTCGAAGGCACCGCGGTCGACCATACAGTCTTTTATTACAGGGAAACCAGCAGAACGCCAAGGCTCAACAGTGATTACATCACCATCGTTGAAACGACGCATATAAAGCTGACAAGTGGTTGCACCACGTTCTGTCTTGCCATGCGGTGTTCCATTTATATAGAGCGAGCACATACCGCAGATTCCCTCTCGACAGTCGTGGTCAAATACGAACGGCTCTTGTCCCTCATTGATAAGCTCTTCATTCAAAATATCGAGCATCTCCAAGAATGAGGTGTCATCTGGAATGTTCTTCATCTCGCGTGTATCGAAGTGACCCTTATCCTTCGGACCATTCTGCTTCCAATACTTTAATGTGAATGAAATATTCTTAGCCATAATTGTAATCCTTTCTTAATTAATTATCTTTCGATGACTAATGGCATCGCCTCAACAGAGCTCAAGCAAGCTTGGCTCTGCATTCGGCTTGCACATTAATTCTTATAGTTACGGGTCTGAACTTTGATTGCTTCATACTCAAGAGGTTCCTTGATAAGCTCAGGTGCCTTGGTGTCGTCACCCTGATACTCCCAGCAGCCTACATAGAAGAAATCCTCATCGTTACGCTTAGCCTCACCTTCCTCGGTCTGGTGCTCCTCACGGAAGTGTCCTCCACAAGACTCCTCACGATGGAGGGCATCGTAAGCAACAAGCTCACCCATAAGGATGAAGTCGCGCAGGTGGATTGCCTTATCAAGCTCAACATTCAAACCTTCCTTGCTTCCTGGGATAAAGAGGTTTGTATCAAATTCCTTACGAAGCTCCTTCATCAGCTTCAAGCCTTCTTCCAGACCAGCCTTGGTACGTCCCATACCTACGTGTTCCCACATGATATGTCCAAGTTCCTTATGGATAGAGTCGACTGACCGCTTACCCTTGATATTCATCAGGCGGTCGGTCTCTGCCTCTACACCCTTCTCTGCCTCCGCAAATTCAGGCAGGTCGGTAGAGAGACGCGGCCAGATAGACTGGTCGGCGAGGTAGTTCTGAATGGTGTAAGGAAGCACGAAGTAGCCGTCGGCCAGACCCTGCATGAGAGCGGAGGCTCCAAGACGGTTGGCACCGTGGTCGGAGAAGTTACACTCACCGATGGCAAACAGACCAGGAATAGTGGTCTGCAGCTCATAGTCAACCCAGATACCGCCCATGGTATAGTGAACGGCGGGGAAGATCATCATGGGCTTATAGTACTTCACGCCATTGATCTCCTTACCCAGCTCACCGGGGAACACGTCGGTAATCTCTTCATACATCTCGAAGAGGTTGCCATAGCGTTGCATAATCTGGTCGATGCCGAGACGGTTGATAGACTCTGAGAAGTCGAGGAACACTGCCAGGCCGGTGTTGTTCACGCCATAGCCATGGTCGCAACGCTCCTTGGCAGCACGAGATGCCACGTCACGGGGAACAAGGTTACCAAATGCCGGATAACGACGTTCCAGATAGTAGTCGCGGTCTTCTTCCGGAATTTCCCATCCCTGCTTCGTTCCTGCCTGCAAAGCTTTTGCATCCTCGAGCTTCTTTGGAACCCAAATACGTCCGTCATTACGCAACGACTCCGACATCAGGGTTAGCTTCGACTGCTTGTCACCATGAACAGGGATACAGGTTGGGTGAATCTGGACATATGACGGATTAGCAAAGTAAGCTCCTTTACGATAACACTGTACGGCAGCCGTACAGTTACATCCCATTGCATTGGTGGAAAGGAAGTAAGCGTTACCATAACCACCTGTTGCGATTACCACAGCATTGGCACTGAAACGATGGAGCTTGCCTGTGGTGAGGTCTTTAGCGATTATACCACGAGCACGACCATCAATAATCACCACGTCTTCCATCTCATAGCGAGTGAAAAGCTTCACCTTTCCTGCTTCAACCTGTGCGCTCAAAGAGGAATACGCACCCAACAAAAGCTGCTGACCTGTCTGTCCCTTTGCATAGAAAGTACGGCTTACCTGTGCTCCACCAAAAGAACGGTTGGCAAGCATACCACCATATTCACGTGCGAAAGGTACTCCCTGAGCCACGCATTGGTCGATAATATTATTGGATACTTCAGCCAGACGATAGACGTTGGCTTCACGGGCACGATAGTCACCACCCTTTACCGTATCATAAAACAGACGATAAACCGAATCACCGTCATTCTGATAGTTCTTTGCCGCGTTGATACCGCCCTGAGCTGCTATGGAGTGAGCGCGACGCGGAGAGTCCTGAATACAGAAATTCAATACGTTGAAGCCCATCTCTCCAAGTGAGGCGGCAGCACTGGCACCAGCCAGACCTGTACCTACGACGATAACATCAAGCTTCAGCTTGTTCTTCGGGTTAACCAGACGCTGATGAGCCTTATAGTTGGTCCATTTCTCTGCTACTGGTCCCTCTGGTATTCTTGAATTTAATGTCTTAGCCATGTTTTCAAAATTTTAAAATTGAGGATTTTAAAAAATATAAATTACTTATTGGCAACATGGTGCCGCACCGCAGCAATTAGCAACACCATCACAGCATAGTGACGGGGCAATACCAAAAGCAAAAGCCAGTACAACAACGAGGAAACCAAGCATAAGCAACGTTGTATAGATGAGACCTATAAGTTTCAACCTACGCTCCCAGATCTTACCGTTCCAGCCTAACGTTTGCAAAGCTGACCAGAAGCCGTGAGAGAGATGGAACCAGATGGCAACGATCCAGATAACATAGAGCACCACATAGATTGGATTGCTGAATGTGTTGACAATCTTTCCAAAGCCATCAGCTGGTGCCGGATCGTAATGGATAGATGGGAACAGTTCCGCAAACATCATGTTGTACCAGAAGTTAAACAGGTGAAGTACCAAACCAAGAAGGATGATGATACCCAGCACTAACATGTTCTGGGATGCCCACTCGACCTTTGCTGGTTTGTCTGTCACAGCATACCGTTCCGCACCACGGGCGCGACGGTTTTGAGCAGTAAGGATGAAAGCATACACGATATGAATTACTGCCAGCGCTGCCAAACCCAACGTTGCCACAACAGCATACCAGTTGGCGCCCAGCAATTCACAAATAGTGTTATACACCTCACCCGAGAAAAGTGCCACGACGTTCATGCAACAGTGGAACGTCAAGAACAGAATAAGCGCCATGCCGGTAACCGACATTACCACTTTTCTACCGATAGATGAATTGATTAACCACATAAATGATTGATTTTAAATTATTTATTTTAAGAATTATGTCATAGAAAGAAACGCAATCCTTGCGTAATGAATAGCTTTTCTACCTTATTTTAGGTACTACACATACTTTATCAATTTGCAAAAATACCATTTTTTAGTGATTTCTGCAAACGTTTTCGTAGAAAATTCTGTTTTTATACGTGAATTAAGCAAAAAGAACCAGATACATTTTGTCTTATACTTGTTTTTTCGTACATTTGCAAACCGCTAAACATTTCATTCAAATGAAAGATATTAAAAGAATTGTCCTCACAGGAGGTCCTTGCGCTGGCAAGACCACAGCCCTTGTAAGAGTCATTGAACATTTTTCAAGCCTCGGTTACAAAGTGTTTACCATCCCGGAAGTGCCAACCATGTTCACACAAGCAGGTATGGACTACCTCACAAAGAACCGCGACTTTTTCTACGAGGGCGAGAAAGCGACTCTGGAGATACAACTTGCCTTGGAAGATAAATTCATGAAAATGGCAGAAGCTTGTACAGAGCCGTGTGTTATTGTCTGCGACAGAGGAGCTATGGATATTTCTGCATATATGCAACCAGAGATGTGGGAAGAGATAACACGTAGAGTGGGAACCTCTACTGCGGAGCTTCGAGACCAACGCTATGATGCCGTATTGCATTTGGTGAGTGCAGCAGACGGAGCAGAACAGTTCTATACTACAAGCAACAATGCATCTCGCAACGAAGCGGCAGATGAGGAGGGTCTGAAAATCGCCCGCTTGCTCGACAAGAAAGTAATTGAGGCATGGACGGGACATTCCCATTTGCGTGTAATAAACAACCATGAAGACTTTGACAAGAAACTCAACCGTGTTCTAAAAGAGATTGCCAACGTACTTGAACTGCCACAACCTATTGAAGAAGAACGCAAATATATTGTTGAGATTACTGGTGAGATGCCTGATAGTATTGAGAGTGAGATAATACAAACATATTTGGTGGCAGAACCAGGATGTGAAGTTCGTCTTCGCAGACGTGGCTGGAGTGGTAAATTTGTTAACGTACATACAACCAAGAGAAAAATATCCCCAACTGAGGAACTCGTAACTGAACGACAAGTTAGCAATAATCTATACCAGTCTATGCTTCAACAAGCCGATCCATATCGCCAGACTATCCATAAATTCCGTAAAAGCTTCATTTGGAAAGGACAGTTTTTTGAACTTGACACATTTAAGCAACCCGCTAACGGTCTTTTGATATTAGAGACGAAAGGTATTGCCAAGCATGAGGATGTAAAATTCCCACCGTTCCTAAATGTGATTGAGGATATTACTGGAAGAACGGAATACTATAACTACAACTTAGCATTGAAGACAAAGTAACATATCAACGATATACTTAGTTTAAAAAAATGGAGTTTTACATAAAGCTCCATTTTTTTCGACTTATTATTTGGAAAGAAACAATAAAAACATTATCTTTGCAAAGTCTTTGGGGCATTAGCTCATCTGGCTAGAGCGTTTGACTGGCAGTCAAAAGGTGGCAGGTTCGAGTCCTGTATGCTCCACATCCTTTTAAATTTGGTGTTTTGCATGATTTGTTGTATCTTTGCAAACAAAATAATTAAAGAAATTTTATTGCTATTCTTTAAGAAGGTAATTATATCCGTTACGTAGATGATTCTTAAATACGATGTAATTGTAGTCGGAGGCGGTCACGCAGGATGTGAGGCAGCAACGGCAGCAGCAAACATGGGAGCAAAAACATGTTTGATAACGATGGACATGAACAAGATTGCACAAATGTCATGTAATCCCGCCGTTGGAGGAATCGCTAAAGGACAGATTGTCAGGGAGATAGATGCGTTAGGCGGTCAGATGGGCATTGTAACTGACAAAACAGCCATACAGTTTCGTATGCTGAACCGCTCGAAAGGTCCTGCTGTCTGGTCGCCACGTGCACAATGCGACCGCGGAAAATTTATCTGGCAATGGCGCACTATATTAGACCAAACACCAAATTTGGATATCTGGCAGGATCAGGCGGAGGAACTTTTAGTAGAGGAAAGCCTCAACGGAATAACGAGAACGAAACAGGTAACTGGAGTTAAGACTATTTGGGGTGCTGAGATAAGAGCCAAAAGTGTAGTTATTACCGCTGGTACCTTTCTTAACGGATTAATGCACATTGGCAGAAAGCAAGTTGCCGGAGGACGCATAGCAGAGCCCGCTGTTACAAATCTAACAGAAAGCATTGCTCAACACGGGATTAATTATGCTCGTATGAAGACAGGAACCCCGGTACGTATTGATCGCCGAAGTGTTCACTTTGAGGATATGGAAATCCAACCTGGCGAGAACGATTATTACCAGTTCTCTTATATGGAACCTAATCGCGTCTTGCCACAACTGCCTTGCTGGACTTGTAACACAACGCCAGAATGCCACGAGACCCTTAGGAAAGGATTGAAGGATTCACCATTATATAATGGACAAATACAAAGTACTGGTCCGCGTTACTGTCCTTCTATTGAAACAAAGCTTGTGACATTCCCTGACAAAAGCCAACATCCTCTTTTTTTGGAACCGGAAGGTACGGACACTAACGAAATGTACCTTAATGGCTTCTCGTCATCAATGCCAATGGATATACAAATTGATGCACTCCGCAAGATTCCTGCTTTTCGTGACATTAGGGTTTATCGTCCTGGATATGCCATAGAATACGACTATTTTGATCCTACTCAACTTAAGCATACACTTGAATCCAAAATAATAAATGGTCTTTTCTTCGCAGGTCAAGTAAATGGTACTACAGGGTATGAAGAAGCTGGTGGTCAAGGAATTGTAGCGGGTATAAACGCCAGCATGTATGTCTCTGGAAATCAAACATTTATAATGCACAGGGACATGTCATATATTGGTGTATTAATAGATGATTTGGTAACAAAAGGAGTCGATGAGCCCTACCGGATGTTTACATCAAGAGCTGAATTTAGAATTCTACTTAGACAAGATAACGCCGATGAGCGCCTTACTGAAAAGGCATATCAAATTGGACTCGCAAAGCGCAACCGCTACGATTGGTGGATAGAGAAGAAAAAGCAAATTGAAAAGATTATCCTATTTTGTTCTGAAACGTCTATCAAACCGAAATATATCAATACATTTTTAGAGTCAATTGGCACTGCCCCACTCCATGGTTCTGTTAAGATCTCAGACTTACTTATGCGGCCACAGATAAATCTCAGGAATCTCTCTGAGCAGATTCCTGCCTTAAAGGAAATCATTGAAACCTTGCCAAACCGCATTGAAGAGACATCTGAAGAAGCAGAGATCCGAATTAAGTACCACGGATATGTGGAAAGAGAAAGGGTTTTCGCAGAAAAGATGCACCAATTAGAGAACATACGCATAAAAGGGAAGTTCAACTATCTGGACATTCATGATCTCTCGACAGAGTGTAGACAGAAATTAAATTATATACAGCCAGAGACTCTGGCACAAGCAAGCAGAATTCCCGGAGTAAGCCCAAGTGACATTAATGTTCTTTTGGTGCTACTAAACAAATAAACAGAACAGGAAAGTACCAATGTACAAAGCACTTACAAGTCTACCTGTTTCACGTGAAACATTTAAAGCTTAAGAATATGAACAAACAATTATTATTAGACAACCTTCGTTGCATACCCGACTTCCCCAAAAAGGGTATCAACTTCCGCGACGTGACAACTTTGTACAAAAGTGGTGAGTGTATGACTGAAATGGTCAATGCCTTGTATGACCTCTATAAAGATAAAGGTATTACCAAAATCGTAGGAATAGAAAGCCGTGGGTTCATCATGGCATCAGCACTTGCCGCAAAGTTAGGCTGCGGAGTTGTACTTGCCCGTAAACCAGGAAAGTTGCCGGCAACCGTTATCAAAGAGTCATTTACAAAAGAATATGGAGTCGACACTGTGGAAATGCACATTGACTCCATAACAGAAGATGACGTGGTCCTTATTCACGACGACCTCCTTGCGACAGGTGGTACAGCCAAGGCAACCTACAAACTGGTTCAACACTTCAAGCCAAAAAAGACATACATCAATTTCATCATTGAGATTACAGACGAGGGGCTCCATGGGAGAGACATGTTCAAAGATGTTGAACTGACAACGTTGCTTACAATCTAATAAAACAAGAAAGCATACACACAGCTCGTCGTTTGTGTGTATGCTTTCTGCTGATGGCAGGCAAAAGGACGCCTCATACGTTTCACGTGAAACAAAACCTTCTGAAACATCTTTAAACAGAGGCTTTTGAAATGAAGACTAAAGAAAACGAACAAAGAATATTACACCTAAAAAATATCATTTCAAGCTTGCCACACAAGCCTGGAACCTACCAGTTCTATGACAAATCACACACCATAATATATGTTGGAAAGGCAAAGGATTTAAAAAACAGAGTATCATCATATTTTCACAAAGAAGTGGACCGGTTCAAAACCAAAGTGTTGGTAAGCAAGATCTGGGACCTGTCATATTCTGTTGTGAAAACAGAAGAAGATGCACTGCTAATTGAGAACGAGCTTATAAAACAATACCAACCGAAATACAACGTCCTTTTAAAGGATGGTAAAACATATCCAAGCATTTGTATAACTAAGGAATACTTACCAAGAATTATAAAAACCCGGACCATAAACAAAAAAAACGGACTTTACTACGGACCTTTTAGCCATATCGGTAATATGTATGAAATGCTTGAACTGATACATAAGGTATACAAGCCAAGAACCTGTCGCATTCCAATAACGAAGGAAAGTATTATTCAGGGAAAGCACAAGCCATGTTTAGAATACCACATACATAACTGTTACGCACCATGTATAGGTAAACAAAGTTATGAGGAATATATAAGCAATATAAACATGGCAAAAGAAATCCTCAAAGGAAATACCAGAGAGGTAACTCAAAAGATTCATGCAGAAATGCTTAGAAAAGCAGAGGAAATGAAATTTGAGGAAGCAGAAATGCTTAAAAGACAGTATATTTTGCTTGAACATTTCAGAGGAAAAAGCGAAATTGTCAGCCACACTATTACCGATGTTGATGTTTTCAGCATCATTAGTAGTCAAGAAAATGACACGGCATTTATTAATTATATACATGTCAAAAACGGCGCCGTTAATCAGAGCTTTACTTATGAATACAAGCGAAAACTCGATGAGAGCGAGCAAGAATTACTAAATGACGCTATTGTAGAAATACGAAAACGATTCAATAGCGACGCGAAAGAGGTGATCGTCCCGTTTGAAATGGACTTCAAACTGAAAGATGCTAATTTCTTTGTTCCACAGAGAGGAGACAAAAAACGCTTACTTGAACTCTCTGAATTGAATTGTAAACAATACAAATTCGACCGATTAAAACAAAGTGAAAAGCTAAATCCGGAACAAAAACAAACCCGTCTAATGAAAGAGTTGCAAGAAAAGCTTCATCTTTCAAAGCTGCCATACCATATAGAATGTTTTGACAATTCAAACATTTCTGGTACAGACGCAGTCGCTGGATGCGTTGTTTTCAAGGCTATGAAACCATCGAAGAAAGACTATAGAAAATATAACATCAAAACTGTAGATGGACCTGATGACTATGCATCAATGCAAGAGGTTGTAAGAAGACGCTATAGCCGTATGTTAGAAGAAGGAACACCTCTCCCCGACCTTATTATTACCGATGGTGGCATCGGGCAAATGAATGTCGTGAGAAAAGTTGTTGAAGATGAGCTTAAGTTAAATATTCCAATAGCTGGCTTGGCAAAAGATAACCGGCACCGGACAAACGAACTACTATTCGGATTCCCTCCTATAACTATTGGCATGAAAACTGACAGTGAGCTTTTCCGTTTTCTAACAAGAATACAAGATGAAGTCCACCGATACGCCATAACCTTCCACCGAGAAAAACGATCAAAACATGCTCTACACAGTGCATTAGACGATGTGAAAGGTATTGGACCAAAGACCCGTGACAGGCTTATCAAAGAAATGAAGACCGCAAAAAGGGTTCAAAACGCTGATATTCAAGAGCTTACTGCTATTATTGGCTCATCAAAGGCAAAACTTGTATATGAATATTTTCATTCCAATGGTGAATAATCCAAATTATTTTCGTAATTTTGCAAAGAAATGAGAATCGTAATACAACGTGTCAGCCATGCGTCAGTAACCATCAATAGCAAGGTGAAATCAGCCATTGGCAATGGCTTTCTTATCTTGTTGGGTATTGAAGAAACAGATGGTGAAGAGGATATTGACTGGCTGGTAAAAAAGGTTGTCAACCTACGTGTTTTCGATGATGAGAACGGAGTTATGAATAAAAGCATCATGGATACTGACGGAGAAATACTTGTTATTAGTCAGTTTACCCTGTTTGCGAGCTATAAAAAAGGTAACCGTCCATCATGGATACGAGCCGCACGACATGAAATATCCGTCCCACTCTACGAGAGTTTCTGTGACAAACTTTCGCTACTACTTGGAAAAGCTGTAGGCACTGGCGAATTTGGCGCAGATATGAAAGTGGAACTCCTAAATGACGGTCCCGTCACCATCTGCATGGATTCCAAAAACAAAGAATAAAAGCATTGCCGTAATATATCATAATTTAAAAACATGACTATCAAAGAAGCTCAACAACTTGTAGATCAATGGATTAAGGAATACGGTGTCAGGTATTTCTCAGAGCTGACGAACATGGCTGTTTTAACTGAAGAAGTTGGCGAGCTTGCCCGTGTCATAGCACGGAAATATGGCGACCAAAGCTTCAAGGCTGGAGAAAAAGAAAACCTTGGTGAAGAGATGGCAGACGTTTTATGGGTCCTAATCTGTCTGGCAAACCAAACGGGTATAGACCTTACAGAAGAGCTGATAAAATCAATCAAAAAGAAAACAACTCGAGATTCATTGAGACACATTCAAAATAAGAAACTTACAACCTAATAATAATTCATAATCAAAAGAAACTATTATGGCAGAAAATCATGATCACACACAAGAGCATCAACACATTCATGCTCACGAAAAAAGTAAGTATGAGCAAGCTCTTAGTAAGTACAATTGCGACATCAAAGACTCCGATGTTGCTGAAGCTGTAAAGAAAATCATTGCCGAAAAAGTACCAGAAAATGATACTTTGGAAGTAAAGAAATTCCTTTTCGGCAGTATCGAATTGACAACTCTGAAAACTACAGATTCTGACGAGAGCGTATTAGCTTTTACAGAGCGGGTCAACGAATTTGAGAATGCCTATCCTGCCCTACCCCATGTCGCCACAATATGTGTCTATCCTTGCTTCGCAAAGATTGTAAGCGAGTCTTTGGAGGTTGATGGCGTTGAAATAGCCTGTGTCTCTGGAAGCTTCCCTTCAAGCCAGGCACGCATAGAGGTAAAAGTAGCTGAAACAGCATTAGCCATACAAGACGGAGCCACAGAGATTGATATTGTTATGCCCGTCGGCAAATTCCTCAGTGGTGACTATGAGGGAGTATGCGATGAAATCAACGAACTTAAACAGACTTGCGGTGAGAATGTAGCGATGAAAGTTATTCTTGAGACTGGTGATATTGTTACTGCAGCTAATATTAAAAAAGCCTCTATCCTTTCTATGTATTCTGGAGCAGATTATATTAAGACATCCACAGGCAAAGAAAAGATTTCAGCTACACCAGAGGCTGCTTATGTAATGTGCCAAGCTATTAAAGAATATTACGATGAGACCGGCATTCAAATTGGTTTTAAACCTGCCGGTGGCATTAACACTCCTATGGATGCAGTTATTTATTATACCATTGTTAAAGAAGTCCTTGGAGAGAAATGGCTAACAAATAAATGGTTCAGAATGGGTACCAGCAGATTAGCTAATCTTCTTTTAAGTGAAATTGAAGGCAAGGAAATCAAATTCTTCTGATATAAACAGATTTCTTTTATAATGAAAGCCCTTTAGAGCGATTGTGTCTAAAGGGCTTTTTTAATCAACGAGTTCTTTGTATTACAAAATCAAGATAAGCTTGTAAAGCTTGTTTTATTTCCAAATCTGTAACATAGTTATCAATAAATTGTTGTGCCAGACGATGAAAATCCCACATTCGTTTTTGTGCATATTCAATACCGCCGTTTTCTTTAGCAAAATCAACTAACACAGCGATTTCATCGGGAAGTATAGTCTGCTCTTTGACCTTACGGGCTAACTGCATCATTGCTTCCGAAGGTGAGTTGTTCAATGCATATATGACAGGTAATGTAAGTTTACCTTCCAACATATCATTCCCTGTAGGCTTACCTATCTCCACAGAATCATAATAATCAAAAATATCATCTCGTATCTGGAATATTATACCAAGATTCTGCCCAAAGTGCTTTGCTGCATTGACTATTTCATCAGAAGCTCCTACAGAGACAGCCCCAACAGTGGCACAAGCTTCAAAAAGAGCAGCTGTCTTCCGCTTAATTACCTCAAAATAAACAGCTTCTGAAAGATCTTGATTTCGGATATTTGTCAATTGGAGAATCTCACCATCAGAGAGAGTTCTTCCAAGCTCAGCTAAATACCGTACAATAGTCTCCGAATGAGTGTAAGAGACATGCAACAAAGCTGTTGAAAGCACATAATCACCCACCAACACGGCTACCTTATTATCATAAGAGGCATTTAGTGACGCTTGCCCACGCCGCTCACAGCTTTCATCAACCACATCATCATGTATCAAAGATGCTGTATGAAGCAGTTCGAGTCCCACGGCAGCATGTTGAGTTGTGTCATTTACATTAGCGAAGTTCTTTGCTATCAACAATATAAGCATCGGGCGCATACGTTTTCCCGCTCTCTTACGGATATGAGCAAGAGCCTGAGACAATAATCCGTCATCATGCTGAAGAGACATGTTGAATAGATTTACAAAATCGTCCAATTCTTTCTTGATTGGTTGTTGTATAAGCGAAAGATAATCCATGTAATATTAAAATTTGATACAAAATTACTCAAAATATCGGGAATATGCCAAAAAAATTGTACTTTTACGCTTTAAAAATGCAATTCATATGGAAAAACTGTTTCTTTTTGATGCCTATGCGCTCATCTATCGCTCATACTATGCGTTTATTAAGAACCCTCGCATAAACTCAAAAGGGCTTAACACATCTGCTATTCTTGGTTTTTGCAACACTCTTAATGAAATCCTTACAAAAGAAAAGCCAACCCACCTTGGTGTTGCTTTTGACCATGGAAAAACATTCCGCAACGAAGCTTTCCCGGAATATAAGGCGCAACGTGAGGAAACGCCAGAGGACATAAAAGCATCCATACCTATCATCAAAAACATATTATCCGCATTTCACATCCCTATCCTTCAGGTGGACGGATTTGAGGCAGACGACATTATAGGGACATTAGCGATGAAATCTGGCAAAAACGGTGTTGAGACATATATGCTTACACCAGACAAGGACTATGGTCAGTTAGTACGCGACAATGTTTATCAATTCCGCCCACGTCATGGAGGAGGATATGAAAAGATGGGGCCGAAGGAAGTGTGCGAAAAGTATGGTATTGAAAACACAAACCAGGTAATTGACTTATTGGCTTTAATGGGAGACTCATCAGACAACTTTCCCGGTTGCCCAGGAGTTGGCGAGAAAACCGCAGTAAAACTAATTAATCAATTTGGCACTATAGACAACCTGCTTGAGAATACAAATGAGATAAAAGGAAAATTGAAAGAGAAAGTTGAAGGAGCTGTCGATGACATAAAGATGTCAAAGTTCTTGGCTACTATCAGAACTGATGTTCCGATTGAACTCAACATGGAAGAATTGAAAATAAATACCCCTGACGAGGAGAAGCTACTTGAGATATTCAATGAACTGGAGTTTAAAACACTCGCTGCCAAATTTCTTAAAAAAACTGAAACAAAGCCAAAGACCACTAATATCCAAGCTGATCTCTTTGGATTTTTTACGCCCGAGACATCGGAGAGCTCAGAATTTTCAAGTTTTGAAACCTTAAAAACTACCCCACACGAATACAAACTCGTTGAAAATCAGAGAGATATTGAAAATCTTTATGATTTTTTAATGACAAAACAAATTCTAAGTTTAGATACGGAAACGACCTCAACTAACGCAATCAATGCAGAATTGGTAGGTTTGAGCTTTGCTGTTGAAGAATCGAAGGCGTTTTATGTCCCAATTCCCGAAAACCGGGAGAAGGCTCAGGAGGTTGTCAACATCTTCAAGCCACTTTATGAAAATGAGTCCATTTTGAAAATCGGACAAAATATAAAATATGATCTTGAGGTATTAGCAAATTATGGTGTAGAGTTAAAAGGTAAGATGTTCGACACCATGATTGCCCACTATCTCATACAACCAGAGCTTCGCCACAATATGGATTATATGGCTGAGGTTTACCTTAACTACCAGACTATTCATATTGACGAGCTGATAGGAGCAAAAGGAAAGAACCAACGTTCAATGCGAAGCCTCTCCCCTATCGACATCTATGAATATGCGGCAGAAGATGCGGATATCACCTTGAAATTGAAAAATATCCTTGAACCAAAACTCAAAGACGCAAATGTTGAGTCACTATTCTGGGACATAGAGATGCCATTGGTACCCGTTTTAGCCTCCATGGAGATGAACGGTGTGCGAATAGATACAGAAGCGTTGAAAGAAACGTCAAGACTTTTCACAGAGCGGATGTTGGAGCTTGAGAAACATATTTACGAGTTGGCTGGTGAGGCTTTCAATATCTCATCTCCTAAACAAGTTGGTGATATCCTCTTTGGTAAGATGCAAATAGTGGAAAAGCCAAAAAAGACGAAAACAGGACAGTACGTTACAAGTGAGGATGTGCTTCAACAATTACGCCTGAAACATCCGATTGTTGACAGCATCTTGAATTTCAGAGGATTAAAGAAGCTACTCAGTACATATATAGATGCCCTTCCAAAGCTGATAAACCCAAGAACCGGTCATATCCACACATCGTTTAACCAAACCATTACCGCTACAGGGCGCCTTTCCTCCAGCGATCCAAACTTACAAAATATCCCTGTGCGAGGCGAAGACGGCAAGGAAATCAGGAAATGTTTCATTCCCGAAGACAATTGTCTGTTCTTTTCAGCAGACTACTCGCAAATAGAGCTACGTGTAATGGCTCATCTGTCTGGTGATGAACACATGATAAATGTATTCCAAGAAGGTAAAGATTTACATGCGGCTACCGCTTCGAACATATACAAGAAAAATATCGATGACGTCACAAGAGACGAGCGTACCAAGTCTAAACGTGCTAACTTCGGTATTATCTATGGCATCACGGTCTTTGGTTTGGCAGAGCGTCTGGATATTAGCCGTGATGAGGCCAAAAAGCTCATTGACGGATTCTTTGTGACATTCCCTACCGTTAAAGAATACATGGAGAGGTCAAAGGACTCCGCAAGAGAAAAAGGATACGCTGAGACTCTTTTCCACCGTCGCCGTTACTTGCCTGATATAAACTCCAGAAATACAACCGTACGAGGCTTTGCTGAACGCAATGCCATCAATGCACCAATACAAGGTTCGGCGGCAGACATTATCAAAGTTGCCATGATTCGGATTTTCCAACGCTTCAAGCAAGAAGGAATACGTTCAAAAATGCTGTTGCAAGTTCATGATGAACTCAACTTCTCTGTATATCCTGAAGAGAAAGAAAAAGTAGAACACATCGTAATAGAAGAAATGCAAAACGCTTACACGCTGAGAGTTCCATTGATTGCTGATAGTGGTTGGGGAGCGAACTGGCTTGAGGCGCATTAACAACTATCTTTCAAAAGAAAAAATTCACTCTTTAAAATATATTTACTACCTTTGCACCCAGAATAACAAATGTATTAGAAGAAAATGGCATTAAAATGTGGTATTGTTGGACTGCCTAATGTTGGAAAGTCCACGTTGTTTAATTGTTTGTCGAGCGCAAAGGCACAAGCGGCAAATTTTCCTTTCTGTACCATCGAGCCTAATGTCGGTGTGATTACTGTACCCGATGAGAGGTTAACCAAATTGGCAGAATTAGTACACCCAGGCAGGATAGTACCTGCCACTTGTGAGATAGTAGATATCGCAGGACTTGTGAAAGGTGCCTCAAAGGGTGAGGGACTTGGTAACAAATTCCTTGGGAACATCCGTGAGACAGATGCGATTATACATGTGTTGCGGTGCTTTGAGGATGATAACATCACACATGTTGATGGCACCATTGACCCCATCCGCGACAAAGAGATTATTGATACAGAGCTACAGTTAAAAGACCTGGAGACAATTGAGAGCCGCCTCGCTAAGACAGAGAAAGCTGCGGCAGCCGGTAATAAAGACGCGAAGATAGAGGCAACTGTATTGAGAGCTTACAAGGACGTTCTTGAGCAAGGCAAAAATGCCCGTGTAGTGGAATTTGACACTAAAGATGAGCAAGACGCCGCAAGAAACCTCTTCCTTTTGACAGCAAAACCTGTCCTTTATGTTTGTAACGTCAGCGAGGCAGACGCAAAAAGCGGGAATGCCTTCACTGAAAAGATAGAAGCACTGGCAAAAGAGGAAGGTGCTGAAGCCATGATTATCGCAGCAAAGACCGAAGAAGACATTGCTGAGCTGGAGTCATACGAAGACAAGCAACTGTTTCTCGAAGAGCTTGGCTTAGAGGAGAGTGGTGTCAACCGCCTTATCAAGAAAGCGTATTCACTGCTTAATCTTGAGACCTTTATAACTGCTGGAGAGATGGAGGTTAAGGCCTGGACCTACCATAAAGGCTGGAAAGCTCCACAATGCGCCGGTGTCATCCACACAGACTTTGAGAAAGGATTTATCCGCGCTGAGGTTATCAAGTATGACGACTATATCCAATACGGTTCTGAGGCAGCAGTCCGCGAGGCTGGCAAGATGGGCATCGAGGGTAAGGAATATATCGTTCAGGATGGAGACATAATGCACTTTAGGTTTAATGTTTAAGTTACGGCATATATAGATTTCATGATATGATGACACCACTTAATTACATTCAATGGAACCCGGATGAGATAATGCTTCATTTGGGACGTTTTGAGCTTCGCTGGTATTCCATGTGCTGGCTTATTGGCTTAACACTGGGCTATTTGCTTATGCGCTGGCTCTACAAACGACAGAAGCTTGGCGATGACAAGTTTGAGCCGCTTTTTATCTATGTTTTCCTGGGAGTGCTCATTGGCGGTCGCCTGGGACATTGTCTTTTCTATGAGCCACAATATTTCCTTGGCTCATTCGAGCATTTCATAGAAATGTTTGTTCCAGTGAGACACATGGCTGACGGTTCTTGGAAATTCATTGGCTATCAAGGTTTGTCTTCCCATGGTGGTGTCATTGGTATGCTAATAGGTCTGTATCTGTATATCAGATACATGAAGGTACCGGCATGGACAGTACTCGACAACATGGGAATATGTTCCGGTATTACAGCAACATTCATACGCCTTGGAAACCTGATGAACAGTGAGATCATAGGTAAAGTCACCGACGTGCCTTGGGCGTTCGTCTTTGAAAGGGTAGACACTTATCCGCGCCATCCTGGTCAGCTATATGAGGCTATTGCTTATTTCTGCTTCTTCCTGCTGATACTATTCATTTACAAGAAGAAACCTGAGAAAGTGGGAACAGGATTCTATTTCGGACTTTGCCTTACGCTTATCTTCACTTTCCGATTTGTCATCGAGTATACCAAGGAGATACAGGAAGCGTTTGAGGCAGGACTCCCAATTGACATGGGACAGATCCTAAGCATTCCATTTATAGCGATCGGCGTATGGAGCCTTTGGCAAAGCAAAGGAAAAAGCAACGCATAAAAACAATGTTTATTTTAGTTCTTAATGCTTAATAGAAATTCGCTTATTAAGCATTAAGAACTCATTTTCCAGACACAATCTTCTTAATATCATTTAGCTTATTAAGAGCCTCAATAGGAGTAAGGTTATTCACATCGAGACCCAAAATCTCATCACGTACCTGGCAAAGCACCGGATCGTCAAGCTGGAAGAAAGAAAGTTGCATCCCTTCCCTACTCTGCTCTATGACTTGCGCTGAGGGCTTACCCACTATTCCCACTTGCGCATTCTCCGTCTCCAACTGTTTAAGGATAACCTTAGCGCGTTTGACAATACTCTTAGGCATACCGGAGATTTCCGCCACATGAATACCAAAAGAGTGCTCCGAGCCGCCACGCTCCAAGCGACGCATAAAGATAATCTTACCTTCTATCTCCTTAACAGAAACGTTATAGTTCTTTACCCGAGAGAAGTTTTTCTCCATCTCGTTGAGCTCATGATAGTGCGTGGCAAACAAAGTACGGGCTTTCGCGCGATTGTTTTCATGCAGGAACTCAACTATCGCCCAAGCAATCGAGATGCCGTCATAAGTAGATGTTCCACGTCCCAACTCGTCAAACAAGACCAAAGAGCGCGAGGTGACATTGTTAAGGATATTAGAAGCCTCTGTCATCTCAACCATAAACGTTGACTCGCCCAATGAGATGTTGTCGCTTGCACCCACACGAGTGAATATTTTGTCCACCAGACCGATTCTCGCGCTCTCTGCCGGCACGAAACAGCCTATCTGTGCCATGAGTACAATCAACGCCGTTTGACGCAACAGAGCGGATTTACCTGCCATATTAGGACCAGTTATCATCATTATCTGCTGACTCTCTGTGTCAAGATACACGTCATTAGGCACATACCTCTCCCCTATCGGCATTTGTGTCTCTATCACAGCATGGCGTCCTTGTCTTATATCAATGACTTCTGAATCATCTATTTGAGGTCGTATATAATGGTTTTGCTCTGCTACAGCGGCAAACGACAACAAACAGTCAAGGTGAGCCACAACGTTGGCATTGACTTGTATTTGGGATATATAATCCTGCATCCACACAACCAATTCCATGAAGAGGCGTTCCTCAAGTGCCAGGATTCTCTCCTCTGCACCCATTATCTTCTCCTCATATTCCTTCAGCTCTTGTGTGATATACCTTTCTGCCTGCGCTAACGTCTGCTTTCTTATCCAGTCTTCAGGAACCTTGTCCTTATATGTGTTGCGCACTTCAAGATAGTAACCGAAAACATTGTTGTATCCGACCTTTAACGAGCTTATCCCGGTCTGCTTGCTCTCACGTTCCTGCAACTCCAAAAGATAATCTTTGCCACTACGAGAGATATGGCGAAGCTCATCAAGTTCCTCATTAAACCCTTTTGCAATGACATTGCCTTTGCTCACAAGCTGTGGAGGGTCGTTTTGTATCTCGCGCTCTATACGGTTACGTAGCTCCTCGCAGAGAGAAAGCTGCTCCCCCACCCGTCTTAGGGCTTCGACATCCGCGTTTAGACATGCTTCCTTCACTGGAATCAACGCTTGAAGGGCAACCTTCAGCTGGACGACCTCACGTGGGGATATACGCCCCACTGCCGCCCGTGAGATAATACGTTCCAAGTCGCCTATACGACGAATATTCTCGTCTATCTTTTCACGGAAAGAAGGCTCCTTAAAGAAATACTCAACAATGTCAAGGCGCTCATTGATAGGCTTCTGTTCCATTAATGGGAAAACCACCCATCGGCGTAACAGCCGCCCGCCCATCGGTGTGACGGTGTTGTCTATGACACTTAATAATGAAGAGCCGTCTTCCTGCATAGGACTCAACAGCTCCAGCGAGCGGATGGTAAACTTGTCAAGGCGCACATAACGCTCCTCCTCTATTCTGGAAAGCGAGGTGATATGTCCTATGTGTGTATGAAGAGTCTGCTCCAAATACAATAGGATAGCACCCGATGCGACAATGCCGCATCTCAGATGGTCAACACCGAAACCTTTAAGCGACTTGGTCTGGAAGTGTTTAAGCAACGCCTGTTGAGCTGTCTGCTCTGTAAACACCCAGTCATCCATCTCAAACGTTATGAATCGTGTTCCGAAACGATTCTCAAACTCATGCTTACACTCCCTGTTATAAAGCACTTCCTTTGGCTGGAAGTTACCAAGGAGCTTTTCTATGTAGTCATAAGTACCCTCGCCTGTGAGGAACTCACCAGTGGAGATATCGAGAAAAGCGACACCGCATAAGCCTTTGCCAAAATGTATTGCTGCCAAGAAATTGTTCTCCTTATAGTTCAATACTGTGTCGCTCATTGCCACTCCAGGTGTAACCAGCTCTGTAATACCTCTCTTAACCAGTTTCTTGGTGAGCTTTGGGTCTTCAAGCTGGTCACAGATAGCCACTCTCCTACCCGCTCGAATCAGTTTTGGCAAGTAGGTGTCAAGGGCATGATGTGGAAATCCTGCCATTTCAGTGGCTTCACCCGACGCACCATTGTTACGCCGGGTGAGTGTAATTCCAAGAATCTTCGATGCTGTGACAGCATCATCGCAATATGTCTCATAGAAGTCGCCGCAACGAAAGAGCAGCAATGCGTCTGGGTATTTCTCCTTAAATGAGAAAAACTGCTGCATCATCGGTGTGAGCTTCGCTTGTTTCTTCACGGTTTGACCTTTTTGTCTTTTGAGTTTATCGTTACTTAACAACTATTTTCTTTCCGTCCTTAATATAAATGCCACGCTCTGGTTGACTTACTTTCTGACCGTTAAGATTGTATATGTCAGAGGAACCGTCGAGTGTCACAGTCTGAACATATTTCACACCTGTCTCAACCTTTTCATAAGTAAAGGTTATCTTGGCAAAAAGCTGCTTGTTCTTGCCGGCACTGTCCACATCGCCAGATACGATATTGCTGTTGTCAAACGTCAGCACGATCTTTTCCTGTGCACGGAATCCTGTAGTCGTACTCTGCACGGCTGTCTGTCCTGCTGTTCCGCCAGGGAAGACAACTGGACTTGTCAGCACGCTATTGGCAGAGCCGTCAATATATATGCCCGTCATAGTGATGGAACGGTCGGCCTGTGTTGATTTGTTGTTGCTATAGCCCTCAACGGTGATACCAGTAATGACATAACCGTCATTGACACTGAAGACAATCTGGTCGTTATTACCTGTGCGAATCTTTAGATAATCACCTGACTTACTGTCTGTTATCTCTCCGTTCTCACCCGCTGTATAGCATGTACCTGTCACAACAGCCTTGTCGGCAGAAGGAGTCTTGAGACTCTCCTCGCCAGTGGTAGATGGCTCCAATGGGGTAGGGGACGGTGCGGTGGAGGTAACGTTTGTCTGGTATGTGGCACGGTCGACACCAAGGCGTTCTGCCAAAGAATAGCTAAGGTGAGGTGGCTGGTTATATGAGGCGTTCTGCCATACCACTGCCATGCGGTATTGGTGGTCTTGCAACAGACCTGGAACTTTATACTCTGTCGCCTGTGGGGTAGAGAAAATCATCAACTTACATGTAGGACTCGACCAGTCGCTCTCATATTGCCACATGATAAGCTCCTCGCGCCAGTCACCTAAGAAGTCAGCTTGAAGACATGGCGTAGCCTTTGTGGTGTTGCTCGATTGTGGCTGTCCATAGTCAGCAAACTCCTGTACGGTAACGATCTTGTTTGAGGCTGTGCTCCATGCGCGTATACGAGGGGAGCTTATATCTGAGCCACTGTCATAACGTCCGTCAAAGGTCTGGTCAAACGGGTCACCTGTCCAGTATATTCGGAAGTTGGTATCTGGCTTACTGCCGTTCAGTATCGTTCCATCCTCACAAGCACGCATGTTATTGTCTGCCGAAGACCAGAACTCTGAGCCTCTATGAGAAGGTATGAAGTCACAGGCAAGACCACGGCCGTTGTCACCAGAGCTGGTGGCAGATACTATTACCTCACCTGTGGTTGCGTCATGGACGTCATATCCGTATGGAGACTCCTCATGAGGCATCATCAGCTCAAGTCCTGGACGATCGAGAACCAAGTCACCAAGGTGGATGGCATCACCATGACCGAAACCGGTAGAACCCATCAGACGACCGTCATGACCGATGGTTGCACCACCAGTACAGATATCATCCAGTCCGTCGCCATTAACATCACCAATAGAGATTCCGTGGACACCTTGTCCATAGCTCGACTTTCCTGAGCCTGAAGCGACGACTGTGCCGTTGCCGTCAATGACATCCCATGCTGTCTTGCTTGTGCCACGATGCAACCAACGTGTGGAAAGCTGTGAACCGTTCCAGTCTACTGCCCAGATATAGCACTGGGTATAATATCCACGCTGAAGTATTGCCGTAGGAGTGCTGCCGTCAAGATATGCCACCGCTGCGTTGAAACGCTCGGCGCGACCACCATAGCTGTCACCCCATGAGCCTAAGGATGCGGCTCCAGAATCTCCGAAACCACGGTTCGGACGATACCAGATAGTGTGCATAGCGGCACCAGTCTCTCCGTTGAATACGGTCAGGAACTCCTCTCCGCCAGTAACATATCCTTTTGAGTTCTGATATGTCTTTGTATTGTCGGTTGCCTGTATGTCGGAAGCACCGACAGCACTGACATACTTGCCTGTTCCGTCAGTTGAGCCGGCTGCGGTACGGCAAATCATCTCCGCTCTGCCGTCACCGTCGAAATCATACACAAGGAATGTCATGGTGTGGTTTCCAGAACGTATATTGTGACCTAAGTTCAGTCGCCACAACTGGGTTCCGTCCATCTTATGACAGCTGATGTAAGTAGGGGAGGCCTTACCTTCCTTACCAGAGTCACGCTGGTTGTCTGGAAGCCATTTCACGATAAGCTCAAACTCACCGTCACCGTCAACATCGCCTATGCTGATCTCGTCAGGACGATAGCGTCCGGTCAATGCGCCAGAGGCATCCTTCGTGGCAGGCGGACGACTGATGGCAATGGTAGTGTACATATTGTCCCATGCCTTCGTCGTAAAGCTCTCGCCATTGGTCGACTCTATCTTATAAGTAGCACCTGCCGTACCACCGTCGTCCATGAAGTTTGTCTTGGTGGTGATAGGGGAGGAGTTCAGTTTCGTACCGTCACGATAGACGTTAAAGCCAAGGTTAGAGGCATCACTGTCAAATGACCTCCATGATACTAACACACCATTGCTGGTTCTTACAGCTACTGGTGCGCGGTTGTAAATTTCTTGCTGAGAGTATGACCCAATACAAGCCATGCTAACTAACGCTGATAATAAAACTTTTTTCATTATTTCTATTGATTTGTTTAGTTATTCTGATGCAAAGATACGATTAAGCGAGCGAAATGCAAAAGAAAACTTGTTTTTTTTTTGCATTTCCGAACGTGAGAATCTTCTGTAAACTTCCTACTTTCACTTTTCGCTTTCAACTTCTCCCGTAAACGTTTACGTGAAATTTTTGGATATATATTAAAATAATATCTATTATTATTGATATTTTTGCATGGTATATAATTCATAAACGTTTAATCTACTAAACTACTGACATGAAAAAGAGTTTACTTAAAAGAAAATGGCTTTTTGCCATTGCTGCCGGATGCCTTTGTATGCCGGTAACAGCAATGTTTGACACCAGTGACAATGCTCCAAGAAAAGTTGATGCCGAAGGCAGATACTTCATTCAGGACTTTGAGACAAATGTGCCTATGAAGGAAAACCTCACTACTGGTGAGGAGTACGTTGTGACCGTAGAAGGACAAGGCGACTGGATTTACAAAGACTCATACGTGTCTACCAATACCAGCTATGTGGTAAGCGGTACACAGAATCTTCGCCTTCCAAAGAACGGCTCTTACGTGATTACTCCTGTTCTCGACAAAGGTGTGAAAAGTATCACACTGAACGTTAAACGCTCTGGTAAATACGTGGAAGTATTCACATCAAAGGATGGTGGAAATAGCTGGACATCAGTGCAGCAGATCTCATCTGCCAGCAACCCGACCATTAACATAGAGGATATGGATGTCAACCGCGTGAAAATCGGTAACAGCGAGAGTAAGGATGCCGACATCGACGACCTGATTGTTACCGCACAAGCCTTCGGCGTTGAGGCTACGGTTGTAACCGGTGACGCTTCTAACATTACCAAGAACTCTGCCGACCTCAGTGGCTCGCTCGCTGACGGCGGTGACCAGCCTATCAAGGAAATCGGTATCGTCTATGGCACAGCTCCAAATCCTACCGTTGGCAACAATAAACTGGTGACCGACAGCCCCAGCGAGACAAGCTTTACGCTTGGAGCATCTGGGTTGAAAGCCAGTACGACCTACCACTACCGTGCGTTTGCCGTATCAAATGCCGGCACCGTATATGGTGAGGACAAGACCTTCAGCACCGAACAGGCTACCCTGGCTTCCATATCTACCAACGACATCACTAAGAGCGGCAAGAAATATGTATGCGGTGGTCTGATTACCGATGATGGTGGCGCAGACATTCAGGAGGTAGGCGTCGTCTATTCTGAAAGTGCCGGAGTAACTTTACAGTCTGGCACAAAAATCGCAGCATCAAGCGTCAAACTGTCATTCCAAGTAGTCATGCCGTTCGAGGAAAACAAAACCTATTATGCACGCGCTTACGCTATCACAACAGCTGGAACAAGCTTGGGTGAGGAGAAGAGCGCAACCATCGACGGAAATATTCCTGACACACCAGACACAATGTCTAAGATTTGGGTGTCTACCGACGGTGACGACAGCTCTGCCGACGGCTCTGAGGCAAAGCCGTTCGCATCGCTTGAGAAAGCCATTGCCATCGTTGAACCAGGACAACGCATCTGCATGAAACCAGGCACATACGTGTTCGACCATCGTATCAATATTGACGACAAGAACGGCACAGAGGATGAGATGATCGAATTGTATGCTGTCGGCGGAAGGGCTGTACTTGACTTCTCTGCACAACCTGCACATGGACACAGCAGTAACCCTTATCAGGGTATGAGACTCACCAGCTCCTACTGGCATTTCTATGGCATCGACTTCTGTAATGCCAGCGACAATGGTCTCCTTATTGAGCGCCTAAAGCCTACCAACGGCAAATATGCCGACATTGCAGCTCTTACCGAACAGGCTCATCACAACATCATAGAGAACTGCCGCTTCTATAAGAACGGTGACACAGGCTTGCAAATCAAAAACTTAGGATCATACAACCGTATCATCAACTGTGACTCTTACCTCAACTGCGATGAGGACCAGGGTGATGCTGACGGCTTCGCTCCAAAAATATCTGTCGGCGACGGTAACTACTTCTACGGCTGCCGGGCATGGGATAACAGTGATGACGGATGGGACGTCTATCCGAAAACTGACGACGGATTCCCAGGAGGACAGACCTTCATCATCGAGAACTGTATCGCTTATCATAACGGATATCTGGAGAATGGCTCACAAGGTACGGGAAACATGAACGGATTCAAACTCGGTAGCGAGCAGACTGCCTCCAATGTCGTACTGAACCGCTGTGTTGCCGCATATAACGGCGCTAAGGGATTCGACCAGAACCACAATAACGGAGGCGACATCATCCTAAACAACTGCACGGGCATCACAAGTAAGGCTATGGGCGACAAGTCTTACTCATACAGGTTCTATCAAGACGATAAGGGTACACCAAAAGAACTTATCATACGCAACAGCCTTGCCATCAACGACAACGCCACAACGGACAAAAACGACAAGAACACCGGATTACCAAAATATGGCGAAGATGGTAAATATGGACAGTATGGACGATTCGAGATTGACTCACTCAACATGAACGCACAGCTTATACACGATGATTTCCGATATGCCGACCCGTCACGCTTCCAGTCTGTCGAAGGCTCCGAGCTTACTGCTGCCCGCGATGAGTACGGCAACCTCCCTGAGTTTGTCTTCGCACATTTCAGTGCTTCAGGTGAGACAGCATACGTTGACAAAGGTGTTGCCGTTCCTGCCGACAGCCGCTATGGCGCTATTCTCACTATACCAGAAATCCGCTATGTGGGAGAAGCTCCTGATATGGGTGCCTTTGAGAAAGGAATGGAATATGCAACCGAGAATCCTGGCGACCTGATGCCTACAAGCATCGAGAAACTGGAGGCAAATAACGCCAATGGCAAGAAGGTTAGCTTTGCAAAAGCAGAAAACGGACTCGTTATCGTACAGGTTGAAGGAGCAAATGCTTCCGACCAGTACCAGATTCTTGCATACGACATGAACGGACGTATCCTTGGTCAGCACAAATTCAATGCTGCCAGTGCCGTCAGCATGCCGAACGCAAAGGGTGTCATCATCCTGAAAGTCATCGGTAAAGATGTCAATGAAAGCCATAAGGTTATCATGAAGTAAGTTCTAAAGCTTTTTACTATACATCACAATTAAGGCGGACCATACGGTTCGCCTTAGTTATGTATATAAGAATGGGTATCCTCTTAAGGCTCTCCATATTCTCTTTCCGGCAGCCTTACGGCTGGTAATCGAGTTTACTCGCTTTGCTCGCAAAGAAATAATAACGGCACGCTTACGCGTGGAAATTATTCAAAATTAAAACAAAATTTCACAGGAGCTTTTAAAAAACATATCATTCTGATTAATTTTGAATACATTTTGTATAATTTCTTTGCGAAGCAAACATACAAAAGGATTACCACGCGTAAGCGTGCCGTTACTCAAGCGACAAAGCGAGCAAACCCGTACTAAAAGGAATGCGATTACTTTTTTGACGAAAAGCTTGCGGGTTTTCTTTTAATTGTGTAATATTGCAGTCAGAAAAACTCTGACAATGAAGAAACTGCTGTATGCCATAATGCTGTTTGCGCTCTGCCTCGCCTGCACCGACAGGCAGACGGCACGGCGGCTCGACAGGGCGCAGAGCCTTGCCGACTCTCTGCCTGCCGAGGCGAGAGGCATCCTTGACAGCCTGCGTCCGCAGCTGTCAGGACTCTCCCGCAGTCTGCTCATGCGCTACCACCTGACACGCATACAGGCGGACAACCTCCTTGACTCCACCCTTCATGAGGACTCTCTCATGCGGCAGGTGGCGGAGTACTACGACGACCACGGCACTGCCAACGAACGGATGCTTGCCTACTATCTCCTGGGGCGCACCTACAGCGACATGGGAGAGGCTCCCCAAGCACTCCAAGCCTTCCATGATGCCATAGACCGCGCCGACACGACAAGCTCCGATTGTGACTGGCATAAACTAAGCGTAATTCATTCACAGGCTGGTTCTCTATATAGTAAACAGGCATTACCTCAAAATGATATCAAGCAACTAAGTCTTGCCGCACATTATGCGATAAAAGATAAGGATACCTTAACAGCTGTTCTGTACAATATGTATATTGCCTCCAGTTACTACACTTTAGGGAAGAGAGACACGGCAATACTGATCTTTAAGAAAATAGCAAAGTTTTACGAAGAGCGTGGCAATAAAGCAAATGCGGCAGTTGCTCATGGTGCTATGGTTCCCATTTATATTGACGAGTATAAGTTTGTCGAAGCGAGGGAAAATATGAATATATATGAACGTGAGTCTGGCTTTTTTGACAAAAGCGGAGAGATAGCATCAGGGCATGAGATATATTATTACTCCAAAGGAATGTATTATATATACGTTAACAAGATAGATTCCGCTGAGCATTATTTTAGAAAACTCCTAAAAACAGGAAAAGACCATAATGAACAAATTGCAGCCTCACAAGGGCTATGTAAAATATACAACATTCTTGGTAATAATGACTCTGTAGCTAAATATTCTCAATACTCGTATAGGCTAAATGACTCTGCCTATATCCAAGCTAATGCAAGAACTCTTCAACAGATGCAGGCGAGTTATGATTTTAGTTACCATCAGAAGGAGGCAGAGCACCAGAGACTATTAGCCAACAAACACCTATTCCTATTTATAATTAGTTTACTCATCATTATTATAATCATTTTTATAGTTTTTACTATGTTCCTTTTATATAGGAAGCAATATAGGCAAAAAGAAGAAGAATTGATTTACATTCAAACGCTGTTTGAAAGAGATAAAAAAGAACTTAGGGAACAGAATAAAATTCTTCAGAAAATGTCAAAAGATAATAAATCCCAGGCTAATGATATAGAAGAGAAGAAGGCACTGATAAGCTTGCTTGGTAAAAGAATAGAAAGCTATACGTCAAGTAATACGGAAAAAGAAATACAGCGTAATGAAAAGGTATTCGCGGAAGCCATATATGACAGATTTTGTTATTTGACAACACATGTGCTTATCAAGCCAACAGAAAAGGAGTGGAATAGTATAAAGAAACTTGTGGAGGAGAACTCGCCAGACTTTAAGTTGCTTCTGAAAAAGAAATTTGGTTTGAGAGAAGACGAGTATCGTGTATGTATTCTGGTGTGGCTGGAATTTCAACCAAACCAGATATTGTCTTTAATGGATAAAGACTACGCCTATGTATCAAAGGTAAGAAGGAAATTGTTATGGAAGGTTTTTCACATTGATGGCAAGCCAGCAGAATTTGACATTCGCCTGAGAAGGACCTTTTAAAAAGAACAAGTAGCTAACTTATTGTGTAATAGTTACATAACATGTGTTTTAGAAGTTTTTGGGAAGTTATTAATTAGGATTTTGTTTGTAAGATTGAAACCTTGCCCCTAATTTTGTAACAGATTTTTAACTTTCTAAAAGCATTGTTATGAGAAAACTAGTAATTTTATCATTTATAATTGTTTGCTTGTGCTCCCAAGCCCAAAACAACAATTACCCACAGGGCTATGGTCAAATAGTACCAATGACAGTACGTATAATTGATCCAACTTCAGGAATACTGATAGGAAGACCCAAGTCCCCGGTCCAGCCACCAGAGGTTTACCTTGACGGTCACTCCTTATATATAGTTAGCAGCCATGCGGACTATACTCTGGTAGTGGAGGATACCGATGAAACCGAGGTTTATCAGACCAGTGTGCCCAGTTCTGTAAGTACCGTCGTGCTTCCTTCATCACTCTCAGGCACGTATATCCTGAAGTTAGAGACAGACACCTTTGTCTTCGAGGGAGAGATAGAATTGTAACAATGGGTATTAAAAATTGAAAGTATTGAAAAAACTAAATAAAAATTATTATTCGTATGAAAAAGACTTTGTTTCTAATGCTACTGACTGTAGCAAGCATGAGTACCTTCGCACAGCTGAAAGTTAACTCCAATGGTCATGTAATTGTTGGTACAAATAATAGTAACAGCAATCTGAATTTTGAATTCCTGTCATGTCTTACCTCGTCATCACAAAGCACTAATAACATTGGCGTATTTGGTCGTGTTAATCACCTAAGCAGCACAGGTTTTTCCTATGGAGTTTATGGCGTCTCCAGTAATGGGACAGGAAGTGGAAGTTATGGTGTAGTTGGCGGATTGGATAACTGTACTTATGGAGCTGGTGTTATGGGAACTACAAGTTTTACCATTAACACAGGAGTTGGCGGAAAGTATGCAGGATATTTTCTCGGAAATTCAAGAGTGTCAGGAACCTTAACAGTTGACAATCTTGTACAAACATCAGACTTGCGGTTAAAGGAAAACATCACTTTACTTAGCGAACAGCATGGAAGGGTCCTTGATAAGATCCTTGATATGAATGTCATAGAATACAACTATAAGAAGATGCTGCCATCATTAATCTTGCCAGACTCTGTTTCTGTTGAAGATGTGATGAAAGAAGCAAATATTGATACTGAAAAGAAACATATTGGTCTTATTGCTCAGGAATTGCAGAAGCTATTCCCTGATTTGGTAGAAGAAGGTCAGGATGGGTATTTAGCAGTCAACTACGTTGAATTAGTACCTGTATTGATTCAGGCTATTCAAGAGTTACAGTCAGAGGTTGATGATCTAAAAGGATTAAGGACTATTGAGCGGAGTTCTTCAACTACGAGTATAGACAACATGATGTCAGGTGGTAACATTCTGTTCCAAAACACTCCAAATCCATTCAAGGAACTAACAACCATAAACTTTAAGTTAGCCAATGACGCGACTAATGCTTGTATTTGTATTTTTGACTTACAAGGTAAGATGTTACGTAAGTTGCCGATTTCACCAAATGACAACAGCGTGTCTTTCAATGGCTATGAGCTGGGAGAGGGTCTTTATTTCTATTCTCTGATTGTTAAGGGGCAAGAGATTGATACAAAGAAGATGATAATCTCGAAATAAGACTAATTACATAATATATCACTTAATTTCATACGATATGAAAAGAGCAGCAGCGGTGTTTTCCTTTTTGTGTATGTTTTTATTCCTCCATGCACAAAAGGTAATATCTTTAGCAGATGGAACCATTGCCGATTCTAAAGATAAGAAGCAATATATACGAGATGTCAAAATCGAAGATGATGGTGTCCTTGTTACTTATGTGATGGACTATGCTACAGTTACGCAGGATCCGATATATCCAGATGCGACAATGCTTCAAATGGAAGGTTTCGGATATAATTCAAATATAGGTGAGCCATACATTCCTAAACGAATAGACTCATTTACTGTACCAGAAGGAAAGACTGCAGAGATCGTTGTGGTTGACAGAAAATACATAGACATACCTCTTCGGCTCTCACCTGCACGTCCTGTTTTATCCGAAGTCTCTTATGAAGGGTATTCTACAAGTAATGTCCCCCCCATAGTGGCGTTTTCCGGTCTGTATCCTACAGAAACCGTGAAGGAATTTGGTATAAGAAAATATAGAGGGGTGTCAATTGCTCAAGTCTGTGTGCAGCCTGTCCAGTATAATTATAAGGACTCTAGTACGCGTGTGTACTCGAGAATTACTTATAAAGTCGTTTTTAAAGACGGGTACAGAAATTCTAATAAGAAAATAATCAGCAAAGATGATAACTTGCTTAGAAATACGACCTTAAACAATGGTATCTTGGAAACTGTCTCAAAGAAAGCTGTCTCTGCAAGTAATGGTGTTGATGTAACAAAAGACTATTTGATTATAACCACTCCTACCTATGCAAGTGCAGCAAACCGGTTTGCACAATGGAAAAGATTTATGGGGTACCGTGTTAACCTCTCTATTAGAAGCTCATGGACAGCCACTGATGTACAAACAGAAGTTGAATCAAAATATGATAGTCTTGACAATTTGTATTACGTTCTTATAGTTGGCAGTCATTCACAAATTCCAGGTAAACAGATGGGCGATATGAATTACTATACCGACTATTACTATGGCTGTATGGATGGTGCTAATGACGATTTGCCTGATGTTTATGTGGGAAGAATCCCTGCGACAACATTGAATGAGGCGAATACGGTATTTAACAAAATTATAAATTATGAACAAACCCCCGTCACAGATTATAGTTTTTATAATAAAGGAATGAACTGCGCTCAGTTTATTTGCTCAAATAACGGATACGAACAAAGGCGGTTTACTCAGACAGCCGAACGTATAAGGGACTATATGGTTGGCATTGGGAAAACAGTTAATCGAGTTTATTATGCAGAATCAGATGCCACACCTTTATATTGGAACAACAACAGTGAATATTATGGAACTGGTGGTGGAATACCTAGCTATTTACAAAAACCTCAGTTTGCATGGGATGGAGATGCAGATGATATTATTAGCGGCATTAACAATGGTGCCTTTTATGTGCTTCATCGTGACCACGGACAGGTTGACGAGTGGGTACAGCCTTGGTTTAATGTCAGTCATTTATCTCAGTTAAACAATGGTAGTAAACTTCCTGTTATTTTTAATATCTGTTGTGATGCTGGTCAGTATTCCAATGTCTCTTCCCGCTGTTTGGCAGATTGTATGCTCACCATGTCAAACGGAGGTTCTGTTGGAGGTTTTGCGGCAACATTAACGACTCTCTCAGGTCCTAACGATGCTTTGGCCGAAGGTATATTTGAATCCATCTGGCCTTCACCAGGGTTACTTCAAACATTTGGCAAGCCCAATTATACAGGTCAGACATCTGCACCTGTATATGAATTAGGAAGAATACTGATAGAGGGATTATCAAAGATGTTAGATTTATATCCTAAGATTATGTATGCTAACGGAGAGGAAACAACTTGGTATAAATGGGCAAGACGAGCCTTTGTCTGTTTTGGTGATCCAAGTATGGAGATAAGAACAGAAGTACCTCAGGCATTCAATGACATCAGCGTTAATAGGCTGCCTAATAGTATAAATGTAAATCTGGGAAATGAAAGTGGACGTATTACCTTTTATAATACTCAGACAGGATCAGTAAGTGCTTTCGATGGTATTAGTGCTACCTATAATGGAGAAAGCTCTCATGTTGTCGTATGTGTATATGGACATAACAAGATTCCTCTTTTAAATACATCTTCTACACCTTATTACATTCAAAATGAAATGGTAACAGGTAATAAAACTATTGGAGCTGGCGTTATCAAAATAGGTTCTAATGTAACAGACACAAAGCCACAAGGACCTGTAACATTTAGCAACGGCATCATAAACCTTTATGGTAATTCTGTTGAGATACAAGGTGAAACTACCGTCACTTTGGGAACTGAACTTAATATTACTAACGAATAAAACTTATGAGAATGAGACACTTATTATTTCTTTCAATGCTTTTGCTGACGTCTGTAACGTCAAAAGCTGCCTACTACATGGAGTACGAGGATCCTCAGACACATGTGGTCTACACTCTTAACCCGTCTGACCTTACTGCCATGGTACGTGAAGGCTCTTATACAGAGCGTTGGACATCCTCGTCAGAGGAGGTTCAGCCTATTACAACATCCGGCAACTCAGGGGTGTCAGGTGAGATTACTATCCTGAGCAGCCTGTATGCCTTCGGTCATGAGTATATCGTGACAAGTATCGGCGAATATGCGTTTTGGGGATGTAGCGGCATCACCTCTGTCATAATACCTTCCTCTGTGACATCCATCGGACAATATGCATTCTCACGTTGTACGTCACTGAAGTCGGTAACACTTCCAGCAGAACTGACAGAAATTGGAGAGAATGCCTTTGACCGTGATATAGAACCGACAGTCTCTTATATTGATAGCCCTATCAATATTCCAGATGAGGAATCTATGAAGGGTGACAGCGTATACTTTGATCTCACTGGACGATTGCAGCCAAGGCCCCACACACAGAAAGGTGTATATATCCGAAATGGCAGGAAATACATAATGAACTGACTTTTTCAAGGCGGAGGGCAGGCTGGATTCTATATAGTCTGCCCTCCCAATTATTTGACATGAGACAATACAGTAACGACATCATAGGACACCTGCACTGGTTGGCGGCACATGGCAAAGCCGCCACGGATGAGGAGTGGCAGGAGCTGCGTGGGGTAGCAAACATCTTGTTGCCTGGGTTCATTGACCGTCTGAGCACCTACGACTATGCGCCGAACATCAGGGAGACGAACCTGTGCATACTCATACGTCTCGGTTTCCGTACTACGGAATGTGCCGTGCTCATGGGTATGTTCGTCAGTACCCTGTCGAACCTACGTAAACGGCTCCATACCCGTATGTTCGGCATGTCTGGCGGAGCACGTGAGTTCGATGAGAAGATCCGCCGGCTCTGAGTTTCGGCAGCCTTACGGCTGATGTTTTTGGCACGCTTACGCATGCCGTCTGCTAAAAACCAGTTTTAGAAAAATGTAAATTTGCGTCACGCGTCACACTTTGGGAAAGTTTAGAGGAGATTCTTTCAGTCGCTTCGCTTTGTGAAAGCGCTAAGGCGATTACCGCATCAAGTG
>FLNX01004546.1_pt1 | contig 93867 bp, 86 predicted proteins | sample 1140341 | NCBI WGS metagenome assembly FLNX01 (sample SAMEA3878208, study PRJEB12797) | bioreactor metagenome | biome: Moose rumen | place: Sweden | collected 2011-10
TGTATTGTTTTTTACTACACCATCTGTTGTGTCAGCTCCCGCAGCCATGAAGAGACCACCATCTTTGATTATAGTTGTGTTCTGTTCGGCTATACCACTCACTGAACGCCCAGCTGCTATATAGGAGGCTGTACCACTATTGAGTGTATACGTATTATTACGCGAAATACCACTTTCTGTATACCCGACAATGCTAGTTCCTATTATATTCCCATCATGTGTAATAATATTATCCTCGGCATTGCCACTTGTAGTTCTACCACCATAGACTTCCCCTGAAACAATTCCTGTACTTGCAATAGTTATTGTGTTATTATCCGCATCGCCTTTGCCCGTTAGCCCCCCCCATACGTTACCATCTGCTAAGCCAGAAATATTAACATTGTTTAAATTAGCATTACCATTACTAGTTTGTCCACCATATACTCCACCAGTAACCTCTCCTGTAATAGTTACTATGTTATCATTAGCACTGCCTTCACTCGACAAACCGCCCCATACGTCACCACCTACTAATGAATCTCCCATTACCTCTCCAGCAATTGTTACATCATTGGAATTGGCATTTCCTTTGTTAGTTTTGCCACCAACCACCATACTAATATCAGTGCCACCAACTGTGCCCTCAACAACAACACGATTGTACCCAGCCTCTGCAGCAGAATCGTCAGCGCCGCCCAATACGGCCATAACAATACCATCAGGCGCTGTTATAGTAATGGTATTATTGCTGGCATCACCGGCAGCTGTTTTATAGTCACTGCCATTATTATTTCCGTATACAGTGTCCGACTGATACGTATTATCATTTATCGTCGTTTCCTGCGCCAGTGCCATAGCCGGGGCTGCGGTCTGACCTCCGCCTAAGGACATCAGCGCCGCCATAACATATCTGCCGGTATGGTTATTTCTTTTTTGACTAAGCCTTTTTCTGGCCCTTCTTGTTGTTCTCATAATTTATTCACTTCCTTTCTCCAACTTAGTTCTTAATTTGTTCTATAAGGGTGCGATGTAATCCTTCATGTCTTTTCATTTTTATCATCTCTTTTGCAGTTATATCATGTAACAAAAGGGTATTTTACTCTTTTGTCAAACTAATATCAATAGTATACTTAGAAAAACGTAAACATAGGAGCCATCGCCATGGAATATAGAATACTTTTTACCATCATGCTTACCTCCTTCCTTACGCCTTTCACCGGCAGTGCCTTAAATCTGGCATTGCCTTCGCTGGGCGCGGAATATGGGGCAAGTCCGGCAGCTTTAGGCTGGGTGCTGGGCAGCTTTTTACTGGCCGCCATCGTGGTGCTGCTGCCCTTCGGCAAGCTGGCTGACCGCTATGGCAAGCGGCGCTTCTTTGTCATGGGCAATGGGATTTTTGCCCTGACTTCCTTTATGGCTGTCTTTGCGCCCAATCTGTCATGGCTGATTGCCGCCCGGGCAGCGCAGGGCATTGGTTCAGCCATGACCTTTGCCACCTCCATGTCCATTCTAACGCTGGTTATTCCCAAGGAGCGCCGGGGCTGGGCCATGGGCTGGAATGTAGCTGTGGTTTACACCGGCCTCACCTTAGGCCCGGCTGTCGGCGGTTTTCTCAATTACTATTACGGCTGGCATAGCATTTTCATCCTGCTGGCGGCCCTAGGCGCTATCGCGTTCCTCACCGCCCGTCATACCCTGCAGGAAGAATGGTATGCAGATAGCAGCCCCGTTTGGGACAGAAAAGGCGCCCTCCTTTACGGCGGCGCCATTCTGTTCATTGTGTACGGCTTATCACAGCTGCTCAGTGAACCGGCTGCTCCATGGCTGCTGCTTGGCGGTCTGCTGCTCTTTGGTGTATTCATCCGCTTTGAACTGCACACGGAAAATCCCCTGCTGCCTGTCAGCCTGCTCTTCATCAACCGTCCTTTTTCCATGTCCTGTCTGGCGGCGCTGCTCAACTACTGCGCTACTTTTGCCTCCAGCCTGCTGCTGTCCCTGTACCTGCAATCCATCATCGGACTGACTTCGCGCAGTGCCGGACTGATACTGCTGGCACAGCCTGTCATCATGGCTGCGCTTTCGCCGCTCATGGGCAGGCTGTCGGATAAATACGCTCCCACCAAGCTGGCGACGCTAGGCATGGCGGTTATAACCAGCGGCCTTACCGGTTTTGCGCTGACGGTTCACAGCCTGTCCCTCTATCTGCTCATTCCCATGCTTTTGATTACCGGCACAGGCTTTGCCCTGTTTGCCGCCCCCAACAACAACGCCATCATGAGTTCCGTAGAGAAAAAACACTACGGCCTTGCCACGAGCCTCCTCAGCACCACGCGCCTTATGGGGCAGGTTCTCAGCGTCGCCATGATGAATTTAATCCTGTCACTGCAATGGACAGGCCTTGCACCTAAAGAAACCCTGCTGCAAAATCTGGAAATTGCCCTGCTCTGCTTCGCCCTCTTCTCCGGCCTCGGCATAATCCCGGCAAAAATAAGAACGTAGAAACATATAAACAAACAGCCCGATGGGTGACAATGTTTTTCCGCAACGTTCGACGGCAAAGCCGTCAAAGTGAAGGAAAAATATTGTCACCCATCGGGCGTCTTATCAGCAGGTATTTACAATATTTCCCTGCCGTCCAGCACAGCTTCCACCAGTTCCTCTCCTTCATACCGCAGTTTCAGTGAAAAGTGCGGACGTTCTTCCGCCATGAGCCGGAAGAAAATTTTATCTCCTTCCCATAAGGACAAATCATAGACTTTATCCTTGTCTATCCATTCCAGCACACCTTCGTTGCAGTCGGTTATCGCGCCCTCATAGCCTGTGGCTGTATAGAGAAACATATATTCCGTCTGCCACTTGTCGGAAATAAAGGTGATGATGCCGCGCTGGCGGTAATCCGTGAGCGTCAGTCCTGTTTCTTCCCGGGCTTCCCGGAGCAGGCATTCCTCCGGGCTTTCGTCCGGCTCAAAGTGACCGCCGATGCCCACCCATTTATCCTTATTGATATCATGTTCCTTCTTCACCCGGTGCATCATCAGGTACTTGCCGTCCTGTTCGATGTAGCACAGCGTGGTGAGATTCGACTTTGACATGTCATTTTCCTTTCAGCGCTTCATTGAGGCTGCCCATGCGGTAGCCCTGCAAATCAAGTGTCACATAGGCAAAGCCCAGTTCCTTTAACTTGCAGGCAGTTTTTTCATACAGTCCCGAGGTAACGAAGCGTTCTATATCCTCAGGCAGCAGTTCAATCCGGGCGAAATTCTCATGACTGCGCACACGCAGCTGGACAAAGCCTGCGGCATGCAGGAAGGCCTCTGCTTTATCAATGCGCTGCAGTTTCTCCACGGACAGTTCTTCGCCATAGGGAATCCGGGAGGCCAGACAGGCGGCTGACGGTTTATCTGCCACCGGCAGCCCCAATTCTCTGGCGTAGGCTCTGATGTCAGCTTTGTCCATGCCGGCCTCCTGCAAGGGGCTGATAATGCGCAGTTCCTTTAACGCCCGGCAGCCGGGGCGGTAATCCTGCCCGTCACTGGCATTGGTGCCGTCCAGCAGGTGGGCAATATTTTCCCGTCCGGCAGTCTCACGCATTTTGTCAAACACCAGCCGTTTGCAAAAATAGCAACGCTCCGGCGGATTTGTGCGCACATCATAATAAAGCAACGGGTCTAAAGGCAGTACCATGTGCCGCAGTCCCTCGGACTTGCAAAAAGCCTCTGCCTCTGCCACCTCATTCTCCGGCACCAGCGGACTTTGTACCGTGAGCGCCAGTACCTGCGCCGTGCCCAGAACCTTCTTGGCTGCTTTTAGCAGCACCGTTGAATCCACACCTGCGGAAAAAGCTATGGCCGCTGAGCCATAGCTTTTAAGCAGTAACTGCAATTTGTCCACTTTCGCCTGTAATGCTTTTTCCATCACTGCCACTCTCCACTTTCCTGCCAAAACTGCAATTCCTGGGACACCTCTTCCAGACGCTGAGCCATATCATGAGTTGTCCATAACTGATAACGCGAATCTATCAAAGCGCCGCTGATGCCTGACGGCATAGTACGCAGGAATCTTGCCCCCTGCTCCGGGCCAAGTACAAAGACAGCCGTCGTCAGTAAATCCGTAAGCAGTCCGGCATCTTCCAGTTTGTCAGCCGCCGTGATGGTGACACTCATCAGGCCGGACTGCGCCGGACGCCCCAGTCTGGGGTCAATAATATGATGGTAGCGCTGGCCGTCTTCCTCAAAGAAACGCTCATAATCGCCGGAGGTTGACAAGGCCTCGTCTGTCAGCGGCATGACAGCTATTTTTTCCTGGGCATCATCCTTGCGCGGATGCCGCAGACCTATCCGCCATGGCTGACCCTCGCCGTTTACCCCCAATGCGTATATGGAACTGCCGCCTAAATTCAGTAAGCCATCCTTGATTCCATGCCTGCGGTAGATTTTCCGCACCTCATCGGCAGCCATGCCCTTGGCTATTCCGCCCACATCTACCCCCATGCCTGCTTCAGTCAGGCGGGCGCTATGGGTCTTTTCATCCAGCTCCAGCTTTTGCCAGCCAACCAGCTTTTGTGCCTTGGCAATCTCTGCCGGTGACGGTACCCGGCTGTGGTCGGTGCCAACGCCCCAGAGGTCAACCAGGGGCTTGGCCGTTACATCAAAGGCACCATTGGTTTTTGCCGCGTAGTCCTGCGCCACAGCCAGCAGGTGATACACTTCCGGGTGCAGTTCTACCCACTGCCCGGAACCTGCCATTTGCACCAGCCTGCTCACATCACTGTCCGGCAGCTGGGGACTGACCAGCTTCTCCAATTCATGGAGACGCGCCATCCCTTCCGTCACTGCCGCCTCAGCCTCCGCGCCGCTGGCTGACAATGTCACCACCGTGTCCATGACCATATCGCTTTTTTGAATCGGCTTATCCGCGCCGCACCCCAAAGACGACAGTGCCGCGCAGATAAGCATCATCAGGCAAAAACCTCTTAGCCTTTCCACTTTATACTCCTTCATGCCCCGGCAGCTGCCGGGGAGCAGTTATGATGCAGATTCAACCGGAGCAGGCAGGTCATCCAACTTGCCCATCAGGTCGTGGTCAGTCATCGCACACACGCTGGCATCAGACCAAACATTTTCTGCTGTTTCAATCATATCAATAATAGTATAAATTGGCAAGATAACTCCCATCAGGCCGATGGGCGCTCCCAAGGAACTCATCAGGGACAAGGTCAGGAAGTAGCAGCCCATGGGCACGCCGGCATTGCCGACCGCCGCCAGCACCGCGATGAACACCCAGGCAATCATCGTGCCCAAGGTCAGCTCAAAGCCGGCATTCTGCATGACAAACAAGGAAGTCACGAGGATAAAAGCCGCGCAGCCGTTCATGTTGATGGTGGTGCAGATAGGCAGGACAAAACGCGATACCTTGGGATTGACCTTGAGATTATTTTCCGCCGATGCCAGCGTTACGGGCAGGGTACCGGCAGAACTCTTGGTAAAGAGCGCCACTGCCAGCGCCGGAGACATTTTGCGGAACACCGTGAGCGGATTAAGGCCGCGCAACAGGAGGAACAAGGGCAGGACAACAACCATCTGAATGAGGTTGCCGCCCATAACCACCAGCACATACTGGCTGAGAGCCCCGACAATAACACCGGCCTCAATCTGTGCTGACAGCTGTCCGGCAAAAGCCAGAATGCCCACGGGCAACGCCCACAAAATAGCGCGAATCAGCGTAAAGAGCAGTTCCTGCAAGCCCAGCAGGCCTTTTAAAAGCACCTCACGATTTTCCGTCTTGGGCATAAAGGCCAGTCCCAGACCAACAGAGGCCGCAATCAGCATAACCGACAGGACATTGCCTGCCAAAAAGGGCTGGAGGACATTGTTCGGAATAACCGAGAGAATATGGTCATAATAGGTCAGCTTGCCCACTTTATCCAAAGGAACATTGCCTGCTCCGGCACCGACAATATCCGCCGGCAGATTTCCCGGCGCTACGATGATGTAGAGCAGCAGGCCGACAGCCGCCGCCGCAAAGGTGGTCAAAAACGTATAGCTTACGGCATGCGCAAAAATCCGCCCCGTTTCCCGTTTGCCGCCCAAGGCCGCCAAGGTGGTAATCACCGCCAATGCGATAGTGGGCACAGCGATAAACTGGAATAGCCGCGTAAAGACCGTTGCGATAAAATTAAACAGCTCATTGAGCGGGGCTATCCCCAATAAGCCGAGGAAGCCGCCGATAAGCAGCGCGCCGAACCACAGCACCAGCTGTTTTTTGGTGGCGCCGGGATTGTGTGCCTGCAAGGCCACCTTTCGGGCCTCAGCCACAGACTTGTTCTCATCTGCCATAATAATTCCTTCTTTCCTAAATGATGATATAAATAAAACCTAGTAGTTAAATATGTTTTACATTTTAGCATATATTTTGCTTTTTTCAAGCGTAAATTGTAACTTTTTCTGCTGATAATATCACCTCCTTTAATTTCGCTGTGTACAGACAAAAATCCTGCCCAAGCAGGAAAATCTCCCTTGCAGGGCGAATGAGTATAATGACTATATTAGGGATTATTATCAGCCGCTGACAAGGAAGTGATACTATGAACATGAAACTGCATGGAGATAAAATCGCTTATTTTTTCATCGCCTTTGCCGTGTACCTCTTGATTCGTGCTTTCTCTGCCCATCTGACCATGCCCATTATCAACGTGATGCTCTACGTGTCCATAGCCGCCTCACTGCTGGCCAGCAACGTCCCCCGGGTAATGGACATCCCCCTGCACTATGCCTATCCCGTCAAATGTGTAGAGTATTTTACTTTTGGCATATCAGTTGTCTGTTTCATCGCCCTGTGTCTAAGACACATGTGGATTTGATTTTAACAAAAGAAGACCAGCTTATGCGGCTGCTTAGGAAGATGCAGGAACCCGAGAGGTCTTCTTTTTTGTGAACGCCGTTCCCAAAATGACCAAACCGATTGATACAAGAATATTGTCTGTGTTATATTATGTCCCGTCAGAAGAACTTATAAATACTATCAGCACTTCGTAGAGAACGGATGAATCCCCTGTCCTAAAAAGTTAGGGATTATCAAAAACTAGCAGTTGACATCATCGCTACAGCTCTGGCTCCTGATGTTGTGGAAAACACTACCTTCCAAGTGCTGCTGGGCTACCTCACCTGTGGCCCCATTGATCTCGTATCTGCCGGTATCGGCGAAATGGAAAAGTGCTATGGCTTTATCTACATGGACAAAAACAATAAAGGCGAAGGCACCCTGCGCCGGTAACGGAAAAATCCTTCTTTTGGTACAAGGATGTCATCGCCAGCAATGTGGAAAGGCTCTAAGCCATAATTCCTAAAAGTCTCATTTATCGTCTTAGTGGTTCAACCAATAGCTTAACAATAAAACCATGTGATTTCCTCTTGCTTTTTTCGATGTTCAGTGATACAATACAAGCATACGGAAAGCAATGGATTAGAAAAACCCCCAGCAACTCGACAAAGCTGGGGGTTTTTTGCGTCTGTTCGCTTTTAGTGGTTCAGCCAGTAGTTAAACAGAGCTACTAGGATTCCCACGGCCAGCGGAACTAAGACGTTCCAAAGTAACTTGGAAAGCAACGGATTTCACCTCCTTTCGCAAGGAGATGTGTCCATTATATCACATCAGCACCCGTCGGGGTGTTTTTTTGTGACTAACCAATGTTCTATCAAGGCTGACTAATGTCAACTAAAATCCACTTGCCATTGATTTTAGGGTTACATACAAATCAATTCAATATCAAGGATACATAAATAAACTTTTTGTACTGAATTGTATAGTAAAAAGAGAGGATGTGCTTCGTATGTCAGGATTTCTCATTTTTGTCTCGTTCATTCATTTATTGCCTTTATCGTCTATTGGCGAAAAAAGGCCAATGCCAAAAAAGCAGCAGGAGAAAAAGCCATTGCCGATGCTAAGGCTGCTGAAGAAAAAGCCGCTGCAGAAATCAAAAATATGTCTAATTCTCCTGCCGACACATCAGCCGCTATGAAAAAACCTTGGAACTATTACGGAAAAGTGGTTACGATCAGCGGTCAGGTATACTTCGTTCGTGCCAACTTTATAAGTCCTGCCTTAGGGCGAACGGGGAGTGGTTTTTCTGTCTGGAGCGACTGCCTGAGCGACAGCTAAGGCCGGCACGCCGTAGGCATCAGCTAAGTCAGTACGCTGAAAGAAGCGCCGTTGGCCTGCCCGGCGCAGGTAACTGGACAGCTAAAGCCTGTCAGAGCGGGACGTTCAGCGGAAACAGAAAAATTACTCCCCGTTCACCCCGGGCTGCGTATGAACAAGATAAATTTAGCGATAACTAACAAACAAACGGCTGCACATACATGCAGCCGCGTTTGGGAATGATATAATGGAATGTGTATGTAGACTACTACTGGACTTATCTTAGGCGAAAAGACCAACAGCGTAGCCAGCAATGCCAAGGGCGAAGAGGCCCAAAATGATAACCAGCGGATTAACACCCTTCTTCAGCAGGTACATGCAGGCAAAGGTCATGAGCATGGGCACGATGCCAGGCATCAGGCTGTCGAGCAGGCTCTGAACCGTGGTGACAACCTGCTCACCCTGGCTGTTCGTATAGGAGGACAATACCAGAGGCATGTTGACCGTGGTCCATTTAGCAACGAGAGCACCCATTACGAGCAGACCGAGTACAGAAGAACCTTCCGTGAGGTAACGCATACGGTTGCCACCAACTTCGTTAACGAGTTCCGTACCTTTATCATAGCCGTACATTACGCCGTACCAGTTCGTGAGCAGGCGAATGACGTTGAAGGCGATGAAGAAAATCAGCGGGCCGACAATGCTGCCTGTGAGTGCCACACCGGCACCGAGAGCGGCCAGAACCGGACGCAGCGTGCCCCAGAAAATCGGGTCGCCAACACCGGCCAGAGGGCCGATAAGACCTACCTTAACGCCGGACAGGGTGTCCTCACCAATATCAGCGCCATTAGCTTTCTTTTCTTCCATAGCGGCAATGATACCCATAATCGGAGTTGCCAGGAACGGCTGCGTGTTGAAGAATTCCAGATGGCGTTTCAGAGAACGCTTGTATTCTTCAGGATCATCTTTGTAAAGTTTCTTCAGTGCCGGAATCAAGGACACGCAGAAACCGATAGCCTGCATACGCTCGAAGTTAAAGGAGCCGAGCAGGAAGTTGGAACGAATGAAAATAGATACGAGATCGCCTTTAGTAAGCTGTTTTTCCATGGTTACGCCTCCTCTTACATCAAATCAGAATCGTCAATGTCATCAAGCGGGTCACCAGAGCCGCCGGCAGCAGCGCCGTTCAGTTCACGCTGCAGGCCACGGATGTGGAAGTAAGCAGCGATAAGACCGATAGCACCGAAACCGATGAGGTTGACGTTGGTGAACACGGCGATGAGGAAGCCGAGGAAGAAGTACGGCATGAGGGACTTGGCGTTCATCATGTTAATAACCATTGCATAACCTACAACTACGATGAAACCACCGGAAACCTGCAGGCCGCGCGTGATAACTTCAGGAATGGATGCCAGCATAGCGTTTACCGTGTCCGTACCGGCAACAGCAGCAACGACAGCAGCCGGAGCAGCTACGCGGATGCCCTGCAGCAGCAGGCCGCCAACGTGGCACATTTCAATACCGAAAGCATTGCCTTCGAGCGCGAATTTATCAGCTAAATGCTGGAAGAATACGGTGATGGTACGCACAAAAATGGTGAGAACCTGACCAGCAGCGGCAAGAGGTACAGCCAGTGCGATACCAGCGCCGATGGACTGATGGCCGACAATAACGAGGATTGCGGAAACGACAGAAGCCAAAGCCGCATCAGGTGCCATAGCCGCACCGACGTTCATCCAGCCCAGGGCCAGCATTTCCAAAGTACCGCCTAAGATAATACCAGTAGTCATATCACCAAGAACAAGACCTACGAGCGTGCAGGCAACCAGCGGACGATGGAACTGCGCTTCATCAAGCACACTTCCCATACCGGCGATGGCAGCCACCACGATGAGCAAAATAAATTGTACACTCGTCATAATGAATAATCCCCCTTCTGTTAAGCCAGACCTTTAGCCTTCAGCGCAGCCATTAAATCCCCTTTCGGCTCGCTGGCAAGCTTACGGATTTCCACTTCAATGCCCATTTCCTGCAATTCCAGCAGTGCCTTGACATCATCGGGATTTACAGCAACGGCGCTGGAAATCAGCGTATCGCCATCCTTGTAAGTCATACCGCCCAGGTTTACAGACTTAAAGGGAATACCGCCCTTAACTGCGCGAACCACGTCAGCCGGCTTCGTGAACAGGAACAGCGTCTTAAACGCATCGTACTTCGGGTTCTTGTAAGCTTCACAAGCCTTCTCCACAGGCACAACGTAAGCCTTGATTCCCGGAGGAGCAACCTGCAGCAGGAGCTTCTTTCTCATTTCGTCCTTGGCAACTTCATCGCTGCAGCACATGATACGGTTGCAGCCCGTTACCTTCGTCCAGACCGTTGCCACCTGACCGTGAATCAGACGGTCATCAATACGGCAAAATGCGATTTCCATGATTCATTCCCCTTTCGGACTTCTCTCCTGACCGACCCCTAATCGGCACAAGAGAATTAAACTTTGTTTTTTTCTGACAATAAGAATTATAATAGCAAACTACGCCAAAGTCAGCTGAACTCTGTCACAACTTAGGCAATAATAGCATGACATTTGTCACAATCAGTACTTACATTTTATAAAGTACAATAAAAAACTTCCCTCACTTGCTCTTTTTTTCTATAATATATATGAATACGTGACACTAAGGAGTGATGAACTTGCGGCTGCTGAAAGCAATGCACGAAAATGAGCGTTTCTCCTGCACAGAGCAGACTATTGTGGACTATATATTGGAAAACCCGGCACAGATAGCAGAAATGACCACCCGGGAACTGGCGGAAAAGACCTACACCAGCCCGGCCGCCATCTTCCGTCTCTGCCAGAAACTCGGTCTTAAAGGGTACAACGAATTTAAAATAAAGCTGACCAGCGAGATAAACAGGACGCTGCCCTGCGGTGCCCATATCATGCGCCGCCCCATCACCGACAAAGACACAACGCCGGATATCATCCGCAAAATGGCACAGCTGGAAATAGAAGCCATTGAAGAGACAAAAAATGAAATGGACTTAACCCAAATGAAGCGCATTGCCGATTTGCTGGATAAAGCCGCCATCATCGACATCTACGCTTATGACCAGAATTTTTCGCTGGCACAAATGGCCGTCTACAATTTCCTGCAAGTGAAGAAGACCGCCGTTGCACACAACTCGCTGAACAGCCAGTTGTCAGCTGCCATGCTTTCCGACAGCAGTCATCTCGGTATCATCATCAGCCGCTCCGGTCTCAACCAGCGGCTTATCCGTACCGCCCGCATTCTCAAAAAGAGAGGCATAAAGACCATATTGCTCTCCGTGAACAGTGAAACGGAGCTTGCCGGACTCTGTGATGAGTTCCTCTACGCAGCCAATACGCTGGACTATCTTGACCTTGGCGGCAATATCTTCAGCGTTGCCGTGCGCTATTACTTCGATGTGCTGGTCAGCCTGCTCCTCTCCCGCCATTTCAATGAAACAGAAGCCTTTTACAAAGAATTTGAAGACTATCAGGGTCATGCAGATGATAATGACCGGCTTTGGTAAGCCGATGAAAATAATAAAAAACAAAACGTTGTTTCACGCGTTTCGTTTTTTTTGTTCTTTTTTTGAAACAAGCAATCACTATTGTCTGAATCTATTGAAACGCCTAAAAAGTGATGTTATAGTAAATCTGTCTTAAGGCAATAGCATTTATTCAGACACTATGCAAAGGAGTTATCAAAATGAACAAACAAGAACTGTTCGATAAGTTCATCGAGTTCATGGGGCGCTTTGCGGAAATCCGCGCTGTGGCCGCCCTGCGCGATGGCTTTATCATGACCACCCCCTTTACTATCTGCGGGTCGGTGTTCCTGCTGCTGGCCAATCTGCCTATCCCCGGATATGCCGAATTCATGGCCGGTCTGTTCGGCCCGAACTGGACTGACCCCTTAAATGCTGTTTCGGGCGCAACTTTCAGCGTCTTAGCACTTATCGCCGTTTTGGCCATCACTTACAAATACGTGGAAGGCGAAGGCTGTGACGCCATCATGGCTTCGATTCTTTCCCTGTCAACCTTCCTTATTCTCCTGCCTCCCACTGTAGCAGCCGAAGGCGGTGCTGTTGTGGATAACATCATCCCTAAAGCCTGGGCAGGCAGCAACGGCGTTATCACCGCAATCCTCGTAAGTTTCGTGGTATCATGGGTGTTCTGCTACTGTGAGAAAAATCACATCGGCATCAAAATGCCGCCTGCCGTTCCCGGCGGTGTAGCCAAAGCCTTTGAGGCTCTGACCCCGGGCATGATTCTCTTCACCCTCGGTGCTGCTATCTATGGTCTCTGCCACTTTGTCGGCACCACCACTTTCCCGGAACTCATCTTCGCTTTGGTACAGACCCCGTTGCAGGGTCTTTCCGATACCCTTATCGGCGGTTCCATTATCGCCGCTCTCCAGAGCATTTTGTTCTGGGCCGGCATTCATGGCCCCAACGTGGTTGGCGGCGTGGTAAACCCGATTCTGATTGCCAACTCTCTTGACAATCAGGCCATCCTCAACGCCGGCATGAGCCTTGTAGGCAACCCTGATGCCAAAATCATCACCATTCAGGTTACCGATGTATTCATCAAATCCGGCGGCTGCGGCATTACCATGGGCCTCCTGATTGCCAGCTGGCTCTCCGCTAAGTCTTCCCAGATGAAATCCATCACGAAACTGGCTACGGTGCCGGGTATCTTCAATATCAATGAGCCGGTTATCTTCGGCCTGCCCATCGTATTCAACCCCTTCCTGCTCATTCCGTTCGTACTTGTGCCGCTGCTGGCGATTGTCATTACCTATATCTCCATCGCCATCGGCTTTATGAGCCCCTTCAGCGCCGTACAGATTCCCTGGACTACGCCGCCCATCATCGCCGGTCTGCTCTTAAACGGCTGGCAGGGCGCTGTCGTGCAGATTATCGTCATCGCCATGAGCACCGCCGTTTACTTCCCCTTCGTCCGTGCGCAGGACAAGAAAATGCTGGCTGAGGAACAGGGCGAAGAAAACAGCGAGAGCCAGAATGACGAACAGCTCAACGCCACGATGAACGAGGAAGAAGCAAATCCGGCCCTGCATAACTAAAGCAGGATTTACCAAAATAAAAGCCAATTATGTATATTTGAAAGGATGATAGATTTATGAAGAAGATTACTTTACTCTGTGCCGCAGGTATGAGCACCAGCATGCTGGTAAAATCCATGCAGAAGGCCGCTGCTGCGGAAAACTTTGAATGCGAAATCGCCGCTTACCCCACGTCCGAAGCCAAGGACAAAGCCGCAGGCTCTGATGTAATCCTGCTTGGCCCTCAGGTACGCTTCCAGAAAGCCAAGATTGCCGAGCTTCTGCCGGGGATTCCCGTAGAGGCCATCGACATGAAGATGTACGGCCGCATGGACGGGGCAGGCGTTCTGAAATTCGCACAGGAAAAAATGAACTCATAATATTATTGAAAGGTGGATTTATCCATGGACGAATTAGAAATGATTGCCTTTAAAATAATCTCCGGCGTAGGCACGGCACGCAGCTGCTATATCGAAGCCATCCATGCCGCCAAGGCCGGTGATTATGAACGGGCCGAACGTCTTATCGCCGACGGGGACGAGAGTTTTGTGGTGGGTCATGATGCCCATGCCGGTCTCCTGACAAAGGAAGCCAACGAAGGTCAGGGCAGTGCTGTGACCCTGCTGATTCTCCACGCCGAGGACCAGTTGATGAGTGCCGAGGCTTTCAAGATTATCGCCCAGGAATTCATCGACGCCCACAAGCGCATTGACGCTCTGGAAGCAAAAGTAAAATAACAAAATCATAATCTACATCTTTTCACGGAGGTTTTCAATATGGGTTTTCCAAAAGGTTTCTTATGGGGTGGCGCAGTAGCTGCCCATCAGCTTGAAGGCGGCTGGCAAGAAGGCGGCAAGGGCGTAAGCGTTGCCGATGTCATGACCGCAGGCCGTCACGGCGTTCCCCGGGAAATCACTGACGGGGTACTGCCCGGCAAAAATTATCCCAACCATGAGGCCATTGATTTTTATCATCATTATAAAGAGGATTTGGCATTACTTGCCGAAATGGGTTTTAAATGCTTCCGCACCAGTATCGCCTGGACACGGATTTTCCCCAAGGGGGACGAAACAGAGCCCAATGAGGAAGGCCTGAAATTCTATGATGACCTCTTTGACGAAATGCTCAAATACGGCATTGAACCGGTAGTTACTCTGTCCCACTTCGAAATGCCCTATTATCTGGTAACGGAATACGGCGGCTGGCGCAACCGCAAGCTGGTGGATTTCTTCGTCCGCTTTGCCACGGTCTGCTTTAAGCGCTATAAAAACAAGGTAAAATTCTGGATGACCTTCAACGAAATCAACAACCAGCGCGAAGTCAATGTGCCCTTCACCGCTTTCACCAACAGCGGCATCCTCTACGGCGAGGATGAGGACAAGTATGCTACCCTCTATCAGGTGGCCCATCACGAATTCATTGCTTCGGCCAAAGCCGTCATTGAAGGGCATAAAATCAACCCGGACTTCAAGATTGGCTGTATGCTGGCCATGGCCCCGGTATACCCGGAAACCTGCCGTCCCGGCGACCAGCTTGCATCCTTGAAGGAAATGGAAAAGAGCTTCTTCTTCGGCGATGTGCAGGCACGCGGCCACTATCCCTCCTACATCTTAAAGCTCTGGGAAAACAAGGGCTATCATGTGGAAATGGAAGATGGGGATTTGGAAATCCTGCAGCAGGGCAAGGTTGACTACTATGCGTTCAGCTACTACATGAGCCATGTGACCACTTCCGTGGAAGAACGCAAGGAAAACCTGCAGGGCGGCTTCACCGTCGGCGTGAAAAACCCCTACATCAAGGAATCCGACTGGGGCTGGCCCATTGACCCCGAAGGCCTGCGCTATATGCTTAACGTCCTGCAGGAACGCTATGAGCTGCCCCTGATGATTGTGGAAAACGGTATCGGTCTCCACGAGACCGCCCCCGAAAACGGCGAGATTCAGGATGATGCCCGTATAGCCTACTTCCGCGCCCATATCGCAGAAATGAAAAAAGCCGTCGATGAAGACGGCGTAGACCTCTGGGGCTACTGCCCCTGGGGGCCCATTGACCTGGTATCTGCCGGTACCGGCGAAATGGAAAAACGCTACGGCTTCATCTACGTGGACAAGGACAACGAAGGCAACGGCACGCTGAAACGCGCCCGGAAAAAATCCTTCTACTGGTACAAGAAGGTCATTGCCTCCAACGGTGAAGACCTGGAATAAATTCGCAAACAAAAAATCAGCTTTAGCCGATTTTCATTGGAGCTATTTGAAAATACAAAGGATTTAGACAATCTTCCAAAGTAAAAAGAATTTGCACGCCTAATTTAAGAACGTACTCTGCATTATAAACTGAAATAATATACGGATTATTGACTACATCTATCTATCAATCTTTAGGCGAAAAATGTGTCCATGCAAGGATGAATCTCTTGCATGGACACATTTTAAAATGCTAATCTTTATAGTAAATCGCGGCAAGGGGATGTACCATACACAGAAGTTGCAGCCCATAATTATTAACTTATTTTATAAACGAGCTAGCAATTATGGATTTTATTGTAATATGCGTTCCACTGGAGTAATGATACTATATTTTTGTTCACGCTTTTGAAATGCTTCCATTCCGCCTTCTAGGATTTCGCATACATGCTCACGTATTCCTTGTGAGTCCAAAATATCGGTCACCTCGGAATGAAAATCACGTTGCAATGTGTTTTCCAAAGCTCCTGTGCAATACTTAAAACGAACACCTTCCGTATTAGGAGAATCTTTTCCATTCTGATTTGCTACAATTACTTCTTCTGCATCTGCACCAACGACAATATTAGGATTATGAGTAACTAAAATAATTTGACGAGTTTTCTTTTTTTCCTTTAAGTATTGAACCAATTCTGTATATATAGCACGATTATCCAAACTATCTTCCGGTTGATCTATTAAAATTGGGCACATCTTTTTGCTATATTCTAAAAGCAACTTTAAGATAACAAAAGCTTTTTTTCCTTGTGACATATCTTCAAATGATTCATCTTCATAACGTATATCATATTTTAAATCAAACCAGCAATGAGAAAATAATGCTTTAAGCGCCTCTGTGGATGTGTGATTATTTCTTAAAGTAAATCCCTGGGTAAATTCACCTATGAGATACGAGCGAATTATATCATCCAATTCGTCTAGAGTATTTTCATTCACATGTTTATTGTATTTTTTTATAAAATCTTCCTTTTGTGTTTTTACCTTCTTATCTCCTTGCCGATATAATTCCTCAAATAAATCGGCAATCCTTTCAGTATTATCGCAACGACCAACGTCGATTTGAATACCATTGGCATTCAGATGATTTTCGTCATGTAACTCATTGAAAGCTGAATAGAATGACTTATGCAGCGTGACTATAGTACTGACTAGCTCTTTTTGCTGCTTAACAAATGTTTCCTTTTCTTCTTCGATATGTGTGATATCCATTAATTTTGTTTTTTCGATTTGCAACTTATCACTCAAGCCCTTATATGCCACGTCATTTTGCAATACTTGTTGTGCATTTTTATATTCAGATGAGTTTACTATAACATTTATTTCATTTTCGTTTTCTTGTTCTTTCTTAAGCAACTGTTCTAACTCTAAAGCAATCATGCTTTTCCATTTTTCATCCACTTCACTTGCTAATGTCTGAAATATTTTTCCTAATTTTTCCTTTCTTGTCTTTTCTAACGCTGAGAACTGATAGACAATGTTTTGATTTACTAAATGTATATTTTTTAAGTTGGATATTATGTTTTTATCTTGCTTTATAATATTATTTTCATTTTGCATTTGGGATATTTTGCTCATATTTTCCGTATACATTTGACGTTGAATATCAGTCAGTGACTGTTTTGAATGTAATTCTTTCATATATTGTTCTAATTGTGTGATTTCTTTTTCTATACTGCTCTTATTGCCTGCTTCTTTGAGCTTGTTATCCGTTTCTGCAATATGATTACTGACATCTTGTAGCATGTCGATTTTATTGTTAATTTCTCTTTCGATATTTTTAATTTTATCATTATATTTTTCTATGGACATCCATAACGAAGTGTCTCGAATGTTTTTTTCTATTATATTATTTCTTTCTTCTTGATTTAAAGCAATATCATGCATATATCCTTGGCGTAAGAACTCAATATCCCTGCTTACATTTGCTTGTTGATCTTTCCACTCAATTTTGACACCAGGAAGCAATCCTTGAATAAAAAGATTATCTTGTTCATTTTCTGATACCGTTGATTTATCAATTGCTCCAGCAATCAATGATAATAACGTTGATTTTCCAGTTGACCTTCCTCCAATAATTGTATTCAGGTTTTGATTAAATACAATACTTTGCTCTTTGAAAGCATCATAGCTTAAAATAATACGGTCAATAATTTGATATCTTACTTTAGCCTCTGGCATAGCTTCCTGAATTGCCACTCGTTCCATTGGCTCATATTTTATCTGTCTTAAGCCTTCAAATGTTGGGTCAGCTTTAATCCATGTGTAACACCGATAGTTTTTTTCGACATCTAGGTCATCGAATGAATGTATGTCCCCAGAATGAAGCAATCTCTTGGTCCCCAATTTTTTTTGATGATTAGCTATCGCTTCAATAGACGTTCCTGCCGTGAAAAAAGCATCAGCCTGTCCAAGCAAATGCTCTTTATATGGGTTGAGCGCTGTTCCATTATCTAAACTATCCCATTCATTCCAGCCTAAAAAAATAAAAGTTTTTCCCTTCCATGTGTTGGATAGTATCACTTCTAGTACGTCTTTAGTAGGCGGTACTAAATTGGAAAAACCTTTGTTCAAATCACCACCACATTCTGCAAAATTACTACGTGACAGCATCTTTGTTTTATACTCTGGCAAGCCAGATACAGGTATTACTTCAATAAATTCTTCTTTTACTTTTTTTATCTCATTTTTTAAGTTAGTTTCATCTAAATCAAACAGGATATGCAGATTAATTTTTGAAAACTTATTTCTTTGTGCATTCGCAAAGGTATCTATTCGGAATTCCAAAACAGGAAATATCTTTTCTATGTTATTTAACCGTCCGTTTTTACGATAGTTCATGACCTTTTCATAGCCATCAATAAAGTAATAATCATTAATACCAATGACCTTTACTTCTTTGGGTAGGTTTTCCAATGCAGAAATGAATTCTTCCCAAGTTTCTTCATCATCACCGCCATAACGATTTACAATAGATTTTGGGGTATGAATATGCAAATCCCATTTTCTCCATTCAGAACCTCTAGCAAACACCATAACTCATTTCCTCCTCATCGTGATACTTCTTGATATTCTCCGATTGCTCTAGGCACTTTTTCAAATACTTCGTTGTTCCAAGTGCGTCGGTAGCCGTTATCGAAGAGCAGTATAACCAAATCCCATTATCTACCACCGATTTAAGCATATCCGAAAATTCTATGCCTTGAGTTGATTGGTATAGCTGTATCCATCATGTATATTTTAACACCTCCGTAACGCAACCACGCAAATTTTCCTTGATATCGCTTTCCCAAAAGCGCAACACTACCCACCCCAGTTCAGTAAGGGCATCATTAACTTCACGATCACGTTCTACATTACGTGTAAGTTTTTTTACCCAAAATTCCTTATTAGACATTATTTGTTCTCCAGGTTTTGCCTCATGACCATGCGCATGCCAAAAATCGCCATCAACAAAAATAGCAATTTTCTGACGCGTTAATGCGATATCCGGTGTTCCTGGCAGAACTTTCCAGTTCTTGCGATATCTAAGCCCCATATGCCACAACGCAGACCGAAACATTCTCTCCGGCTTGGTATCCCTAGCACGTATACACTGCATATTGTGCCTCCTTTGGTAAGGGGTCAGAACATCCATATAGGCACACTCCTTCAAGATTTGTCTAGTACCTTTAGCATATTCTCTGCAATTGCATGAATTACTGGAACTGCCACCGAATTTCCAAACTGTTTGTAAGCCTGAGTATCACTCACAGGTATAATATAATTTTCTGGGAATCCTTGCAATCTTGCGCATTCCCTAGGTGTCAGTTTTCTAGGATTCTTTCCATTCTGACGTACCAAAATTTCCTTACCGTCCTTATAATATCTAGCTGGAATTGTATTTGTATAAGGACTTTCCGCATCTACCAATCCAAATCCAAAACCATTACCTTTCTCAATATTCTTGCGCCTACGTCTCTGATGCCCCTCCCAAAGTGCATCAGAAATAGTGTACTTATCATCAGTAACCTTTTCTAGGACATCCCCAACAGAAACCGCCGTGCAAGGAGGCACTGGGGCTTCAAAATCCTCATAATGCGGAACCTTGTCCTTCAGAAACCCCACTAAATAGACACGCTCCCTATGCTGAGGCACACCAAAATCCTTAGCTGAATACATTAGTATTTCAACATGGTAGCCCAAATCAGACAATGTGTTCTTAATGACTTCGATAGTGCGCCCCTTGTCATGAGACAGCAGATTCTTGACATTCTCCAACAGGAATGCCTTGGGCTTTTTGACCTTCATAATTCTAGCTATTTCAAAGAACAACGTCCCTCTTGTATCCTCAAAGCCCAGACGAAGACCAGCACGGCTAAATGCTTGGCACGGGAACCCCCCTACCAATATGTCATGCTCTGGCACGTCATTAGCTTCAATCTCTCTTATATCCCCAGCCGGAGTATCACCGAAATTGGCCTCGTAAGTCTTGACCGAAAACTTGTCTATCTCGCTGCTGAAAACAGGACGCACACGACCTGTCAGATGAAAGCCCAGTCTAGTCCCCCCGATGCCTGCAAAAAGATCAATCATAGTATAGTCTGCATCTTTCAGCGAAACAAATGGAACTGCCTCCGGAAAATTAAGTATACTGGTCAATTCTAACATAGACGGTGCACTGTCACCGCATTCCCAACGCCGTATTGTACGGTCACCATACTTCGGCATTCCAACCGCATCAGCCAGTTCTTTCTGGGTCATGTGCAATCGCAGACGCTTGGCTTTTATAAGTTCTGCACTACGATTTAGCTCTAAAGCTACATTTTGTGTTATAATAATCATGTCCTTTCTATAAAAATCTTAACTATCATATGTCGAAACAAGGTCAATTTGTCCTCTTATTGACACTATACAATTTTCAGGAGGGTTAGTCAATGATAGAAGATGCGAAAACAGGCCATTTAGAAAAAGAAAATATAGAAGCTAGCTCCTGGGATAATGTGTACTGGTATGCTAGAATGCTAGTTCAGACAGACCAATTTGGAGCTTTCGGTACCCAGAAACCTAAGCAACTGAGTGAGATTGCTGGTAGCATTGAAAATATTCTGTCTATAAATCGTATGAACACAGAAGAAAAATATTTGGTATGCAAAAAAATAATCAAAGAGGGTATCCTTACCGCCTATAAAAAGGATACCAAGGCATATGAAAAAGGTGAATATTTTGCTGATGCAATGGAGCATAATACCCAATCCATCAGTGATATCATAGCTTTCTTGATTGCCGTAAGGTACATCGTACTTCCTACCAACGAAGCAATGGACCGCATACCTGACGATGACAAGAAATACTGCAAGGAAACCGCTGGCCATATTCTAAGTACCTTAGGACCTGAAAAAGCTGACCGCGTTATTCTTGAATGGGACAACCTTGGTACCAGAGGTTGTCTAACAGCCGAACGCAACGAAATCCTCAACGAATTTGCAAAACTCAGAACAAATCTAACGCAGATGCGTTTCCAACACACCGCTGCTGACGAAAATATTGTCTTGACTGCCTTCATTCAAGAATTTGAGCGACGCGTAGGCCAAAAACGTAAAAGACGTGCCGGCGGTAGTTTAGAAGACGTAACCAGTTTCCTTTTTGAGTACTATAGCCTACCTGAATGTGCAAAACCAGAACACTTCCAAGCTGACATGGAAGTTGACAAGTGGTTTAAATGTAAGGACGGCTGGATTATAGGCATCAGTTGCAAAAGAACCCTTAGAGAACGCTGGAAACAGGTGTCCTCCGCCGATATAAGTAGCATGGCGCGGCATAAAATCAAGGCTATATGGCATCTGATAACCTATGACAGTGACTTAAGTGACGATAAAATTGCTTCACTTGGATCCCAAAACCACAAATTTTACCTTAGCAATGACAGTCCCATTTACCAAAGAGCCGCCAGCCATCCAGTCATGAAAAACTATGTAGGTTCCCTAAGCACCATTATCAGAGACATTTGTACTCTTCAAGAAAACGACTTCAATAAGGTAGTACGTGAAGCACAGGCTAGGTATACTGTCTGAAGAAAGTACTGTAAATTATCTACAATACATATATCATCAAACAGGAAGGAAAACGCCATCGAAGCCCACTTTTCCAAGATGACAGCTATCTACTAGAGCGAACATAAATCTCTGAAAATCCACAGGACATAACTGCAAGACATCATCGTCAGAGAATGCAACTGCACGGAAGGAGCCAACCGCTTTCTGGCACAGATTCGTAAATAGACCTACATCAAGGAACTGAGTGCCGAAATTATACGCGAATTCGCGGGCATGATCATCGTCCATGACAAGCAAATCGTAAATGGCAGGAAGTCAAAATCCTTTGGAATTGTATCGGGGAGTTCATTCCACCGAAGGGCTCTGGCAAAGCAAAGAGAAACATCCTTGATTAGCATTGACGTTTGCGGAGTTTATTTATTCCTGCGGTTTTAGCAGGCCATTCTGATAGGCCAGCAGCAGATTGTACAAATCGGTAATCTCGTCCTGTATCAGCCTGCCCTCGTCAGTATCGCCCAAGGTGGTGCGACAGGTCTGCAGTTCGACCGTTTCCGAAACGGATTCAATATCGTGGTTTTCTTTCAACGCCTCACGGACATCGGCAATTTTTTGATGCTGGAGCAGGCGCAGGCCGCGAGAATTGGAGATAAGGGTATAACCCGATATGCCGGTCTTGCTGTGATAAGCCTTGCAGAAACCGCCGTCAATGATGATGGCCTTGCCCCCGGCTTTGACTGGAGTTTCGCCCTTTTTGACCTTCACCGGCACATGACCGTTGATGATATGCCCCCGTTCCGGGTCAAGGCCGAATTCCTTCAGCACCATCGCGCAGGTCTCTTCGCTGTTGATGTACTTAAAATAGGGGTCTGACGGTTCCTTCCATGTGCTTTCATCGGGAATATACGCCCGTTCAAAGGTTTTAAACTCCCGTCCGGATACCGGCGAGAGCCTGCCACACCAAAGGAAGTACATGAAGTCCACCGCCTCAGCCGTATGGTGCAGGTACGCCTCCCGGGCCAGCCTGTCACAGTGGTCAAACCACGCCTTGCCCCGAAGTTCCTGCCCCTGATAATTGACCGGGCGCATGGAACCGTCCTCATTGAGCAGTACACAGCCGTGAAAGAGCAGATTGCCATTATAGCAGGTGTACAGGCTGCCCTTCTGATAAAGATAATCCACATGGCGCTGCAGCACGGCGCTTTCCTCAAAATACGACCTGAGGTCGGCAATGATAGCCGCTTCTTTTTCCGTCAGCTGGTACGGGTCAGCCGCATCTTCATCAATGGTGGGGAAATACGCGCTTTCCAATTCATAGCGTTTGCCGTCTCCCAGCACCGCATGGGAGGAACGGAAGTCGATTTTATCCAGCAGCAGGCGGCTGTCCATCTGATATTCCGGGTGACGGCGTATAAGCTGCCCCTCCAGCTTGAACATCATCATGGTGATGGCCTTTTCCGCCGCCTTGAGCGGATTGGCATCGGGATAACTGCGCGAGGCGAAGGTCGTAAGCGGACGCAGGCTGATGCCGTAGCCCCGTTCCAGTACGTCCGTATTGTTATAGCGCAGGGAGTTGCGCACCACCGTGGCGATACAGGTCTCATTCCCCAGCGCCGCCCCCATCCACAGCACATCGTGATTGCCCCACTGAATGTCCACAGAGGGATGTTTCATCAGCAGGTTCAAAATGGCATCGGGACGGTTGCCCCGGTCGAAGAAATCCCCGACGATATGCAGTCTGTCCACCGCCAGCCGCTTAATCAGCACCGTAAAGGCTTCAATAAAATCCGCGCCGCTATCAATCTGCACGATGGTATTCAAGAGCCGCTTATGGTACACAAACTGAGCATTATCCGCCTCCGGCCGGGTATTCATCAGCTCCACAATCACCGCTTCATAACGCTTGGGAATAAAGCCGTAAACCTTGGAGGCCGGATATTTATAGCTCATGAGCTTGGAAAGCTCCAGCAGCTGGGACAAATTGCGCCGATACCATTCCGGCGTATTCTGGTGCTTGCCGGTCACCTGCTCAATCTTTTCCTTGGGATAATAAATCAGCGTGCAGAACTCCGCCTTTTCCTCCTCGCTCAGGCGCTCACCAAAGACATAATCCACCTTTTCGCGGATGACCCCCGAGCAGTTGTTCAGGATATGAAAAAAGGACGCATACTCACCGTGCAAATCACTCATAAAATGCTCGATGCCCTTGGGCAGGGATAACCGGGACTGCAGGTAAATAAGCTGCTCATAAACCGCTTCCTTGGTAGGATACTTTTCCGCCAACAGGCGCATGACCTTGTTGGGACGGCCTTTAACTGCTGCACCGCGCGACATATCTATCACCTCGCCAATTGTTTTGTTCTGTTAAATATTATTTTAGCATAAACAAGATATAAATGATATACGTCAGAACTACGACCAGCATGGAAAATAAATACTCCTTCACCGAGCCGACCTTAAAGAGTTTCACGCCGATTTTCTGCCAGGGGAAAAGAAAAGGCACCTTGCCGCACAGAGCGTCTTCAGCGATATGCAGCAACGCCCCGACACAGACAAAACTGCCATAAACCGCGATTTCGCTGTGACTTGGCAGCCAGCCCAGCTGCAAAATGGCATACAGGGCAATGTAGATTACCGGCCAATGTGACCAGCCCCTGTGTCTGGCGCGCCAGCTCAAAAAAGACTGCCCCGGGCGCCCTTCCACCTTGTCGGGAAAGATAGCGCCGCCCATGGCAAAGGCTGAAGCCAGCATATCCTGAGTAACGCCGTAGACAATTACCCCCGTGACTATTTCATGATTTATCCATTTCATGTATATAAATTAACTCCTCGTGCGCTTTTTCCTTTATCTTAACACATTCGGGGCTGCCTGTACTATCTTCTCTGTATACCGGCAGGCGTCCACCATTGCTACCTGCGTTTTCTTATAGTATAATGAAATTACTTACAGAAACGGAGAGATAGAATGGACGATTATACCTGGCAACAGCGGCTGCGGGCGCGGCGTATGCAGGAGCGGCGGCGGCTGTCTTTGGGATTTTTTATTTTGGCAGCCTTTATGGGGGCTGCCATCTGGTATTTCTTTTTTTACATCCGTACTCCTGAATATGCTTTGACGCAGGTGCAGACAGCCATTGCCGAACATGACGGCGAAACCTTTGCCCGCTATGTAAATCAGGAACTATTGGCCTCCCGTGCTTACGATGATTTGACGGTTGACCTGTTCGCCTATGATTCGGAACTGACACCGAACACCAAGGCCATGTTTGAAAAATTTTACATCCTGATAAAACCGCAGATGGCCACGGGGCTGGAAAATGCCGCCCTCACCCGGGTGACCACCGGCAGCTGGGCGCTCCCTGACGGCACCGATATTCTCAAAGGCCGCCAGCTGGGCATCGACTTTGAACGCTTTTTGGAGCGCAGTCAGGTTCGCAACACCACCCTGCTCAGTATCGGCAAAGTAGAACACACCGGCAAAAATGCCACCGCCGAGCTGAACATCCGCGAGGAATACACGCAGACCGATTTCACTTTGGTGGCAGTGCTGGAGCAGACCGACGACGGTCATTGGCAGGTCGCCTATCTCAAGAATTACAAAGCCTATCTGGATTTGATTTCCCCGTTGCAGAACAAGGACATTGCCAGTTACATCGCAGCGACCAAAGAAATAATCAGCAGCAACAATGAAAACTTTGACGTCTTCCGCAGCCATTTCAAACGGCTGAACACTTCCAAAAACGGTGTGCTGAGCAAGCCGCAAAGACAAAAACTGCAATCCCTGATCGCCGATGATATCATTCCCGGCCTGAAGGACAGGCAGGCTCAGCTGGACGCTGTATCCGTCCCCGCCGGTGCCCAATATCTGGCCCGGCAGCGGCAGCAGGCCACAGAGACCAGCATCAAAGCCTGGCAGCATTACATTCGCGGCCTGCAGACCGGCAATCCCATGGAATTTGCTACAGCCGAAACCCTGCACAAACAGGAACTGGCCATCGACCTCCGGGTTCAGGATATCATCCGCCATACGGCCATCAGCAAGAATATCCCGAACCTGCCCTGATAAAGAAGACGGCTTGACTTCTTGGATTTTCATAGTAAAATATAACTATAAATGTTGTTAGAAAATTCACAAATTCTCATAACCAATTTACCGACCAATCATTGCAGAAAGGTGGCTTGGATACTATGGCCTCAGAAAAAACGAAATACCAGGTTCTGGCGCCCTTTTCGGGCAAAACCCTCGAACTTTCCTCCGTACCTGACCCCGTGTTTGCTGAAAAGCTCACCGGTGATGGCTTAGCCATCGAAATGCAAAGCGATACTGTTCTGGCTCCCTGCGATGGTGTTATCTCCCTGTTCTTTGAGACGAAACACGCATTTGCCATCACCACTGACGAAGGGATTCAGGTGCTCGTGCATGTGGGCTTGGACAGCATCATCCTGAGCGGCGAAGGGCTCACCGCCCTGAAACACGCCGGCGACAGGGTTTCCGCCGGTACGCCCATCATCAAAATCGATATGGACGTATTGGAAAAACACTCCATCAACATGATTTCCCCGGTCTTAATCGTAAACTATGACCAGGTATCTGAGCTTTGTCCCTGCAACGCCGGCTGTGAAGTCGCCGCCGGCAGCGATGAAGTATTGCAATACGCCGTATGAAAAAGCCAGCTCTCAGCTGGCTTTTTTCATTGCTGCAAATAAGCATTTATTTCTTTCTGCATCTGACTGAGGGCGCTGCTAACGGAATCATTTTCCCGAATGATATGCTGCAGCCTGCTGTCAGCCATGTTCAACGCTTCCATACAACGGGAAAATTTAGGCTTTGTTATGGAATCGTCCATCACCTCGCTGACGGTTTTCAGATTCATCTCTTCACTGCCTGGCGTGGCATCATTAAACAATGTCTGCGCCCGTGGAGATTCCACCACATCCCGGCGCGCAGGCAGCCCCTGTGATTTGGTGAGCATCAATTCCTGTATGTCCGGGTCATAACAAATGATTTTCAACAGCTCCCATGCCAGACGCTGCTCACTGCTGCGCGCGCTGATGCCCATGAGCATCGGCTGCATCAGGGAGGAATTGCGCCCCGACGGGCCGGCCGGCAGTTTGATACAGTCCCATTCAAAGGAACTGTATTTTTTTATGCGCCATGGATAGGGCTTATAGGTGCGGTATTCAGCAAAGGTAAATGGCCGGAATGCCACCTTCCCCATATCAAAATCCTTGGCCCTGACCTCCTGCCCCTGATTTACCGCGTGCAAATCCTGCATGAAATGCAGAACTTCTTCCATCCTCTTATCCGCAAAATTGGCAGTCCGCCCATCTGCCGAAAAGATTTTTATGCCATTGGTCAGGGCAGCGCTGCGCCAAGTATAGTCATACACGCCGAATTGGTCTATACGGCCATCACCATCTGTATCTCTGGTGACCGCCCGGCAAATCTGCAGGAAGTCGTGCCATGTCCAGTTGTTTTGCGGAATCGCAATACCCTCACGGGCCAGCAGGCTCTTATTGACAAACATTAAAGTCGGCACAGCCCCGAGCGGCAGGGCATAACTGCTTCCCTGCCACTTGCCATAGTCAAACGCCGCTTTATAATAGACTGACTCGTCAAAATCGGCATCAACGCCGGTGAAGCGTACCAAAGGCGACAGTGCCCCACTGGCAGCATACAGGTCGAAATCAGCCCCCGGCACTACGAATACATCAGGCTCTGTGCCCTTTAAAAACTGCTCCGCCAGCCACTCCGAGTAATCATCCTTGCGTACACCGCCGTCATATTTCACCTTCACGCCGGGATGTTCCTGCTCAAAGCGGGCAATGGCCGCTTCCAGTATGGCATAGGAATCAGCTTCAGGTACATCCCAGTTGCTGCCGGCAAAGAGGCCCACATGCAATACCTTGGGACGGGTAAAATACCAGCTCAAAAAAATGGTAAAAACCAGCAAAACAGCCATATATATGGCAATAAGGCGCTTCATTATACGTCCACCTCAGCAGCAGCCAGTCCGGTCTGTACAGCCCAAATAGCCAGCTGCGTCCTGTCCCTCAGCCCCAGTTTGGATAAGGCACTGGACAGGCCATTGCGCACCGTGCCCTCTGACAGGCTCAGCTTGTCGGCAATTTCCTTATTGGACAGGCCGTGGCCGACCAAATGAGCGATATTGCGCTCCGTGCGGCTGAGACTCTCCGCTTCCGAGGCCGTATCCACAGCGCCGCTGCCCTGAGCCATCTGGCTGAAGAATTTTACCACCTTGGCCACAATGCCGGGGTTAATCATTGCACCGCCGGAAACCACCGTGCGGATAGCCCCCGTGAGTTCCGGCACGGACACACCCTTGAGCAGGTAGCCGCTGGCTCCGTATTTCAAGGCGTTAAACACGTATTCATCATCATCAAATGTCGTGAGAATGATGATTTTCACCGCCGGATACAGGCGTTTTACCTCCCGTGTCGCCTGTACACCGTCCAGCTCCGGCATGCGGACATCCATCAATATTACATCCGGCTGGGAATCCACCAGCATATCCATCAACTGGACGCCGTTTTCTGCCAGTCCCGACACTTCTATGTCCTCGTTCTGGTCCAGTACGATTTTCAGACTGTCACGAATAAGCTCCTGATCGTCTGCAATGATGACCTTAATCATATATGTTCATCCCCTTGTTTTTCTTCCTGTTCTCCGGCTTTGCCCAAAGGTATGACAGCCTCCAGAGTAAAGCCGTTGTCATTCCAATAGCGCAGCCGTCCATGCAGAAGTTCCAGCCGCTCACGCATGTGACGCAGGCCAAAACCGTCCTTAGGCGCAGCACAGCCCTTGCCGTTGTCAGCCATGATGATGTACAGCCGTCCCGGTTCCACCCCGACGGTAATAACGACCTCCGTAGCCTGACCGTGACGGTTGGCATTGGTTATGCCCTCCTGCACAATGCGGTAAATGACTTCCTCCACATCGGGACGCAAATCCTGAGGCCAACCCAGCACCACCAGCCGGGTCTTCATCCCCGAGGAAGCGCTGTACTCAAAGATGAGTTTTTCCACCGCCTGCCGCAGCGGCAGTTTTTCCAAATCGTCAGGACGCAGTTTCTTCACCGAGCGCCGTACATCCACAATACCACGCCGGGCCGTCTCCCGGATTTTAGCCAGCTGCGCCTTGGCCGCCTCCGGGGCTGCATCCACCAGTACGATACAGGCGTCAAGCCCCGTAGCGATGCCGGACAGCGCGTGTCCCAAAGTGTCATGAATCTCTCGTGCCAGACGATTGCGCTCCCTTGTTTCAGCGGTATGCTCCGCCTCCAGCGCATAGGCGCGCAATCTGGTATTGGCTTCTCCCAGCTGCTTGTTCAGGCTGGCAATACGTTCCTTTTCATCGTGCTTGTCCTGCACCAGCAGTACCATGTAGAAAACAAAAATGATGATATTGAGCGATGACAGCCCGTTCTTAATGGCCCACAGCACCGCCTGCACATCGGAGCGGTAATAGGCTGCATAAGCATCAAAGGGAGCCACATGACTTTGAAAGATAGCCAGATTGTAACTGGCCATAAAGTAAAGACCCAGCATGGTTATGAGCAGCAGCCAGCCCTGATTCTTGCCCTGATAGCGCGACATCAAATCTGCCACGACTACAAGCACCACACCGTCATAGCCAAGATTCAGACTGTGCATCAGCATGAGGCAGATGACAATTTCGGCAATGATAACGAGATAGAGATTCTGCGTAGACAATGTGCGGTGCCGGCAAAGCTCACCCAACACCGCCAGCAGGGCATAAGAGCCGACAGCCAGAAAAAAGCCCGTCACTGGCGGCAGGGGCACGATAGGGATTGTCGCCAAAAAGGAACGGGCCGACATCGACGCAATGATTTTTTCCTGCGTGATGCTCATAAAACCGGCCATCAGCAGCACTACCAGACCATTATACCAGACCAGCAGACTGTGTATCCGCAGCAGGCGGCTTTTGCCCTCAGACTTTACGGCTGCTTCCATCAGTCCCATCCCTCCGTGTTCTGCCAGACGTTTTCCCGGGTGAGCAGTTTTGTCGGCAGCATGGTCAGTTTGGACAGTTCCTGCCCCGACAGCAGCTTATAGGCGCTTTCCGCCGCCTGCCTGCCTATCTGCCGCGGCGACTGCCCGGCTGTAGCCATCATGTGCCCCTGCGCAATCATTTCCTTGGTCTCCGGCACGCCGTCCACGCCGTAAACCATCACCTTGTCCAGTTTGCCAGCGGCCTGCAATGCCGCTAGTGCCCCCATGGCCGCTGGGTCATTCAGCGCCATCACCACATCTATATCAGGATGCGCGGCCAGCATTTCCTGCATGGCCGGCATAGCCTGTTCCAGCTGTCCACGGCACTCAGCTTCGGCCACCACCTGAAATTCCGGACGGTCGGCCAGCCCATCAATAAATCCCTGAATCCTGTCCACCGATGAGCGTGTCTCCGTATGTTTCAGCAACGCGATTTTGCCACCGGCAGCATTAGCCTTTAAATGTTCGGCACACTGCCTGCCGGCCAGATAATTATCCGACACGATAGTGGCTGCCACATAGCGGTCATCCTGCACATTAGTATCCACGGCGATAACGGGCACATGGGCATCATAAGCTGCCTTTAGCGCCGGTTCTATCCGCTGCCAGTCAACAGGATTGAGAAAAATGACCTCTACGCCCTCAGCAATCAGCTCCCTGACCACCTCTTCCTGCCGCTCCACTGACAGCACCGGGTCACGGCTGATAAGCACATCTCCATGACTTTCCACCGTCATGCGTATTTCCTCATCTACAATTTCATAAAAAGGGTTGTTTAAGGTCATATACACCGCCCCCAATTTGCGCCGGTGTTCTGTCTGCCGCAGCGAAAAATCTCCCTGCATGACCTGCCATCCCACCAAGGCCAGCATGAAAAGCATCAAGCCTCCCATCAGCCAGCCCATGAGCCTTTCCCGTCTGTCCATAACTGTCAAACTCTGCCTTTCTTCGTCATTATCATTCAAATTATAACATAGACCGGCTTGATTGCGCGCAATCAGAAAAAAAATTACCAAACAAGACAAATGTCTGCGCTTTTTATTATAAATTATGATATAATGGATGGTAAGACTTATAATTCGTATCTACTGTAAGCAGGATGAAGGTAATGTGTATTAGGAGGAATGAACAACATGGACATCAAGTACGACATAGCCATCACAGCCATCGGCAATCTGGCAAAAACCTTTCTCAGCAATAACAACAGCGTCATTCTCTTGGATGAAGGCATCCGCCCCAATCTCTCCGACATGGTTATCCAGCACACCCCCGGAGAATTAACCGAGGATATCAAAAAGGGTGACAAACTGCTCATGGGCGGCATCAAGTACACCGTAGAAAAAGTCGGTGACGATGTCAACGCCAATCTCAAAGAGGAAGGCCACTGCACGCTGGTATTCAACGCCGAAGGCTCCATGCCCGGCCAGGTCATCCTCAAAGGCCCAGCCCTGCCGGTACTCACTGTCGGCGCACATATTACCTTTACGAAAAAATAACTCAACACAAAAAAGCCGGAGGCTTTGCAAATAATACCGCAAAGCCTCCGGCTTTTTATCTGCGCGGAGTTTTCTACGAATTTTATACATATACCGGCAGCCTGTCTTTTAACACTGTACATATTTTATCCCTGAAAAATGCCGGCTCCAAAATCTCAATATGCTCGATATACTGGAGCGTCCAATATTTCATAGCACCTACGTTGCACTTGACAGTCACAAGCATATCAACAGCATTGAGCAGCTCAACAGAAAAATCCTTGCCAAACCAATCAACCAACTGATCCATGAGATCTTTCTTCGTCCGAAATTTAAACTCAATGCTGTCACCGCCAAACATATAGATATGCTCCGCCATGTGCTTAGGCAGGTTATAACCATTGGCAAAATCATCCACCAACGATTTATCTTTGACGGGCTTATCCAGTATTTTTACATCCTTCATCTTATCTATACGATAATGAGATACATTATCATGTTTATCTGTGTTGCAGAGTAAATAATACCAGCCATTGCATATCACCATTTGATAGGGGCTGACAATATACGGCTCTTTTCGCTTAGGCACCAGCTTAAACGAAGTATTGTAGGCATTGTAAATAAATTTCACCTGCCGCTTTTTTTCTATAGCATCATTTAACACATCAATATTGAACATGACCAGTTTATTGTCCGAATGCCGCAATTCCGGTAAATTAGCAATATGCCGTACTTTTGCGTGAAAATAACGATTCCCCTGCTTGACGAGCTTCCCCACCAGACGCCTGGCCTGCTCCTTAGATACAAATTTGGAAGACAACACACTGTCAATCAGCAGGCGCAGCTCCTCATCTGCAAACTCCCGGCCTAACAGGCAATAGCCCTTATACGTTGCTATATCATAACCCAGCTCCTTCAATGAATCAATATTGGCTTTCACAGACCGCCTGTCACAGGTCATACCATAATTCTTTTCCAACAGCTGAATAATATCCTGTTGCGTCAAGCGGTGATTATCGTCCGTATAGTCTTTAAGAATCTCCAATATCAGCATATTGAGCATTTTCTTATTCCCGGTTGCGTACATCATATCACTTCCTCTTTTGCCTATAGTTCTAGGCAAAGCCCTCCAATCCTTCACGGTTTCTGATTTTATTATATGAAAAGCAATGTACAAAAAAATGTACATTACATGTTTTACAATAAACGTAAAAGAAATCACGAAACAGAAATGAGGAGGCGATTGCCATGTTATTTTATCAAGTAAAGGTTGCTTGTTCACTCGTTGACAACGGCAGAATGAAAAATGCCTATGAAGAATCACAGGACTCTTGGCTACGGCTAATTGAAGACATAAATGAAACGCTTGAAACTGAAGCTAACGAAACAAAAATATTTATGACCATCTACAAAGCCGCTAAAGATGAAATATTCCTAATTGCGGTTGTTGACATGCTCAAATCCCCCACTTATAAAACACTACTCAGTTTCTTTTCTGCCTGTGTCAGCGAAAAATATGGTCTATCCGTACAAAGAAAAGAATCCATGAAAGAAATAGCCCCAGCAGAAGCAAGGAAGTTTTTGGAAAACATTTCTCATTTTCTTAGTCGGCATCGCTATTGGGATAACGATAACTACAGTCTTGATTATTATAATAACCGATCTTTTAAAATAAGCGAGCAACTATTTGACAAGCCTCCAACCTCCCGAGATGCAGCCATTGAGGATGCCCATACACTTATGCCTGATAAGACCTTATTAGAGGAAATCGACCGCATCTATACCCCAACACATCCACACAAGTATCAAGGTCATCCTGTACACTATAAGCTGTCTGCTGATAATAAAAATGCTGCCTTACAGCTTGCCACCTGTCTATGTCGCAACCTTTACGCAAACCAGCGTCTTGTAAGCCGTTGCATCAGTTATATTTCTGATATTGACGAAGACTGTTATAGCGATCCGAGTATCGAATCTATTTTCCGGCAAAGTGCAGGCGGTACTATTGTCATAGAACTTTCTGGAAATAAAGAAAATCACCTCAACTACACCACATGTTACGAGGAAGTCGTAAATTTTTAAACTGAACGAATCCGCAAGTATCAACGCAACACCCTTTTTATCCTTGTCGAAAATACAAATAACCCCGGCTTTACGCACAATTTAATCAGCTTGCTGCAAGATGAACTGTTCTTCATTGAAATAAAAGAAGGAACGGGCAATCGTCAAACAGCCACAAAACATCTCAAAAAATTATTGGATGATGGCAAAGTTCCTTACACCACCGAACAAATAAAAGACGCTTTAGGGGATAAGACAACATTCCAACCATCAAATATTTATCAGATGTATGACCGTCTCTATAGGAACAACCTGCGCAACAACGCATATACGGCCTATAAAGAAGTCAGTAAAGTTACCCTTGCCCCCAAAAAGCATTCTGCAAAAGATGCTTATAGCCGCCTGCAATCTATGATTGGCCTGCAGGAAGTCAAAAAAGTTATCGAAAGTATACTGGACACTTTCCGTGCGCAAAAAATACGTTCTACTATGGGATTAAACCAGTTCCGGCCCAATATGCACATGGTCTTTACCGGCAATCCAGGAAGTGCAAAAACCACCGTAGCCAGATTACTGTCAGAAATTCTTAACAATGAAGGCATTCTATCATCAGGCGAATTTGTAGAATGCGGCCGCGCCGATTTAGTCGGCAAATACGTAGGCTGGACAGCCCCCAAAATAAAGAAAAAGTTCCAATACGCCAAAGGCGGCATTCTTTTTATTGACGAAGCCTATTCACTTGTCGATGACCGGAATGGCTCCTACGGCGACGAAGCCATCAATACCATCGTACAGGAAATGGAAAATAACCGTGATGATGTCATTGTAGTATTCGCCGGCTACCCCGATAAAATGGAAAGATTTCTCGAAAAAAACGAAGGGCTGCGTAGCCGCATCGCCTTCCACATTGATTTCCCCGATTACACACCGCAGGAACTATTGGATATTCTTCACTTGATGGCTGGTGAAAGAGAATTGACTCTCTCTACAGGCATAAACGAAAAATGCCGGGAAATTTTTGACAAGACCAGCCAAATAGACAACTTCGGCAACGGCCGCTTTGTCCGCAATCTGCTGGAACAAGCACAAATAAAACAGGCGAGCAGAATTATGCAGGAATATAGTGGAAAAGAAATTGACCGCCATATACTGCTGGAACTAAAAAAAGAAGATTTTGATGTAAATGCAGCAAAACAATACAGCACAAAGAGCCGTAGCATGGGCTTTATGCCAAATGGCTCAATTTAAGATAACATGTTTTTAGGGAAAACTCATCGCTATTTATCAGCCGAATATGTAATGAAATGCAAAAATAAGAACACAGGAACTACCCTACAAGCATTGTGAGGAAAATATGAAAGAATTAACAGAACGCTATGAAGCGTTAAAAGGAAAAGTTGTCAAACGCAAAAAGGAATTTGCCGCTCTCATGTCGTATATAGAAACTAAAACATCGTATATAACAGCTCCGGCATCTACCAAATATCATCTCTGCCGAGAGCATGGTCTATGGGAACATAGCATCAATGTAGCGGAAAATTTGCTGAAAATAAAGTCGACACTTGCCCCCGACATCAGCGACGAAAGCTGTGTCATCGTTGCGCTCCTTCACGACTTGGGCAAAGCGGGTATGCCTGGTCAACCGCAGTACGTCAAGAACGAGCCATCTCCGAAGCAAAAGGCTTATGGCTATCCGGCAAGTATACCATACCGCATCAATAAGGATTTACTATACCTTAGTGTCCCCATTCGCAGTCTATACCTTGTAGCAAGCCGCTTCCCACTGACGGAGGAAAAGGTGCAAGCCATTGTGTACCATGATGGGCAGTATGTAGAAGATAACCGTAGCGTGGCTGCGCGTGAGGAGAAACTTACGCTCCTCTTGCAATATGCAGATAACTGGAGTGGTTTTATAGTCGAAATGGAGGATGATGTGAAATGAGCAACACAAAGAACGGTCTTGCTTCCAAGGGAAGCAAATGTTGGATGCAGAAAGTTGTAAATCCCACAGCGAAAGATTTTTTTAAAGATCCTCGGTTACTGCGTTACCATAAGTATCTTGCGAATAAATTGACTAATGATGAAAATGGATTGGTTTGGATTTCACCTCTATCAAAAGAAAATTATCACGAATATAAACTAAATGAAACTAAACTCCAAAATATACGAAGAGATATTTTGGGATTAGATGATGAGAATTTCAATAAACATTTTAAATTTTGGCCCTCTCAAGGACATCCTGTCTGGGATGCAATAGCATTGTCTAAAGATGGAACAAATTTATTCTTATTTGAAGCTAAAGCTCACATCAACGAAATGGAAACCAAGTGCAATGCAAAACCCGGCGAAAACAGAACCATTATCGAAAAATCAATGAGTGAAGCATATAAACATTTCTCTGTCAAAAATAATAATCCTGATGACATTATAAAAGACGTGTGGATGCAAAAATATTATCAACTAGGCAACAGGCTTACATTTCTCTTTTATATGAACAAAATTATTTCCCCTAAAATCAGGCATACAACATTAGTTTTGCTAAACATTATCAATGATGAATATGGAAAAACCGATAGAAAAGCCTGGAACAAGCATTACATCGATTTTTTTAAGAAAATGATAGGAAGTGAAATACCACCTAAAGATGTTAAGATTTTGTTCATTCCCGATAATGAATCTGACGATGAAGTTATGACTATCTAAGTAACATTGAATATTTGACTAGGTTCAACAAACCGCACCTAAAACATTATATATGAGGAGCAAATATATGTTAAAAATCACAACTTTCACCCCCGAATTGCTCCCTTGTTGGTGGTGGGGTAAAGATGAGTACGATGATTACGACAATAAACTTAAAGAACTTCATTATGATGACAGTTTTGTTCATCTCTGCCTACATACTAAATATAGCATTGGCAATAGCATTTGCAACATAAATGATGTTATTGCAACCGCCCAAAAATACGATATGAAATCCATTGCCATTACTGATTTTTGTACTATGAAGGGCGTTTATGAATTCTGTAAAGAAGCAAAAAACGCAGGGATTAAGCCTATTATCGGTTGTGAATTTTATGTTATAGATGACAACATAGCATCTTCAGGATGCGGCAATAACGCAGAAATGATTTCTCTTATTCTTCTGGCACAATGCATTGGAGATTATAGAGCTATATTAAGGTTAATTACCGATTCAGATGTAAAATACGGTTGTGATAGTCACTATATAACAGTAGCAGATTTACAGTCTCTTTATAACAATAGCCTTATAGGTATTGCCGGATTTATGCTGGATAATGTTTCCTCCGATAAAATAGGCAATTGTTTAGACTTACAGAAAAACATTATAAGCAAATGTAGTAAAGAAATTCAAGGCGCATTTTTTATGGGGATCAGAAACCTCAATCCCGCGTTTGAATCTATTGTTATGAAAAAAGTGCACAGTATATTTGATATTGACGACATCCCCTTTGTAAGTGTAAACGATATTCGTTTTATTCGCAGTGAAGATTATAAAGCATACGCGATTGCTAATGCAGCATTCAAAAATAAGCGTATAAATAATCTGTGTTTAGTTCCAAATAAGGAAAATTATTTTAAAACATCCCAAGAAATTAAAGAACAAAACGAATATCATTGTGCATACAAAAATGCGTGGGCGATAGCTTATCAATGCGATTTCGATTTAAAAGATGAGCTTTTTATGAACGTGAAACATAAACCCATATTGATTAAAATTAAGCCCGATGCCTCGTACTGGAAAGGAAAGATTACGTGGACTGACAATAACGAATCATTATTTGATATGATTATAGAATTTGCCAAAAAGCGCTTCAAATGCCAGTATGCGGCAAAAATTATTGCTTACGAAGATTATAATTCTTTGGATTCTATAATGCGAATCGCAGCAACGATGAATATATCAAGCGATACATTATCGCAATTAAAAGCTATGTTGCCAAATAAACCATGCGTTTCAATAGATGCTGTACTAAAGCAATCAGACGAACTTAAAATGTTTTATCGTCAGAATCCTGAAATAAAACATTTGATGGACACGACAAAAATCATACAAGATTTACCTTGGAAATTTACAACTCACAAGTCCGCTTTTGTCATTTCAGCTGAGCCGATAAATATATATTTCCCAATGCGGTATTATGAAGGAGAGCCAATGATTGAATGGCCAATATCCGCATTGGAAGACATTGGCATACCGACAGCTGATATGTAGATGATTTCAAAACAATTGTCATAATAGGTATGACGGCGCTGTGATAATATGCTTTCACATTTCATCACAGCGCCTTTCATTCATATACCACAAGTTCTTTCCAAGGAACAAGCCAGCCCATTACAAACATACATATGTACTCATCTGAACCATATATCCAGCTTCCGGCCAATATACATTGGCCCAAATAAGGATAAGGATAAAATGTTCCATATATGTGTTCAAACATTTGGAATCATATACAACCTTATCTGCATATAGAACACCCTTTTAATTCTTTAGTTAAATACTCATATGCTTGATTTGTATTATAGCCTCCAGCACTCGATGGATGCCTTATTCCATACACGATTAAATCTTTTTTTAGTCCAACTTTGCACTCATCACGTATTCCCTTCTTATAAACCGTTTTATTAGCTAAATTTCTACGCTCTTTTTTGCCTAATTTACCGATTTCTATTTCCCATTCTTTCTCTCCGATAAGCTCAAATTTAGGCATAGCATTATACACTGCTTTGCTAAAGCATATTAGTATATCTATTTCATTAACATTGCAAAAGTCAAACAAATCATTATTATATTTAATTCGATTTTGCCGAATGAATTCTTTCGCCTGATTTCCTGCGCCAGTATCACAGAGAACATCTACATAATTACCAAAATAAACTCTGTTATAAAATTCTGCAACTTCATCAATATCCCTTTTATATCCAAACGACATTGCGATCTTATAAAAAAACTCTTTCCAGTTATCCTTAACTTTACCTGCCAAAAAGTATTCTATTACGTCTTTAGTTAGTCCTGATGATAGTTGTCCCTGTGTTCCAGCATCACCATAATGCGATTCCCCTAAAATTAAAATTTTAGGGGATAAGTTTTCATCTTTAGGACACCAAACGCCTTTGTACATAATTCACAACCTCCCTATAAAATCATTCTCCCACGACAAAGCAGCTCTGGTACTGTCAAATATTCTGTCTCATTTTCGACATACGACATTAGCGCCTGAGTTTCTCCTCGTCTAATTTAACCATCGATAAAATCTGTAGCTATTAGCATAACCTCTACCATTCCAGCATTATCCTTTTCTCCCATATAGCCCCAGATAATATTCGCTTCGCCGGTCATTTTTTCCTTTAATTCCATAATTGCATTATTTATATCGAACATACTCATATCATCAGAGCCGATAATATAGAGTATCGCGCCCTGTGCCCCTTTGACACTACGTTTTAACAGCGGACTATTACAAGCATTCTCCAACGCCTCTGATACATCGCCTTTCACACTCTCCCCTACAGCAAACACCGCATCACTGGACGGGCTTTGCCTAAGTATGGTGTTTATATCAGCAAAGTCAATATTTACATCACCCGTGGTCATAACAATTTTAGTAATCAAAGTGACTGCCCGTTCCAATACGGAATCAGTCAGCTTAAAGGCATTGCTAAGCGTCAGTTGCTTAGCTTCCGGCAGCCGCATAAGATTGTCATTTTGAATAACAATCAGCGCGTCTACCTCTTTTCCTATTTCGGCCAAGGCAGCTAATGCTACACGATTACGCTTACCGCCTTCAAATGAAAACGGCATGGTAACTATACCAACTGATAATATTCCCAACTCTTTCGCCAATTTTGATACAACCATCGAAATTCCAGAGCCTGCACCTCCGCCTAAGCCTGCCGTAATGAATAACATGTTTGTATTTTGAAGCATTTCCTTCAGTACATTTTCATCCTGTATGGCCGCCAGTTCACCCTTTTTCATATCACCGCCAGTGCCATATCCTTCAGTAATACTGCTACCTACCTGAATTGTCGATATCCCCCATCTGCTTAATCCATTCAAAGCCCGTGAATCCGTGTTTACAGCTATCATTTCTATACTGTCAAACATTTCGTTAGCCGCCAGACTTTTCAATACGCTGGTTCCGCCACCTCCTGCACCGACAATTTTGATATTGACAATAGCCTTATTGTAACCAATTTCTATATCCTCGTTTTTTAATACCATTTTCTAACCTCCCCATAATTTCGACAAAATAATATCACGCTTTTTTATATCTTCAATATACCATTGGCGATGTACAAAAAAATGTACATTATTAAAAGACAAAAACATAAAAAACCTTGCGCTGAATGTTCTGCGCAAAGCTCCTGAGTACGTTGATGAAGTTATCATTGCGTCTGCTGGAGTACGCACTGCCGCTGACCAATTTCTCGCTATGGCTATCCAAAACCGCCCTATCCCGAAGCAAACCGCTGAAAACAATCAGTTTTTACGCAAATTTCTTGATAAACATCCAAAAGACGCTGATTAACATTGAAATGTCCCCCTTGTGTTTTCCGATGTGCAATGCTATACTATAGGTACTAAAACGTTTAAACAAGACACTCGAAAACCCCCGGAACTGCCATTCCGGGGGTTTTCTCTACTGCTTTGCTGTTTAATGGTTCAGCCAAAACTTGAATAACTCAAGCATGATTCCCACAACCAGCGGAGCCAGTATCAACTCCACCATACGCCTAAACAAGACACTCACCTCCTTTTTACGAGGCGGCATGACTATTATAACTCAATAAACAATAAAAGACCAGTTAGACGCATGCTTGCAGCTCTACTGGCCTTTTTTTATGCCATAGCGGCAGGATTATACTCAGCCGAACGCGAAGATATGCTTTAGTATGTTATGCTGAATTTTGGTTAGCTCTTGCTGTTGATATATCTGTTTCAGTGGAGGCGAGGACATGGGGATTTTTTTACGGAAGATACCGTTTTGTACCCTGTTGTGTATTTTTTTGAGCGCTTTATTCCTGTCCACGCCGGTTTGGGCTTTGGAAGAATTAAAGGTCGGCTACGTACCGGGCACAGGCTTTTTAGACGAGGACAGGCCCGGACATATGCGCGGCAACGGTTATGAGTACATGGAATTTCTCTCTGGTTTTCTGGGCGCAAAGTTCACTTATATTCCCTGTGTGAGCTGGTGGGAGGCCGGTGCGAAGCTGGAAAATATGGAAATCGACCTGCTGCCGGCTATGCCCGGCGATTACAAGACGCTGCCCTTTGCGGTGCGTACAGACCATGTTATCGCCCGGTTCCCGATGGAACTGGTGGTACAGGACGATTTTTCCGGCGGTCAGGTGCGTCTGGGCACGCTGGATTACAACTACCCCACCCCCAGCCTGCCAGCCATTGCCAAGGAGCACGGCTTTAGCTATGAACTTATCACCTATAACGACCCCACGGCGATGAAAGCGGCCTTCACTGCCCGTCAGCTGGATGGCTGCATACAGCCGCTGCTCCATCCCGAAAAGACAGAACGTGTATTGGCTCTGTTTGACCGGGTCAGCTATCGGCTGCTCCTGCACCGCAGCCGCCCGGAGCTATTGGCACGGCTCAACACCGCTCAGGACAGCCTGCTGCTGAATCAGCCCAATATCCGCAACCGTCTCAATGACAAGTACGAACGGGCCAAGGGTTTCCCCCTCGTTCTCTCTCCGGCGGAGAAGGCTTACCTGCAGGAAAAAAAGACCTTGCATGTGGCGGTTCTGATGCAAAACAAGCCCTATTTCTACCGGGATGAAAACGGCAACTGGGCAGGCGCCACCAAGGCGCTGCTGACACAGCTGGAACATGATTTGGGCATACAGACTGAGCTGGTGGAAATAAATTCGGCAGAAGAACTGCGGCGGCTGCTCACCCGTGGCTCCGTGGACTTCGTAGCTGATGTTCCCTGCGATTTCAGCTGGCTGGACGGACTTGGTCTTACCCCCACCCAATCATATCTGGAAGTTGGCTATGTGCCCGTAACCCGGCATGGCGCTGCCACTGGCAAAACCGCCCGGGTCGCTGCCGTGGACGGCAACTTTGAAACCGTGACCTTCACTATGACCCTGTATCCCCCTGAGCAAATCGTCAGCTGCCGCAGTTGGGAGGAATGCTTTTCTGGCGTGGGCAGCGGTCTGGCGGATGTCACCTATGTACCGCGCGCCGCTGTTCCCTATCTGATTGAAGCAGCGTCAGCCTACAATCTGTCGGCTGACACGGAAAGTGTTTTCATGGAATCCCTCAGCTTAGGCGTAGCCAAGGATGCTGACCCCCGGCTATGGCAGATACTGGACAAGGAAATCAACCACCTGCCGCCCAGCCTGCTGTCTGATGCCCTGAGCCAGACAGCCCATGAAAACGTCCATCAGCTGAACCCGCTCTACCTGCTCTATCACTATCCGCTGCAATCAGCCCTCATCATCTTCCTGTTCATGGGTTCGATTATGGGCATTGTCTACTACCGTTCACGGAGCCACCGCCGCCAGCTGGCGGCTATGGAACAGCTGGCCTACACGGACAGCCGCTGTCAGCTGCCCAACCAGCTGTATTTGGAGCACCATTTGGAACACATCCTCAGAAACATACGGCGCGAACATGACGCTGCCACCTGCTTTGTCACCGTCTTTGCCGTCAGTGCTCCGGCAGGGCCGCACCACCATGACCGACATATTTTCGCTGAGCCGGTAAAGACAGCCGCCAATCTGCTAAACTCCAAAGATTGGGTCGCAGCCACTGCCGCCGGCGCCATGCCTGGGGAACTTATCTGCCTGTGTGCAGCCGGCAGCCCTCAGGTAATGCAAAATCTGGCCGCCGAATTTGCTGTGGATATGACAAGCGCAGACGGAAGCCTCAGCTGGCACGCCGGTCTTTGCCTGCTGCAGGGCAACTCCCTGACACAGGCGGCAGAAAACGCTGCCCTTGCCTGTCAGGAGGCTCTGGAAAATAATCTCAAAGCAAAGTTTTGGACAAACACCAATACCTGATATATAGGAGGAAATAACATGAGTAAGCTGCCTGTAATTTTAATCGTTGATGATGATGAAATGAACATCGTCATGGCCAAAAGCATTCTGGAAATGAAAGTCCGGGCTGAAATTCTCACCGCCAGCAGCGGCACCGCCTGCCTGAATCTGCTCCGTGGCAGGCAATCTCCCGTCGACCTCATCCTGCTGGATATCGCCATGCCTGGCATGGACGGCCTGCAAACTCTGGCCGCCATCCGTCAGGACACCGTCCTCAAAGACAGCAAGGTTATTTTCCTGACCGCTGCCGCTGACAAGGATACCATTATCAAGGCCAGCCAGCTGAAAATTGCCGACTATGTAAAAAAGCCCTTTGTCCCCGAAGACTTAGTCGCCAGAGTGGAAAAACACCTCTTCCCGGCCATTGATGACCCGGAGGTCAATGATATCTTCAAGGCACTGGACAATCTGGGTCTCTGACCAAGAGAAAGGAGCAGCCTTATGGGCGCGCATAATCAGCAGAACGGCATTTTGGACGGTATTATCATCCCCTGGGCCAGCCATCTCCTCAAAATCCCCTACCTGAGAGCCATACGGGAAACTTTCTGCACCCTAATGCCAGTCATCGTCCTGCTGACGCTCATCGACATGGCCGGCTGCCTGCTTTGCGACCCGGCCGGAGCTGTACTCGGCGAGGAAGGACTGGGCTTAGGTGTCTTTCTGAGCGGCGGCCTCCATGACGAAGCCTATCGGGAATCTTCGTTCTATGCGGCCATGTCCCATATACGCGTCTGGCTGAAAGTCACCATCCTTATTAACTCCCTGCTCTTTTCCCTCGTGCTGACGGAAAAACTGGCTAAGCTCTGGCATGGCGAACGCATTTTATCCATAGTCTGCACCGCCTCCTCTTATCTGTTTCTACTGGCAGGCTTTGACGGCAATCTTGATGCCCTCGCCGGGTATTTTACCGGACGCTCCTTCTTCCTCGCACTCCTCATCGCCACGGTAAGCGTCCTCGTTTTCAGCCGCCTGACCCGCATCCGCTGGCTGCGCCTGCCGGTTCCTCAGGGAATGCCCCGGGAAATGCAAAACTCCATGATTTTATTCCTGCCCTTAGGGCTGACCCTGTTTGCCTCTTTATTCGTATCTTTTGCCTGGCTGTCGGTGGAGCAGAGTCTGCATGCCCTGCCGGCCATACTGCGGGAATATGTCAGCACCGGTCTTGTGCAAAGCCCGGCCGCAGCCATTCTTTACGAGCTGGTACGCCGCTTTCTCTGGTGGCTGGGTCTTAATGGCAGCAGCCTTACCTTCTTTTGGAACGAAGCCTTCTATGTACCTGCCCAGCTGGCTAACGAATTGGAAAACAGCAAATACATTTTCACGATAGAATTTTTTGATGCCAACTCCATTTCCCTGCTAGGACTGGCTATTTCCGTATGGGTATTTTCCTCCCGGGAAAAACTACGCCATTTGTCAGCCTACAGCCTGCCCTGCCTGCTGTTCTCCATCAACGAGCCGTTCCTCTTCGCCCTGCCCATTGTCCTCAATCCCCTCTTTCTCGTGCCCTATCTGCTGGCTCCCATGCTAAATGTCTACATCGGCTATCTGGCCATCAACTGCGGCATTGTGCCGTTGTTCCGCTACGGAGTAGATGCTACTGTGCCCGTATTTATGCAGGGCTGGCTTTCCACCGGAGACGTCATGGGCGCGGTATTGCAGCTGGTCTGGCTTAGTCTGGACATCGTCATCTACACCCCCTTTGTCATCATCTTCAATATGCTGACCAAGGAGGAGGACGCTATCGAGGAGGCGAATGCGTATGAAACTTAGCAGCCACGACCTGCTAAAACGGCGGTTTATCGCGTTTGCCTGCCTGCAGGCCTTCCTGCTGTGCCTGGCCATCTTCCTGTCCATCAATTATTTCGGTTCTGATGTCTGGGCACGCCGTGATTCCGTGGGCATGATACTGGCAAGCGACAAAAATGCTCCCGGCTGGCCCCGGGATATGTATCACGGACTGCAAAAAGCCTGCCGGGACAGGGGCTGCACCCTCTATATCGAAGACCAGGTCAGCAGCGATGACAACAGTCTGGCAAAGGTTACAGATTCTCTGGTGAAAAAGGGGGTCAAAAAAATCTTTTTGGCCAACCCCGGCTATCAGCATAATCTGGAAACCATTGCCCGTCAGTACCCACAGGTGGAATTTTACGCCAACTCCGTCGGCGAAACCATTTCCGACAAAATCTTCAACTATTCCGTCCGCTATTACGAAGTGCGTTATCTGGCCGGTATTCTGGCCGGGCTCCACACGCAAACAGGCATTGTGGGGTATCTGGCACCCTTCCCGGCACTCGAAACGCGCCGTGACCTCAACGCATTTGCTCTGGGCGTGCAAAAAGTCCGCCCCGAAGCCCGGATTCTGGTGTACTGGACAGGCCAATGGATTTCCGCCGAAAAAGAAACCAATGCCCGGTCCCTGCTCAAACATGACGGTGCCGATGTCATCACCTACTTCGCTGCCTCCCAGCATGCCTCCCAGGAAGCAGCTGCCTTAAACCTTGACTACATAGATTTCCATACAGCAGGACTGACCTTCCCCCTCCATTGCATTGCCGCACTGGAAACCGACTGGGCAAAAGTCTATGCCGAACTGCTCCGCACCACCCCTGCCAAAAATTCAGCCAAGGTCTACTGGCAGGGAATGCTGGACAATGTGATAACCCTCCATCTCTCCCCCAATCTCACGCCACGGGAAGAAGCTTTGGTTATCAGAGCACGGCAGGAATTATTGCAGGGCTACCCTGTATTTTCTGGAAACATCATTGACCGCGAAGGCCAGACACGCTGCCGGGAAGGCGAAGTTATCGCCAACAGCGACCTGCGGGAAAAAATGGACTGGCTGGTGAAGGGAGTGGAAATCATTGAAGCAAGATAATCTGCCGGAGACTTCCCCGAAAAAAAGAATGCTGTCCTTTACCATGCGCCTGCTGGGACAGTTCCTGTTATTTTTCGCCATCCTCCTGTTCATCGGCTTTGCCCTGCAAAGCAAAATGACGGACTCCCTCAACCATGAAGCGGAAAAATTCAGCAGCCGTCAGGGAGAGCAGTTCTCCTTTGTTTACTACAATATCTTTCGCGCAGAGATAGCGGAATTAACCAAAGCCGCCCACCTGATTGCCACCCACAAAATAGCCCCGGCAGACGGCGTGCAGGCCATCAGCGACAACGTCCAGCATGGCGGCCTGCTGGACATCAACGGGCACAGTCTAATAGGCATCGCCCTGCCCGAAGAAGCGCGGTTGCAATGCGCCCGTACCCTGCAGGGAGAGCCAAGCTGGCGCTACTACAAGGATGTAGGGCTGGTCGCCATGGTTCCCGTCTACGAAGGCCCCGTCATCCGCTATGTCCTCTGCAAGCTCTACACGGAAACCTCCCTGCAAAATGGCACCTCCCCCTTTCATCTCGCTGCTGAACGGGCTGATGAAAAGACCCTGCTTTACGATATGAACAGCCAGCGGGTGATTGCCCCCTTTAAGGGATATACTGACAGCCCCTTTTACGATACCGCCGGCAATGCCCCTCTGGGGCTGGACAGGCTGCTGAGCCGGCTTGACAAGGGGCAGGAAAATGATGCTTCCATCTTCGACCCGGAGCTGAGCGCAGATTATATGCTGTACGCCGCACCGGTTACCGGCACGAATTTTCTGGTCATCGGCTATCGGGAATGGCGCTCCGTCATGACCGGCATCACCAATATTCACCTGATTGTCCTCTGGGTCTTTGGCCTGCTGGTGGTACTCTTCTGTGTTTTCATCCTCTACACCTTTGCCAATCAGGTAGCTGCCGAAGAAAGCACAGCCCTCCGCGAAGCCCGTGACGAGGCTCTGCGCGCCAATCAGGCCAAAAGTGAATTTCTCGCCAATATGAGCCACGAAATCCGCACTCCCCTCAATGCCATTCTGGGCATGAATGAAATGATTATGCGCGAAGCCAGCGGCACCATGAAGAAATATGCCTTCAATATCAAAAGTGCCGGTGACACGCTGCTGTCCATCATCAACGACATTCTGGACTTCTCCAAAATCGAGTCCGGCAAAATGGAAATCGTCCCCGTCAGCTACAGCCTGAGCTCCGTCCTCAACGATGTCTACAACATGGTCAGCTACAAGGCAGGGCAGAAGGGGCTGGCCTTCCACATGGACGTTGACCCGCATATCCCCGACGCCCTGCGCGGTGATGAAGTGCGCCTGCGGCAGGTGGTCGTAAACATCCTCAACAACGCCGTCAAATACACCCCCAAAGGCTCCGTGACCTTTACCGTCAAATCACAGGGAACGGCAGAAAACGATACGCTGGAACTGGAATTCATCACGCAGGACACGGGCATTGGCATCCGCGAGGAGGACAAGGAAAAACTCTTCGCCAAATTCCAGCGGCTGGACATCGAGAAAAACCGCAATATCGAAGGCACCGGACTGGGTCTGGCCATCACCGTGAAACTGACGGAAATGATGCAGGGCAGCATCAGCGTGGACAGCATTTACGGCGAAGGCAGCACCTTCACCATTCGCATTCCCCAGCAAGTCGAAAAATATGACCCCATCGGGGATTTCAACACCCGCATTGAAGCGGCGCTGCGGGAAGAAGAACACTATCAGGAAAGCTTCACCGCCCCGCAGGCCCATATTCTGGTGGTTGACGACAACGACATGAACCTCACCGTCGCAGAAAGCCTGCTGGAGAAAACCCGCGTCCATATCCATACAGCCACTTCCGGCAAGGAATGTCTGCAGCTGATTGCCCAAAACCACTACGACATCGTGTTCCTGGACCATATGATGCCGGAAATGGACGGCATCGAAACCCTGCAACGCGCCAAAACCATGACCGACAGTCCCTGCCAACATACGCCCTTTATCGCCCTGACCGCCAATGCCGTGGCAGGAGTAAAGGAAATGTTCCTGGCCAAAGGCTTTAACGACTACCTAGCAAAACCCGTGGATGGCAAAACCTTGGAGCAGATGGTACAAAAATACCTGCCCCCCGAAAAAATCGAGGCAGCAGGCGAAAATCCCTCCACCTCACCCGCTGACCAGCAAATTGACCTGCCCACCGCCATGCAGTACTGCGGCAACGACGAGGAAATGCAGAAAAAATTCCTGAGCATGTTCGTCACCCGCCGCGAAGCTGTCACAAAACTGCTGGAAAAAGACCTGAGCGCCGACAACATCGCCGACTACACCACCCACGTCCACGCCCTCAAATCCACCGCTCTCTCCATCGGTGGCATAAAACTCTCCGAAGCCGCCAAAGCATTGGAAATGGCAGGCCACGCCTACTGCGACGGCCCCGCGGAAGAAAAGGACGAACACCTGCAGTACATCAAAGAGCACCATGGCGAAGCCATTGAACTCTATGCCAAACTGGCAGACGAAGCAAAGGTACGGTTCAGTATTCAGTCATAACCGTAAATACAAAAAGCCGGAAGTTTTGCAGTTATATCCGCAACCTTCCGGCTTTTATTATCCCTTTGACATTCTTATGCACAACCTCCACCGCGTCAGGATTATTGTTTTTGCCCCCAAGCATATACACATTGCATTACAATACCTCCCGCCGTTATCAAAAAAGATACAGCCAGATTGCTAGCGAACATGTAGATCAATCCCGCAAATATGAGCAGCATTAGCGCAACAACAATTATCCCTTTCCCAATACTGTTACCTTCTTCAAAGCTATGTATTGCAGATACCACAGCCATACCGGCTAATGTCGATACTACCCAATTCAACGTGTCTGCATACTCAGACCACACCGTATACTGTAATAACACGGCCACAGCCATCAGTATTATAAGAACTATACAGCCCAGCTTACTCTTTTGCAAATTGCTCATCTGAATCCCTCCCTTTATAAATAATAGCAGGGAGCTTTTCAGCCCCCTGCCTGAAATATACTTAGACTCTTTCTGCCTATAATCAGTTTATTCTTCTTAGCTCTAATATATCGAATCTTTCTGCCGGCAGATCAGTTCTTTCCTGCTTGTAGTTAAAAAATAGCAACCCATTATCACGCACAAAAAACAAACAACCCCCAGAATAAGATCCATCACCAGGTATATTGAAGTTCAAACATGCACTGTACGCATCAGGGAACACATCATTTTTATACTGCTCAGTTTTTTTAATCTGAATAATTCCTGCCGTTTTTCCATCCCCATTCGGAGCCTCAAGCAATGCAGGTTGCCCACCAGGTATTGCCTTTATAATTCTGCCATCCAGCTTCGGTTCTGTTTCACCCAACCACGAGTCTCCCGGAACCATTTCGATTCTCACAATCGCGCCGATATCCCCAGTAAAGGGAGAAATCCAATTCTCCGTCATAAATTCGAATTTCCCAGCCCGAACAATCTCATAATCGCCCTCAAGGCTTTTCAAATCCAAAAACTTTAGCTCCGCACTGGCTGTATTTACATTCGCCACCATTGCCAGACACAACATAATGGTAAAACAAAAACCGGTTAAAATTTTCTTCAGCATACCCCATCCTCCTTGTCAAATTCTCAGCAGCCCCTCATTATGGAGGCCAATACTCCTCTTTAGGCTGATTATAGCACAGATGTCCCCCCCCGCAAGACATTTTTTCCCCATTTACGAGCCTATCTCCCCATGAAAATAGCCATACAAAAGTCCGATTAAATCAGCATCGCGATGTTGATTTAATCGCTCTTTTTTGTTATACTTCGATTAAACAAGCATTGCGATGCTGATTTAATCGAAAGGTGGGATATCCATGTATGTGAAGCGCACAATTGAAGAAGCTATTTTAAGGCTAGGTCAGTCCTTTCCCTGTATCGTCATCTATGGCGCCAGACAGGTGGGCAAGTCCACGACCATACAGCATATCTTTGGGCAGAAATACACAAAAGTCACCCTTGATGATTTAGATGACCGTGCTTTAGCCCTTAACAATCCGAAACTTTTTCTGGAAACATACGGCTGGCCGCTCATCATTGATGAGATTCAAAAAGCCCCCTTGCTCCTGGACGAGATAAAAAAGCGCATTGATGAAGCCCGCCTGCAATGGCTCGACAGCGGTGAACCACGCCAGCTGATGTATATCCTTACCGGCTCCAACCGCTTTGAACTGCAGCAGGGCATATCTGATTCTTTGGCAGGCCGTTGCGGCATACTGGAAATGACCTCCTTCTCCCAAGGGGAAAAAGCAAATGCTGCCGGCTATCTTTTCCATCCGGAGATTGCCCCGCTGTTAAAAAGGGAAAAAGAATTAAAACAGCCCTACCGTTCCCGCAAGGAAATTTTTAACGATATCTTTACCGGCGGCATGCCGAATATCTGCACCAACATCGCTGACAGGGATACTTACTTCAAATCCTACGTCAATACCTATATCGAAAAAGATGTCCGCAAGCTAATCTCAGTGGGCAGCGAACTGGCGTTCCGCAACTTTATATCCCTGCTCGCTTTGCGCACCGCTCAGGAATTTCATGTGGGCGAGCTGGCCAACGCCGTCGGCATTGACACCCGCACTTGCAAGAAATGGATTTCTGTACTGGAAACTTCGGGGATTATCTATCTCTTGCAGCCCTACATGGCCAAAATCTCCAAACGCATTATCAAAGCGCCCAAGATTTATTTTCTCGACACCGGCCTGTGCTCCTATCTCTGTAAATGGCCTAATGCGGAAATGCTGGAAAACTGTGCCATGAGCGGCGCATTCTTTGAAACCTATGTGGTCAGTGAAATCATCAAGAATGCCTATGCCCATAACCTTGACCCCCAGTCATTTCTCTTCTATTACCGGGATATTGACCAGAAAGAAGTCGACCTAATCTACGCGGAACAGGGCAAAATCTATCCTATCGAAATCAAAAAAGGTATTGCCCCCAGCCAGCCAACCAAAAACTTCTCTGTCCTGCAAAAATACAAGCAGGATATCCAGCCAGGACTGATTATCGACACCTGCGAAAAAATCCGCCCCATAAATGAGGCGGCTTGGATGTATCCGGTATATTTGCTCGGATTATGAGCAGCAAAAGGCCGTTGACGCTCACGTCAACGGCCTTTTCGCATTTTAGGAGACTTCACGCTCCCTTGTTTTTCCCTGTGGCAAATCAGGTATTTTTCGCAATTACAGCCCCAATTACCGCACCGATAACCCCGGCAGCAATCTTTTGATTCTGCTGTACCTGTTCATCATGCTTACGCTGTTCTTCAAGTTCTTTTTTCCGGCGTTCACGGGCATCCTGCCGTTCCCGGGCCTCACGATAACGTTCGTAGGCCGTTTTACGGTGTTCACGCTCATAATGTTCCCGGCGCTCTTTTTCATACTGCTCGCGCTCGTGTTTTTCCTTTTCGTATTTCAGTTCCCGTACCTTTTCATCATGACGCGCATCTTCCTTGCGGCGTTCCTCTTCCAGTTTATCCTGCTTCTCCTGATGACGGCGCATTTCCTTCTGCACATCCTGACGATGTTCACGCTCACTCCACGAAGATTCATAGCTGGCTGCATAAACCGGCACCGCCAAAGTCATCCCCATAATGCTAAAGGTCATCAGCCCGGCCAGCACGCCGCCTGCTATCTTCTGCCATTTCCAGCTTTTCATATCTACCGCTCCCATCGTTTTTATTTCTTCCCTAAACAACAACAAAGGTTGACTATGCTTATAGTATACATAGTCAACCTTTGAAAATCTTTAAAAAATGATTGTACTTTGATTAAAATTTTTTTGGTATTGCTAACATAAAAAGCACACTTTTTCATCTGGAAACAACTCATCAAGTGTTGCGACCATTTTTTTCCCACGCCGGGCAAAGTAATGCGTATAAGTATCCAGCGTCATGGAAACACTGGAATGTCCCAGCCTTACCTGTACATCCTTGGCGCTCCAGCCGGAAAGAAAGAGCTGTGTGGCATGCGTATGACGCAGGGCATGCGGTGTCGCCCGCACATGTGCCTTAAGTGCCGCCCGCCGAAAAGCACTGGCATACTGATGAATACCCTTAGGTGAACCATCATAGGTATAGATAAAATCTGCTGCAACTTCGTCCGGCTTACGCCACCCGGAAAGTTTCATTTTCTTATCTGTTCTTTGCCATTCCCGATAACATAAAAGTTTCTCTTTCAGTTTGCCGGAAAAGAAAATACTGCGGCGCGAAGCCTCCGTCTTAGGCTTCTCCAAAAACACCTGTCCGTGCACCTGATTCGTAACCTGCTCCACCCGCAAGCAGCTGTTATCTAGGTCAATCCTGTCCCAGGTAAGCCCCAGAACTTCCTCCGCCCGCATTCCCGTCATATACTGAAGCAAAATTGCCATATAAAGAGGCGGCTTACCTTCAGCCGCCTGCAGGAGGCGTAACGCCTCATCCTTATTCAATATGGTAATGGCTTTTTTCCGCCTTGGCGCAGCTGCCTGTATTTCCTCAAAGGGATTTTCCCTGATAAGCCCCTCAATCATTGCCTGCCGACAGGCAGAGCGACCCAAAATCACCAGCCGATGACGCACATTCTCCGTTGGCAGCTGATAGACAAGCTGCTGTAGTACGGTAACGGTCAAATCCTGAAAACACATATCCGCAAAAGTGCGCTGAACGTGTTTGAGCAGGGATTCATAATTCAGCCACGTATTTTCCCGAACTTGTGGTTTCTTGAAAGTCTCCGCATAGAACTGTATATAAGAAGCAACCTTGACCCGCTTGCCAGCCGCACCATGCTTCCCATACTTAATCCGCAAAGCCTCCAGCATCGCCAATGCCTCCGCCTGCGAATGAGCCGTCTTTTGTTTGCGGACAATCTTGCCTGTTCCAGCGTCCCTGCCCATACTCACACTGACCACATAGCGGCCATGCGTCTTGTCATAATAAATAGAGCCTTCCCCATTGACACGTTTCATAAAATAATACTACCTCCAACATAAATTTACCGATTTATCATATAAATTGGTTATTGGTATATATTATTTTAATAACGAATATTCATCAAGGAGTTTTGTCCACTATAACAAGCACACATAAATTTTGCTTGATTAAATCAACATTTTCAGCACAAAAAAAGGCGGGCTTAAATCCCTCCCTGATTTATACTATTTGCTTAAATCCTCGCCGCACATCCCTGCCCGGCAAATACGCGATAAATGCCATCTGCTTCGCCTCTCATCACGGCGCCGTCATGGATGAAGACTCCCTGCATCAAGCTTTTTATCCCGCTTACACCTTATATATCGTTGCTCTTGCCAAAAACTTAAGTCTTTTTTGAAAAAAATTCTATATTTTTTTCACGCAAAAATATGAACAGAATGACAACAATCGTCAATAATAGCCGTTCTCCCTGTCCAGACCGCAAAGCACTGTACAAAGAATAACGACTGCTAATTATTGTTTCCTCGTTGTTGCAACGAGGATGAAATCTGTAGTTATTATAAGATGTATGCTCTGTCCTGTCAAGATGTTGCGGTGTTATTTGAATCCGGCAAGCGTGTGACAACTGTACTTTTTTCTTTCTTCCTTGTACTTTATCGCGTGTAAACAAAGCAAAATCAGACCAAACAGATTTCGGCGCTCAAAGCGCACAAACCTTAACAGATGCGCCTCGATGCCGTTTTCCTGCTCTTGTTTTCTGGATTTAAGCGCGACGGTTAAATCAGGGAGGAATTTAATCATGAGTATGGTAGTTAAAAACAATATGTCGGCAATCTCGACGCTGAACACACTGAACAAGAACAGCAGTGCCCTTTCCAAGAGCCTGCAAAAAGTTTCTTCGGGCATGAAGATTAACAGTGCGGCAGACGATGCTTCCGGCTATGCAATCTCCGAGCGTATGCGCGTGCAGATTCGTTCACTCGATCAGGCCAACGCCAACACGCAGAGCGGCAACAGCATGATGAAAGTTGCCGAAGGTGCGGTTTCCTCAACGGTTGATATTCTCAAAACCCTCAAAGAGAAAGTTATCAACGCCGCCAACGACACCAACACCGACAGTGACCGCCAGACGATTCAGAAGGAACTTGACCAGTCCATCGACCAGATTGACGATAATGCCAATGTTACCTTTAACGGCAAATACCTGCTGGACGGCTCGAAGAACAATGTCGGCGAAGCAACCTACACTGCGCTGTCTAATCAGAATCTGTCCAAGAGCACCACAGCCGACACGAAACTTGTTGACCTCAAAGCCCGCAACGAGGATTCGTTGGAACTTCTGGCCACCGACCGCATCACCGTTTCCTATGTGCAGGCAGGCAAGACTTATTCCGCGACCTTCCAGGTAGGCGACAAGACCTTGCAGGATATCTTCAACGAAGCAGAAAATATTGACAAAGACAGTCAGATTTTCGCTAGTTCATCCAACGAAGCCATTCAGAAAGCCAGCGGCGTGACGAATGCTTCGACCACGGATGCGGAGAATAAGGCCATTGCCTACTTACAGTCACAATTAGGCGATGGCACACAGACTGCTGGTGCTTTTAATGCCGTAGATGCTCCTAATGGTGTTTATGGCGTAACCGGCAACTATCAGGATGCCAATGGCGACTGGTATGAAGAAGGTGCCCTGCACAAAGCGGTATCAGCTGCGCAGAAAGCCGTAGACAAAGCTACTGCCGCCATCGGCACCTACACCACTGGTGCTGCCAACAATTCCGGTACGGCTGGCGCATTAGGCGCTGCTTTGGAAAAGGCAGGTATTTCTTGGGATGGTCAGGCCTCTTCTCTGGACACGGCTCTGATGGAAGAAGCACTGGAAAAGGCTTATGCCGATCCCACCAATGACGGACTCAAGGAAGCCGTAGCTGCATACCGTGAAGATGTCAGCGATTTGGCAGCCGCTAATGAACAAAAAGCCACCGCTGTTGCTGACTATACAAAAGCCAGCGACCAGTTGCAGGCACTCACTGCACAAAAAACCGTCAATGATGCCAAAGCCACGGTATCGGCTCTGCATAGCGCTTTAGAAACCGTTATTGCAACAAAAATTGATGATGCAACTACTAATGCCAAACTGGCTTACTCCGATGTAACAAAAATAAAAGCCTCGGATGGTTCCGTTGAGGCAAAAACCGATCATGCTGCTGCTGATACCAGCGAAACCTTGCGGGCTGATATGAAAGCTGCTTTCAGCAACGCATTGGATGTTGCCGAAACTGCCGGTATTGCAGATGGTAAAGCACTTGATGGAGCAAAAGCGATAGCTGCACTGTTTAAGGGAGGCGCGGCCGGCTCTACGCAGCTCATGTCTGATAACGATGTAACTCCCTACGGCAATGCTCTTGAAGCATTGGAGGATGCAAAACGCGCTTTGGGCGGTGCTGTGACTTCCGGTTCTACGCTGTCTGACGGCACTACCGCCAAGAAACTTTCTGATGCCCTCAAATCCGCGCAGGAAGAGGTCGTTTCCAAGTTCAGCGGTCCGCAGCTCATGACGGGCGCTAATGTCGGTGTCAATGCCGCAGGACAGATTGTTTCCACCGCCAGCGGGGAAAATGCCATCACCATTACCGCCAACAAAGCAGGTATCGGCGGCCAGATTTCCGGCTTCAATATCCGTATTGCCGATGCACAGGGCAATTTGAAGAAATCTGCCGAAGCTTCTCTGGATGCTTTCAGCGAGACTGTCCGCGCCCAGAACAAGTCCGAGGACAATGCCATCTCCTTGCAAGTTGGTGCACAGGCAAACCAGGCCATTACCATCGGCCTCACCGATATGCGCTCCGAAGCCCTCGGCCTCAAAGGTGCAGATGGCACCAAGCTCAATATCAGTACCCGTGACAAGGCTAACGCCGCCATCAACGTACTGGATAACGCTATTTCCAAGGCGCTTGACCAGCAGACCACCATTGGTTCTATCGAAAGCCGCCTGACCTATACGAGCAGCAACCTGACCACTTCCAGCGAAAACGTACAGGCTTCCGAGTCCACGATTCGCGATGCAGACATGGCCAAGGAAATGACGGAGTACACCAAGAACAACGTACTCCTGCAGGCTGCACAGTCCATGCTTGCGCAGGCTAACCAGAGCAGTTCCTCTGTTCTGTCACTCTTGCAGTAAGCCACTAACTAACTTTGGTCTAAGTGTCAGTAGCGAGATTGCTAGCCTTGCCGAGACCTGACATTTTAGATATTTACTACCATTGCCGGAGCCGCCTCTCTCCTTGGGGGCGGCTCCCTTTTTTATGCCTAAAATCACCTGTCGCTATCGTATACTTATGTATTTACTTTTCTTAACACCACTTGTAAAATATTATCAAGGCAACAATAAAATCAATATTGAGACGATTATGCAGGAGATGTAATAAGCTATGACGAACATATCAGCCATGAAAATAAGTGCCATGATGCCATCGTGCTTCCCGATAGATTTACCAATCCCGCAGATGCAATACAGTTATTGCAGGATTTTCTAAAATACATCAACATCATAGATATGGCTGAAATTCAAATTATTCAACAAGGAGGACTGCCATATGGACAACACAAATAATTGGGTCAACAAGTATCTGCGCTGGCTCACTGATAACCTTACAGAAACGAATCTGGCAGACGGCTTGTCCGAAATATCCACACCATTTGTCGATCGCTTTGGAGATGGTATAACCGTCTATGTAAAAAAAGATAAAAACAGCAGTGCCCTGACATTATCGGATGATTTTGCACTCGTTAATAACACCATTTCCATTGGCGAAAATCCTTCTTTGCAAAAAATAAACGCCCTGCAAGTTTTTCTGTCACCTTACGGAGTAACCGTTACCAAAGAGGGAGAACTGCAGATGTCTGCGCATGAAGATGATTACCCTGTAAATCTGCATCTGTTTATACAAGCTTTGGTATCTGCTAATGATATGTTCGCTCCTCGCTACAAACAGGGCAGCAAAGCAAATATTTTTATGGATGACATAGCGGCTTTTTTGGACAGTAAAGATGTTCCCTACACACCCAATATTAAGCTGGAAGGGCAGAGCGGGATAATCCATCAAGTAGGCTTTATTCTCCCCAAAAGACGCCAACAGCCAGAAAGATTAATCTATGCCCTAAACAAGCCTACTGCCCAAAATGTAGAGTTGACGCTGTTTAAGTGGGGCGATATTCAGCGGAAACGCGGAGATAACAGCCATATGATAGCTTTCCTGAATGACGAAGGCACCGCCATCCCCAGTCAGTTGATAAATGCCTTCAATTCCTATGGTGCTTTGCCAGTGCCATGGTCAGAAAGAGAAACCTATCTCGATGAACTTGCTGTATAAAAAATCAGGCATTGCAAATATCGGACGTTAACCCCCGTAATTGCAATGCCTAATTTATTGTACGAAAATTAACCGTTCAGCATCTTTACGTTAGCCGTTATTTCCTGCAAATCCTCGTCACAGGGCACATTGGCCAGACGAATTTTATCGAGGACGATTTCACAGCCGCAGGCTTTTAATTCTTCTTCTACCAGCCCAATACTCTGACCGCCCCAGCCGTAGGAACCGAAAGCAAAGGCCTTTTTGCCCTTGGGCGCCAGCCCCTTCAGATAGCAGAGGAACGCTGCAATGGTGGGCATCATCTGGTTGTTGATGGTCGGTGAACCCACGGCCAGATATTTAGCCGTCAACAGGTCTGTGACAATATCCGACATGTGATTCTCCTTGATGTCGTAGAAACCAACCGCAATTCCCCTTTGCGCAAAGCCTTCGGCTACAGCTCTGGCCATGGCCTCCGTGGAATGCCACATACTGTCAAAGACCACAACCGCCCGTTCCTCAGTCTCACCGGCTGACCATTTTTCATAACAGGCCATAATCTCTTTGATATGCTTGCGCCAGATTACACCGTGACCGGTGGCAATCATATTTATTTCCAAACCTTCCAAGGCTTTGAGCGCTGTCTGCGCCTGCCGGCCGTACAGCATGAGAATGTTGGCATAGTATTTCTGGCACTCAAACATCAGTGTCCCAAAATCCACTTCATCATCATAGCGGCCGCTGGAAGCCAGATGCTCGCCAAAGGCGTCATTAGAGAAGAGAATTTTTTCTTTGGGGCAGTAAGTGACCATACTGTCCGGCCAGTGCAGCATCGGCGTGGGCACAAACTGCAGCGTCCGCCTGCCGATGTTCAGGCTGTCGCCGGCCTTGACACTCTGCAGGGGCAGCTGTCCATAACGGCCGTTAAGCCCCTTTTCTCCATTGGGCAGGCTCGTGATTACCTTGGCCTGCGGAGCATGCTCCAGCATAAACGGAATGGCCCCGGAATGGTCGGGCTCAACGTGGCTGGAAACGATGTAGTCGATTTTTGACGGGTCAATAACCGATTTTATCCGCGCCAGCAGTTCCGGCGCGAAGGCGTCCTTCACCGTGTCGATAAGGGTCACTTTCTCGTCAATAATCAGGTAGGCGTTGTAGGTCGTGCCCCGGCCTGTCTGATAGCCGTGAAAACTGCGCATTGACCAGTCAATCGCGCCCACCCAGTAAATCCCCTGTCTGATTTCTACTGCCTTCATAAACGTCTCCTCCTCATGCTGTATAACTATTGCACAAGCAAATCCCGGAACTTGGTGTATTCCTTCTGGAAGAACAGCTGCACGCTGTCCACGGGACCGTTGCGGTGCTTGGCCACAATGATTTCGGTGATGTTCTTGTTCTCCGTGTCCTTATCGTAGTAATCTTCACGGTACAGGAACATAACTATATCCGCATCCTGCTCCAGTGACCCGGATTCACGCAGGTCAGAGAGCATGGGTTTCTTTATCTGACGGCTTTCCACGGAACGGGAAAGCTGGGAAAGGGCGATAACCGGCACATCCAGCTCACGGGCCAGCGCCTTCAGCGAACGAGAAATCTCGGAAATTTCCTGCTGGCGGTTGTCGCTGTTCTTGCTGGCGCGTCCCTGCATCAGCTGCAAGTAGTCGATGATGATGAGGTCAAGGCCATGCTCGGCCTTTAAGCGCCGCGCCTTGGAGCGCAGTTCCATAACCGTGATGCCTGCCGTATCGTCGATATAGATAGGTGCCCGGCTCATCTTGTCGGCCACACCTACCAATTTATTCCATTCAACTTCGTCCAGCTGCCCGGTACGAAGCCGCGAAGCGTCAATGCCGCCCTCGGAGCAGAGCATACGCTGCATAAGCTGCTCCTTGCTCATTTCGAGTGAGAAGAAGGCCACATTGCCGCCATGCAAGCCAACGTAGCTGGCAATATTCAAGGTAAACGCTGTCTTACCCATGGACGGGCGCGCCGCAACAAGAATCAAATCCGATTTTTGCAGGCCGGCAGTCAGCTTATCCAAATCCTTAAAGCCGGAGCTTAGCCCTGTAAGACCGCCCTTGGACTCATAAAGGACATTGATGCGCTCAAAGGTACGCATGACGATGTTCTTCATGGACTCAAAAGCACCGCCGCCCTGACGGCTGGCCACCGCCAGAATTTTCTTTTCCGCTTCATCCATGATGTTTTCCACTTCATCACTGTCCTCGTAAGCCTTGCCGGCGATTTCCGTGGCCACGTTGATGAGGTTTCTGAGTTCGGCCTTTTCCTTGACAATTTTCGCATGATAGCTGACATTGGCGGCCGTGCCGACGATGTTGGCCAGCTGGGTGATAAAGCCAAGGCCGCCCACCTTGTCCAGCATATCGGTCTTGCGCAGTTCCTCTGTCAGCGTGACCAGGTCCACCGCCTCGTCATTATTTTGCAGGCGCACCATGGCCTCGTAAACAATGCGGTGAATCTCCCGGTAAAAATCATCGGGACGCAGGATTTCCTGCACCTCAATGATGGCTTCTTTTTTGATGAGCATTGCCCCCAAAACCGCCTGCTCCGCTTCAATGTTCTGAGGGGGTACCCGTTCTGCTAATGCCATTTTCCTTACTCCTCTGGCTGGAAGATATAGTTAAACGCCTCTTCGGCCGTGCTGACAGGATGTATATCCAGTCCTAAATGTTCCTTGGGTATGTCCTTGCTGTTTTCCTTGGGGATGACCAGAGTTTTGATGCCTGTCTGCTTAGCCCCATAGGCTTTTTCAAAGACACCGCCTACAGGACGTACCCGGCCGGCCAGGGAAATCTCCCCGGTCACCGCCACATCCTGACGGATTTTACGTCCGGTGACAGCGCTGGTGATAACCGCAAGAATCGCTGTCCCGGCGCTGGGGCCGTCAATATTGCCGCCGCCAATCACATTGATGTGAACGTCGTAGTCATGCAAGTCTTTGCCTGTCAGCTGGCGCATTACCGACGCGGCATTGAACACGGAATCCTTGGCCATGGAGCCGGCGGTTTCATTGAAACGCACCGTGCCCTTGCCCTTTTCTGCCGCCGGAAAAGCCACGGCCTCAATCTCAATGGCCGAGCCTAAAAAACCGGCTACGCCCAGACCGAATATATGTCCCTGCAACGCCGTGTCCGAGGCTTTTTTCGTCACATAGGGGGGCAGGCGGCTGACCTGTGTCACTTCGTAGATATCGGCCTTGCTGATTTCCACCTTGGGGCCGTTTGCCGTGCCTAAGTCCTTCAGATTGATATCTGCGCCGTCAGCGCAGCGGTTCAGCGCCAGACTGTAAGCATCAGCCAGAATATTGATGGCCTTGCGGCCCTCAATGGTGTATTCGCTGATGAGCTCTGTCACTTCCTCATCCACCGTTACCTTGAGCTTTTCGGCCGCATTGCGGACAATCTGCTGTATATGTCTGGGGGTCAGCGGCTCAAAGTAAATCTCCGCACACCGCGAGCGCAGCGCCGGATTGATGTGTCCTGCATCACGGGTGGTAGCCCCAATCAGCACAAAGTCTGCCGGTGCCCCTTCCTCAAAGAGCTTTTTGATATAAGGCGGCACTTTCTTGTCCGTCGGGTCATAATAAGCCGACTCAAAATAGGCACGCTTATCTTCCAGCACCTTTAACAGTTTATTTTGCAGCATTTCATCCATTTCGCCGATTTCATCAATGAACAAAATACCACCATGGGCATCAGTAACAAGCCCGGGCTTCGGTTCGGGAATGCCGCTGTCCGCCAGATTCTTTTGCGCGCCCTGATAGATGGGGTCATGGACAGAACCCAGCAGGGGATTGGTAATATCTCGCGGGTCCCAGCGCAGGGTCGTGCCGTCCGTTTCCACGAAAGGTGCTTCCTCCCCAAAGGGGGAGACCTTCTTTTTCTTTGCCGCCTCCAGCACCAGCCGGGCTGCCGTGGTCTTGCCCACGCCGGGAGGCCCGTAGAGGAGCAGGTGCTGGGGATAGGGTGAGCTGAGCTTGGCCATCAGGGACTTTACCGCCCGTTCCTGACCAACGATTTCCGAAAAATCCTGCGGACGCAGCAGTTCCATAATCGACTGGGTCAGCTTGATGCTTTCCAGCTTTTCCAGCTTTTCCCGTTTCTCCTTGTCCTGAGGCGTTTCGTTGCTGCCTTTTTCCTCTTTCATCACCTGCTGGCGTATGTCATTTACATAGTCAGCATGGTCTTTTTCCAGCTTTTCATTGACCTTTTTTTCGATGGAATCTTCCACATTGCGGCGTGCCACAATGTCGGCCACCCGTTCCGACAGGGCCTCCAGAATGGAGGGCAGCTGCTCTTCCTTGGGAGCAGGGGCGATAAGGGGGTCTTCCCCCAAAATGCGCTGCAAGGCCAGCACACGTTCGCAGCGGTTCTCCGAGCGCATCAAGGACAAGGCTTTCATCTTCCCTGCCTGAATGACCAGCTTCTCCGTGCCCATCACGTCCACCAGTATAGCGTACAGGGCATCTATCTGCCTGTCCAGCGGCTGGTCATGTGAAACAGGAGCAGGCAATGCCTGCTCCTGCTTTTTCGTAAATAATTTGCGAATAAAGTCCAGTAAATTCATATCAGCCTGCCACTACATTAACTTTGATTTTGCTTGTTATGGACGGATGAACCTTGATAATCGCTTCATAGGTGCCGGTTCCCGTCACATCACCCTGAATGGTGATTTTGCGGCGGTCAATATCAATATTCTCTTTTTTCAGGGCATCAGCCACATCCTTGCCCGTCACCGAGCCAAACAGCTTGCCGTTTTCGCCGATTTTCACGGGGATAGTCACCGTCACCTTTTCCAGCTGGGCAGCCATCAGCTTGGCCTCATCTGTTGCCATAGCCTCCTTACGTGCCTTGGAGCCGGCCTGCGCCTTGGCTACATTCATATTTTCTGCCGTAGCCAGTACAGCAGCCTTGCGGGGCAGGAGGAAGTTGCGGCCATAGCCTTCGGAAACCTCTACGATTTCGCCCTTCTTGCCCAGTTTTTTAACGTCCTGTTGCAGAATTACTTTCATCTTTATCATTCTCCTCGATATATTTTTCACTGATTTCTATTACTCTGGCCTTGATTTCCGCCAAATTGCCGCCCTTCACCTGCGCCCCGGCCACATTCTGATGACCGCCACCGCCAAAGGCTTCCATGATGACCTGCACATTCAGTTCGCCGGTAGACCGGGCGCTGAGCCCTACGGTGTCCTCCGTCAGCTGGAAAATCAAAATGCTCATGCGGACATTTTCAATGCGCAGCAGGGAATCGGCGGCCTGCGCCGCAATCACCTGAATATTGTTCATGCGCTCCGGGATAGTCGCAATGATAAGACCACCGGGGAACAGCTCGGCTCTGGACTTGGTACGCGCCAGTGCCACAGTAGTGTCGTAATCGGAGCGGAAGAGATGCCGCACCATAACAGGGTCAGCACCACTGCGCCGCAGATAGGCCGCCGCATCAAAGGTACGCACACCGGTCTGCACCGCAAAGTTTTTCGTGTCCACCACGATGCCGGAATAAAGGGCTGTCGCATCAAGCCTGCCCAGACGGATATCTTCACCAAAATACATCAACAGCTCCGTAATCAGCTCACTGGTGGAGCTGGCAGCCGGCTCGATGTAGACCAGCAGAGGGCTCTTGATGAAGTTTTCACTGCGGCGGTGATGGTCGATAACCACCACCTGATGGACACGCTCCAGCAGCGTGGGGTCAGCCACCAGATGCGGTATATGGGTATCCACCACGATGAGCACGGGATTGAGCGCCGTGGAGTTTTTGATATCCTCAGCGTGGACGAATACCCCTTCATACTCTGCCTTTTCCTTCAGCAAATCGTGGAATTTATCAATGCCGTCATTCATGTCCGACAAGACAATATGATAGGGCTTTTCCAGCTGTCTGGCCATCTTGGCCACGCCCATAGCGGCACCAAAACAGTCAAAGTCCTCATTATGGTGGCCCATAATGTAGATTTCATCGGCGCTGTCCATGATTTCCCTGATAGCATGCGCCACCACCCGGGCCTTGACGCGGGTGTGTTTTTCCACGGCCTTGGCCCGGCCGCCAAAGAACTGGGTCTTGCCGTTCATCTGTACCGCTACCTGGTCACCGCCGCGGCCCAAAGCCAAATCAAGTCCTGCCTGTGCCTGCGCGCCAAGCTCCGCCATAGTCTGGTTTTCAGCCACGGCTACGCCCATGGACAGAGTGACCGGCAGGCGATTGGTGCTTTGCAGCTGCCGCGCCTTATCCAGCACATCAAACTTCTCATTCATGGCCTGGTCTAATCCCTGACGGGTCAAAATAACCACATAGAGGTCTTCTGACACCCGGCGCATAAAGCCGCCCAGATTTTTCATCCACTTGTCAATCGTCTGATTGACGGCCAGCAGCAGGGAGGTACGCTCGGCCTCTGTCTGCCCCTGCATAACCTCATCGTAGTTATCAATCTGGATATACATCAGCACAGTACGGCTCTGCTGATATGTGCTTTTCAGCTCTTCGTGACTGGTAACGTCCTGTATGTACAGCGTCATCAGCGGCTCCTGCCGGGGAGCCATCTTTACCGGGTGATAATACACATGGAAGTACCTGTCCTCGTGGGCAAAAACATATTCCCCTTCCTGCCCCCAGACAGGCGCCACAATCACCCCCGGCCAGATATCCTTGATATCCGTGTCCTGCTCGGGTTTCTCCGGCATATAGGCCGTTATTCTGTCATTACACCACTGAATACGCCCATCCTCGTTGACAATAACGATGGCCTGAGGCAGTTCCTCCACAGCATAATTGAGCATTTCATTGAGATTACGCACCACGTTGCGGCAGTAACGCTCAAAGCGTCTGGCTCTGTCCGTGCAGCGTTCTCTGGCAAACGACGCCAAAGCCAGCCACACGATAGCCGCAATAGCCGCAATGTAAAGATTATAGTATGACAGTACACCGATAAGCACCAGCATGATGAGCAGGTGTATAGTCAAGTCTATCCATGCCGATAAATTGCGTGGCATTTAGTCCACCTCATTTCTTCCCTCGCGCAGAAAATCGCCGCCGATAATCAAACAGCATATCAATCAGCCCCGTCATCGCCGTTACCTGAGCCAGAAACGGCGTCATAAATATGAATACGTAAACTGCAATCCGCAAAGGAATATTTACATTATAGTGCCGCAGCAGGCAGTGTACCAGCACTACCCCCTGCAAAAGTCCGGCTAAAATAGCCAGCACATTGGCATTCAAGGATATCTCATACAGCAGCGTAATCTGCCGCGTACCGCCCCAGTAAAGCCCTACCAGCGCAAAGCCGAACAAATAGAGAAAGGCTTGCGGCAGGCGCCATTCCGCAAACGGCGGAAATTGCGGCACATCGTGTCCCAGCCGCCGCAAAACACGGCTGCCGGTAGCGTAAGCCACCACTGCATACAACAAACCCGTCAGGATAAACACGAGGGGGAACAAATACGTCAGCATCTGCAGCCCCTGCTGAATATCTGCCTTGGTCTGGGTCAGCTGCTCTTCACTCATTCCCATATCAGCATAAAGCTTAAAGGAAGTGTCAAAAGAAGATTGCAGTATATCCACCTGTGCCGTCAGCGGATTGATGTTCGTCACCGCCAGCAGCAGCAGAACAGCCATTACCTGCCCTGCTATCGCAGCTGCCAGCGTTGCCCCAAAAGCTGCCACACCGGAAACACCCCGGCGGAAAGCCAGCCCCAGAACAATACCTGCCGGGCCAAAAGCCAGTACCAGCCGCAAAGCCAGCAACGGTTCTACCAGCATCCCCACCAGCAAACCGGCCACCACCGCCGCCATCACGCCATAGCGCAGTCCATGCCGTACCACCAGCACCACCAGCGGCAATGGCCACAGCAGAACCACCAAAAAGCCCACCAGCGGCAGATAAACCGCCGCCAATGCCAACACCACCGACAAAGCTGTCAGCAGTCCACTCTCAGTCAAGGGAGTGATTCTATGTTGATTCATGTCGTCAATCCTTTCTAAAAGAAACCACCCCTTATTATAGCAGAAAAGCTATACCGTGTCTTGCAAGCAGGTACTAAACCGCCGCAGCAGCAAAATTCTCCTGCCAGCGGTATTCAGGCAAAAAAAGGAGTGATGTTTTGCCTTAGCCAACGGCAAAACATCACTCACGTGATTTACGCGCTGTTATTTTTCAAACACACTCATATCAAGGCTGTTGAAGCCTGCCAGCAGTTCTTTGACTTTATCAGCGATAACCTGCACACCGCCGGCCTTGCGGCTTTCGATATTCAGCGGCATATTGGGGTCATGAAGCGACATGCGGAGCAGCGCCCAGCCATCGGCAAATACCAGCCTTACACCTTCATAGGAGGGCTTGGCAATCTTGATACCGGCGGCCGCTGCTCTGTCCGCAAAGGTTTTGAGAACTTCATCGCCATAAGCGCGGAAGTTTTCCTCGCCCTTGATCTTCAGGCGGAATTCCTGACCTTCCACGGGCTCGCCCAGCTTAGCTACCAAATCGGAAAGTTTCTTGCCCTTGGCTCTGGCCTTGGCCGCGGCAATCAGGAGTTTTACTGCCAGATAAGCACCATCGTCCAGATAGTAGTTCTCTGACAGGGCACCGTGGCCGGAGGTCTCGATAGCCAGCGGCGAAACCGTACCGGCTTTGTTCTGACGAATACATTCGTCAATGACGTTCTTGTAGCCGCGCATATAACGGAGATGTTTGAGCCCCAATTCCTTTTCAAGGAAGATGGTCAGTTCATCACTCGTGACAGAGTCAGTGATAATGGTGCTGCCAGGATAATCCGGGGCCAGAATAGCGGCCATCATGGCAATCAGCGCATTGCGGCTGATTTCCTTGCCGTTTTTCAGTACAGCGCTCATGCGGTCAACGTCCGTATCAAAGATAAGGCCGAGGTCAGCATGGCTGTCCAGCACGGCTTTTTTGATTGCCGCCATGGCCTGCTTGTTTTCGGGGTTCGGAATATGATTCGGGAAGTGTCCGTCCGGCTCTAAAAATACACTGCCGGCGGTGTTGGCGCCCAAACGGCTCAACACCTGTGTGGCAAAGAAACCACCAGCGCCGTTGCCGGCGTCTACAACAATGTGCATGCCCTTTAAGGGTTCGTTTTCACCGCCCAAAGCCTGACGAATCTTCTTGCGGAGATGATGGCCGTAACGTTCAATGAGGTCATACTTCTGCACCTTGGTCAGGTCGCCGGTTACTACAGGGTTACGGGAGGCATTTTTCAGGATAGCAATTACGTCATCATGCTCCACGCCGCCATCCTTGGTGAAGAATTTCAGGCCATTGCGGTTGTAGGGCAGATGGCTGGCTGTAATCATGATGGAACCATCCATCTTCGTTTCCGGGAACACAATGGACATGAACATAGCCGGCGTAGACGCCAGGCCGCAGTCCACTGCCACCACGCCTGCCGCCGTCAGGGCGTTTAGTACGGCATGTTTGAGGTCACCGGCGGACAGCCGGGAATCATGGCCAACCGCTACACGCAAATCCTTTTTCTTCTTGCCGGTCTTTTCAGCCAGGAAATCCAGGAAACCACTGGTAATAACATTGGCCGCATCTGTGCTGAGGGTTACCGGCTCATCGGCCACTCCCTCGATAGCTACACCACGCACATCGCTGCCATTTGCCAGTTTCATCAGATTCTTTTCCGGAATAATCATAGATAATGCCTCCCTTAGAATAGTACATATATCTGTATAATTCGCCGTCATATAGAATAATTCCTGCCAATATGATATACTGTTTGCATGGCTACCGAACGGTGGCGGTTAATCTATGGCCCTGGGAAGGGGCGCTGAACGATGAGTAGATATGACTTTTATCTGATACTGATTTTAGTTCTTGCGCTTGTGCTAACCATTAAGTCATAAGAAAAGCCGCCTAACGATGTCCAGTCAGCAGGCGGCAATTCTTATTCATTGTCATCTCTGTAGGGCTGACCGTCACCGGTAGCCTTTCTTTTGTTTATCATATCATTTTTCACGCGAAAAATCAATATTTCAGCCTTCGCCGAAGAATTCGTTCTCCACGGCAATGCACAGCATGTGATAAACCGGCAGGTGCAATTCCTGAATTTTATATGTTTCGTCCTCGGGCACGCAAATATTGACAGCGGCCAGATTATTGGCTTTGATTTTACCGCCGCTGCGCCCCAGCAGGCTGATGGTTTTCACGCCCTTGACCTTGGCCATTTCCAAAGCGTAAATCACGTTGGTGGAGTTGCCGGAAGTGGAAATGCCCAGCAGCACATCACCTTCATCACCCATGCCCAAAAGCTGCTGGGCAAAGGACAAGTCTGGCGCCTGGTCATTGGCAAAGGCCGTGTTGAGCGCTACCTGATTGACCATGGACAGGGCCGGTAATGCTCCCTGCAGATTATCAATAAGATACTGCGCATCTTCGCCGCAATGCTGGCGAATCTTATCTGCCAGTTCGCCCTTGATTTCCCGTTTCAGCAGAAAGCCTTTCATCAGTTCCCCGACGATATGCTCGCTATCCGCAGCGCTGCCGCCATTGCCACAAATTATGAGCTTATGCCCATGGCGATAGCTGTCACAGATGGCCTCCACCGCCGCCTGCAAATCTTCCCGGCACACCGCAAGCTGCGGATAACGGGCAATTAAATCATCAATACATTTTAACGTGGATTCTTTAACCATTACAATACAACCCCAAGCCTTTTCATATATCTGTCAGACACCCAAGGACGGGCGCCAGCGGCCGTAAATCCCCGGAAGGGATTTCAGGCCGCAGTTTCTTTTGGTTCTTTTATCTATTCCGGTATTTATTCGCCGTGCTGCGTGCATCGTATCCGTCCTGCGGGCCGCGGATGTCCTGAATCTGCTGCCGCGGCGTAATATCTACAGGCTCATTGCTGCGGCTATAATCATTCATCCGGGACGCATACACATTATCGTTATTGCGGTTACGGAACTTATTCCACAGCCAGCGAATTGCCATAAAGGCTACCAACACCATAACGACATTGGCTATCAGGCCAAAGACATCCCCCAGCAGGCTGCTGCCGAACAGATTGCCGAGCATAGAGCCGAGCAGCATACCACCGGCAAACAGCCCGATAGTTCTGAGCGCACTGCCCCAGCGGCTGCCGCTCTGGGCATTGGCTGCCGTATTTGCATTGGCACTGCTCTTACTGTTGGCTGCCGGTGCATTTTTATCAAGGCTCTTTGCATCCTTGGAGGGCTTATAGGTCTCACCATTGCCGGAAACGGATTTGCTGTTGCTGTTATTGCTGGGCGTGCTCGCCTTTGGCGCAGATTTCGGTGCCAGACTCTTGGCACCACCGCCAATTTTTGCACCGCCCTTGGCAGCATAAGCTGTCGATACATAAGCATCATTTATCACCGGCACTGTGGTCATAACCATAGCGCCCACCATCATGGCGGCGAGGATTTTTTTCGTCTTCATAATGTTCTCTCCTTTTTATTTTGTCAGTTATTCCTTATAGGACTTTATGTCCTCCGGGAAAGCATATATTTCCCCCACCGTGTCCAATTCCCCGGACAAATAGCGGTCGATATCGTCTACGTCTATATACAGCTTGCAGTCAATATCCAGATAGCCCTGCTCAGCGCCATTTGACAGGTCACGAATGGCCATCAGTTTTTCCCGCAATTTCAACAATTCGCTGCGCGTGGCGTGAATATCCAGTTTTACCTGAGGTACGCCGTATTCCTTCAAGACTTCGTCCATGGTCATACGTTGTGACATAGTGTTCATCCTTTCATCTTTGACTTTTTGATGTTTATAATTCTAGCAACTATATCTGAAAATAAACTGATATACCGGCTTATTTCTTTTGTCCTGCCTTCATGCGGTCCAGAATTTGCTGTAACTGGCGCTTCTGACGCAAGTGGGTTTCATAATCCAAATCATTGGAATCAATGGCCAGACGCCTGTTGATGGCGTCAATGCTTTGCTGCAAACGGGCCATGGCTGCATTTTTATTGTCCATTCTGATAGCCTCCGTTTACTAGTATAGCAGAGTTTGTTTTATGTCACAATTCATATTGGCTTATTTTGCCTGCGACAAAATTTGAATAATGAGGCTATAATATATATAACATACAATGCCCATCAGGAAAGAGGTACTATCATGAGCAATACATATAAAAGAAAAAAAGAATATTACGTCAGTCTGCAGCAAAATGCCCTCAGCCTCACGCAGGACTATCAAAAACAAAGCAGCCATCTCACCCTGATGCGCACCATGTGTTTTTTGGCGCTGATATTTTCTCTGGCCGGAGCCTATGACGGCCTCACTATCGGCCTGCTGTTGTCGCCCATATTATTTATTGCTTTCGTTGTCCTCATTCGCCGTCATAATCAGTTAAAGGCAAAACAACGTCATCTGGACAACGAAATCGCCGTTTTGCAGGATTATCTGAGCCGCTTTGATAACAGCTGGTCAAGCCTGCCCGTCGATGGTCAGGAATTCTGCCGGGCCAACCGCCCTCAGGATGTGGATTTACATATTTTCGGCTCAGCCTCGCTGTTTCAGTACCTCTGCGCCGCCCGTACCAAAGGCGGACGGACAGCCCTCAGTAAAGCACTTTCTCCGGTACCGCCTGCCCGGGACGTTATCCTGCGGCGTCAGGACGGAGTTCGGGAACTGCTGGAGCATCCCCGTTTGTGTGTAGATCTGGAGGCACTGGCAAGACTGCTGCCAGCTGGTCACGATACAACACCCCTGATACAGAATATCGGCAGCCATCACCAGCATATCAGCCATACACTGCAGCGCACGGCCTGGATTCTGCCTCTGCTGACGTTTTTCAGTCTGGCAATGGCTACAGGCGATATGGTTGACTGGCATATCCCCGGCCTGTTTGTCCTGCTGCAATTCACCATCGCCATGATATTCCATCGGCAGAATCAGGCTATTCTCGCCCCCTTGCATACACTTCATCAGGAACTGCATATCTATCAGACCTTATTTGTACGTCTGAGTGAGACAAACTTTACAGGTAAAACTCTTGCCGGTCTTGCAGTTAAACTTTCCGGTGGAGCAGTCCCAGCCCTGCAGAAACTTGCCCGGCTTGCCGACCATGTGAACCTCTGCCGCAATCTCTTTTTCTTTGTACTGGGCAATGCCCTGCTGCTCTGGGACTGCCACTGTGCCGCCCGTTTCAGCCGCTGGCAGGACAATGCCGCCCACGAGCTGAAGGACTGGCTGGATGCCTGGGCCGAAATGGAACTCTATCTGTCACTGGCTATAGCAGGACATACACGCGAACAGTACTGCTTTCCCAAAATTCTGGACGGGGCTCCGCAATTAAAGACCACCGCCCTTACCTCCCTCTTGCTTGACGCGTCAAAGGCCGTACCCAATGACACTACCATGTCAGCAGAAACGCGCATCATCACCGGTTCTAATATGTCCGGAAAAACAACTTATATGCGCACGCTGGCAAGTTCTCTGGTACTGGCCTATGCCGGCGCTCCTGTATGCGCTCGCAGCTTTGCCTTCACCCCCATGCGCATCTTTACCTCCATTCAGGTACACGATGACCAAAGTCAGGGAATTTCCACCTTTTATGCGGAACTGCTGCGCATCAAGCAGATGGTGGATTTCTGCAAAAAACAGCAGCCCATGTTTATCTGCATTGACGAAATCTTCAAAGGCACAAATTCCGCTGACCGCATTATTGGCGCCCGGGAAGCCATCGCCCGTCTGACACAGCCATATTGTCTCATGCTGGTATCCACCCACGATTTTGAGTTATGCGATATCGAATCTCCCAACAATACCCCCGTTACCAACTTCCATTTTGCCGAATACTACGAGGATAACAGGATAAAATTCGACTATACAATAAAGAACGGCCGCTGTCAGACCACTAACGCACAATATTTGTTAAAAATGGCTGGAATTCTATAGACAAATGTCTTTTTGTATGATAACATAGGGACTGTCTTATTTTGGAAGTACCTATGTTTTTTGTCAGTAGACAGAAACCTGTTCTTATCATGCAAGGAGGACACTATTCATGGAATCATTTATCCCTATGCTTAATGCCATTGACTCCTTTATGTGGGGGCCGCCGCTTATCACTTTGCTGGTGGGCACCGGCATTTACCTGACCCTGCGGCTGAAGCTCCTGCAGGTAGTACGCCTGCCCAAGGCGCTGTCCCTCATCTTCAAGGCCAAAAACCACGGCGAAGGTGACGTGTCAAGTTTCAAAGCTCTCTGTGTGGCGCTTGCCGCAACAGTGGGTACAGGTAATATAGTCGGCGTGGCTACGGCGGTAAAAATCGGCGGCCCCGGCGCTATCTTCTGGATGTGGATGGCCGCCTTCTTCGGTATGGCTACCAAGTACGCCGAAGGACTGCTGGCAGTCAAATACCGCAGCACCGATGCCAAAGGCAATATCGCAGGCGGTCCCATGTACTACATCCGTCAGGGCATGGGTGAAAAGTATAAGCCGCTGGCTACCTTCTTTGCTGCGGCTACGATTCTGGTTGCCTACTTCGGTATCGGCACTTTCCCGCAGGTCAACGCCATTGTAGACAGCGCTGAAATCTCCTTCGGTCTGTCAAAAATTCTGACGGGATTCTTACTGACGGTTCTGATTGCCGCCATCACCATCGGCGGTCTGCAGAGCATCGCTAAAGTGGCCTCCAAGGTCATTCCCTTCATGGCGATTATGTATATCGCCATCAGTCTGGGGCTTATCGTAATGAATATTGATGCCCTGCCTGCAGCTGTGGCACTGGTTCTGGAATCAGCCTTCACGGGTACGGCTGCCGCCGGTGGTTTTGCCGGCTCCACCATCATGATGGCCATGCAGAACGGTATCGCCAGAGGCGTATTCTCCAATGAATCCGGCCTTGGCTCTGCGCCGATTGCCGCCGCAGCCGCCAAAACCAAGGAACCTGCCGAACAGGGTCTTATCTCCATGACAGGCACTTTTATCGACACCATCATCATCTGCACCATGACGGGACTTGCTCTCGTCCTCACGGGCGTATGGCAGGGTGATGCCGCCGGTGCTGCCATGACCAGTGCCGCCTTTGCTTCCACTTACGGCAATATCGGCAGCATGCTCCTCACCGTAGCGTTGGTGCTCTTTGCCTTTACTACTATCTTAGGCTGGAACTACTACGGCGAACGCGCCTGCATTTACCTCTTCGGCACCAAGGGCGTCATGCCTTACCGTCTCATCTTCATCGCCCTGATTGCCAGCGGCGGTTTCCTGAAACTCGAAGCCATCTGGATTCTGGCTGACATTGTCAACGGCCTGATGGCCATTCCAAACCTCATTGCCCTGATTGCCCTCTCCGGCGTAGTTGTGGCTGAAACGGAAAGTTATCTGACCCGCAAGGGAGAGCTTGCTGAAGAAAAGGAAGCTGATACTCCCATACTCAGCGAATAATTTATGACATAAAAAATCCGTACCATAAAGGCACGGATTTTTTTATTGCCAAAGTTTATTAAAAGCTGCCGCCCATTTTCTCCAAGGAGTCAATGACCACAGCGCAGTCGGCCTTCACATGCTGGAGGACGAAACGCATTTTTGCTTCGGGAATAGCTACGCAGCCGCCGGTATAGGGCTTTTTATCCCCCAGGCAATGGAGGAAAATCGCCGAACCTTTACCGGGAGTTCCCTGTTCATTGTAGCTGATATTCAAGCAGTAAATGTACTGCGGATTATAATCAACAATGTGCTCGCTGTCCTTTTTGTTCAGGGATGGGTACTGGCGGATATCTACCATTTCATTATACTTCATGCCGGGACGGACATCACCTGACCAGTAGATGTTTTCATCCACCTGCTTGTAAGGAATAGCACAGCCCGGGTCAGCTGCAATGCCGAAAGCTGCGGTAAAGTGGAATGTTCCCACAGGGGTCTTGCTGTCCCCTTCCTTTTCTTTGCCCAAACCATTTTTGCCGATAAAGCCCGGCGTGCTCATAATCTGCTGCCACTGACCCTGAGCATTTTTTTCATGCAGGGAAATCCAGGCCGTGGTCTCTCCTGCCGCACCGACTACAAACAGCTGTTTTGCCGTCTTGGCAGCCGGCAGATTCTGCACCCATTTCGGGGAAGCCTGCACCGCCAGATTGGACTGCGGCAGTTTTTCCACCGGGAAGTTAAAGTAGGTATCAGGATAGGGCTCATTTCTCAGGGTAAAGTGCCACCATTCCTCCGGCAGAGGCTTAAAGCCATGACGAGTCATAGCCTCCCGAAGAATCATGCGGTTTTGAATCTGCTGCTGCGTCAGATTACCCTTGTAATCAGGATGGGAAAGCTCTCCAAAGTAATCAAAGGTGCCGCCCATGTCCAATTCCTTGCCCGTGGACATATCAAAGAGGGTCAAATCAATTGTGCTGCCACGGCTATGACCGGATTTGGCATCTATATACCCCTCGGCAAACAGGCGGTTCTTTTCCACCTGCGGATAAAAATAGGGCTTCATGCGTTTGTCGTTCAGCTTCTCCGCCCATCTGACAAAGTGGTCAACGGCCATCTGTGGACGGTAGGCATCATAAACCTTCAACCGATATCCCTTGGCCTTTAATTCATCAGAAACCTCCTTTAAAGCTAAAGCGGCTTCTTTGGTCATCAAAGCGCAGGGTTCGTAATACCCTGTAATCCGTTCACCAACAAAGTTATAGGTGGAATAGTAGCGGATTTCCTGAATGATATCCGGCACCACGTCGGAAAGGACTACAAACCCCGATGAATCCAACGGATTTACATTGCGGGATTCAGCTCTGACCGGTGTGGTAAAATTCACCAGCAAAAGCCCCAACATCAACAAAGGCAGAATAAGCCTGCCCCAAAAACGTTTAGTGTTCATAGAGACCTCCTTAATAACATACGCCATATTATATTATCTTTATAATTTCAACAAAATAAACTAAAATCCTGCCATGTCTATATTTATTTATCTGGCACAGAAGCCAACGCTCGTAATACCATCTATGGTTTCTACGGCTTTGCCATTCTGATAGTGCAAATCAGATACAAGGACTTTTCTTATGTAATGTTTCTGCCGTTCACCATTAGCAAAGGTGAAATAGCTGCTGGCTGAGTGGATTACCAGCGGATTACCATTGTCATCATGGCCTAAGTACATCATGACATGGCCGGGCTTGAAGATGAGTGCCCCTACCGGCACATCCTGCATTTTTGCCCAGCGCTGTGACGTGGAAAGTCCGGCAAAACTGAGTGACTGCGGCATTGCCAGTTCCTGCTGGTCAGCATCCCGGGGGATTTCGAGCCCCATGCTGCGATAGACATCCTCTACATAGGAAGAACAATCAACGCTGTCCTCCATGCCGCCCCAGCCATAGACATCGCCCAAAAATTTCAAACTCTGACGAATGAAGTTGTTTTTTGTGCAGGGCAAAAAGCCCTTGTGTACTGTATCATCATTGGTGATTTTTACTTTGGCCTCGGTTAAAACGCCGTTTACTTCCACCGGAACATACGCCAGCCATGTGTTATCAGCCTGCGGCTTATCATTTGCCAGCGGAATGACGCTGCCCATCTGGAAGAGAACTTTCCATGCACCGCCCACGGCCACCACTTTTTTATTGGCGGTCACTACGAGAAAATCCTTGGGATTCACATAGCGCTGCCAATGTTTTCTGTCGGTGATAGCCATAGCCCCCAGACTTACCCAGCCGGTATAATGACGGCTCTGGCAAAAAGCAAACGCGCCATCGGCACTCGTATGCAGGACGATAAGCGGTTCTGCCGGGTCAAGAGCCGTGCCCTGCAGATTATCGTAATGAAGGAAAGAGGCATCGTCATAATAATTCTGCGGTGTCGGCAGCAGACGCATATTCGTCCGCTCCGTGGTCAGCGCATAACGCCCCTTGACCGTCCCCGTCAAAACGCCCAGATTACAGTTGGCTTGTGCCTGTCTGTAACTGTCCAGCGTGATAGCCTGCCCCTGCGCATCATACACCTCGCCCGGCGTCATTTCACCACGAAAATCCTGCTGGCCGGCCAATATCATTTCCTTTAATTTGTCGGCAGGCACATTGATATTAAATGCTGCCAAATCCACCAGACTGGCGCTCTTTTCCCTCATGGCTTTATTAGTGGCTGCAATTTCCTTGCCCGTGAGCAGCAGCTTGTCGCCATCAACAGTGCGATTTGTCCAATAAGCAGCCGTTGCGCGTTCATCCTCAATGGAGATAGACGCCTCTCCCAGCGCCGGCAGGGTCATTACTGCCAGAGCCAAAAGCCATAAGCAGCGGCCTGCCAATGTGTTCATAAAATTTTTCCTCATTGCAAGACTCCCTTTCAGTAAATAAAAACACCTTGCTTTGTTTATTCTACAAAGCAAGGCAAATTTCCTATTTATTTTTTATTCTCCGGCCTTATTTTTACAGATAAGCTGTGTCAATGTTCCCATAGGACAGCATACGCACCATGAGCGGGGCTTGTAGAGAAACAGGAGCACCAGCGCAATGATTTCCGACGTCCAAAAAAATCCGTAAAGACCGAAGGCAAACTGCGCCTGCCAGTCAGAAAGGCCGGCATAAGACCATTCCCAAGGAATATGAAAGGTCATAAAGAGGCTTACTGCCGCCGTAAGGGAACCTGCACCGCTGTAAACCAGCCAGGTCTTATACAGCACCACGCCGAACATGCCAAAAAAAACAGCCATGAAGACATAGCGAAAGATTTTCCCTTTCATCCAGCCGGGCATCTCCCTGTTGCGTGACAAGCCCAGCAGCCCCAGTGCCCTGAGCGTCTGCCCCCTGTCGCAGTAGCGGTTGCAAAAGAGCTTGTTGCCGTAACCGATAGCAAAAACCAGTGGGAGCAAAAAACTTATCAACCCCAGCCAGGCAAATATGATATTGAAAAAGCCCAGACTGAAATACAAAAGCGACCAAAGCCACAGATAATTATACCAATGCTTCATTAGCTCCTTGCCTCCAAACTTATGGCTGATGCCGGACAGGTCTGGGCACACTTGCCGCAGCCCCGGCAGATTTCCGCGTTCACCCTGGCATAACTTCCCCGATACACCGCAATCGCCCCAAAGGGACAAATATCCATGCAGCTGCCGCAGGCAGCACAGATGGAAATATCCACCACAGCCTTACGTGGGGATAATTTTTTGGTCAATGCAATCACCTCAAATTTAGCTACTCCTTAGTATTCTGTTTACAGACATAGCTGGTACTTCTTCCAGCTCCCAGACGTTCGATAAAATTTTCCTCGGTAAGCCGTTTCAATGCTGCTTCAATCGAAGCATTACCTATACTTGGACAATTTTTTACCACATCCTGTTTAGTAAACTTACCCAGCTTTTGCTGTACGTATACCTTCACAATATCATAAGCTGTACTCTTGCTCCCTGCACTTTCGGCGATAGTTATCCTGTTTTCAAAATCACGATAGCAGGCAAGAACTATTCCCAGCATGTATTTCACAAAAGGCATGGGGTCATTTTTTTCCCTCAGCCATCCCTGATCTGATTCATACAGGGCATCGTAGTAATCTTCCTTGGTATCAGCAATGGCCTTTTCAATACTGATATAGCGTCCCACCAAATAGCCGCTGCGATACAGCAGCAATAAAGTGAGCAAACGGCTCATCCGCCCATTACCATCATTAAAGGGATGGATACATAAAAAATCCAAAATAAATATGGGAATAAGCAGCAGGGGATGTAGCAGTTCCTTTCCCAAACAATCCCCGTAACTTTGACAAACAGCTTCTACCGCCCCCGGAGTTTCGTATGGTTCCAAGGGCTTAAACAATACCTGCTTGCTGCCATCAGGCAAGGTCATATCTATCTCATTGGGCGTTGTCTTAAAACGGCCGCCGTAGGAAAGTTCCGTGTACCTCAGTATATCGCGGTGCAGCTGCAAAATATGATTTGCCGTCACAGGGATATACTCATAACTTTCATTGATAATATTCAACACATTCCGATAACCAAGAATTTCCTTTTCATCACGGTTACGCGGCGTAGTCTTATCTGCGACCAGCTGTTTCAAGCGAGCTTCGGTAGTCACAATCCCTTCAATGCGGTTCGATGCTTCCGTACTTTGTATTTTGGCAATCTCAATCAGCCGCTTTAGTTCAACAGGCTTTTGCCTAATGTACAATTCCTGCTTTCCCTTATATTCCTGAATGGCAGATATATAGGATATAATTTGGTTATCCCAGGAAATATCTTTTAATTTTGTATAATCAAACGAGCGCATATTTTTCTCCTAACCTATATATATTCTCCTAATTATATCATATTTTTGGGAGAAAAACATTTTTTTAGGAAATAATGCCTTTCCAACCAACTCAATTTTTCCTCAGTAAAATGCTTTACATCTATCTGCCGCTGTCCTACAATAGTTTACATACATTTACAATGGGAAAGGATAGGGATATATTTGAGTGAGGACAAGGATGAAATACTGAATAAACCATTTGCGGAAATCGGGGAAAAACTGCATCTGTTATTGCAAACCGGCGCAACGCTGATGGAAAACGGAGCCGACAGCGACAGAACCGTACGGGATATGCGGCGCGCCGCGGCCTTTATGGGGATTGACAGCGAGCACATGAACCAGCATGTACTATACACCACCTTAATGTTAAATGTCAGTGACAGCCGTCACTCCTATACGGAATTCTGCAAATACCAAAAACATGGCATAAATATGACTATCCTGTCAGCAGTCAGCAAGCTGACCTGGCGCGCTTTGGCGCAAAATTACAGTCTGGAGGCCTTCCGGCGGCAGCTTAACAATATCAGAAATCTGCCCCGGGCGTATCCCGTATGGCTGACCGCCTTGGGCGCAGGCGCTGCCTGCGGCGGTTTTTGCAAGCTCTTTGGCGGCAGCTGGCTGGATTTTCTGCTAACGGCCATCTGCTCCCTGCTGGGCTTTTATGTACGCCGCCTCTGCACAGCTTACGCCTTTAACACCTACGCCACCATAGCCATTACTTCTTTTGTGACCACGCTTTTAGCATGGAGTACCCAGTTTTTGACCGGGGTACTTAATTGGTATCCCCTCATTGCCTGTACGCTATTCCTTGTACCGGGCATTCCGCTTATCAATGCCGTTGACGATTTACTCAATAATTTTATCGTAGCCGGTATGACCAGAGCCATGCACACGCTTCTCGTTGTCGGCAGCATGACCTTCGGCATTGTCATTGCCATCCGTCTCTGCGGTGTGACGGATTTTACCAGCGTCCAGCTGACACCGGATACGGTTTATTTCTCACAGGTAGTAGCTGCTGCCATCGGCGCTGTCGGCTTTTCCATCATCTTCAATGTGCCGCCCCGGATTCTGCCCGTTGTTGCCGTTGGCGGCATTATCACGGTGCTTATCCGCAATATAACCGTGCTGGAAATGGGACTTTCCCAGACAGCCGGTTCTTTTTTGGGGGCTGCCGTGGTCGGGCTTATCGCCCTGAAGGCGATTCACTGGTTCCATACGCCCAATATCGTCATGACCATTCCTTCGGCCATTCCCATGATTCCCGGCGTGCTGCTTTACCGCCTGCTTTTTGCCCTGCTGAACATTGACTTCATCACCGCCGAGGAATTTTTTATCAGCCTGCGCAGCGGCATTGATGCCATCACCATCATTATCGGCATTGCCGTAGGCGTTGCCATCCCCAATATCTTTATCCATCGCCAAATTGAGCGGCGCAAGCAGGACAATGTCCAAAAATTACTGGCCAAGCGCTATGCCGAAGCAGCAGATTGATTAGGAAAGAAGGTTATTTATGACCCTGACAGAAACCAACTCATCCCATCGCAGGGCCTTTATGTACGGCATACATGACGGTACGCCCATTGCCCTTGGTTATTTTGTGGTATCTTTTACGCTGGGCATTGCCGCCCGTAATGCCGGACTTACTCCCTTTGAGGGTTTTCTGGCCAGCTTTTTCAACAATGCCTCGGCCGGTGAATATGCCGCCTTTACCATTATCGCCGCCGATGCCTCCTATCTGGAACTGGCCGTTATGACGCTGGTGGCCAATGCCCGTTACCTGCTGATGAGCTGTGTGGTGAGCCAGAAGTTTTCCCCGGATACCAATATTCTCCACCGCGTGCTGGTCGGTTTTGATATTACCGATGAAATTTTCGGCATCACCATCGCCCGTAAAGGCCCTTTAAATCCCTACTACAACTACGGCGCCATGAGCGTGGCCCTGCCGGGCTGGTCAGTCGGCACAGCCCTCGGCGTAATGGCCGGAAACCTCCTGCCGGAGGCAGCCGTGAGCGCCCTGAGCGTAGCCCTGTTTGGCATGTTTATCTGGGTCATCATCCCTCCTGCCAGAGACAACCGTATTATCGGCGCACTGGTAGCCATCAGCTTTATCGCCAGTTTCGCCTGTACCCACCTGCCTGTAATCAGCGAATTATCCGGCGGCACCCGAACCATTATCCTGACCGTAGCAATTGCCACGGTTGGCGCCCTTCTGCATCCGCTAAAGGAACAAAATTCATAGCACACAAAGCACAAAGCCCTGTCAGATATCTTTCTCTTCTGACAGGGCTTTAAAATCAACGGTAGGAGACCAGCTCCTCTATGCTCTTTGTTTTTTCATGGGTTGGCGTAGGCCGTACACCGTCAGCGGCATAGCCAAGGTCCAGCAGCAGCACCACTTTTTCATTATCCGGCAGCTTTAGGGCCTCTGCGGCTTTGTCAGGGTCAAAGAAATTCAGCCAGCAGCTGTCTACACCTTCAGCTGCAGCAGCCAGCATCATGTGCGTGGCTACGATACTGGCATCTTCAATGCCGGAAGTGTATTTGTCACCGGGGTAGGTAAATTCCTGATGCTGGTCATAAGTTACTGCCAGTACCAACGGAGCACCATAGCGGCAGGGCGTCAGGCTGTCTACTGTCTGCAGTGCATCCTCGGACTGCATGACGTAGATGTGCTGTGGCTGGCTGTTTTTGGCAGTCGGCGCCAGCTGACCGGCACGCAAAATCTTATCCAGCACATCCTGCGAAACCTTTTTGTCAGGATTGTACTTCTTACATGAATAGCGGTCTTGAGCAAGTTTCAGAAAGTCCATATTTACCTCCTTGGGCAGATGTTTACGTATGACCTAGTAAAGGTCATATTGTCTTATTCTTGCAAAATTTTCCTGTTCCTGCCAAATGATAAATTTTCCTTTACAATCAACGGACTGCACCATAAAATATATAACATATATATGCAGAAAGGAACATTCTCATGAATCATGATATATACATCTATCTCTTCGTTATGAGCGCTGTTACGCTGGCTATCCGCATACTCCCCGTCACCCTTATCCGCCGGCCGATAAAAAACGTCTTTCTGCGCTCGTTCCTGTTTTACGTCCCCTATGTGACGCTGGCAGTGATGACCTTCCCGGCCATCATGGACGCCACGCGCAGCCCCTATGCCGGACTTTTGGCGCTCATCACCGGCATCGTTCTGGCATGGAAAGGCCTCAGCCTGTTCAAAGTCGCGGCAGCCTGCTGTATAGTGGTGTTCGGCGTAGAACTTTTCCTGTTATAAATAATAAAAATCCCCCGGAAGATTATCACACGAGCTTCCGGGGGTTTATATTATTCCTTATCATCGCCGTACGGAAAAAATTCCGCCAGAACGCGTTCATCCTGCGGTTTTCCCAGATAAGTACCCAGCAAAAAGAACAACAGTGAGGCCGTAATGCCGATAGTAATCTGGTGCAGCCCCATAACCTTAAAGCCCATGCCCTGGGTCAGACAGTAGACAATCGTTCCACCGCTCATGGACAGGATTGCGCCCAGCTTATTGGCCTTACGCCAAAACAGACCTAAGAGCAGCATCCAAAAGAAAGCCGTTTCCAAACCGCCAAAGGCAAACATATTTATAATCCAAATCAGGCTTGGCGGTGTCAGGGCAATCACAAAAACAATTACACCGATAACGGCAGTCGCAGCCATGGACAGCAGGCGCAGCTGTTTCGTGCCCGGCTCCTTGCCCTGCTTATGGGCATGATGCAGGTATACGTCCTTGATAATGGCGGAAGAGGCCACAATCAGCAGGCCGGAAATAGTGGAGATAGAGGCCGCCAGCGGGCCGATAATTGCCAGCCCCACCAAGGCCGGCGGCATGACCGTGACGATTGTTTTCGGAATGATATTATCCACGCCGCCATAGGAAGCTAAATCCCCGGTAAGTACGCCATGCGCCAGAATTCCGGTGAAATTGATGCCGATATTCATAAAACCTACGACCACCGTACCGATAAGCATAGCCCGGTGCAGGCTGGCCGTATCCTTGTAGCTGATACCGCGCACAACTGACTGCGGCAGGGCAATGGTGCAGATACCGACCAAAATCCACTGTGTCAGGTACAGCCCGGCTGGCATGTGACCGCTGGAAAACGGCTCAAACATTTCCGGGTGGCTGCTGTGGAGATTAGCCATCAAATTCGTATAACCGCCCCCGGCCGCAAGTACATAGTACAGCAGCAGGACAATCCCCACCATCATCATCAACGCACAACAGGTATCAGTAATCGCCACCGCCCGGAAACCGCCGACAGTCGTATAGACAACCACGGCCAGACCAAAGAGCAACAAGCCCATTTCATAGCTGTACCCAGTCACTGCCGCAAACAGCTTGGCACCGCCCACAAACTGCGCCGTCATCGTTGCACAGAAAAACAAAACGATGATGAACGCCGCGAGGCTGGCCAGCCCATCTGACTGAAAGCGCTCCCGAATGATATCCACCACGGTAACAGCGTCAAATTTTCGCGACAACAATGCCACCCGTTTGCCGAAAATCCCCAATACGAGAAAAATAGCCGTGACCTGCACCACCGCCATGTAAATCCAGCCAAAGCCAATCTGCCAGGCCATGCCCGGGCCGCCGACAAAAGAACTCACGGAGCTATAAGTAGCGACCGTGGTCATGGCCAGTACAAAGCCGCCTAAATCATGATTGCCGATAAAATACTGCTGAACAAAGTTTTTCGCAAAGCCCCGGGCCTGCACCTGCCGTACATAAAAGCCAATGCCGACCATCACCGCCATAAAAACCAGCAGAGGTAAAAGCGCGGCCAGATTACCACCATTATTCATGGATATCAGCCCCCTTTTCCACCTGACTATCTTCCAAGGGCATATCCCGGAATACGAATTTCAGCAAAATTTTCACCAGCACGATGGCAAACAACCAAACGCCGATACTTGACGTGACCGCCCATAGCGGCAGACCAAAAATCTCCGTCTCTACGCTGGCCAGTCCAAACCCGGCCCAGCACCAAAATAAAATAAGTACCAGCAATGCCAGTCCCGTAAACACGGCCTCCCGGCGAATCTGCTGATACTTTTCCCATTCTGTCATAAATAAATACTCCTTTCGTACAGTTGCACCTTCAAAATTTATACCGTGCATACCGTCGCTATCTAGTGTACCGCAAAATGATGTTACAGGCAAACACAGCAGGATTTTTTTCCTGCAAAGCGAAGAATATCTACAAGGATTATTTTAGAAAGGATGATATATATGAAACGCCATATTATAATTCTGGCGCTTTGCCTTTGGGCAGTCAGCGCAGCCATCGTCTCCGCGTCCAGCACCATCTCAGGCACGGTCTACACCCCCAACACAGAACGGGGCATGCAAATAGCCAGAAGCGATGCCGGCGCAGGCATGATGTGGGACATGAGTGCCCCCAAAAACAAGAAAAACTCCGAACGTGCCGAAATCTGGCTTATCGGACAAAACATCAACTTTGCCGCCATCCCCTACGACACCATTCAAAAATGGTACCAGCAGGGCGTGATTCCTGCCAATCAGCCCATCTACAAAGCTGCAGCCGACGAAAAGGGCAAATTTGAATTCAAGGATATCCCTGCTAATGATTACTACGTCATGATTCTTGACCCCAACGGCAAGGAAATATCTCAAAACCTCACGGAAAAAGTCAGCCGTGACGAATTGCTGAAAAAACTCCCCCATGCTGACGAATTTGAACTGTTTATGGTAGGTATGCGCAGCTGTCTGGTACAAAAAGTAACCCTGCGCGATGGTCAGAAAATAAATATTCGTCCGGGAATCATTTAACCACGAGGAGGGAAACATTATGTCCATTCTTGAGGATATGCTGGCAGCCAACGCGGAATTTTGTGCCCATCCGCCCACAGACTATACACAGGAAGACCACAAGAAAAGCAAGCTGCCCCAAAAGCAGGTAGCCATCATCACCTGCATGGATACACGGCTGGTAAACTTCTTGGAGCCTGCCCTTGGCATTGGCCGCGGCGAAGCCAAGGTAATAAAAACCGCCGGCAACGGCGTTACCGACGTATTTGACGGCACCATCAGAAGCCTGCTGGTCTGCATCTACGAGCTGGGAGTCAAGGAAATCATCGTCATCGGCCATCATGAGTGCGGCATGGCCAATACCACTTCCGAAAGCCTGATAAAAGCCATGCTGGCCCGGGGCATAGCCAAAGAAGCCATCCACATGGTCAAAAAAGAATTAAAGGAATGGGCAGACGAATTTCACCACCCGGAACAAAACGTCCGCGACACCGTGGAATACATCCGCCTGAATCCCCTTATCCCTGCCGATGTCCCCATCCACGGCCTCATCTTCCATCCTCGTACCGGCAAGATAGATGTGGTGGAAAATGGCTATACATGAAATAAAAACTCCTGACAATTTTCAGCGTCAGGAGTTTTTATTTATCTATCCTTCCAAATCCATACCCGTTCCTTGACTTTTGCCTCGCGCAATGCTTCGTCCATGGCTTCCAGTGCCAGTTTGGACACCTCTGCCTGCGTGGAATACTCGTCATCAAACCGGCGTGACGCGCCTTTTTTAAACACTTCGTCCTTTGACTTGTCAAAGCCGTAAATCTCCACAGCGGCGTAGCTGTGAATTATGTACCTGCCCCAGCGGCTCCAGCTCATGGTCTGATACTGCTCGTAGCCCGTCAGCACTGGCATGACCACCAAATCGGCATTGAGCTTTTCCGCTACAGGGCGCATTAAATCCTTTAATTTCACCTTGCCTATGGCTTCCAGCCGGGCTTCATCCAGCGCCTCCCAGCATTCTTTTTCCGGGATATAGGTGACAGCATTCAGCGTGCCATTCAAGGGGATATGCAGACTGCGGTCAACGAGCCTGTCCAGATTGTCCTGTACGTTTTGCGAAGGAGTCATATAACTCTGCACCGTCAGGGGGAACTGCGCCACCCGTAAGGGTACACGCTGGGCAGCACAAACCTGAGCGGCAAAGCAGCAAAGCAGCATAAGCAAAGATAATAATATTTTCTTTTTCATTGCCAACACCTCACCTTATATGAATGGTTAATGGATGGACTTCTTCTTGAAGCGGCCGCCAACTATATCATGCACGGCATTGATGGTAACAAAGGCGCTTTCGTCCTTGTCGAGGACGATTTCCTTTAACTTGTCCACTTCCAGACGTGTTACCACGCAGTAAAGCACTTCCTTGCTCTCCCCGGTATAGCCGCCGGCGCCATGCAGCAGTGTCACACCGCGACCCAGACGGTCATTGAGGGCTGAGGTTATCTCGTCATGCTCATTGGTGACAATCATAACGGCATAGGATTCGTCCAGCCCTTTTATCACCACATCAATCATCTTGGAGATGACAAAGTACGCCACCAGTGAGTACATGGCCTTATCCCAGCCATAGAGGAGGCCGGCGCTGGACAGGATAAAGAGGTTGATAAACATAACTACTTCGCCGACAGAGAACACTGACTTTTTATCCATGATGATGGCTACAATCTCCGTGCCATCAAGACTGCCCCCGGCCCTTATTATCAACCCTACCCCCAAACCGTCAATAATACCGCCGAAAATCGCCGCCAAAAAGGGGTCATCCGTGACCTTGGGCACCGGACCGAAAATCTCCGACCAGACAGACAGAAAACAAATGGCAATCAAAGTGGCAATGGCAAAATTCTTGCCTATCTGTTTATAGCCCATAAAGAGAAAGGGGATGTTAAGCAATACCAGAAACACGCCCAAACTCATGCCGGTAAGTGTCTGCATCATAATGGACACACCGACAATGCCGCCGTCAATAACATTATTGGGAATTAAAAATAATTCCAAGCCCACAGCAGCGATAATCGCACCCACAAAAATCATCAAATACTTCTTCACATAAAACGATGCCTTACGGTGCTGCGCTATCTTCTGCTTTACCGTACTTTCCCTATAATCTGCCGATTCTTCCATAGGCCTGACACTCCCATATCTTTTCTTAATCACGCAATATCTTCTCATTTTATTATACATTGACACGGCATTATTTGTCATGCCAATTTTACCTCTGTATCTCACTAAAGTACAAATGTATTATATTGGAGTTTTTTGACGTGATTAGCCCATTTTTTGCGTGTTTTCTCGCGACTTTGATTGACTTTGATTGACTTTAGTTGTATGATATAAAAAAATCAAACTTTTGGAGCGTGATAGCCATGCTGACGGAAGAGCGCTATGCCATAATCCTCCGTATACTAGAAGAAAAAAAGGCTGTTACCGTCCTTGATTTAACCAAGGCTCTTGATGCCTCGGAATCCACGGTACGCCGCGACCTCACCGCCCTGCACAAAAGCGGGCGCCTGTACAAGGTTTACGGCGGTGCCACTTCCATCGACAACAACTACAGCAACGCCGAGGAAGACATGAAAACCAAAAACGATTTATTCCCCGAGGAAAAAATCGCCATTGCCCGTAAGGCAGCCAGTCTTATAAAGCGCAAAGACTTCGTTTACATTGATGCAGGCACCACCACACTGCACCTTATCGACTTTATTACAGAAACCAGTGCCATATTTGTCACCAATGGCATGCAGCATGCCGGCAAGCTGGCAGCTAAGGGCTTTAAGGTATTTATCATCGGCGGTGCCGTCAAGGCCATCACTGAGGCCGTAGTCGGTACGGAAGCATTAAGCAGCTTGAAGAACTACAATTTCACCAAGGGCTTTTTCGGTACCAACGGCATCAGCATGAAATCAGGTTTTTCCACTCCTGATGCCGATGAGGGCACCATCAAGGCCACGGCTCTTTCCCGGTGCAAAAATGCCTATGTTCTGGCTGACCAGTCAAAGTTCAACAAGATTTCCCCCATTACCTTTGCCCATATCTCCAGTGCTACCATCATTACCGGTAAACTGACGGATATAAAATATCGAGATTACACCACTATACTTGAAGGAGAGTAAGAGAATGATTTACACCGTAACCTTCAATCCATCCCTGGATTACATCGTCCGTCTGGACAGCTTTACGGCAGGCCAGATTAACCGTGTCAACTATGAGCAGGTTCTGGCCGGCGGCAAGGGCATCAACGTGTCCATCGTACTGAAAAATTTAGGCCATGACAACACGGCGCTTGGTTTTCTGGCTGGCTTTACCGGTGAGGAAATCAAATCCCAGCTGAAGGACTTTGGCGTAAAGAGCGATTTTGTCCAGCTGGAAAAGGGCTTCTCCCGTATAAACGTAAAGGCCAAGGCTGAAAACGAAACGGAAATCAACGGTCAGGGGCCGGACATCAGCGAAGCCAAGCAGCAGGAGCTTTTCGCCCAGCTTGATAAGCTGGTGGAAGGTGACACTTTGGTACTGGCAGGCTCCATTCCCAAGACGCTGCCGGACGATATTTATCAGCACATTATGGCGCGTCTGGATGGCAAAGGCATCCGCATTGTGGTTGATGCCGAAAAGAAACTGCTCCTCAATGTGCTGCAATATCATCCTTTCCTGATTAAACCCAACAATCATGAACTCGGCGATATGTTCGGTGTAACCCTCAAAACCGACGAGGAAATCATCACCTACGCCAAGAAGCTGCAGGAAAAAGGCGCGCAGAACGTGCTGATTTCCATGGCCGGTGACGGCGCTATTCTGCTGACGGCTGAGGGCCAGTCCTACAAGTGCCCGGCACCGAAGGGCAAGCTCATCAATTCCGTAGGCGCTGGCGACTCCATGGTAGCCGGCTTCATCACGGGCTACATGGAATCCAATGGCGATTTTGAACAGGCCTTCCACTGGGGCGTAGCTACCGGCTCCGCTTCTGCATTCAGCGAAAACCTTGCTACCCGACCTGAAGTAGAGGCGCTTTTGAAGACCATCGCCTAAACTAAAATTCAATTATATAATTGGGTGTTCGCCTGTAAGGCATTATTTATAAATTCTTTTTTTACAAAGGAGAGAACATTATGCGTATTACCGACCTGCTCAAGAGCGAGAGCATCGCTCTGGGTACTTCCCCGGCTGATAAAAACGCAGCCATCAATCAGCTGGCCGACCTCATGGAGGCTGGCGGCAACCTGTCCGACAAGGAACAGTACAAGAAAGATGTCTTTGCCCGTGAGGCCTCCGGCACGACCGGCCTCGGCGATGGTATCGCCACGCCGCATGCCAAGAGTGCTGGCGTAAAGGCTGCCGGTCTGGCCGCTATGACGGTTCCCGGCGGTATGGATTTTGCGTCCATGGACGGCCTGCCGAGCCGCCTGTTCTTCATGATTGCCGCGCCGGACTCTGCCAATGACGACCATCTGGCTATCTTGTCCAAGCTGGCTACCATGATTATGGACCCGGACTTCAAAGAGGCTCTTATCGCTGCCAAGACCAAGGAAGAATTCCTGAAACTCATCGACGATAAAGAAGATGGCAAATTCGTTGCCGCCGCAAGCGAAGCAAAAGAAGCAGCTCCTCAGGCTGACCACATTCAGGTGCTGGCTGTCACTGCCTGCCCCACGGGTATTGCCCACACCTTTATGGCCGCTGAAAGCCTCGAACAGCATGCTAAAAAGCGCGGTATTTCCATCAAGGTTGAAACCAACGGCTCCGGCGGTGCCAAGAACGTACTGACCGCTGACGAAATTGCCAAGGCTGATGCCATCATCGTCGCTGCTGACAAAAACGTGGCTATGGCCCGCTTTGATGGCAAACCGACCATCATCACCAAGGTTGCTGACGGCATCAACAAGGCAGACGAACTCCTTGACCGTGCCCTGTCCGGCAATGCTCCCATCTACCATGTGTCCGGCACTGATGCAGATGAATCTGCCGCTGATGTTTCCGGTGAAAGCCTTGGCCGTCAGATTTACAAACACCTGATGAACGGTGTCAGCCACATGCTGCCCTTCGTTGTCGGCGGTGGTATTCTCATCGCTCTGGCCTTCCTGTTCGATGATTACACCATTGACCCGTCAAACTTCGGTTCCAATACGCCGCTGGCTAAGTTCTTCAAGGATATCGGCGGTGCGTCCTTCGGTTTCATGCTGCCGATTCTCGCTGGTTTTATCGCCATGTCCATTGCTGACCGTCCGGGTCTGGCTGTGGGTTTTGTCGGCGGTGCGCTGGCAGGCACTACTGGCTCCGGTTTCCTCGGTGCTCTCGTAGCCGGTTTCGTAGCAGGTTATGCTGTAAACTTCCTGAAGAAAGCCTTCTCCTGCCTGCCGGAATCTCTCGACGGTATCAAACCCGTTCTGCTCTATCCGTTCTTCGGTATTCTGATTATCGGTTTCATCAGCATGTTCATCATTGCTCCGCCGGTTGGTGCTATCAACACCTGGCTCGTTGACACGCTGAAGAACATGGACCCCAACGCCCGCATTATGCTGGGTATCGTTATGGGCGGCATGATGGCTATCGACATGGGCGGCCCCATCAACAAGGCTGCTTATGTAACTGGTACGGGCCTCCTGGCCTCCGGTGAATACCATGTAATGGCCGCTGTTATGGCTGGCGGTATGGTTCCGCCTCTGGCTATCGCTCTGTGCACGACGTTCTTCAAGAACCGTTTCACCGAAAGCGAACGCAAAGCTGGTATTACCAACTATGTAATGGGTATGTCCTTCATCACTGAAGGTGCTATCCCGTTTGCCGCTGGTGACCCCCTGCGTGTAATTCCTTCCGTATTCATCGGCTCCGCTACGGCTGGTGCCCTCTCCATGGCCTTTGACTGCACCCTGCGTGCTCCCCATGGCGGCATCTTCGTAGTACCGACCATCGGCAATGCCGGCATGTATCTGGCAGCTATCGTCATCGGTGCTGTAGTAGGCTGCGCAGTGCTCTCCGTACTGAAAAAGCCCATTAAAGACTAATTCAACATAAAAATAATGGAGCTGTAATCAAAATGTTTTTGCATTCTGATTACAGCTCCATTTTCTTATATGGTTTTACATCCCTAAAAACGAGTTAATCTGGAAGTTTCTGATACTGGCCAGCATAGTTGTCTTTAGGGCTGCTGTCAGTGCCTTGCCGGTGGCCTGAGCAGCTTCGGTGTCGATATTGCCGTTGAGCAGGCCGGTGTTATTGAGCTGGTTGAGCCAGGCGATATTCTGCGCTACCTCGTTGATAGCCTGCTGATTAAGGCTCCGCTGCTGTCTTTTATAGTAGCTGTACATATAATCCTGTGTCTTTTTGCGGCTGTCCGACCAAAAACTGTCCATCAGCCCCAGCTTATACTTCGTCAGGTCATACTCATTAAGAGTCTTGTCCCATTCTTCCTGTTCCCTCGTTACCTCATTCCAGATATCCGCAAAACTCTCCCCGATCTCAGTCTTACTAACAGCAGTTTTCGTGCCTTTATATGATTTCTCTGCCAGCTTTTGCAAAGTCAGCAGCGTTTCCATAGCCATCTGTGACATAAATACAGCCCCCTTTCTGTCATATATATCGACAAAAAGGGGGCAAAACTTTAGCTATATTAGTCTTCTTCTACCGGGCGCAGGGCATTTTCCATCGGTGCCTTGGCGTGCGGCAGCAGGTCGCTCAGCATAGCTGTCTTCACCACGCCGTCCATATTGGTCATGATGATTTCCTTCACGTCAAACTCAGCCAGCAGCTGGCAGACAGCACCGTTAGGGATAAACGGCTCCTCGGTATCGGCGATTATCGCAATGGCATCAAATTCCCGTTTGCCATCGGCTACAGCCCGATACATGGCTACTTCCTCCGCAAAAACCGACAGCCGCGGTATGGCATTTTCTATATTACAGCCTGTGTAAAAAGTACCGTCACTTGCCAGCACACAAGCACCTATAGGCGCCTTTCCATAAGGCACATAGGCATTATCCATCACCTGCATTGCCGCCCGCACCATCGTATCCACTATTTCCGGATTCATTGTCCACTCACTCCTTTTGTCGCCAACACTATCTACTTTTACTATTCCCCGTCCATCAGCAAATTCCTTGTCGCGGGAAAATAAAATTTTTACACCACATCTACGCGGATAACCCCATCTATCTGCCGTACGGCATCAACGATGATGATACTCTTAATGCTCTGCTTGTTGAAAATCTCCAAGTCTATATACATGGATTTCTCGCCACTGTCATCAACTTCATCTTCATCGGCCTTGACCTTAATGCCGCGCACCCGGAGCTGCAAATCTTCCAGACAGCGGCTGATACGCATTAGCTGCCCCGGCCTGTCTACCGTATGGATATTAAGTGACAGATTTTTTTCATGGTCCACCCAATCATCCAGCCGTGACAGGCTGCCCAAAGTCACAAACACCAGCGCCGTACTGATAAGCGCGCCGGAATAATAACCGGCACCCACCGCCAGACCAACACCGGCTACCACCCATAAGCAGGCGGCGGTAGTAAGTCCCGTAACTGACAGCCCTTCTTTCATAATTGCACCGGCTCCCAAAAAACCAATGCCACTGACCACCTGCGCAGCCAGTCTGGCCGGGTCGGCATTAGTCTTGCCTTCAACATCCTGATAAAGCTCAATGGACATAATCATAATAAGGCAAGAGCCCAGACATACCAATACATTTGTCCGCAGGCCTGCCGATTTGCGCCGTGACTGCCGTTCATAACCAATGACACCGCCTAAAATACAGGCGAGAACCAGCCGCAGAAACAATTCACCCTCTGACAGCATATCCTCTTACCTCCGCAGCATTTTTATAGTTTTGTATTTATAATAATTTCTCCCTTCCTTCCCAAAATCCTTCCTGTACATGCAATATTCCGCCGCTCGGCTTAATATTATCCACAAAACAATCCACAGCTGTGGATAAAGCCTGTTTCCGATAATTATTTTTTCATTTTCCTTCTATAATATATAAGTGATATGTGTATATTGTTTAAAATAAACACGACAAAATCTGTGGACAATGTGGATAAATCCGTGGATAACCCTACATATCCCATCTTGACAAGCATAATTTCCATATATTTTGTGGTTTTTTCCACCAAATTTAGTCAATTTCTTGTGGATAACAGCATCCATTCCCATATATTTACAAAATTTCACTTTTTCCACAGCTTATATGGGGATTTTATTAAGTTTGCATTATAGTAACGGACATCGTCTGAAACTTCCTCTCCCAGCCATTCCGGCCGGAAAAATTTGCTGTCTTCAGCCGCCAGCTCGATTTCCGCCACTATTAGTCCTTCATTTTCCCCAGCAAAAACATCAATCTCCCATATATCGCCCCCGTGTTTTTCCCGATAACGTGTCTTGATCAGCACAGGCGGCTCTGCCATGCTCAAGAGCGCCTCGGCATCACTCAGCGGAATTTCATATTCAAATTCCGCCCGGCTTATGCCCTTATTTTTCCCCTTGATGGTCAAATATCCCTTATTCCCCTTTATTCTGACCCTCACAGTACGCTCCGGGACGGTTGACAGATAACCTTGGGCAATTTTTTCCCCCTGCTCCTGCGGCTGCCAGCCTGCTTTTACCAAAAACTTACGCTCGATTTCCTGCGCCATATTTACGACCTCCTTTTTTCTCAATGTAATTGTAGCACTTTTTTTTCTTACCTACTCCTTTTTTCATATTTCTTTGCTATAATAACACTATATGTCTTTAATTTGTTCATAACGCTATAAACTACAGTAAAGAAGGTATTGTTTTGCAAGAATCAAATATTCCGCCGCGTAAAGCCAAAAAGAAACAGCGTATTTGGCCTTGGTTACTGCTTATCTTTGTTTTTCTGGCAGCAGCTATCGGCGGCGCTTATTTCGCCAGCAACAGCCTGCTGGAAAAGCCGGCCACTGAAAACAAGCAGAAAGATGAACTGCTGACCGCCAAGGACAAAGCCACCATCATGATTATGGGCGTTGACGAGCGCGATGACGATGTGGGGCGCAGCGATACGCTGATGATTGCCTCCATCGACCCCAAAACCAATCAGGCTTCCCTGCTGTCTGTCCCCCGTGATACCCGGGTAAAGATAAAGGGACACGGCTTTGACAAGGTAAATGCGGCTTATGCCTACGGCAAGGAAAAACTCTCTCAGGATACGGTTGAACGCCTCCTCGGGGTTAATATTGACCACTATATCATCATCAACACCAAATCCTTTAAGAAGATAATTGATGCCATAGGCGGCATTGATATCGACGTGCCCAAGCGCATGCACTATGAAGACCCATGGGACGATGACGGAGGTCTGATTATCGACTTCCATCCCGGTATGCAGCACATGGACGGTGCGAAGGCCGTGACCTATGTGCGCTATCGTGATGAAGAGGGCGACCTTGGCCGTATCCGCCGTCAGCAGGACTTTGTGCGCGCCTGCATGGAAAAAATTGTCTCTCCGGCCATTATCCCGAAACTCCCTGTTGTCATCAAGGAGGTAATGGGCTCTATTGAAACTGACCTTTCCTTCCGTCAGCTGCTGGAATTTGCCGGTACCCTCAAGGAATCAAAAAACAACGGCCTCAAAACCGATATGGTGCCGGGACGCCCCCTCTATATTGAAGGTATCAGCTACTGGATTCCCGACCTGAACAAGCTCCGTATGACTGTTGCAGACACCTTGGGCGTATCCCTGAGCGGCAGGTACAAGACCCGTATGGAGGCTGATATCCGGGAATACGAAAACAGCATTCCTGCCAGCGCCAGCGAAGTACCGGCCAGTGATACATCTATTGGCCGTGCCAAACCTACGGACAGCAACAAGAACCGTAAGAAGGACGAAAAAACGGAGAAGGAACGGCGCAGTACCGGCAAGGAAAGCACAGGTAATAATAAGCGCAGCTCTGAAAGCGAGGAACGCAAGGAGAAACCATCGACAACCACCACGCCTACCTCTCCCTCTCCTGCTGCCGATGACCAAAACACCAGCAGCAATGAATCTGCCGCCCCTCCTACTCCCAGCAGCGGCGTCAGCAAAACGCGGTAAACAATAAAATAAACATTATGCCAGTATAACGGTTGCGTTCACAGCGATTGTTATACTGGCATTTTATTTAAAGCATCATAATAATAGCTTACATCTATTATATCCATACATATTTTATATTTGTCTTTTTGACACAACTGTTTATAATGATATATATTACAGTTATTTGTATTTTTGTATATTTTCACCATATAAATGTAAACTGTAACCAAACACACAGAAACCGCCCTGTCAAATGACTATAATATTCAGGGTAAGAAAGGAAGTATGGATATGAGCAATATAAATGAACTGGCTTTAAAGCTGCATAAAGATAATCAAGGAAAATTAGCTGTCCATAGCAAAGTTCCCTTGGAAACGGCAGATGATTTGACCTTGGCCTACACGCCCGGTGTAGCTGCACCCTGTCTGGCTATCAAGGAGGACAAGCGCAAAGTCTATGACTATACCAGCAAGGGCAACATGGTGGCCGTAGTCACCAATGGTACGGCTGTGCTGGGACTTGGTAATATCGGTGCCATGGCAGGGCTGCCGGTTATGGAGGGCAAAGCCATCCTCTTTAAGGGCTTTGCCGGTGTCGATGCCGTCCCTATCTGTCTTGATGCCAAAGAGCCTTTTGAAGTAATAAAGGCCGTACAGCTTATGGCACCGACCTTTGGCGGTATCAATCTGGAGGACATCAAGGCGCCCCAGTGTTTTGATATTGAAAAGGAGCTGAAGAAAACCCTTGATATCCCTGTGTTCCATGATGACCAGCACGGTACGGCTATCGTGGTTGTTTCCGCCCTTATCAACGCCTTTAAAATCGTCGGCAAGAACTTTGCTACAGCCAAATTCATAATCAATGGCGCCGGGGCTGCCGGTCAGGCCATTACACGCCTTATTCACAGTGCAGGCGGACGCAATATCATCCTCTGCGATTCCCGCGGCGCCATCTATGACGGCCGTCCCAACGGCATGAACCCATACAAGGAGGACATTGCCAAAATCACCAATCCTGACCATGAGGCCGGCCCTTTAAACGCTGTTATCCGCAAGGCTGATGTCTTTATCGGCGTGTCCGTGGCAGGTTGCGTGACGCCTGACATGGTACGCACGATGAAGAAAGATGCTATTGTCATGGGCATGGCCAATCCCGAGCCGGAAATCCTGCCACATCTGGCCAAGGAAGCCGGTGCCAGAATCGTCTGCACGGGGCGCTCCGACTTCCCCAATCAGGTAAATAATCTGCTGGCCTTCCCCGGCATCTTCCGCGGCGCTCTGGACGTACAGGCCAGCACCATCAACGAGGAAATGAAGATGGCGGCAGCCAATGCCATTGCTTCTCTGATAAGCCCCTCTGAACTGGATGAGGAGCATATCATCACCAGCCCCTTCAATCCTGAAGTAGCCCCCGCCGTGGCTGCCGCCCCAGC
>FLNX01001633.1_pt1 | contig 93665 bp, 87 predicted proteins | sample 1140341 | NCBI WGS metagenome assembly FLNX01 (sample SAMEA3878208, study PRJEB12797) | bioreactor metagenome | biome: Moose rumen | place: Sweden | collected 2011-10
CCGTGCAGGCCGCCGAGGTCTGCACGCGGTAGGAGCCTTCGCTCTCGATGGCATCCAGGCCGCCCATCCAGCTGCCGTTGCGATAGACTCTGCTCTTGCTCTTCGACTTGATGGTCTGTCCGTTGGGGGTGAGGCCGCTCTCCAATTGCGTTAGCACGTCGCCTGCGTCGATGTAGGTGCTCCACCAGTTCCAGCCGGCGGCAAAGTTGGTGGTCTGGGTGACGGAAGTGACAAAATTGAACACGACAGGGTCTTCGGGCGGCATACCAATCGTAGCATCCGGTTCAAATGTCACAGAGAAAGTGCACGTGCCTTCAATTTCCTGATGGCTCTGATGGTCGTAGGCACGGAACGTTATCAAATCTCCTGTTTCGCCGACGATGGTCATCAAGGCAAGGTACTGGTTTCCATCTTGCATCACAAATTCGGAACCACGGCATTCGTCGCCGCAGAAGGCACCGACCTCGATATACCCAGACTCCAGCGCTTCGCCGTTCACGGCCACCATTCCCAGCACGTTCATGTTGTTGGCATACGGGGCGGGATTGAACGTCCAATGATGAACCCTTGAGAAATTGGCCACCAAAGCTGCGTCTTCGGTCACCGTGAAGCTGTAGGTCGGGTTGGTGGAGACCACGGAACCGTTCTTGGTCCAATTAATAAAGGTGTAGCCTTCGTTGGCCGTGGCCGTCAGGGTCGCCGTCGCGCCGTGGTCGTAGGTGCCCGCGCCCGTCACCGTGCCGCCGGTTTCGGGGTTGGCCGTGGCGGTGATGGCGTAGCTGTTCAATTCGAAGTTGGCCACGAAAGCCGAGGCTTCCGTCACGGTGAAGCTGTAGGTCGGGTTGGTGGAGACCACGGAACCGTTCTTGGTCCAATTAATAAAGGCATAGCCTTCGTTGGCGGTGGCCGTCAGGGTCGCCGTCGCGCCGTGGTCGTAGGTGCCTGCGCCCGTCACCGTGCCGCCGGCTTCGGGGTTGGCCGTGGCGGTGACGGCGTAGCTGTTCAGCCCGAAGTTCGCGACGAAAGCCATAGCACCCGTCACCGTGAAGCTGTAGGTCGGGTTGGTGGAGGCCACGGAACCGTTCTTGGTCCAATTAATAAAGGTGTAGCCTTCGTTGGCCGTGGCCGTCAGGGTCGCCGTCGCGCCGTGGTCGTAGGTGCCCGCGCCTTCCACCGTTCCGCCGGCTTCGGGATTGGCCGTGGCGGTGACGGCGTAGCTGTTCAATTCGAAGTTGGCCACGAAAGCCATAGCTCCCGTCACGGTGATGCTATAGGTCGGGTTGGTGGAGACGACCGCGCCGCCTTGCGTCCAGTTGAGGAAGGTGTAGCCCGTGTTGGCCGTGGCGGTCATGGTTGCGGTCGCGCCGTGGTCGTAGGTGCCTGCGCCTGTCACCGTGCCGCCGGCTTCGGGGTTGGCCGTGGCGGTGACGGCGTAGCTGTTCAGCCCGAAGTTGGCAACGAATGTGGCGGCTTCCGTCACGGTGAAGCTGTAGGTCGCCTCGGCGGAGACAATCTCGCCGCCTTGCGTCCAGTTGAGGAAGGTGTAGCCCGCGTTGGGCGTGGCCGTCAGGGTCGCCGTCGCGCCGTGGTCGTAGGTGCCTGCGCCCGTCACCGTGCCGCCGGCTTCGGGGTTGGCCGTGGCGGTGACGGCGTAGCCGCCTGTGAAGTTCAGCACATAAGGATTCATCAACGCACCGTAGCCGTTGGTAGTGAACGTGACTGCCGCCGGAGATTCCAAGTCCAATTCCAAACCCTGTTCGTGGTCGTACAGCTTGAAAGTCAGTTGATCCCCGCTCTCACCATAGACAATCAGCATCACCAAATAGCGTTGGGTCGGAGGAAAATAGGTCAGCATTTGAGAACCACGGCATTCCTCGCCACAGAACACGCCCACCTCCAAGGAGGTGGTCTCCTGCTCCTCTCCGTTAATCTGGACGACTCCCGTGAGCGTCATGTTGTCCTCGTAGGAAGTACTGTTCGGAATCCAGTGGTTTGTATTCGTAGCAAAGTTCGCCACCAAAACCCTGTCGCCTGTCACGGTGAAGCTGTAGGTCGGGTTGGTGGAGACCACCTCGCCCCCTTGCGTCCAATTGATGAAGGTGTAGCCGTCGTTGGCCGTGGCCGTCAAGGTCGCCGTCGCGCCGTGGTCGTAGGTGCCTGCGCCTGTCACCGTGCCGCCCTCCGCCGGGTTGGGCGTGGCGGTGATGGCGTAGCCGCCTGTGAAGTTCAGCACATAAGGATTCATCAACGCACCGTAGCCGTTGGTAGTGAACGTGACTGCCGACGGAGATTCCAAGTCTAATTCCAAACCCTGTTCTTGGTCGTACAGCTTGAAAGTCAGTTGATCCCCGCTCTCACCATAGACAATCAGCATCACCAAATAGCGTTGGGTCGGAGGAAAATAGGTCAGCATTTGAGAGCCACGGCATTCCTCGCCACAGAACACGCCCACCTCCAAGGAGGTGGTCTCCTGCTCCTCTCCGTTAATCTGGACGACTCCCGTGAGCGTCATGTTGTCCTCGTAGGAAGTACTGTTCGGAATCCAGTGGTTAGCCATCAGCCCTCCCGAAAGCATGAGGACGAATAAAGTCAAAAGACATCTTTTCATTTTCGTTATTCTTTTATGATTCTACAATTCTGAACGCCTCTCCCCGTGACAACGCGAAGCTGATAACTGCCAGGGGCATAACCCTTCAGGTCGAAGGAGACACTCTCGTCCGATACTTCTTTTGAGAGGATGACTTGCCCTAAGCTGTTGAACACATCCACACGGCGAATGTCTGCACTCTCCACATGGAAGACATCCTTGGAGGGGTTAGGATAGACACGCAACGGCACGGAGTCGTCTCCCCCGACGGACTGAATACCGAAGTCCAAGACGAACGGAACGCTCAGATTGCCGACCACGCCATCGGGAGCAAAGAATAGTTGGGTGTCTGAAAGGTATGTGACACTGCCGTCGGTGAGCTTGAAGCTGATACACTCCGAGGCTTCGCCGAAGATGCTCAAGAACGCCACATAGCGGTCGATAGGCTCAACATACATCAATGTGACGCTGCCTCGGCATTCTTCGCCAACAAAGGCCGCCACCTCGTAGCCGTCATTGCGGAGTTCCTGACCGCCAAACTGAACCACGGCCGTCACTGTCATGTTGTCGGAGAAGCGTTCAGCGGAGGGTCTGTAGATGTTGTCCTCCGACACGATGTTATCCACAATGGTTTCGCCACGCTCAACGTTAAAGGTTAGCGTCTTGGTTCCTTCGCTGTTCGAATAGTACATATATCCCTGGCCAGGCTCAAGGCTGTTCAACGTGCCGTACCACATGCTGGTGCCACCGTCGGAGAAGTAGGTCGAATAGCTGTACCTGCCCTTGATGACATCATTCGCTTCAGGCGTGAAGCCACTCATAGCCAACGACAACGACACATTCTGGCTACTTGGGAAACCTATCCAATTCCATCCTTCGCCGATGTTGATGGGATGCTCGGCAGCAACCACAACCGTACCCGTAATCAAGGCATTGCAGACTGTGTTGGTGCGTACCTTGTACATCTGCTCGTTGACGATACCGGTCAGCGTACCGTACCAATTCGTCGTGCCGTTGTATTCGTAAGGCTCCACATAGCCATCGGAACGGGACTTCACCATCAGGCCAGCACCGCCCAGGCTGCTCTCAAGCTGGCCAAGGCCGTCGATGCCTGTCAATTCTATATAGCTGCTCCACCAGTTCCAACCCTCGATGAAGGAAGTAGTCTGGGTGGTAGCACTCCCGTCAAAATTCGCCACATAGCTCGCCGATTCCGTCACGGTGAAGTTGTAGGTCGGGTTGGTTGAAACTGCTGTGCCGTTCTTCGTCCAGTTGACAAAGGTGTAGCCTTCGTTGGCCGTGGCCGTCAGGGTGCAAGTCGAGCCGTAGTTGTAGGTGCCTGCGCCGCTGACGGTGCCGCCCTCGACGGGATTGGCCGATGCCATGATGTCAAACGACAGGGCGGGCATCCCTTCGCAATCCACGTCAAAGCCATAGCTGAAATCGGCGTTCAAGCCGGAGCCATGGTAAATCACGTTGCCGTTGGAATAGCTCACCGTGAAGGAACATTCATTCGTCCAGCTTCCGTTAATCCATGTCAAGGTGACGTGGCTACCGTCAACCAACATCAGGGTTTGGGTGCCCGACGAGCCGCCATCCAACGTGAGTTCGAACGACCATCCCGTGTCTTCCGTCACCACCAACTTGTTCCCGTTCCAGCCGTCGCCGTAGGAGTCGTAGAGATCAAACGTGATGGCGCAAAGGTCTCCTTCTTCCACAAAGTTCGCCACCAACGCCCTGTCGCCTGTCACCGTGAAGCTGTAGGAGTTCTCGGTGGAGACCGTTTGGCCGTTCTCCGTCCAATTAATAAAGGTATAACCCTCGTTGGCCGTGGCCGTCAAGGTGCAGGTCTCGCCGAACTCGAAGGTGCCGCCGCCGCTGACCGTTCCGCCCTCTTCTGGGTTGGCCGTGGCGGTGATGGCAAGCGGCAGCGTGAAGTTCGCCACCAACGCCCTGTTGCCTGTCACCGTGAAGCTGTAGGGGTTCTCGGAGGAGACCGTTTGGCCGTTCTCCGTCCAATTCATAAAGCTGTAACCTTCGGCGAGCGTGGCGGTCAAGGTGCATTCCGTGCCATAGTCATACTCGCCTGCGCCGCTGACGGTGCCGCCCTCTTCTGGGTTGGCCGTGGCGGTAATGGCAAATGAGCTAACGGGCATCCCTTCGCAGTCCACGTCAAAGCCATAGCTGAAATCGGCATTCAGGCCGGAGCCATGGTAAATCACGTTGCCGTTGGAATAGCTCACCGTGAAGGAACATTCATTCGTCCAGCTTCCGTTAATCCATGTCAAGGTGACGTGGCTACCGTCAACCAACATCAGGGTTTGGGTGCCCGACGAGCCGCCATCCAACGTGAGCTCGAACGACCTTCCTGTGTCTTCCGTCACCACCAACTTGTTCCCGTTCCAGCCGTCGCCGTAGGAGTCGTAGAGATCAAACGTGATGGCGCAAACCTCTCCTTCCACAAAGTTCGCCACCAAAGTCCTCTCGCCAGTCACCGTGAAGCTGTAGGGGTTCTCGGTGGAGACCGTTTGGCCGTTCTCTGTCCAATTCATAAAGCTGTAGCCCTCGGCGGACGTGGCCGTCAAGGTGCATTCCGTGCCGTAGTCATACTCGCCTGAACCGCTGACGGTGCCGCCCTCGTCGGGGTTGGCCGTGGCTGTGATTTCATATCTCATTTGTACGCTTCCGTAAAGCAGTTGCAATTCCTGTTGGGTCAATGCACGGTTGTAGATTCTGACTTCGTCAAACGAGCCGATGAATCTAGTGTATGTGGTACTGCTCCACCAATGCCGTCCGAGGGCAGCCAACGAAGTGTTGATGCCATCGAACGTCACGCTCTCCTCTCCCATAAAAGTTCCGTTGACGTATGCCTTCAACAAGCCACTTTCATCGCAGGTCAGACTAAACATAACCCAATTGTCAGCATAACTGCTCTCATTGGGAATGGAGATTTCCGCCTCATGATAGGCAAATTTAATCTGATCTGGTTGCTGAAAGATAAACAGTCTGTCCGTTTCGGAATCCAAACCGAAGTTGATATAGGCTTCCCCGTCATTGTGCGACAAGCCCAACGACTTGACCCAAAGGTTAAGCGTGACGCCAGAAGAATTCCCGAAATCCAATTCCGGAAGCATCACATGGCCACCATTACTTCCGGTGTAACCCGCACCTTCAACGGCGATGCAATCGCCAATGACTCCGCCTTCATATTGGTAGCTGTTGTATGGTGTGGCATGATAGCCGTTGCCGCTGTAGTCGTCGGCGTCGCCGTCGAAAGGATAGTAGGCCACAAGGCCTTCCTCAGCATCGAAGCCATACAGCGACCACACTTCCTGCTGCGTAAGGACGCGGTTGTAAATCCTCACCTCGTCCATGACACCATTCAATGTGTAAGCCCAAACGGATGGCACTCCTGAATAGTAATGCGCACCCAATGTCAACGGCTCGGTGTTGTTGCAAGAGAAAGTCCCGGAAAGTGTCTTCTCATCCTGCAAGACACCGTCGATATAGAATCGCGCTTGGTCGCCTTCCACCGTTCCCGTTATCAAGTGCCATTGGCCCACTGTGGGATTCTCCTCGACGGAAACGTCATTGGTCCCGCCGTATTGCGTCGTCGCTCCTATTCCCCTGACATACAAACGATAGGAACCGTTATATATGTCCCTTCCTTTGTTGATCAAATAACCGCCTCCGTAGTCCTCGGCATCCGTATATACCCAAGCGCTCAGTGTGAAAGCGTCCAAGTGGAGTATGTCGGCATCGGGCACCGAGATGTAGTTGAACGCCTCGCCAGGGAATCGGTAGGCGCTATTGGGATTGCCGAAACGGTCGGGGGCCGACACCACGTTGCCAATGATGGTGCCGTGGTTTCCGTTGCCGCTGTAGTCGTCGGCGTTGCCGTCGAAAGGATAGTAGGCTATCAAGCCATCCGTGGGAACCGGCAGACCGCTTAAGGTGAAGTTCGCCACCAACGCCCTGTCGCCTGTCACCGTGAAGCTGTAGGGGTTCTCCGTGGAGACCTGTTCGCCGTTCTCCGTCCAATTAATAAAGGTATAGCCCGTGTTGGCCGTGGCTGTCAGGGTGCAGGTGGTTCCACCCAAATAAGTTCCGCCGCCTGTCACCGTGCCGCCTTCGGCAGGGTTGGCCTCGGCGGTGATGGCATATTCCACGCCAACGGCCTCGAAGTTGGCCATATAGCTTGCGTCTGCCGTCACCGTGAAGGTGTAGCTTGGGCTGGTCGAAACCTGAGAGCCGTTCTTTGTCCAGTTGACAAAGGTGTAGCCCTCGTTGGCCGTGGCTGTCAGGGTGCAGGTGGTTCCACCCAAATAAGTTCCGCCGCCTGTCACCGTGCCGCCCTCGGCGGGGTTGGCCGTGACGGTAATGGTGTGGTTGACATACACGCCTGCCACGTTTTTCGTCAGTCTGTTGCCTACATTATCGTAGGAGTACTGAACCACCGCACCATTGGCGTAAGTCACCTTCGTGAGGCGGTTGAGGTTGTCGTATTCGTAGGTGTTGGTGGATTGGGCAAATGCGCCAAGTGCCAGCAAACACAGGATTGATATATTAATTATTGCTCTCATATCCAATTGGTTTTATAATTATTACTTTAACTAATATTGCATATATTCATGGGCTTTTTTAAATATTTTGCCAAAAAGATCTTTCTTTCTCTCTAAAGAGAGGTCTTGTCTTGCGCTTATCTCATGGAATAAATGCTTTAACGTATTTGCCATACCATCATTTGATTGGTGCATCCATAAATATGCTTCCTCATCGAATTGGAATTTTGGGGTAGCTGCTTGTTTTGCATCGATTGCAGCCTGAACACTTTTTGCTTGTTTCTCCTGTTTCCTTTTATACTTAATATTGTAAATCAATTTAGCCATACCATTAGTTATTTGTTCATCATATTTATCCCCTATCAGTTGTCCGATTGAGATGCCTGCGCTTAAACATGTAGCAACCGCACCAACAGGATTGGCAGTTCCCAAAATCATCCCAATTACAGATGCTGTAGTAGAAGCCCATGTCATGGCATAATTATTTACACCAGTTTGTGAATCAAGGTCAATTCCATATAAAGCTAAATCGGCTTCCGTTGCAAATGTCCCAAAATAACCCATAGTCATTGCAAATACATCAAATGCTGCCACTGGATTCTTCCCTTGGGGATCACTTAACATAATTGGATTATTATCAGCATAAGGATACAAATTGGTGCTCCAAATCGGGTCTTCACTAAGGAATCGGCCAATCTCAGGGTCATAATAGCGAGCACACATGAAACTAATCGCTTGGTCTTCATAGCTCACGCCAAATCTACCCACATAGCGGTATAGATTCTCGTCTTCCTCTTCCGATTGCAACAGCTTGCCGAAGTCATCGTATTGGTATTTATGTGTCACATTGGCCGCTGTGGTGGCGTCGGTCATGGCCACGGTACTGCCTCGGTAGTCATACACATAATAGCGCGTGTCGTTGTTGGCATCAATGCGTGAAATCAAACCCGTTGGACCATATATATAATAATGTTGTACCGTTCCGTTGGCATCGGTATCCATCAATACCATAGGCATGTTGCTTAAAAGATTGAGGACATACTTGGTAGTCACACCATTTCGTGTAGCCGAGCGACGGTTGCCGAGACCATCGTAAGTGTAGGAAGCGGCGAAGTCGCCGCTCACGCTAATCAGGTTGTCTTTCACGTCGTAGTTGTAGGTTCTTCCTGTACGCGTCGTGTTGTTGCCGTTGCCATCGTAAGTGAACGACAGGTCGCCTACCGAGGTCAAACGGTTGTCGTTGTTATAATTGTAGGACAAGTTTTCTGACGGGATGGACGGATAGGCCTCAAAAGGCTCCGTGAAGGTCTCGCTTGTGTGATTACCCATATTGTCAAACTCATAGCTGTATTCGGCAATCACCGATCCATTGCCACTATTGCGCTTCGTGCTGATGCCGTTGCAGCGTCCGGAGTTGTCGTAACTGTAGGTTGTGCGCACACCGTTAGGATATTGGTAGTAATCCAACTGACCATCATTCCTATAGAAATAGTTTGTCGTCATGTTGTTCCAGTCTTTCACAGCAGTAACTCTGTTCAACACATCGTAGGTGTAGGTCACGGTCTTGTTGCCCGGATAGACGATGCTCGTCACATTTCCGTTGTTGTCGTAGGTGTAGTTCACTGTCATGCCGTCGTAGGCGATGGAACTGATGCGGCCAAAGTCGTCGTATGTATAGGTAATGGCTTTGCTGTCTTTGGTAATTTTCCAAAGCCGTCCTGTCGAACTGTAGTAGGTCAAGTCGGCATAGCCGTCGCTGGTCAGTTCGCCCGCATTGTTGTAGGTGTAATTAAAAGTGTAGCCGTTGGCGTCGGTGAACGACTCAAGCGTGCCGTCCCTTTTGTAGGTGTAGTTTCGCGTATGGCCTTGAAACTCCACCTGGGTCATGAAATCGGTGTTGGCGTCGTAGGTGAAGTTGGTCTTGATGCCCTTGGCGTTCTGTATCCAATCCACATTGTCGTTGGCGTCCACATGATAAGTGGTGGTTTTCCCGTTGGCATCGGTAACGGAAGCGAGATTGTCGTTGTTGTCGTAGGTGTAATGGATGTTATGTCCGGCGAAGTCGTATTTGTCGGTCATACGGCTCACATTGTCATATTCGATGGTGGCCGACAAGTTCAGCGACGGGATGCTGATCTCATTGAGGTTGCCATAGCTGTTGTAGTCATAATCGACAATAAATCCCATGGCATTCGTCACCCTTGTGGGGGCGCCATGGCTGTTATTTTCGAAATACGTCGTATGGCCCAAAGCATCCACGATTCGGGTGAGATTGTGGTTGCTGCTCTCGTAGTAATAATGGGTAGTGTTATTATTGGCGTCTGTATATTGCTCGATGTCGTTGTAGTCGTTGTAAACGACCATTGTGGTGTGGCTTTCCGATCCGTTTGAAACGGTGAAGGAGCTTACCATGCCATTGCGCGAATCGTAGGCATACGAGGTTTGCAACCCGGTTTTGTTGTCAGTCCTTTCAGTGACCAGGCCCGAATCGTTCCCATCAAGTCCATACACGAACGACACGTTGGTGCTGACGCCATCGTTCACGTTGGTAATGCGTTGCTTGTCGTTCATCGTGTAGGTGGTGGTTACACTTTGGCTATTGCTTAAGTTTTCAGTCACAGTAGAGACCGTGCTGCCATTTTCATAGTTGGGCGTGATGTTGATGTTAGTGTGGGTCAGTTGGTTGTTATAGCCATCCGAATAACTCATGCTTTGCAGCTTGCGCTGTTGGTAGCCGTTATAGACGTGGTTGCCTTTGGGCAGCGTTATTTCCTTCAGCAGTCCTTTCTCGAAGTCCAAGGTGCCATAGGAGAACGTGGTGGTCTGGTTCTTGGCATCCTTGAGCGAAGTCAGTTGGCCATCCGTGTAATAGAAACGCACAACCCTGCCATTTGGGTCGGTCACGGACTGGAGCAGGTTGTTGGAGTTGTAATCGAATGTCAGGGTGCGGTTTAGCGTCGATACCGATGTGATTCTGACGTTGTTTCCGCTTGTGCCATAGTTGATGGTGATGGTGTTGTTGTTTCGGTCCTTGACTTGGGTCAGATGGTAAACGTTGTCCGACTTGAGCGTGAAGGTGAAGCTGACTTGCCCCGTCGATTTCAGGGTATAGGAACTGCCCGATTTGGTCAGCGTGTAATAATTGCCTTCGGTGAGTTTTTCCATTGTCCCATTGACTTCCTTGTACATCAACAAGGAGCCTTCTTGCAAGTGGAACACAAGGTAGGAGACGTTGTTGTAGTTGTCTTCGATGATGTTCATGTACATGACGTAGGTGTGCGTCCATGCCTTGCCCAATGGCTTCACAGGATAGAAATCCTCAGGCATTTCGGTGAGGTAGGAGTTGTAGGCGATGCCGAAATCAAGGTTCATATATCCGGGTATGTTGAAGAAGTCCTTGTTATAGTAATTGAAGTTACCGTATTCGGCGCCACGCATCGAGTTCACCACCTCGGGGCTGAGGTCGGTGGGGATGAAGAAATCGGAGGTAAAGGGATTGTAGGTGTCGTAGTTGGGCACGGGTCGGGTGAGCGTGTTGTTGTCAATCAGCTGAAGTATCCTGTAAATGAGCAGGAAGGCCTCACCGCGTGTGCAGTAATCATCCGGACGGAAATGGGTGGTTTGCACGATATTGAGGTTGTATGCCTTCTGTGCATAGCCCCAGAAACTGCTGTTGGTATAGCCCGAAGGCCCGAAATCGTCGAAGACATTGGTGCCGCCCGTCGCTGGTGCGATGTTGAAGGTTTCCAACAGCACTTTCAGCACAAAACAGCGTTGGATGTATCCTTCGGGATTAAAGACGCTTCTGTCGCGGTCGAAAGGCGAGATGCCGTCGAGGTGTCCCGCCGAGGCATCATAATACTCCAAATAGAGAAGGGCCTTGGCTGCTCTATAATAATAGGAGTTTTCGTCCTGCAAGTCGGGATAGATGCTGGGGAAGTAGTCCGTCACCAAGGATGAGGGGACGGTCAAGCCGTCGCTGTTGCTGTACAAGCCGTAAAACGCCGTCTTCGCCAGCTGTGCTCGGGTGATGCTGGCATCGGGATTCAGATTGCCGTTGATACCTTCCACAATGCCGCGTTCGCAGAGATATTGGGCGGCAGTGTACATTTGCTGGCCATACTCGCCGCAACTCCCATCTGAACAATCCGCAAAACAATCATTATCCCCTGTTAAAAAAGTATAATCTGCCCCACACATACTTCCAGCAGAGTTAGATGCGTAGATTCGGAAGTGATACGTAGTGTTGGCCTGTAGTCCCGTTACAGTAGTACTTACATTCGAGGTAGACATCGAGGCCGGAAGTGTTCCTGAAATCGTATTGTTGCCATAGTTAGTTGTTGTACCATATTGGAAATAATATGTAGTCTCAAGATTTTGAGGATTTACTTTACCATTTAGTGTAACGGAGGTTCCATCTACCGTTGCTGCTTGTGTTATGGCCACAGGAGTATCTCCTGCCTTTGTGGTAAAATGCCAAATCGATCCCGTGGAGGAATTGTTTTGGCTGTCATAGGCAACCACTTGCCAATAATAAGTTTGATTATAATTCAAACCATTCAGGAAAGTTGAGGTTCCTGTTCCGCTTACATGATACGGCAAACTTGACGAAGATGTTCCATAAAAAACATCATATCCAACCACATCTCCTTCCGGATCGGAACATGACCAGGAAAGCGATAGAGATACTGGGCATCCAGTCGCACCATTGGAAGGGTTGGGATTACTTGGAGTAGTGGGAGGTTGGTTGCCAACTTGGGTTGTAAAATGCCAAATAGGACTGGAAGATGAATTGTTCTGATTGTCATATGCAACAACTTGCCAATAATACGTTTGGTTATTGGCCAACCCTGAAAGAGTTGTAGATGTACCTGTTCCGCTTACATGATACGGCAAACTTGACGAAGATGTTCCATAATAAACATCGTATCCGACAGTGCCTCCTTCTGGATCTGAGCACGACCAGGAAAGAGTCGGACTTGTCGAAACACCAGTCGCTCCGTTAGCTGGACTAGGATTGCTAGGCGTGGTTGGAGGCTCATTCGAAACTGTAGTGAAATTCCATATAGGCCCATAAGTGGAGGCATCGTGTTCGTCATAGGCAATAATTCTCCAATAATACATCTGACCTTCATTTAATCCTGATATGTATGCCGAAGTTCCATAGCCTGACGTCCACAATGTCATATTCGAAGAAGAAGTGCCCAAATAGAACTCATAGCCGACATCATCTCCATCAGGATCGGTACATGTCCAATAAAAATATCGGCTGGTTGAAATACCCGTAGAACCACTGCTGGGATTGGGATTGCTAGGGGGATTAGGAGCACTATTGGAACCTGTACTTAAAGTGGTAAAAGTCATATCATCACCATAAGACGTTCCTGAGTTGTTAAGCACACGTATCCTAAAATGATAAGTCGTATCAGGGTCAAGCCCTGAAATAGTCTCAGATACCGTCTCCATGTTATAACCAGTATTACCACCTGCATCTGACAGACTACCATACGAAGTTGTTTTTCCATATTGAAAAACATACGCACCATTTCCGTAAGTATTAATCTGACCATTAAGAGTAGCTGAGTTTGCAGTAATATTAGTTGCAGATAAAGTGATAGCAATTGGCAACACCCTAGTACCATTATGTTCGGAAAGGCTATCTCCTTTCCCAACTTGAACAATTTCAATGTCTGGTTCTTGAGCATTCAATTGTGTCATCGCCGCCAACATCAGCAGAACGAACAACACGGCGTTTAGCGCCTTTTTCTTTTGTAAAATATTTGAAATCATGGTTTTAAAGATTTAGGTTAATAATCATGTGAATTGTGTTTTCTTTTTTATTCATTCCCGAGCGGGCAATAAAAAAACGAAGGCTTTACTGTATTTTTCTCTTAGTTGGTCTTCGAGGCCTTCGACTGCCTTTGCACTACAACTAATCAGTAAAGCCCACGTGAAAGCACGTGAGCATCGGCTTTACTGCCTGTAGTGCCAGGAAATGTCGAAGTTTCGAAGACACAAGCTATTAAGCTAACGCTTTTTCAATAATTATGTCAGAATCGGGAGGGTTATTTGTTCATGGGCAATGAAATTGGTTAGACTTTTGGGTCGATTTATCGGGGGCAAAGATACATTAATTTTGGAAGGAAAGATTAGTTGGCAAGATTTTTTCCGCAGGCGTTTCCATTTTGGAGAAAGCGAAGAGTTTCTTGCCCAAGTCTTTCAGGGAAGCTCCAAGATATATCACCTAAGTTCAATTTAATTGCGTCATATCAAAAAAATCTGAAATCACGCTTTTTTGCAAACACTATTTCAAAACCCCATCAGATTCGCGAAGGTTATGCCATTCGTTGTTCGTTTGGTTAGACTTTGGGGTTGTATTTCGGGGGCAAATTTAGGAAAAAACCGGAACGGCGACGGGTTTTGTGGAAAAATTCGTACTTTTGCGCTCAGGAACGACAAAAAGCACACCACCATGACAAAATACCCCATCGGCATTCAGACTTTCTCCAAGATCATCGAGGGAGGCTACGCCTACGTTGACAAGACGGCCTACGTCCACCGCCTCGCCACCGAAGGCGGCTACTACTTCCTCAGCCGCCCGCGCCGCTTCGGGAAGAGCCTGCTCATCTCCACCATCGAGGCGTACTACCAAGGCAAGAAGGAACTTTTCAAGGGCTTAGCCTTGGAGCGTTTGGAGAAGGACTGGACGGTGCATCCCGTCATACACATCGACCTGAACGCGGCGAAATACACCGAACCCGAGGCTCTGGACTCCATCTTGGACGGCCATTTCCGCTACTTGGAAAAGGACTACGGCCTCGACACGTCGGGATTGGCGTTGCCCGAGCGCCTCAAGGCCATCATCCGCCGCGCCTGTGAGCAGACCGGCCAGAAGGTGGTACTCCTCGTCGATGAATACGACAAGCCGCTCCTCGAAGCCATCGGCAATGAATCGCTCCAAGACGACTACCGCAAGACCCTGAAGTCGGTCTATGGCTTGGCCAAGTCGATGGACAACTACATCCAGATGGCGTTCTTCACCGGCGTGAGCAAGTTCTCGAAGGTCAGCGTCTTCAGCGACTTGAACAACCTTGAAGACATTTCGATGAATGACAAATATGTTTCCGTATGCGGCATCACCGAGCAGGAGCTTCATGAGTACTTTGATGATGAAGTCGCGCAAATGGCCGATGCCAACGGCATTGACAAAGGTGCCTGCTACGAGTGCCTGAAACGACAATACGACGGCTATCACTTTAGGGAAGACAGCGTCGGGGTTTACAATCCGTTCAGCCTGCTCCGCGCCCTGAAAAACCAGGATTTCAAGGACTACTGGCTTGAGACGGGCACCCCCACCTTCCTCGTCGAGACGCTGAAGCGCAACGACTATGAACTCGAGAACCTGACGCGCGAGGAAGTCACCAGCGACCTCCTCAGCAGCCTCGACTCCATCGACACCAATCCGCTGCCGCTACTCTACCAAAGCGGCTACCTCACCATCAAGGGCTACGACCCCGATTTCAGGACCTACAGCTTAGGCTTCCCCAATGGCGAGGTGGAACGCGGTTTCTCGAAGTTCCTGTTCAACAATTATGCCCCCATCAGGGCGGACAAGTCCGCCTTCTTCGTCAAGAGCTTCGTGCTCGAAATCCGCGACGGACAGCCTGAGAAGTTCATGTCACGCCTCGATGCGATGTTCGCCGACCAGCATTACCAAATCGTGGGCGACGCGGAGCTGTACTTCCACAACGTGGTCTATGTGGTCTTCAAAATGCTCGGCTTCTACGTCGATGTGGAACGCCACACTACCGACGGGCGCATGGACATGCTTATGCAGACCAAAGATTACATTTACATCTTGGAGTTCAAGGTTGACCAATCCGCAGACATTGCCTTGGCGCAAATCGAGGAAAAGCAATACGCCAAGCCCTTCGAGGCCGACCCGCGCAAGCTATATAAAATAGGTGTGAACTTCTCCACCACGACGCGGCGGATGGAGGGATGGAAGATAATATGATTTCCCGCTCTTTATAACCTTTCCTGCAAGGCAAGCATCTCGTCGCGGTACTTCGCGGCGTTGAGGAAGTCCATCTCCTTGACGGCTTTCTCCATGTTCTTCTTGGCCTGCTGGATGGCTTTCTGAAGCTGCTCCTTCGACATGTAAACGGCTTGACTCTCAGCGGCCAACGTCACCAATTCATCACTTTGTGCGTAGGCCAACGGCATGGGTTGGTTGCCTCGCAAGGTGCCCAACGAGTTGTCGATGGCCTTGACGATGGTCTTGGGCACGATGCCGTGCGCCTCGTTGTAGGCCGTCTGCTTCGAGCGGCGACGCGCCGTCTCGTCGATGGTCTTGCGCATCGATTCGGTGATGGTGTCGGCATACATGATGACCTTGCTCTCGGCGTTGCGGGCGGCGCGGCCTGCCGTCTGCGTCAGCGAGCGTTCCGAGCGCAAGAAGCCTTCCTTGTCGGCATCGAGGATGGCCACAAGGCTCACCTCGGGCAGGTCCAAGCCCTCGCGCAAGAGGTTCACGCCGACAAGGACGTCGAAGTCGCCCATGCGCAGCCCTTGCAGGATTTCCACGCGCTCCATGGTATCGACATCGGAATGGATGTAGCGCGTCTTGATTTTCAGGTTGTTGAGGTAGGTGTTCAGTTCCTCGGACATACGTTTCGTCAACGTGGTGACGAGCACGCGCTGGCTTTTCTCCACCACCTTGTGGATCTCGTCAATCAGGTCATCGACTTGGTTGAGACTGGGGCGCACCTCAATCAGCGGGTCGAGCAGGCCTGTGGGACGTATCAGTTGCTCCACATACACGCCGTCGCTTTGCTGCAACTCGAAGTCGGCAGGCGTGGCACTGACATAGATGGTCTGTCCCGTAAGCGCCTCAAACTCATCGAACTGCAAAGGTCGGTTGTCCAAGGCCGACGGCAACCGGAAGCCGTATTCCACCAAGGTCTGCTTGCGCGAGCGGTCGCCGCCGTGCATCCCACGAATTTGCGGAATGGTGACGTGGCTCTCGTCGATGATGGTGATGAAGTCGTCGGGGAAATAGTCGAGCAGACAGAAAGGCCGCGTGCCGGGACTGCGCCCGTCGAAATAGCGCGAATAGTTCTCAATACCTGAGCAATAGCCCAACTCCTTCATCATCTCGATGTCGTAGTTCACACGGTCTTCGAGGCGTTTGGCTTCCAAGGCCTTGCCAATCTCGCGGAAATACTCGGCCTGCCTGAACATGTCGTCTTGGATTTCGTGGATGGCGGAATTGAGTTTGGCCTGCGAGGTGACGAAGATGTTGGCGGGAAAAATGGTCAGTTGCGAAAGCTCCTCCATGCGGCGGCCCGTCACGGGGTTGAACATTTCGAGGCTGTCGATCTCGTCGTCCCAAAACACGATGCGGTAGGCGTAGTCGGCGTAGGCCGGAAACACGTCCATCGTCTCCCCTTTTATCCTGAACTTGCCTTGCGTGAACTCAATCTCGTTGCGCACATACAAGGCACTCACCAAAGCCTTTGCCACATCGTCGCGCCCGATTTTCATGCCGCGTTCCAAATAGATGACGTTCTTGCCGAAGTCGTCGGGGTTGCCAATACCGTAAAGGCATGAAACCGAGGAGACTACGATCACGTCGCGCCGACCCGACAGCAAGGACGAAGTGGTGGCCAAGCGCATCTTGTCGATGTCGGCATTGATGGCCAAGTCCTTCTCGATGTAGGTGTTGGTGGCGGGGATGAAGGCTTCGGGCTGGTAGTAGTCGTAGTAGGAAACGAAATACTCCACCGCGTTTTCGGGAAAAAACTGCTTGAACTCGCCGTAAAGCTGCGCCGCAAGGGTCTTGTTGTGGCTCAGCACCAAGGCGGGACGGTTCAGTTGGGCCAACACGTTGGCGATGGTGAACGTCTTGCCCGAGCCCGTCACGCCGAGGAGCGTCTGGGCACGGTCGCCGCGACGCAAGCCGTCAACGAGTTGCTTGATGGCTTCGGGTTGGTCGCCGGTGGGCTGGAAATCGGAGACGAGTTTGAAGTTCATGACGTTATTCCCTTCGATGATGCGAGCGGCAAAGATAGTAAAAATTCCCGACCCGGAATCGGGTCGGGAATTTGTTGTTATCGTAACAATAGCGCGGTTTTACTGCACCTTCTCGACGATGGCCTTGAAAGCCTCGGGGTTGTTGAGGGCGAGGTCGGCGAGCACCTTGCGGTTCATCTCGATGCCGGCCGTGTTCAGCTTGTTGATGAATTGGCTGTAGTTCATGCCATACTCGCGCACGGCGGCGTTGATACGCACGATCCACAGGCTACGAAATTCGCGTTTCTTGTTTCTTCTGTCGCGATAAGCGTAGGTCTGACCCTTTTCGTAAGAGTTTTTCGCCACAGTCCACACGTTCTTTCTCGTGCCGAACTGACCTTTGGTCTTCTTCAGGATTTTCTTTCTTCTGGCTCTTGAAGCCACTGCATTGACTGATCTTGTCATTTCTTTGGAATTTTCGTCCAGCGCCTCGCTCCTTTCGAGAACTTTTCTGCTGAGACAAAGTTAAACATTAGTGAATTAAATGAGAAGCATCTTTTTGACATTCTTCTCGTCAGCAGGCGAAACGAGCGTGCTGTGGTCGAGATTGCGTTTTCTCTTCTGGCTCTTCTTGGTCAGGATGTGGCCATGATAAGCGTGCTTCCTCTTCAGATGGCCGCCGCCGGTGACTTGGAAACGCTTCTTGGCAGCGGACTTGGTCTTCATTTTAGGCATTTTACAATTAGTTTAAAGGTATTAAGTTACTATTCTCTCTTGTTTTCGTTGGCTTTCAGCTTTCAGCTTTCAGCCGTCAGCTATCAGCCTGCTTGCTGAAAGCTGATGGCTTATAGCTTATAGCTTACAGCTTTTACTTCTTCGTTGTCTTAGGAGCTATCATCATCTGCATTCGCTTGCCTTCGAGTTTCGGCATGGCTTCCACCTTGCCCAATTCTTCCAGCTCCTGCGCGAACTTCAGCAACATGATTTCACCCTGTTCCTTATAGACGATGGAGCGGCCTCTGAAAAAGACCTCCACCTTCACCTTCGAGCCTTCCTGCAAGAAGCGCTTGGCATGGTTGAGCTTGAACTCGAAGTCGTGGTCGTCGGTCTGGGGTCCGAGGCGGATTTCCTTGATGACGACCTTGGTGGCCTTGGCTTTCTGGTCTTTCATCCGCTTCTTCTGGTCGAAGACGAACTTCTTGTAGTCCATCGCCTTGCAGACGGGAGGATTGGCATCGGGTTGGATCTCAACGAGGTCAACGCCAAGCTCCTCGACAATCTTCAAGGCCTCTCGCAACGGATAGATATTGGTTTCGACGCCTTCGCCAACCAATCTCACCATCGGCGCCTTGATTTCTTCGTTCACGCGATGGTTGAATCCGTCCTTGTCTTTGTTCGGCCTCTGACCGGGTCTTCCCTTTTGTGGAATCTGTGCTATGGTTTTAGTCTCCTATATTAAATTTATAATCAGTTAATTAACTATCTCTTGTTCTGTTCCTCCTCGACTTGCTTGCGAATCATCTCGGCGAAGTCGGCGGTGGGCATTGTACCCAAATCGACTTGGCCGTGCTTGCGCACCGACACCGCGTTTTCAGCCTCTTCCTTCTCGCCCACGATGAGCATGTAAGGATATTTCTTCATCTCAGCATCGCGGATCTTGCGTCCGATTTTCTCGTTTCGCTCGTCAATGAGGGCGCGAATATCGGACTTTTTCAGATACGATTGCAAATTTTTCGCAAAATCGAGGTATTTTTCGCTCACGGGGAGGATGATTGCCTGGTCGGGAGCGAGCCACAGCGGGAACTCGCCGGCGCAGTGTTCGAGCAGCACGGCCACGAAACGCTCCATCGAGCCGAAGGGGGCGCGGTGCACCATGACGGGGCGGTGTTTCTCGTTGTCGGCGCCGATGTAGGTCAGGTCGAAACGCTCAGGCAGGTTGTAGTCCACCTGAATCGTACCCAACTGCCACTTGCGGCCAAGGGCGTCCTTCACCATGAAGTCGAGCTTGGGGCCATAGAAGGCGGCCTCGCCGTATTCCACATGGGCGGGCAGACCCTTCTCGGCGCAGGCTTCCTGAATGGCGGCCTCGGCCTTGGCCCAGTTTTCGTCCGTGCCCACATACTTCTCGTGGTCGTTGGGGTCGCGGAGCGATATTTGCGCCTCAAAGTTCTTGAAATCCAAGGCTTTGAAGATGATTTCGATGATTTCCATCACGCGGATGAACTCCTCCTTCACTTGGTCGGGACGGCAGAAGATGTGGGCGTCGTCCTGCGTGAACGAGCGCACACGGGTCAAGCCGTGGAGTTCGCCGCTCTGCTCGTAGCGATACACCGTGCCGAACTCGGCGCAGCGGAACGGCAGGTCCTTGTAGCTGCGCGGCTTCCACTTGAAGATCATGCAGTGGTGGGGGCAGTTCATGGGCTTCAGCAGGTATTCCTCGCCTTCTTCGGGCGTCGTGATCGGGCGGAAGCTGTCGGCGCCATAGTGGTCCCAGTGGCCCGAAGTCACATAGAGCTGCTTGCCGCCGATGTGGGGCGTGATGACTTGCTCGTAGCCATATTCCTTCTGGATCTTGGTCAGGTAGTCTTGCAGGCGCAGGCGCAGTTCGGTGCCTTTGGGCAGCCAAATCGGGAGACCCTTGCCCACCGTGTCGCTGAACATGAAGAGTTCCAACTCGCGGCCTAACTTGCGGTGGTCGCGCTTCTTGGCCTCTTCGAGCAACACGAGGTATTCGTCCAACTCCTTCTGTTTCGGGAAGGTGATGCCATAGACGCGGGTGAGCTGCTTGCGCTTCTCATCGCCGCGCCAGTAGGCGCCGGCCAACGAGGTCAGCTTGACGGCCTTGATGACGCCCGTGTTGGGGATGTGAGGCCCACGGCAAAGGTCGGTGAAGGCACCACATTTATAATAGGTGATGGTGCCGTCTTCCAATTCGCTGATCAACTCAACCTTGTATTCGTCGCCTTTCTCGTTGAAATACTTCAGGGCCTCGGCCTTGCTGACATCGACGCGCTCGAAGCTCTGCTTCTCGCGGGCCAGTTCGAGCATCTTCTTCTCGATGGCGGCGAGGTCGGCCTCGGTCAGGGTGACGTCGCCCGTGTCGATGTCGTAGTAGAAGCCGTTGTCGATGGAAGGGCCGATGCCGAACTTCACACCTTTATATAATGCCTCTATCGCTTCGGCCATGAGGTGGGCCGACGAGTGCCAGAAGGTGGCTTTGCCTTCGGGGTCGTCCCAAGTGAAGAGCTGGATTGTCGCGTCCTCGTTGATGGGGCGCATGGCATCCCACATCTTGCCGTTCACTTTGGCCGACAGCACGTTACGCGCCAAGCCCTCACTGAGGCTCTTGGCGATGTCCATCGGCGTGACACCCGATTCGTATTGTCTGACGCTCTGGTCAGGGAAGGTTATGTTAATCATAGAAATAGTCTTTTTGAAAAACGGCTGCAAAAGTACAAATTATTTCGTTACAAAACGCAGATTCAGAACGTTTGGATAAAATATTTTATTGAGGAAGGCAGAGTCTGCTTGGCCACAATGACATCAATTTAATCCATCGCCCTTAAAACATCCAACATTGTCTGATAGCTGTCAACCTTGTGGTAGCGGACGTGTGAGGTAGAGAGGTTGTTGAACAGCTTTTCGGCACAACCAATCTTGGCCTCCTCCACTTTCTTTAGCTGCATCGAGTCCATCGAGCCTTTGGTCTCGGCGATGAAGAAGATGTGTTTCACCGCGCCTTGGTTGAAGGCGATGGCCCAGTCGGGGGCGTAGTTGCCCACGGGCGTGGGGATTTGGAAGGAACGCGGCAACTTGGCATAGACGCACACCTCGGTGGCGGCATCCAAATCCTCGGCGAAGGTGCGCTCTCCATCGGAGTCGGCGAAGACGTAATCCATGATGTGTTTCTTCGAGGAATAGGACTTCGACACGTTCTGCGAGTGCTTCTCCTGGGTGAAGATGTCGCTGTCGTAGGTCTGGTCGATGCGGTCGTATTGGATATGCTCCACAATCATGGTGGCTTTCTCGTTTCGGATGATGCGGCTAACGTTCTTGATGAACTCCTCGGGGTTGTTGCGGAACATGGCCAACTTGCTGGGACGTATCTTCTTCAGGATGGTGGCCGTGGTGCGACGGGTGAGCGTGGTGCGTTTGGCCACTTCACCCACAAGGTCGTATTTCACCGATGAGGTGCTTACCGTTCCCAACTTTTGGGTGGTGGTTTTGGTGTCGCCAAAGGTAACGGCTGAATCTTGGTCGCCAATGGTCATCACGTACTTCAATTCGGTGACGGCAAGCTCAGCATTGATGGCGTTCACAGCCTTTTCTATCAGCTCGTTACTGTCGTAGTGGACGGTATAGACGTACTTGTGGTTGATTTCGTTCCACAGCGCTTGGAACTCCTTCTTCGAGAAGTTCTCATTGAGCCTATTGGTGGCCGCCGCCGAAGCGTTGCCGTCCTCAATCATATCCTCGATGGAGATGCTGTCGTCGAAGAGGGCTTTGATGAGCGTGACGATCTGCTCTTCCTTGCCGGCCAATTTCTTGCCCATAGGCGGCAGCGTGCCGTTTTGCAGGTCGTCCTTGAAGCTCTGGGTGATTTGGTTGGTTTCGTTGGTGTATTCGTTCATCGCCAACCAGCCGCAGATGGCCGTGGCATCCTGCGCGTCCAAGGTGTATTTTGCGCCATCCACGGTAATAATCTTGCCTTGGAAATACTCCGTGGTAGCCTTGTCGGGACGTTCGCGAAGTGTTTCGCGGGTTTCCTTCTGCAAGTCATCGACAAAGGTCTTGTAGCTCTCATTGGCAATGACGGTGAGTTTGTTGATGTCGTGTACCATTTCATCGCCAAGCTCTTCCAAGTCCATGCGGTTGCCTTGTTGGTCAACACAGATGCGGAGGCCACGACCGACTTCCTGTCGCTTGGCGATAGCAGAAGCGGCGTGACGCAGAGTGCAAATTTGGAACACATTGGGGTTGTCCCAGCCCTCGCGAAGGGCGGAGTGCGAGAAGATGAAGCGGGTTGGCTCGTCGAAGCTCAGCAGCCGCTCTTTGTTCTTCAGAATGAGGTCGTAGGCTGAAATGTCATCAGAAATATCGGTGCCGCGACCAGTAGAACTGTTGACGGCATGGCCTTTCTTGTCGATGGAGAAGTAGCCGTTGTGGACTTGTGAGGCATCGAACTGGCGAAGATACTTTTGGTAGTCATCCTCAAACAGCGATAGGTTGTCGTTCAAAATGCGGGTGTATTCCTCCTCGAAGATTTTCCAGAACGGCCCATGCACCTCTTCGCCTTCCTCGTTGTAGCTCTTGTAGTGGGCCACTTCGTCAACAAAGAACAGCGAGAGGGTTTTGATGCCCCGCTTGAACAGGTCGCGTTCCTTCTCGAAATGCGAAGCGATGGTTTCGCGGATCTGGACGCGCTGCATGGCTTCTTCGCTGCTGTCGCCATACACTTCGCCCTTGGCAATCCTTACGCCATTGAGGAAGGTGACGGTGTTGTGGAACGCGTCGATGTCGGAGATGGTGAAGTCCTTGTATTCCAAAAGCCCAGATGCACTATAGAGGCTGTCGCCGTGCCCTAATTTCTTCATGATTTTCTTCACGCCCGAGTGGGTCTCCACTTCCATTTCGAGACGCACCATTGGAGGCTGGTTCTTGGAAAGGATGATGTCGTCGAGATAGAGGTACGAGCTGGTGCCTTTGAGGTTCTTTACCTCGAAGCCTTTCACCTGAATCTTCTTCACTAACTTCTGCTTGAAGGCATCCAACGCATCGAGGGCATAGATGCAGTTGTGTTGGGTCTTGTGAGTGGCGGAGTAATAGAGTACGAACAAGGGGTTGAAGCGACGCAATGCCTTCTGGGTAGCCTGACCTTCCATCTTTTGAGGCTCATCCATGACGATGATGGGACGGTTGGCGGCAATCACGTCGATGGGCTTGCGGCTGCCGAAGTCGTCGCGCTCGGAGTAGATAATCAGTCCAGCCTTGGTCTTCTTCTCTTCGTTCAGGTCCTTGGCAAAGGCCTGCGTGTTGATGATCATCACGTTGATGCCTGAATCGTTTGAGAACGAGTCTAACTGCTGGAGGTTGGACGAGTTGTAGATGAAGAAGCGGGCTTTCTTGCCATAGTGCTCCATGAAGTGGTCTTCGAGCATGGCGAAGCTCTTGTTGACCCCCTCGCGGATGGCAATGCTGGGCACCACCACGATGAACTTGTTCCAGCCATAGCGTTTGTTCAGCTCAAACATGGTCTTGATATAGACGTAGGTCTTGCCCGTGCCAGTTTCCATTTCGATGTCCAATCCGAGGCGGCCTAAGTCGCTGACAAGTTTCGGCGACTGCTTGATGTCCTGACCGTCTTGGATCTTGCGGATGTTGTCGAGAAGCTGCTGGTCGCTCAGCTCAATGTCGCTATTTCGGTAGCCCACATATTCGTCTTCGAATTCCATTTTCTGCTGAGACTTGCGCTTACCCAGATCTCTCCTGAACTGGAAAGCGTCGCGCGAGGGCTGTCCTGCAAATACCGAAACGGTGCTTTCCACCGCGTCGGACTGGTATTGCTGTATCTTGAATTTGAATTTCATACGATTACCTCCCAACGGCCACCTTTGTCTGGTCCTATTCGCTTTACATATCCTTCTTGTTGAAGCTTTTTGATTCTGGTGGCGATTGTTTGCCTTGAAACATGAAGTTGATCGGCTATTTTTTGTGTTGTTATATGAGGGTCGTTTAATAATAGCATGATAATTGAAACATCTTGTTCCTGTAAAGTTTCCTGTAAAGTTTTCTGTAAAGTTTTCTGTAAAACATCCAAATTATCTATCTGATTTCCACCTTGATAAGTAGAATTATTCTGTAAACCATCAACTCCATGTCCAGACTTCAAAGAAGCTCTGAGCATAAAATCATCCTGCTTGAATACAGGCTTTGGCCAGCCTCCTTCTTCCAACTCGCGATACATCCGGTCAACACCCTCGCCGAACTCACGGATGAACTCATATTCTTTCATGAAAGCGGCAATCTTGGGATTTCGGGAAAAATGGGTGGTGCGCATGTTGTTGAGGCGGACACGTCCGGGCAAGATGCCAGGACTTTCGACCGTGTAGTGGTCGTCGAACATCTTGATTTGGATGTCCGTTCCCAGAATCGAGTAATCGCGGTGGGCTATGGCATTAACAATCAGCTCGGTCCAACAAAATTCGGGATATTCCACCTCTGTCACAAAACGTGCTTCGGGCCCCAAATAAGTGTGTTCCTTGATTTGTGTCTTGACGAAAGCGATGGCATCGCGCGTCATATCCAAGACACGGCCCTTGAAGATGACATCTTTGATGACATTCATCTCGCGCCCCACTTTTTCTTCCGTTCCATCATAGCGGATGAAGCGCACCCAGGCCCGCTGGAAAAAGCGCTGCGGATCTTTTCCGAACAACAGTATGGCGGCACCGCTGACTTGTTCCTTGCCGTCTTTGACCAAGATATAATCCCCGTTGGTGCGAAGAAAAGTCAACGCATCTTTCTTGTAACCAATCCTCTCACAATACCTCGAAACAAAATCCAAATCCAAATCATCAACCGTGGCCCTTGCAACGGGGTAATCCTCATAGTACTGCACCCCTTTCGCCAGCATGATTTGCATACGGTCGTCGAAGGAGAGTTTCTTGGATTTGTCACCAACACGATAGTAGGCCTCATCGGAAGAAGTGGCATGCATGGCGCTGCTCTGCTCCACCTCCAAAATGAGGATGTGGTTATCCTTCCCGTCCTTGTCGGTGCAGGGGATGCGCTCGGGATGGACGTTGACCGAAGGGATGCAATAGTCGAACGGCACACGCAACAAATCGTTGATATGCTCGGTCATTCCATCGATGCCGCTGATGGTGCCGTCATCCTCAATGCCGACGGCGATGGTTCCGCCATCAGCGTTGGCCATAGCCACCATGGTGACAGCCAATGCCTTGGGTTCGATACGACCGCTTTTTTTGTCGTAGGTCTGACCCTCGGGCTGGTTCAGATAATAGTCAATCGTTTTCATAGGGCAAAGATACTAAAATTTGATAGCGACGACAGGGCGCTTTCAGACGAATTGGGCTGATGTTGCTGTATTTTGAATTTCATATTCTTTTAAACCGATGGGGTAATAAACACACGCCAACTGCCCTCTTTATCTCCACGCTCGACGTATTTCTTTTCCGTCAATTGCGCTATCAGTTTTTGAATGGCAGACCTGTTGATGCCCAACGCCGACTGCATGTCAGATAGCGACAGCGTGGGTTGACTGAGCATGGCATTAAGAATCTTACCATAATTCGGAGAACGAAACGCGATACGCTCGCCATCGTACCACCAAATGTTTTCATTGCGTTCAGTAACGAACAGCACATCATTGTAAACTTCCGTCATCACCAATTCCGTAAAGTATTTCATGAAAGGCTTGATGTCTTTCAGCTCCGCATGTGCTCCCTCTGAAGGAACAGGCCCGACCTCCATGTCTGCACGATGCAAGGCCTCCAAATAGTCTTGTTTCTTTCTGCCTCGCACCACTATCATTGGATAGTCATGTCGTGAAAGGATGAAATTGACCATCAAGCGGGCAATGCGTCCGTTGCCGTCTTCAAACGGGTGGATGCGGATATAACGGTAATGGAACAATGCCGCCAATTCCACAGGTGATAGTTTTCCAAGTTTCTCCTCTTGATTATACCAATCCACCAAGTCAGTCATCAGCGAAGGGGTCTCTTCGGGCGAGGCATACTCGAACCGGTCGCCATAGCGGGTAATCACGCTGTTAGGCCGCGTCTTGTATTGACCCGCATGTATCACACAGCTCGTCTGCTGTCCGCCAGGCAGGTTGCGATAGACGGTGTAATCTTCGCGCAATAGCGTCTTGTGGAGTGTTCGGATGAAGTGCTGCGACAATGGCATCTCTTTCAAGGCCGCCTCCTCGCTCATCATCTTCAAACCCACGTTACTGGCCGTCATCTCATGCACATCACGCACTTCGGCTTCGCCGATGACTTTTCCGAAAAGCAACAACAGCTCCGTTTGCCCATACGTTAGCGTGTTGCCTTCCATATGGTTGCTGTTATAGTTGAAATCAACGGTGAACCGACGGCTTAGCCTGTTACGGTCGCGTTCAGAAAGCGGCTGGATGGCCTGCCAAGCGTCCAATGCGTTTTTGAGCGTCAAGTGCTTCATTTTTTCCAATTATTTAGTAAAATGTTTGCGAAAAGGTGGTATGTTTACCACCTTTTCGCTGCAAATATACATTATATTCTTGTCTCAAAGATGGATTTTCTCTTTTTTCTTCGTTTTATTCAAAAATTCGTCTTGTAAAGTAGTGGTAACCTACCACCTTCAAAACCTTCTTTTTGTATTTTCACAATATCCTCCTAATCGTATCCTTGCTATAAGCCATCCAAATCTGCTCGAAGTTGTCCGCCACGTTGTCGGTGGCCAAGCTGCTGTCGCGCATGACGAAGTAGTAAGGCTTGCGTTTGGCCACTTCCTTGATGACGTCCTCATTCACCTTTTCATCGAAGCAAGCGATGAGGTAGCCCTTGTTGACGGCGAACACTTCCTTTCCGGCAATCTGCTCGGTCTCGATTTTGGCGGACAGCGGCAGGTTGCACTCTAACATCACTTGGAAAAGCAAATCCTCTGCGGTGCGGTCGGGCTTGATGTTGTCCTCAAACAGGGTCTGCTCCGTCGAATCTTCCGGGCGGTAATAGACATCCTGCATGTTGCTGCTGTCTAACTTCAGCACGCGGAAACCAAAATCTAAAGATTCAAGCCTCTGTTTAAGGGTTTCTAATTTCTTCTGGCTTGGGTCTTCCTGTTCAATTTCTGATTGTAAATCCATTATAGACAGTTGCTTGGCTTTTTTCATATCATCTTTTATTGCCTGATCGATTGAAGCCTGCCAACCTTGTATATAGCTCTGCATTTGAAGGATAATATCTTCGCCTACACGTTTTATTCGCATTTTTGCTATTTCGCAAATATTATCGAAACCATGTTTCCGTGCTTCGCTCTTTTCATTTGTTTGTTCAGGAAGCTGAACCATAATGAACTTGCGCGAGCCCCCATCTTCCGCATTTAATTTCATTACAGCATGGGCCGTAGTAGCCGAACCAGAAAAGAAATCAAGAATTATTGAATCTTTTGTACTTGCAAAATCAACAATTCTTTGAATCAAATACAGTGACTTGGGATTATCAAAGATTTTTTTAATTCCAAATAATTCTTCCAACAAAATAGTTGAAGCACGACCGTCTTCATAAACAACTGTTTTCAATTGTTCTTTTGCTGTCTCTATTCTCTTTTTAATATGTGGCTGAGTAGTTTCATCAACACCCCATTCCACTTCACCATCATTCGCATAATTCCAAAAAGTTTCTTCAGTCCATCGCCATCCATAAGCAGGTTTAGGGCAGGGCTTCTGGGTTACGGGATGCAAAATATCATACATATATCCTCCTGGTTTTGTGTTCGATGAATTTGTATTTGCCGTATAAACACCTTTTTCATCAACACAGTTATAGTGATCTACTTGTTTCAGATTTGATTTATTAATCTTGATCCAATCTCTTAATTCTTTTTGAATCTCTTCGACTGACAGTTTTTTTCTCTTCAACTTTCGATAATATGCTATAATTTTATCAGCATTATCACTTTTTCTATACCAGTAAGGAAGCACGCTAGCTTTTTTGGCATAACAAAGCATATATTCATGTTCGGTGTTGATTTGGGTTGGGTTATTATCTGTAGCTGTTTGGATTATCAACTCTCCAACAAAATTAACTCCGCCAAATACTTCGTTACAAACCTTTTTCAAGTTCTCTTGCTCATTATCATCAATCGAAATAAATATCACCCCATCCTCGCTCAGCAAGTCCTTCGCCACTTTCAGTCGGGGATAAATCATATTGAGCCAGTCGGTGTGGAAGCGCCCATTGCTTTCGGTGTTGGCCACGAGGCGGTTGCCTTCCTCGTCCTCTTGTCCGCTGTTGTGGATGTAGCTGCCGGCGGTCTGGGCGAAGTCGTCGTTATACACGAAGTCGTTGCCCGTGTTGTAGGGCGGGTCGATGTAGATCATCTTCACCTTGCCTAAGTAGTTCTCGCGGAGCAGCTTCAGCACTTCGAGGTTGTCGCCCTCGATATAAAGGTTTTGCGTCGTGTCGAAATCGACGCTCTCCTCGCGGCAGGGGCGCAGCGTGTCGGTGGTGGGCGCGTTGGCCAAGCGGATGGCGTTGCGCTTGTCGGGCCAGGTGAACTGGTAGCGTTCCGCCGGGCCTTCCACGATGTCTTTCGACAGCTCTTGGCGGAGCATGTCGAAGTCGATGGCCGCTTCGGGCTGGCCCTTCTCGTTCTGCCGCTCGGTGAGGCAGTTGGGGAAGAGTTCGGCAATCTTCCTTATGTTTTCGTCCACGATGTCGGTGGTTTGCATTGATAGTTTGTCCATGTTTTAGCGTGTTTATGTTTATTCAATTTCAACTCCTAAAAGTTTCTCAAATTCTTTCAATTCCTTTTTCCTTGCTTCGCGGATTTTGGCGATATCCAGTTTGTCAATAATTGGCTTTATCTTTTCCATGCCCTTGTTTCTAAAATAGGAAGAGCCCTTCAACAAGAAAAGATTCTCCATTTTGTTTTGTCCAGAAGTTCCTTTGACTTTTGTGTTTTTAGGCAAGCCCAAAGCATTGAGCACACCTTCTGTATCGTCAAGCATCCAATTCTCAATGCTCGTTTCGGCTCGCAAACAGCAAAACTCACGAACACCGAATACTTTTTTCAGGTTCTTCTCAACCTCTTTCCAATCTGGCTCCGTTTGAATGCCTTTGGAATAAACATCCGTGTCAAATTCGCAACATACGGCCCTAAAGCTAACATGGGACGCTTGGCATTGCTGAATGCTTATTAACCCAACTCGCATGTTGCGCCAAATAGGTGTACCGTGGGTATTGAACACTCTTATCCCATTTGGACGCTGCCAACCATTGGCCTTGTAATACTCCAACAACCGATTAATGATCAGTTCGTCGGCATCGCCCTCCACGAATATCACGCACATTTCCTCCCCGACTTCTTTCTTTCCCTTTTTAGTCATCAAAACCTCCTTTCAGCCTTGGCTTTTCCTCAAAGAAGACGTCTATCATTCTTCTGTCATCTTCTGCGCTAAGCATCAATTCAAACAGGTACTCGCCAAGTGCCATTTCACCAGCTGCGGCAATCTTGAGCACATTCTTCAATTTGGTTTGTTTGAGGATGCGGAAATCCGCAACACCGTCGTCCGATGGCAAACCCACATACAATTGATTGTAGGCTAAATGCTTGGCGAGATGTGTGGAATGACTGGTAAAAAGAAGTTTAGTATCACCCAACAACATTGGAATTGCATTTAGCAAATCCTGTAGCAAATCGGGATGGATGGAGTTTTCCAGTTCTTCCACCATCAATATCTGAACGCCTCTTTTGCTGGCATGAATAACCGAAGCAAGTAGGAAAAGAATACGCATACTTCCGGTTGACATGAAACGGAAAGGCGTGGTTTGGTTGTTGGGACGCTCTTTTACATAGACATCATACAAATCAGGCAGTTCGTATGGTACATTTTTATCGATTTTTTTCAATTCGGAACTAAATCTCACAGGATTAACTGTTTGAATTGTCGGTACAAGCGTAGTAAGAATAGAAATCATGACATTGAACAAACGCTCATCTTCCTGTTTTAGCTGATATAGATATTGAGTAAAACCATCATACACCAATTGTTCACCATCGGCGGTCATCGTTTTGCGGGGCAGGAAATGTTGTTTGGGGTCGGCAATAATATCCACCGAACCTATGGTTATTCCCAACAACTCTTTTGCAATGGGCATAAACGCCCAGCTATCAATATTTGACAGCTTAACCATAACCAGTTCATCATCCGTAATTTGAATGGTTTTATTGCATCTCCCGGTCGCATCATATTTGACAGTTTCCCTTGTCCGGTTGATAATAGTGCGATATTTTGGCTTCTCTTTCGTGTTGTCCCTTATGCCAAGATACTCGCCGATGACTTTCCCTTCTATTGCGGCAGAGCTATTAGGAGTCTGTTTATACCAATCAAAACTAAAACGGTACACATAATCGTAAACCGAATCAAAAGCACCTTCAATTTCACAATAAAACGGGTCACTTGCAATCTTTGAATTGATGGAAATACAAGTGAAGTCACGCATCAATTGTCTTCTCGTTTCAGGGGTACCGTGAACAAATGAAGAAGCAAACATGATCGCATCCAAAATATTACTCTTACCGTAATTATTCGGAGCCAATAGAGCGGTCAATTGTTGCAACTTGATTTCTGAATAATCAATGTTCCTAAAACCTCCAATACAAATCCTATCAATACTAACCATAATTTTACGTTTATCATCTAATTCGATGCAAAAATACAACTTTTTCATCAATAAACGTAATTTTTAAATACGTTTTTTCCGAAAAAATTCAATTATCAATGATTTTCCTTCAAAATCTCTTTCAAGTTGCATAATTGCTGATACAATTAATGTCCGATGGCCATCACCAAATTCTCCCAGACCTTATCCATGTCGAAGCCGCTCAGGGGCAACACTGCGTCGGTAAGCGGCTCCCAGTCTGTGGCAAAGAGCTTTTCGTGCACGACTGCCAGGCGTACCCTGTCCTAATAAGCCAAAGCAAAAACCATGTGCTGATTGATTAATTTGGGCAAAAGCAAAATGTTCTTTGAAAGGCATAGATGGAGAAACAGCAAACAGCCATTGAGATTTTACTTGCCTCCTTGATTTCTATAGTCAAGTCGTCACATAGTGTCTTGGTGACGTTATCAATCAGTTCCATTGCGTCTCGAAAGTTCTTACATCGTCAAAACCAAAGCGTCCAGAAAACGCCTTTGTCAATAAATCTCGCTCCAGGCCACCAAAGGTGGTTAAAAGCAGTCGCAAAAATAAGTTATTTTCTATAATTACGGGCAACCCAAAATTATTTTCTCCCTCCAGCACTCCTAATTATCCAAAACAACTTCATATCTTTGCGCCAAAATTTTCTACCTATGAAAAACGTTTCTCTCGTACTTTCGTTGCTGCTTGCAACCACCTTACATTCCTTTGCACAAACCACCGCCAAACTCGACGAAAACCAAGCCCGACAAACGGCACTGCTTTTCGTCAGCGCCAACGCGAAATTCCAAACCTCGGACTTGGAATTGGTGTCGGCTTCCAATATCTTTGTGTATAACGTTGGAGAACAAGGCTTTGTCATCGTTTCGAGGAGCAAAGTCCTGCCTCCGATTCTCGGTTATTCCGACCAAGGCCGTTTCCCCGACATGGAGGACGCGCCCGACAACGTCAGGTCGTGGATCGACCACTACGGCGAGATGATAGCCTTCGCCGAAGAGCAAGGCCTGCAGCCTGAAGCGAAAATCGAGGAAGCATGGGCACTGGCCGAGCAAGGCACTTTTGCCACGAAAGCCACGCGGACGGTCAATCCCTTGGTCAGCACGCGCTGGAACCAAGACTGCTACTACAACGAATACTGCCCTGCCACAGGCGGCGGCTGGGGCGGCGGTCCCTGCGGCCACGTCTATGCCGGCTGCGTGGCCTGCGCCATGGCTCAGGTGATGAAATATTGGGACTATCCCACAACTGGCTATGGGTCACATAGTTACATACACAGTACCTACGGCGAGCAAAGTGCCAACTTCGCCGCCACCACCTACCATTGGGAAGACATGCCCAATGACGTGTGGGGGCACAACGATGCCGTGGCCACCTTGATGTACCATTGCGGCGTGAGTGTCAACATGAACTACTCCCCTTCGGGCAGTGGGGCGCAGTCGTCGGCAGTGGAGACCGCCTTGCGTTCCTACTTCGGCTACTGCGGCGCGAAATACCGCGAGAAGTCGGCCTACTCCGACGAGACGTGGGTCGAGATGCTGAAATCGGAACTCGACCTCTCCCACCCGCTCTACTACTCAGGCAACAACGGCAGCAGCGGCCACGCCTTCGTTTGCGACGGCTACGACGAACTCGATTACATGCACTTCAACTTCGGCTGGAGCGGCTACAGCGACGGCTACTATTCCACCTACGACGTGAACGGCTTCAACCAAGGCCAGGCCGTGGTCGCCAACATCTATCCCATGAACATCCAGGCCGACGCCAACGGCATCATCTACGTCACTCCCGACGGCACGGGCGACGGCTCGTCGTGGGCCAACGCTACCGACAAGCTCCAGTTTGCCACGGCCCTTTCGAGCGGCGGCGGCACGAAGGTTTGGGCGAAGAAAGGCACCTATTACGGCGACACCTCCAACCCCGAAGGCGCGTTCTACATCACGGAAAGCAACCGCGTGTATGGCGGCTTCAACGGCGACGAGACTCCCGACTACGACCTCTCGCAGCGCGACCTCGTCAACAACGCCACCATCCTCGACGGACAAGGCGAACGGCGCGTGCTGCTGCAAAACGTGACCTTCAACACGGCCACCATGCCCCTTTGGGACGGCTTTACCCTCCAAAACGGAAGCATCGGCAGCGGTGCGGGAGCCTACCTGAACAACTACGTCACCCTCTCGAACTGCACCATCATCGACAACCACGCCACCATGTTCGGCGGCGGCGTCTATATCAACTCGACGGGAGGCACGTCACACGTCAACCTGTCGCATTGCACCATCAGCGACAACACGGCCTCGATGGGCGGCGGCGTGTGCGACCGCATCGGCGGCACCTACACCAACTGCCACATCGCCAACAACACGGCCTCCACCAAAGGCGGCGGCATCTACCTTTACATGAACACCGAGCCGACCTTCAAGAACTGCGTCCTTGCCAACAACACGGCCAAAAACGCCGGCGGCATGTACGCCCGAGGCAAGGTCACGGCCTACAACTGCGACTTCGTGATGAACTTAGCCACCGAGACCTGCGGCGGCATCTTCAACGAGGCGACCCCCAGCAAATACTACAACTGCATCCTTTGGGGCAACGTCGCCAACGGCCAGCCCAGCCAAGCCTTAGGCTCGGCCGACTATGAATACTGCGCCGTGCAAGGCGGCGTGGGAGGCTCCGAAGACATCAACCTGCCTGCCGTGAACGACGGCGAGGAACCCGGCGTTTTCGTCCGTTTTGCCCATTTGCCCGATGGCGCCGGCGCCGACTTCCATAACACGAGTTGGGAGCTGTTGCCAAACAGCATCTGCCTCAACGCGGGCAAGCCCAACACCACGGGATTGGGCAGCACCGACATTGCCGGAAACCCGCGCATCCAGAAAGGCCGCGTGGAGATCGGCGCTTACGAATCGTGTGCCTCGCTCAGCCTCGTCGAAGGCGAGATGTTTGAAGGCAACGGGTATTATTTCCACGGACGCTTCCTCACCGAGCCGGGCTACTACACCGCCGTACTCAACGGCCACGACTGCGACAGCGTCATCGGCTTGACGCTCAACGTTTTGCTTGGCTTCAACGAACAACAAAGCAAGGACATCAGCATCTGGCCTAACCCCACAAACGGCGTGCTGCACATTGAGGCGGAAGACCTCCAAAGCGTGGAAATCCGCAACCTCTTGGGACAATTGGTTTTGCGTTCCGAAAACACCGCAACCATCAACCTTGGTGATTTGGGAAAAGGCGTTTATTTCCTGATAACCAACAACAAAGAAGGGGAAAAGTACGTCTTCAGAATCATTAAAGACTAATCTCCAATCCGCACCCGCCGCAAATCCAACAGGTTCGTCGGGTTGCTGCCCATGTCCTTCACGCGCTTGTTGACGAAACGCAGCACCTCGTCGTAGAACAGCACCACCACGGGCGCGTCCTGCATCATCAGGCTGTCCATCTCGGTGTAATAGCGGGCGCGTTGCTGCAAGTCGTTGCACAACAGGGCTTTTTCGTAGAGTTTGTCGTACTTCGGATTGGTGTAGTGCGTGTAGTTGGGTCCCTCAGGCGCGAAGTTGGCCGTCGTGAACAGTGAGAGGTAGTTCTCCGCATCGGGATAGTCGGCCACCCACGAGGAGCGGAAAAACGGCAGGCTGCCATTCGTCCTCATGCTGCGCATCGTGGCGGGCGGCATCACCTCCATCTTGCATTGCAGCCCGATTTGCTCCACTTGGCTCTGCACGAACTTCCCGATGTCGGCATAGTCGGCCACGGTGGAGAGTTGAAGAAGGTAGCCTTCCAAGTGATTTTCGGCCACCAACCGTTGCGCCCGCTTCAAGTCGTAGCCGTAGCCGATGGTGGCGCTGTGTCCGGGCAAGCCCACGGGAATCATGCCGCCCGTGCCGGGTTCGCCGATGCCGTTGCGCAGGTAGCGCAGCATCTTCTCGCGGTCGATGCAAAGGCTGACGGCCTGCCGCAAGGCCCGCGAGCGGTCGGGACCGAGGCTGTCGTTGGGGTCGATGAAAAACGAGAAGTATTCCGTGTTCAGATACGGCTCGGTAATCAGTTCGATTTTGTCCACATACTTTTGGCGCAGTTGGCCGTCGTAGGTCAAAAGCTCGTCCTTGTAGCGCGCATCGATGCCCGACATGAAGTCGAACTTGCCCTTGATGAACTCCAAGAACGCCACTTGCTTGTCGATCAAGAAACTGACGGAGACGGCATCGATATAGGGCAACCTCTCCCCTGCTTCGTCACACTCGAAATAGTCGGGGTTCTTGCGGAAGACGAGTTTCACGCCTTCTTTCCAGTACTGGAAATGGAACGGCCCCGTGCCGACGGGATGGCTGCGGAAGTCGTCGCCATAATACTCAACGGCTTCGTGAGGAACGACTGAGGCGTAAGTCATCGAAAGGATGCCCAAGAACGGCGGGAATGGCTTCGCCAGCTCGATTTGGAAGGTAGAATCGTCCAAGGCGGTGAAGGCATAACGCTCGTCGTCGTGCTTCACGGAAGAGAAAATCCACATTCCGGGCGAGTTCAAACGCTTGTCAACCACGCGGTTGAAGGAATAGACGAAGTCCTCAGCGGTGACACATCGTGGCTGGTTGAAACACGCATCCTCATGGAATTGCACGTCCGTCCGCAATTGGAAGGTGTAAAGCAAGCCGTCGTCGCTGATGTCCCACGATTTGGCCACCATCGGGACGAGGTTCATCTTGTCGTCGAAGGCCACGAGGCTGTTAAACACCTGATTACAAGCCCAGATGTGCGGCAAGTCCTTGGCGTAAATCGGATCCAAGGTAAGGATGCCCGCCGACTCGTTGTACTTGAAGATGGCGAGGTCTTCGTCGTCGCCCTGTCGCTGACTGCATCCTGCAACCAGCACAAGCAACATAACCCATCCTATTAGCCCTCTTTTCATTATCACTTCACCTTAAATCCAATCACCTCGGGATGCAGGTTGTTCAGGTACTTGTTGAAGTCGAGGTCGTTCTTGTCTTGCTCCTTCTCCAAGGCGAGGTCGAGCACCTGCATCATGTTTTCCACATAGTGGAAGTTCAGGCCGTCGATGTAGTCCTCCTTGATGTCCTTGATGTCGTGCTCGTTGTCGATGGAAAGGATGAGGTCGGTCACGCCGTTGCGCTTGGCGGCCAGGATTTTCTCCTTCACGCCGCCCACGGGCAGCACCCTACCCCGCAGCGTGATTTCGCCCGTCATGGCCAACTGCCCTTTCACCTTGCGCTGGGTGAAGGCCGAGGTCAAGGCGGTGAGCATCGTGATACCTGCCGAAGGGCCGTCCTTAGGCGTGGCGCCTTCGGGGATGTGGACATGGACGTTCCAAGCCTCAAACACGTCGGGGTTGATGTTGAGTTGTGAGGCGTGTGCCTTGATGAACTCGTAGGCGATGGTCGCGCTCTCTTTCATCACCTCGCCGAGGTTGCCGGTCAGCGAGAGGTGCCCCATGCCACGGCTCAGGCTCACTTCGATGGAGAGGATTTCGCCGCCCACCTGCGTCCAAGCCAAACCTGTGGCCACGCCCGGCATGGTGTGCTTCACCTCGTCCTCGTCGTGGTGCATCGGCACGCCGAGCACCTTGCGGATGTCATCCATCATGATTTTCTTGTCAAACTCCTCGCCCACAACGACTTGCTTGGCTCGGTAGCGCATCATGTCGCCAATGCGACGCTCAAGGTTGCGCACACCGGCCTCACGGGTATAGTCGTCGATGATGTGCATCACCACGTCTTTCGGGAACGCGATTTGCTTGCCGTCCAAGCCGTGTTCCTTCATCTGCTTGGGGATGAGGTGCCGCTTGGCGATTTCGTATTTCTCCTCGCGCAGATAGCCGCTCAAGTCGATGATTTCCATGCGGTCGCGCAAGGCGGGATGGATGGTCGAAAGGTTGTTGGCCGTGGCGATGAACAGGATTTTCGAGAGGTCGTAGTCCAACTCGATGAAGTTGTCGTAGAAGGCGTTATTTTGCTCAGGGTCAAGTATTTCGAGCAATGCCGCCTGCGGGTCGCCGCTGATGTTGTTGCCGCTCACCTTGTCGATTTCGTCGAGGACGAAGACGGGATTGCCCGACTTCACCTTTCGTAAATTTTGAATAATACGGCCCGGCATGGCGCCGATGTAGGTCTTCCGGTGACCGCGCAGCTCCGACTCGTCGCGCACGCCGCCGAGTGACATTCTGACATATTTTCGGTTCAGTGCCCGCGCGATGGACTTGCCCAAAGAGGTCTTGCCCACGCCGGGAGGCCCGACGAGGCACAAAATCGGGGCTTTCATGTCCTGACGCAGCTTCAGCACGGCCAAATGCTCGACGATGCGGCCTTTCACCTTGTCCAAGCCGAAATGGTCGGCATCCAAAATCTTCTGGGCGCGTTTCAGGTCGAAGTTGTCCTTGGTGAAGTCCTCCCACGGCAGGTCAACGAGATACTGCAAGTAGTTGAGTTGGATGCCGTATTCGCTCGATTGCGGATGGGTGCGTTCCAACTTTTTCAGTTCGCGGTCGAACACCTCCCCCACTTCCTTCGACCATTTCTTCTTCTCGGCCTTCTCCTTCAACTCCTTGACATCCTGGTCGTTGGGATTGCCGCCCAATTCCTCTTGGATGGTTCGCAGCTGCTGGTTGAGGTAATATTCGCGCTGCTGCTTGTCCATGTCGTCGCGCACCTTGCTTTGGATTTGCTGCTTCAGTTCCAGCATCTGCCTCATCTCCGTCAGCACGGCAAGCAAGCCATCGGCCATCTCGTTCAATGTGCGCGACTCCAAAATGCCTTGACGCACAGGAAGTTCGGCCTCGATGTTGCTGGCCACGAAGTTGAGCAGAAACACCGGGTCGTCGATGCTCTTGATGGCGAAGCCCGCCTCTTGCGACAGGTTGCGCGAGCGCGGGATGACCTGAACGGCCAAGTCCCTGACCGACTGCAACAAGGCCTCGAACTTGCGCGTGTTGGGCGCGTCCTCCGAAGCGGCGTAAGGCATCACGGCGGCCATGAGGAAAGGCTCGTTCTGGATGGCTTCCACCACCTCGAAACGGCGCATCCCTTGTATGATGACCGTGACGCTGCCGTCGGGCATCTCGAAGGTCTTGAGGATTTGGGCCGACACGCCCACCTTATACAGGTCGTCAAGCCCCGGCTCATCGACATTCGACTCTTTTTGCGCAATCACGCCGATGGGCTTGCGTCGGCGGCTGTATTCCTTCACGATCTGGATCGACTTCTCGCGCCCCACGGTGATGGGGATGACCGTGCCGGGATAAAGCACCGAGTTGCGCAAGGGCATGATGGGCAGCTCGTCGGGCACGTCGCCGCCTTGCTTCAACTGGCCGTTATCAATCGTAAAGACAGGGATGAACTCGGCATCCGTGTCGATCATATCTGACATCAATTCGGTTTCGACTTTGTAACTCATAGAAACTTCTTTTTGAACATTGACTGGCGACAAATTGTCAGTCTGCCGCCGTTTCACACCTTATTATATTGGTGGCGCAAAGATACGGCAAAGATAATGCCAAGGCACAAAAAAAGCCCTCGCGATAGGCAAGAGCTTCCCTTTTCGGTTCAGTCCAACACTTACTTGGCTTCCTTCTTCTCGAAGAACTTCTTGTACTTGTTGTTGAACTTGTCCACGCGACCGGCGCTGTCGACGAGCTTCATCTTGCCGGTGTAGAAGGGATGTGACGCGCTGGAGATTTCCAGTTTCACCAAGGGATATTCGTTGCCGTCTTCCAATTTGATGGTTTCCTTGGTGTTGATGGTCGAACGCGACAGGAAGGTCGCATCGTTTGACATATCTTTGAAAACAACCAGTCTGTAGTTCTTGGGGTGAATGTCTTTTTTCATCGCTTACTTTCCTTTTGATTTTGAGTGCGCAAAAGTACAACATTTTATTGGAATGGCAATCGGTTTGGGGCGATTTTTTTGTCAAATAAACACAAATTGCTGTATTTCAAAACATTAACAACGCTTTTATTCAAGGAATCGGGTTCCTTTTCGACAAATGCCAAATTCGTTGATAAAATCCGTCCAAATTCGTTGGTTTTGGATTTTTTTTGTATTTTTGCAGCCGTAAAAAGCTTATTTACAATAAGATAGCACATTTTAACCTATGGCGAGGCTTTTGTGGTAATATTTTTCGGAAGCAGGAATCAGTCTTGGTTTTTGTAGTATATTTGCAGCGGCAGTCGCAAAAAGCGGCATCAGATCCTAATACCCACCTTTCAACCGTAATTCGACAGACATGGAACACGATCTTGTCCAACTAAGCACAGAGAACATCGAAAACAGAATCTTCGTCATCCGCAACCAACAAGTGATGATTGACAGGGATTTAGCCTTGCTATATGGTGTAGAAACAAAGGTTCTAAATCAAGCCGTAAAACGCAACATCAACCGCTTTCCAGAACGGTTTATGTTTCAACTAACCAAGGACGAACAAGAACAATATGAGTTTCTAAGGTCGCAAAATGCGAACATGTACAATAGCAAACAACCTTTATGGTCACAATCTGTGACCTTAAACGATTCTGGGAAAGATTCTTTAGGGTCACAGATTGTGACCTTAAATGAGTTGAAATCACAAAATGTGATATCAAGTTCAAGAGGGAAACATTCAAAATATCTATCGTATGCCTTCACCGAGCAAGGCGTAGCCATGCTTTCTTCGGTACTTCGAAGCGAAACGGCAGTCCAGGTGAGCATACGCATAATGGATGCTTTCGTAGCCATACGCCAATTCTTGCAAAACAACGCCCAAATCTTTGTTGAGTTAGGCTCGATAAAGCAACACCTGATTGAATCTGACTTGCACCATAAGGAGAATGACCAAAAAATCGAGCAGCTTTTCACACTGATGGACAGATACAAAATCGAGGAAAAGCAAGGCGTCTTCTTCCAAGGCCAGATTTTCGACGCATATGCAAAATTCGAATCGTTCATCCAACAAGCGAAGAAAGAAATCATTCTCATCGACCAATATGTTGATTTAAGCGTCCTTGAACGGCTTGCAAAAAAACAGAATGGAGTGGATGTAACCGTCTATACCAAAGCACAAACACCTATAACCGCCCAAGATGTCCAACAATTCAACGCCCAATACCCGACGCTATCTATTTACCATACCTCAAAAATACATGACAGATTCCTCATCATCGATCACTCAACCATCTACCACATAGGCGCTTCGTTAAAGGATTTGGGCAAGAAATGTTTTGCTTTTGAAATCCTCGAAGATGCCACCACTTTGATACCATCAATCCTTGCCAACCTATAGAAAAACCTAATTATTTCAAAAAAGGAACAACCACTCACTTTTATTTGCTATCTTTGCGGCAAAATAAACGAGTAAAACTCAATCAACAAATTATAAATCAAACTTTTAAATCAACAAATTGAAATGAAACAGGCTTTTAATTTCAACGCAGGTCCTTGCGTTCTGCCTAAGCAGGCCATCGAAAGCACCGTCAAGGCGCTCTACGATTTCGACAACACCGGTATCGGCATCGCCGAGATTTCACACCGCACCCCCGGCTGGGAGCGCATCATGGCTGAGACCCGCCAACTGTGGCGCGACCTCCTCAACATCCCCGAAGAGTACGAAGTCCTCTTCCTCGGCGGCGGCGCCAGCACGCAGTTCTTCACCGTGCCCGCCAACCTGATGAAGACCAAGGCCGCCTACCTCCAGACCGGCGTCTGGGCCAAGAAGGCCGCCAAGGAAGCCAAGCTGTTTGGCAAGGTCGACATCGTCGCCTCCAGCGAGGACAAGACCTACACCTACATCCCGAAGGGCTACGAAATCCCGATGGATGCCGACTACTTCCACATCACGACCAACAACACGATTTACGGCACCGAGATCAAGTACGACATGGACTGCCCCATCATGCTCGTGGCCGACATGAGCTCCGACATCATGAGCCGTCCCGTCGATGTGAAGAAATACGGACTCATCTACGGTGGCGCCCAGAAGAACGTCGGCCCCGCCGGCGTCACTTTCGTCATCGTCAAGAAGAGCATCCTCGGCAACATCGGCGACCGCGCCTACATGAACCCGCTGCCCACCATGGTTGACTTCCGCACCCACGCCGCTGAGGAAGCCAAGAACATCTCGATGTTCAACACCCCGCCCGTACTGCCCATCTTCATGATGCACGAGACCCTCGTGTGGCTGAAGGACACCATCGGTGGCGTCGAGGCCATGAACAAGATCAACATGAAGAAGTCAACCATGCTCTATGAGGAAATCGACCGCAACAGCATGTTCGTCGGCACCGCCGAGAAGGAAGACCGTTCCATCATGAACCACTGCTGGGTGATGGCTCCGGGCTACGAGGACAAGCAAGACGCCTTCATGGCCTACGCCAAGGAGCGCGGCATGGTCGGCATCAAGGGCCACCGCTCGGTCGGCGGCTTCCGCGCCAGCCTCTACAACGCCTGCCCGATTGAGGCCGTCGAAGCCCTCGTCCAGTGCATGCAGGATTTCGAAAAAGCCAATAAATAAAATATGTTGCTGTAGGGCTGTCGTATTACGGCAGCCGCATTCTGGTAACCCAATAGCGGCTGCCACGGTGTGACAGCCCTACAACACCACAAACAACAACAATTAATCAAACAAATAGAAATGAAAGTATTAGTTGCAACTGAAAAGCCCTTCGCAAAGATCGCTGTTGACGGCATCCGCGAAGTGGTGGAGAAGAACGGCTACGAGCTGGCTCTTTTGGAAAAATATACCGACGTGAACGACCTCTACAAGGCCGTCGCCGACGCCGACGCCCTCATCGTGCGCTCCGACAAGGTGACGAAGGAAGTCATCGACCACGCCAACAACCTGAAGATCGTCGTCCGCGCGGGCGCCGGCTTCGACAACCTCGACCTTGAGGCTTGCACCGCCCGTGGCATCGTGGCCATGAACACCCCCGGACAGAACAGCAACGCCGTGGCCGAACTCGTCATGGGCATGCTGGTCTACGCCATCCGTAACTTCTACAACGGCAAGAGCGGCAGCGAGCTGATGGGCAAGAAACTCGGCCTGTTGGCCTTCGGCAACGTGGGTCGCAACGTGGCCCGCATCGCCAAGGGCTTCGGCATGGAAGTGTATGCCTTCGACGAGTTCGTCCCCGCCGACAAGATCGAAGAGGCCGGCGTTCACGCCGTCGCCAACCGCGACGCCCTCTTCGAGACCTGCGACGTGGTGAGCCTCCACATCCCGGCAACCGCCGAGACCAAGCAGAGCATCAACTACGCTGTGGTCAACAAGATGCACAAAGGCGGCATCCTCGTCAACACGGCCCGCAAGGAAGTCATCAACGAGCCTGAGCTGCTCAAGCTGATGGCCGAGCGCACCGACCTGAAGTATGTCACCGACATCATGCCCGACGCCGACGCCGAGTTCAAGGCTTTCGAAGGCCGCTACTTCGCCACGCCCAAGAAGATGGGTGCCCAGACCGAAGAGGCCAACGTCAACGCCGGCATCGCCGCTGCCAACCAGATTGCCGACTTCTTCAAGACCGGCAACCGCCGTTTCCAAGTGAACAAGTAATCATAAAACACTGTAGAAATGTCAGTCATCAAACCGTTCAAAGGATGGCGTCCGGGAGTGGACATCGTCCAGAAACTGGCCTCACGCCCCTACGACGTGCTGAACACCGAAGAAGCCCGCAAGGAATGTGAAGGCAACCCCTACAGCCTGCTCCATGTGACCAAGGCCGAAATCGACCTGCCAGAAGGACACAAGGACAGCGACCTCGAAACCTATCTGAAAGTCGTCGAGAACTTCAACAGCTTCAAGGACTTCGGATGGATCAAGCAAGACGAGGAAGAGAAACTCTACATCTATGCCCAGAGCATGAACCCCACCGAGGCCAACGCCCACTGGCAATACGGCATCGTGGCTTGTGCATACAGCGAGGACTATGTGAACAAAATCATCAAGAAGCACGAGCTGACCCGCAAGGACAAGGAGGAAGACCGCATGAAGCACGTCCGCCTCACCAACGCCAACGTGGAGCCGGTGTTCTTCGCCTACCCTGCCGTCGCCGAAATCGACGCCATCGTGAGCAAGGTCACCGCCGAGAAGCCGGTCTATGACTTCATCGCCAAGGAAGACGGCTTCGGCCACCGCTTCTGGATCATCGACGACAAGGCCACCATCGCCCGCTTGGTCGAACTCTTCGACAAGAAGGTGCCGGCCATGTACATCGCCGACGGTCACCACCGTAGCGCAGCAGCAGCCCTTGTCGGCCAGGAAAAGAAGGAAAAGAACCCCGCCCACACCGGCAAGGAGGAGTACAACTACTTCATGACCGTCATCTTCCCCGACAACCAGTTGAACGTCATCGACTACAACCGCGTCGTGAAAGACCTCAACGGACTCAGCACCAAGGACTTCTTCAAGGCCCTGCAAGAGAGCTTCGACATCGAATGCAGGTGCAACTGCACCAAGGATGGCGGCAAGTGCAACTGCGAGTTCCCCTGCCACTGCGAGTGCGACACCGAGTACAAGCCCAGCAAGCTCCACAACTTCTCGATGTACATTGAGGGCGTGTGGTACAGCCTGACGGCCAAACCCGGCACCTACGACGACAGCGACCCCATCGGTGTGCTCGACGTCACCATCCTCAGCAACCTTGTCTTGGACAAGATTTTGGGCATCAAGGACTTGCGCACCGACAAACGCATCGACTTCGTCGGCGGCATCCGTGGCCTCGGCGAACTGAAGCGTCGTGTGGACAGCGGTGAGATGAAGGTCGCCTTCGCGCTCTATCCCGTGAGCATGAAGCAGATCATCGACATCGCCGACACCGGCAACATCATGCCTCCCAAGACCACTTGGTTCGAGCCTAAACTGCGCTCGGGACTCGTAATCCACACGCTGGATTAAGGCACGAGACTTTATGACACGGGACAATGGTCGTTGAGCTAATCGAAAACACCTTGTCCCGTGTTTTTAATTCCTTGAAAATGAATCTCACCCCCAACCTCATCAAGCACTACGCCGACTACCTGCGGCTGGAGCTTTCGCTGTCGGAGAACAGCGTGGAGGCGTATTGCCACGATGTCAACCTGTTCTTACAATACCTTGAATGTAGAGACGGTGTACACACCGTCTCTACGGCAATCAACGACATCACTCAGGAAACCATCGAGAATTTCTTCGCCTACCTCTACGACCTCAACATCGGAGCCTCCTCGCAAGCCCGCATCCTGTCGGGGCTGAAGTCGTTTTGGCGTTATCTGACCCAAGAAGGAATCGCCGACAAAGACCCTACCCTGCTCATCACGTCGCCCGCTCTCGGACGGCATCTCCCCGAAGTGCTCACTTACGAGGAAATCCAAATGATGATCGACAGCATCGACCTTAGCCAACCTACTGGCCACCGCAACAAGGCCATGATTGAGGTGATGTACGGCTGCGGATTGCGCGTCTCCGAACTCATTGGCCTGCAAATCAGCGACATATACCGAGAAGACGGCTTCCTCCGCATCTTCGGCAAAGGCAGCAAGGAACGCCTCGTGCCCATCGGCGACAGCAGCCTGAAAATCCTGTTCCAATACATCGAGGGCGCAAGGCTGCACGTCAACGTGAAACCCAAGTTCACCGATACCGTGTTTCTCAACAGCCGTGGCACAGGCCTGACCCGACAGATGGTCTTCCTGATTGTCAAGGACTTGGCCGAGAAAAACGGCATCACCAAGACCATCAGTCCGCACACGTTCAGGCACAGCTTTGCCACACACCTTTTAGAAGGCGGCGCCAACCTGCTTGCCGTACAGCAAATGCTTGGCCACGCAAGCGTCAGTACCACAGAGATTTACACACACATCTCTGACGAGTTGCTCCGCGACACACTAACCAGCTATCATCCGCGTTTTAAGAAATAGTTCTATCTTTGCAAAAAATTCCCACTATGGACACCACGAAATTCAGCTTCCTGAACGGCCTCCGTCCCGACCGCTTCTTCCTCATGGCCGGCCCATGCGTCATCGAGGACGAAACCTCACCCCTCTTCATCGCCGAGACCTTGAAAAGCATCTGCCAAAAACTTGACATCCCCTTGGTTTTCAAAGGCTCGTACCGCAAGGCCAACCGCTCGCGATTGGACTCGTTTACCGGCATCGGCGACGAGAAAGCCTTGAAAGTGCTGCAAAAAGTGAGGCAGGAATTTGAGGTTCCCGTGGTGACCGACATCCATTCCGCCGAGGAAGCACCGATGGCAGCCGAATACGTTGACATCCTGCAAATTCCGGCTTTCCTCTGCCGCCAGACCGACCTCCTTGTGGCCGCCGCCAAAACGGGCAAGGCCGTCAACATCAAGAAGGGGCAGTTCCTCTCGGGCGAGGCGATGGGCTTTGCCGTCGAGAAAGTGCGTCAGTCGGGCAACGACAAGGTGATGCTCACCGAGCGCGGCTCGATGTTCGGCTATCAGGATTTGGTGGTCGATTACCGCAACATCGCCGCCATGCAGCAGTTTGAAGTGCCTGTCATCCTTGATGTTACACATTCCTTGCAACAGCCCAACCAAGCCAACGGTGTTACGGGAGGCCGTCCCGAAATGATTGGATTGATTGCCAAGGCGGGCATCGCCGCTGGTGCCGACGGCATCTTCATGGAGGTGCATCCCGAGCCTGAACAAGCCAAGTCGGACGGAGCCAACATGTTGCGCCTCGACTTGGTGGCGACGTTGTTGGAAAAATTAGTGAGAATCAAGGAGTCGCTATAACAAAAAAGGCACCGCTCCGTGCCTTTCGCTTATTGCATTTTCAAATTGGTAATCTGCCCCGTGGTGGTGTCGAAAAACAGCTTCGAATTCGTAAAAGGCGCCATCAGCAGCACGCCAAGCTGATTGACCACTATCCGCTCTTCCAACAAGGTCTTTCCCTGATAGCTCACCTTGACGTTCGACAATTCGGGGACACGATAAAACAGCTTGTTGTCATACGACAAGGACTCGATGGCCGTCTGGCTTGGCGCATTGATCGAGGCCGTAGCGTTCAAAGGCAAGGTTTGCACCGTTATCGGCGTTCCCGAGCCCGTTGTCCCCGACGTAAAGCCTTCTGTCTCAGAAAACTTCGCCACCGTCTGCGTGGTCACTTCCTTTGACGGGATCACATAAACCGTCTTCACGACCGTTCTCGTGTTGCGCTTGCCCAAAAACAAGCTCAGATACTCTTGCTCCATCTCCTCAATCCTTTGGTACATGGCATTGAATGTCTCAGGGTTGGATGACATGTCGTTATCGCCCGTAATCAAATAATACTTCGCATTGCGAAGGTCCTCGATTCGGTTGGCCGCTTCACGAGCCAATTGCGCATCCGACTTCCCCGAAGAAACCAAATTGATGAAACCCGACTTGGGGGCATCGCTCACGCAGGGTGTGCCTGTCGAAGGACTCGGTTCGGCTGTCGTAACGGTTTCCTCGCTTAAGGTATTGCCACAGCCCACGCTGCGGATGATGCCATTCGGAAGGATGTCGAACTCGGCCTTGGCGCTTCCTCGGGCGTTGCCAAAAGAGACAAAAAAGGTGGCATTCGGGTCGGGCGTGGCCAAGCGCGTCATCCTCGCCTCAACGAGCTTGTGTTCGGTGGCACCGTATTCGATGTATTCCACATTGGGGAAATAGGACGAGGCAAATTCGCTCAAAGGGCCTTGTTCGCATTCGGTTTCCTCGACGACGAAATCTATCTGGAGCATGGTCTGAGGCAAGGCATAATAAAAGCCACTCTGCTGGCCCGGATTGACATTCTTGGCAAAAGTGGTCGTGAATTGCGCTTGGACTTGGCTGCCCACAAAGGTCAATGCCATCAGTGCCAAGACGAATTTAGTAGCAGTTTTATTCATTTCTGTAAGGTTTGGTTTCAAACTTCAAAAATACAACTTTTTCAACAATCTCGTCATTTCGTGGCCGTTTTTTCCTTCCGGCTGAAAGCCAGCAACGCCAAGAAAGTCAGCAAACCATTGATAATCAATATCTCAAATCCGAATTGATAGCCGAAAAACAATTCCCGTGAATATTGTTTCAGCAGGAAGCTCACGATGGGCGACGCCACGGCGACGAAAGGGACTGCCTTGTCGTTGGCGCGACGGCTTTTGACAAACAGCCCGAAAGAATAAAGGCCCAGCAACGGCCCGTAGGTAAAGCCGGCGATGTCGAACACCTTGTCAATCAGCGACTCGTTGTGGAAAGGTCGGAAAGCGATGATTACCAGCAAGTAAAGCATGGCAAACGCGACATGGATCCATTTGCGGCGTTTGGTGATTTGCGCTTCGGTCAACGCCTTCTTGTCGAAATGCATGAAATCGAAGCAAAACGTCGTGGTCAAGGCAGTCAACGTGCCGTCGGCGCTGGAATAGCCTGCCGCCACGAGTCCGATGACAAAGACCACCGACGTAAACTTGCTCAGCGAGAACGCCACCGACGGGAAAATCTTGTCGTTGACCACCACACCCGCCTCGTTGACAGGCAGTTGGAATCCAGTGGCCTGTGCGTAACAAATCAAGGCTGCGCCCAAGCAGAGGAACAAGGCGTTGACGATGACAAACAGCAGGCTTGAAGTCACCACGTTCTTTTGTGCGTCACGCAAGTTCTTGCAAGTCAGGTTTTTCTGCATCATGTCTTGGTCCAAGCCCGTCATGGTGATGGTGATGAACATTCCGGCCAGCAACTGCTTGAGCCAGAATTTGTTGTGCGTCCAGTCGGTCTCAAACATCTTGGTATAGCCTTTCTCCGACGCCGATTTCATCAAGTCGCCCAAGGAGATGTCAAGATTACTCAGGATGTACCAAGCCGTCATAAACGCGGCCAAAAGCAAGAATGTCGTTTGAAGCGTGTCGGTCCAAACCACCGTCTTGATGCCGCCTTTGAAGGTGTAGAGCAAGATGATGGCGATGAAAATGACCGCCGGCACCCAAAACGGCACGCCCCAATCCTTGAAAACGAACTCATAGAGCACAAACACAACAAGATACATCCTCAGTGCCGAGCCGAGCAATCGCGACAAAATGAAAAACGCCGCACCCGTCTTCTCCGACCTCGGCCCGAAGCGCATATTTAAATAGGTGTAGATCGAAGTCAGGTTGAGGCGGTAATACAAGGGCAACAGCACCAATGCAATCACCGCATAGCCAAGCACATAGCCAAGCACCAACGGCATATAGGTGAACTGTCCCGTATAGACCCCACCCGGCACCGACATGAAAGTGACACCCGACAAAGAGGCCCCAATCATGCCGTAGGCCACAACGAACCAAGGCGAGTTGCGGTTGCCACGGAAAAAGGCCGCGTTGTCGGACTTGCGCGAGGTGAAATGCGAGACCAAAAACAGCAGCAACGTATAAAGCACGAACACGAAAAGTATTATCGTCGAACTCATGATGTTTCCCTTTTTATGGCACAAAAATAGGAATAATAATAGATAATTTGCTCCGCGAATCAGAAAAAACATGATATTTGCAGGGCGAAAACCAACGAAAAAGCCAACAAACAGAACACATCAAAAACAGTATTTGTATGAAATTCTATGACATAGACGCTGTCTTCACCTTCGGGAAATACGAAGGGATGACCATTGCAGAGGTTTATGAGAAAGACCCGAAATACATCAAGTATTGCGAGGACAACATCGACGAGTTCTACGTCTCGCCTTCGGTGATGCGCGAACTGAAGTCGATGAGCCGCTCCATCAACGACTCGGCCTTGCTCGACGTCAACTTCGACAAGATGAGCGACGACGAAATCGACAGCTTCATCAGCGGACACGACGAGGAAGAAGCCTTTGACGAAGATCGTCTGGAGCGCGACTTCGACTGGGAGAACAACGACTTTGCCGACGACTCGCCTTTCGACGAGTTTGAGGACGAGTTCGACGAGGACGAGTTTGCCGACGAGTTCGGCGACAGTTTCGACGAGAGCTTCGACGGCAACATTGATGATTTGTATTGAAAAGAATAGGTTTTCTTTTTAGAAACAAATCGGCCACAAATCTGAAATAAATAAAAGACCAGCACTTTATGTCATTCCTTCCGGGATCTATAAAGTGCTGGATTTTTACTATAGATTAGTGGCAGATTTGTTTCTTCGGTTCGGGCGGATTTGCAATCCGACCGCTCTGAACTGGGGATTTGCAATCCCCTACTCCAAATTGACCTTTTCAGAAATGGAATACACCCGTTTTTCGCGCTGCGTCGAGGTGACCATCTCGGCTAAGAAACCCGTCGAGAACAGCTGGACTCCCACAATCATGGCGAGGATGCCCAAATAGAACAACGGACGGCGGGTCATCGAGATATAGACATGGCCGAAATACTTGGTGCAAACCAAATAAACCGAGATGATAAAGCCGGCCAAGAACGACAACGAACCCAACACACCGAAGAAGTGCATCGGGCGGTTGCTGAACTTGGAGATGAAGCCGATGGTCAACAGGTCGAGATAGCCGCGCACGAAACGGCTCATGCCGAACTTGCTCGTGCCGTATTTCCGCTTCTGGTGGTGCACCACCTTCTCCCCTATGTGGCTGAAACCGTTCATCTTGGCGATGACGGGGATGTAACGGTGCATCTCGCCATACACTTGGATGCTCTTCACCACCTCGTTGCGATAGGCCTTCAGGCCGCAGTTGAAGTCGTGCAGCTTGATGCCCGACATCACCCGCGTGGTCCAGTTGAAGAACTTCGACGGGATGTTTTTGGCAATCTTCGAGTCGTAACGCACTTTCTTCCAGCCTGATACAAGGTCGTAACCATCCTCCTTGATCATCTTGTAGAGTTCGGGAATCTCGTCGGGGCTGTCTTGCAAGTCAGCGTCCATGGTGACGACCACGTCGCCCCGCACGACCTTGAAGCCTTCGTTCAGCGCGGGCGACTTGCCGTAGTTACGGCGGAAACGCAAGGCCTTCACGTTGGGGTTGGCCTCGGAAAGCTGTTGGATGACGGCCCAAGAATCGTCGGTGGAGCCATCATCGACAAAGACGATTTCGTAGGAGAAGCCATGCTCGTCCATCACGCGGCGAATCCATGCCTCTAATTCGGGCAGCGACTCGGCCTCATTCAGCAGCGGTACAACAACTGATATATCCATATTCTTTTTTGACTTCGGGACTTCGGGACTTCGAGACTTCGGGCTAGGCTGTCACGCAGTCCCGTAGTCTCGCAGTCTCGTGTCAATTATTACCTGATTTCAGTTTTTCCACCCATATAGGGTTGCAGTGCCTTCGGGATGGCCACGCTGCCGTCGGCGCGGAGGTTGTTCTCCAAGAAGGCGATCAACATGCGCGGCGGAGCCACCACCGTATTGTTCAAGGTGTGGGCAAAATAGTTGCCGTTCTTTCCCTTGACCCTAATCTTCAGCCTACGCGCCTGTGCGTCACCAAGATAGGAGCAACTGCCCACCTCGAAGTATTTCTTTTGGCGCGGCGACCATGCCTCAACGTCCAACGATTTCACCTTCAGGTCGGCCAAGTCGCCAGAGCAGCACTCCAGCGTACGGACAGGGATGTCCATTGAGCGGAACAAGTCCACCGTGTTCTTCCACATCTGCTCGTACCAATAGTCGGCGTCCTCTTGCTTGCACAGCACCACCATCTCCTGTTTCTCGAACTGGTGGATGCGATACACGCCGCGCTCCTCGATGCCGTGCGCGCCTTTCTCCTTGCGGAAGCAGGGCGAATAGCTGGTCAGCGTGAGCGGCAACGAGTCCTCCGGCACAATCTGGTCGATGTACTTGCCGATCATCGAGTGCTCGCTGGTGCCGATGAGGTAAAGGTCCTCGCCCTCGATCTTATACATCATGGCGTCCATTTCGGCGAAGCTCATCACGCCGCTGACGATTTCGCTGCGCACCATGAAGGGCGGGATGCAATAGGTGAAGCCTCTATCGATCATAAAATCACGCGCGTAAGTGATGACGGCGGAATGTAGCCGCGCGATGTCGCCCATGAGATAATAGAAGCCGTTGCCCGCCACGCGGTGAGCCGAATCCAAGTCCAAACCATTGAACTTGGCCATGATGTCGGCATGGTAAGGCACCTCGAAATCGGGGACGACCGGCTCGCCGAAGCGTTCCTTCTCGACGTTGAAAGTGTCGTCCTTCCCTATCGGCACCTCGGGTGCGATGACGTTGGGGATGGCATACATCACCTTGGTGAGCTGGTCCATCAGCGAAGTCTGCTGCTTGCCGAGTTGCTCAAGCTCTTGCGCGTTGGCTTCCACGAGTTTCTTCATCTCGTTGGCTTTCTCGACTTCCTTGTTCTTGAACAGGATGCCGATTTCCTTCGAGATGGAGTTGCGCTGCGAGCGAAGGTCATCCGCACGTTGCTGGCAATCACAATATTGGGTGTATAGACTGACAGCCTCATCCACGAGAGGCAACTTATTGTCTTGGAATTTCTTCTTGATGTTTTCCCTGACGATGTCGGGGTTCTTGACTAAAAACTTGATGTCGATCATGGGTTATCTTGCTTTAAAAAACACGCAAAATTAGCAATTTTTCATTTACGAGGAAAAAAACTTTCGATTAGCGCAAAAGACCCGTTTCCCGCAATAATGGCAAAAACTTGTCGTTTAATCCTGCAAAAGCCTTTCCCAGTCATGACCTCTTCCCCCGTCGCGGCCATGTTCGACCGCATCTCGCCGAAATACGACCAGCTCAACCACCTTTTGTCACTCAACATCGACAAGGCGTGGCGCAGGAAAACGGCGCGTGAAGTCGCGAAGCAACGTCCGCAAGCCATCCTCGACCTCGCCACCGGCACGGCAGACTTGGCCATCGCCTTGGCCAAACGCAATCCACAGGCCTACATCACGGGCGTGGATTTCTCCGAAAAGATGTTGGAAATCGGGAGGGAAAAAGTGAAGCTGCAACACCTTGAAAACCAGATAGAACTGCTGCAAGGCGACGCTGCTTCCTTGCCTTTTGCCAGCAGCACTTTCGATGCCGTGACTTGTGCCTTCGGCGTGAGGAATTTCGAGGATTTGGAAAAGGGCATTTCCGAAATCTGCCGTGTGGCCAAGGCGGGCGGGCAAGTCGCCATCTTGGAGTTCTCCATGCCCGAAAGGTTCCCCGTAAGGCAACTTTACCGACTGTATTTCAAGCATTTGCTACCCTTCATAGGGAGAATCGTTTCAAAGGACAGAAACGCCTATGCCTATCTGCCGCAATCGGTGGAGAAGTTCCCTCAGCCCAATGCCTTTTGCCCTTTGTTAGCCTCATTTGGAGTTGGAAAATGTCGAGCGAAAAGGCTTTCGTTCGGCATCGCAACGCTTTATACGGCCATCAAAGGATGATCCGTAATGCAATTTTCCCTATTTTTGCGGAGGTGTTTTGCAATAAAACACCAACAAGTCGCGTTAAAAGTCGTATAAAATCCTAACCACCTTGAAAAAAGCACTGAAAACCATTGTCGTCGCCATAGCGCTCTGCGCCATCGTCGTTCCCACGCAAGCCCAGCGCAGAACCGTGCGCTACCTGTCGAACTACGAGAACGAGCCTTACCACTTCGGTTTCCTACTGGCCTACAACCAGATGATGTACACCGTCAAGACTGTCGATAATTACCAAAACATGCCGTTGTCGCCCGAAGCATGGCCGGGTAGCAACCTGCCCTTCAGCATCGAGGCGACGAAAAACCTCTACGTCTATAACGTCGAGACACGCCAGACCCCTGGTTTCACCGTCGGCATCATCGGCAGCAAACGGCTCGGGCGTTACTTCGACCTGCGTTTCATCCCTTCCCTCAGCTTCAGCGACCGTCAATTAGACTACACCATCGCCGTGGAAAGCAAGAGCGACGGCAGTCTCAGCTTCAAGCAGCTCAACAAGGCCATCTTCACCACTTTCGTCGAGTTTCCGCTGAACGTCAAGTACCGCTCGAAGCGTTACAACAACGTCGGGGCCTATGTGTTGGGCGGCATCAACCCCAAACTCGACCTCGCCTCGCAGAAGAAGAATAAGGACTCGTTCATCAACGGCCAAGGCGAGTTGGTGGAATTTACCAACAACTTGGTCACCAAGCGTTTCGACTTCGCCGCCGAGGTGGGTGTCGGCTTCGACTTCTACAACCAGTGGTTCAAGATGGGCGTTGAAGTGAAAATGAGCTACGGCTTGCTCGATGTCGTGAAAGGCGACGCCTTCATCTACACCGCCCCCATCGACCAACTGCGCAACAAAATGTTCCAACTCTCGCTTTTGTTCGAGTAGTTGACGTTAATATTTTACACTGAGAACCAATCAGTTACGAAATTCTTGAGTTTTTTTTCTCCAAAAGCATTGCTGATACCGAAAAATTGCCTACTTTTGCAGCGTCAAAAAACGACACGAAGTGGTCTCTTCGTCTAGTCTGGTCAGGACGTCAGGTTTTCATCCTGGTAACTCGGGTTCAAATCCCGGAGAGACTACCAACCAAGCCCGCCAAAAGGTGGGCTTTTCTATTTCTTTCGCACTATGAAGCTACAAGTCGTCGTCAGCAACCAGTTCAATCCCTTCCTCAACCGCGCCGTTGAGCAGTATCTCACTGAAAACCAAGCGGAAGACACGGTCACGATGTACCTCTGGAAAAACCAGCAGACCGTGGTCATCGGCTACAACCAGAACCCTTATTCCGAATGCAACGTGCAGCTGCTTTTGGACGAGGGCGGCCACCTCATGCGGCGCGGCACGGGCGGCGGCGCGGTCTATCACGACTTGGGCAACATCAACTTCTCGTTCGTCGCCGACAAGACGATTTACGATGTGAAGAAGCAACTGTCTGTCATCCAAGACGCTTTGCTGGCTTACGGCTTGCAGACCGAGATTTCGGGCCGCAACGACCTCACCTACCAAGGGCGCAAGTTCTCCGGCAACGCCTTCGCGAAAGGGCAACGCAACCACCTGCACCACGGCACCATCCTCATCAAGACCGACGGCGCGATGATGCAACGCTACCTCATCGTCGATAAGGCCAAGCTGCTGAAAAACGGCGTGAAGAGCGTGGCCAGCCGCGTCGTCAATCTCAGCGAGGCCGCACCCGGACTGACCTCGGAGAACATCAAGCAACCGCTCGTCCGCTCCTTCGAAACGGTCTATGGCGGCCCAGCCGAGGTCTTGGATTTCGACACCTTGATTCATACGCCTGAAGTGCAGGCCATCGCGTCGGAAATCTCGTCCCGGAATTTCCTTTTTGGCCGCTGGGAGCAGTTCAAGACGACGAAAAAAGCCCGATTCGCGTGGGGCGGCGTGGAAATCGACTTGAAGGTGGATGAAGCGAAATCCGTCATCACCGAAGTCCAAATCGCATCGGATTGCCTTGACACTGAAATCGTTGACCAAGCGGAGCGACTGCTGAGAGGATGCAGCACCAAAACCGCTCCGGTTTTCGACAAAAGCAATGAAATCCTCAGAGACATCGTAGATTTGGTTTACGGCTGAACAAATATTCGTACCTTTGCAGCCCTGAAAGGCCGTCACCTCGCCCGAAGGGCGACACTTTAGTAACCGTAGGTCGCGACCTACGGCAACACCCCGGTAGGCAAAACTGAACAACTGAACAACTGACAACTGAATGAAATACTTCCTTCTCCCCTTGGGCTGCCAAATGAACCTCAGCGACACCGAGCGCGTGCGCACGGTGCTGCGCGGCATGGGCTTCGTCGAGACCGACAACGAAGACGACGCCACCATCCTCGGCATCATCGCCTGCTCGGTCAGGCAAAAAGGCATCGACAAGGTGTATGGCCGCATCGAGAAATGGAACGCCATGAAGAACCGCCAGAGCGTCATCACCTTCGTGTCGGGCTGCGTGCTGCCCGCCGACCGTCTGCGTTTCCTCAAGCTCTTCGACTTAGTCTTCCCGATGAACGAGCTGCCCAAGCTGCCCGACATGATCAGGCAATACGGCATCGTCACCCCGGCCTCGCTGAAATACGGAGAAGAGATTGAGATACAGCCCGTTGTCAAGCCCGTCGCGCCATTGTTCCACAAGGACGACAAGATCAACCCGTCGGCCAACATGGAGCGTTTCTGGTCGATAACGCCGACGCAAACCTCCGACTTCGAGGCCTTCATCCCCATCCAGAACGGCTGCAACAAGTTCTGTACCTACTGCGCCGTGCCCTACACCCGTGGACGCGAGGTGTCGCGTCCCTCGGAGGAAATCTTGGCCGAACTGAAAGGCTTGGTCGAGAAAGGCTACAAGAGCATCACCCTTTTGGGCCAGAACGTCAACTCCTACGGTTTGGACAAGAAAGGCGAAGAAATTGACTTCACGGAGCTTTTGCGTCGCATCGGTGAGTTCGGCAAAGCCAGTGGCAAGGAGTTTTGGGTGTATTACACCGCGCCGCATCCCCGCGACATGAAGGACGACGTCATCGAGGTGATGGCACAATACGACTGCCTCGGCAAGCAAATCCACATCCCCATCCAGAGCGGCGACGAGAACATGCTGCAACGCATGAACCGCCACCACGACTTAGCCACCTACCGCCACATCATCGAGACCATCCGCGAGAAGCTGCCCACGGCCACTATCTTCACCGACATCATCGTGGGCTTCACGCACGAGACCGAGGAGGAGTTTGAGAACACGCGCAAGGCGATGGAGGAGTTCAAATACAACATGGCGTTCATCGCGCAATACAGCGTGCGTCCGGGCGCGGTGGCCTCGCAATGGGAAGACGACGTGCCCAAAGAGGTGAAGCGCGAGCGTTACCACCGCCTCACCGAGGAACTGATGAAGCACAGCCTCGTCTATAACCAGAACCTGATTGGCACGACGGTGAAGATGCTCGTCGAGAGCCACGACCGCAAGAGCGGCTACCTCACCGGCCACACCGAAGGCAAGATCGTGATTCGCTTCGCCTCCACCGACACCAATCTCATCGGGCAAATCGTGAACGTCAAGGTGACTTCGGCTTCGCCGTTGTCGATTGAAGGGGAGTTGGTTTAGAGTTTAGAGTTTAGAGTTTAGAGTTTAGAGTAAGATGAGGAAATAAGAGGTGATGAAGATTGCGTTTAAGACATTGGGTTGCCGCGTCAACCTGTATGAGACCGATGCCTTGGCCTCGCGCTTCAAGGCGGCGGGCTATGCCATCGCCGAAAGCGACGAAGATGCCGACGCCTTCGTCGTCAACACCTGCACCGTCACCAACACCAGCGACCAAAAATGCCGCCAGGCCATCCGCCAGATCAGGAGGAAACACCCCGAGGCGCTGATTGTCGTCACGGGCTGCATGGTCAACCACAGGAAAGCGGAACTGCTGCAATCGGGCACCGCAGATTATGTCATCGACAATGAACGGAAATCGGCCCTCTTCGACATCGTGGACGAGCATTTCCGCAACGGACACAGCGACCCCGAAGGCTACGACCGCGACCTGTTCAGCTACCAACCCGCCTTCGACACCTTCCACACCCGTAGCCTCATCAAGATCCACGACGGATGCAACAACTTCTGCTCCTACTGCATCATCCCGATGGTGCGCGGCAGGGCGACGAGCCGTCCCGCCAACGACATCTACAATAACGTGCGCGAAGTCATAGGCCACGGCTTCAAGGAAGTGGTGCTGACCGGCGTCAACATGGGGCGTTATCACTACGAAGACACTGATTTCGAGCGACTTGTGGAGAACATCCTCGCCATCGACGGCGACTTCCGCGTGCGCGTCTCGTCCATCGAACCCGACCAGTTCAGCGACCGTTTCCTCGCGCTTTTGCAGCACGAGAAGTTGGCCCCGCACATGCACATCTGCCTGCAAAGCGGCTCCGACGACACCCTGCGACGGATGCACCGCTTCTACACCGTTGGCCAGTTCCGCGAATTATGCCAGCGCATCAAGGTCGTGCGCCCCGACTTCAACCTCACCACCGACATCATCGTGGGCTTCCCCGGCGAAACCGAACAGACCTTCGAGGAAAGCTGCGACTTCGCCCGTGAAATCGGGTTCAGCCACATCCACACCTTCAAATACTCGGTGCGTAACGGAACCATGGCTGCCACCATGCCCGACCAAGTGCCCGAAAGCGTCAAGGCAGAGCGCAGCGAGGCAATGCGGCAAATCTCGTTGGAGAACAAGACCAAATATTTCGAGCAAATGCAAGGCAAAACGCAGCGGATGCTCATCGAGCGCATCGACGGCAGAGGCATCGCGCGAGGCTACGGCGAGCATTACCTCCCCATCGAGCTGAAAGGCCCTGCCGAGCGGAACACCTTTATTAATACACGCCTCGGCGAAATCATCCATCGCGGCAATGAGGACAAGATGGCGTTTGTGGGAGTTTAGAGTTTAGAGTTTAGAGTTTAGAGTTTAGAGTTGGGGATTTGGCAGTGTTGCGTATTGAATATCAACATTTTGTTTATCGATAAGAAAAAATTTCAAATAATCGGTTGGCAATTCGCAGAAAAGTTGTAATTTTGCAGCCCGAATCAAAAAGAATCAATAAGAGATAATAGATATGGCAAATCACAAAGACGCATTAAAGAGAGTCCGTCAGTCAGAAAAGAGACGCATTCACAACCGTTACTACGCCAAGAACATGCGTAACGAGGTCAAGAAATTCAGGGCTTTGACCGACAAGAGCGAAGCCGAAGCCCAACTGCCGAGGATTTATTCCATCATCGACAGGGTGGCGCGTCGTGGCATCATCCACCGCAACAAGGCCGCCAACTTGAAGTCGAAGATGACGAAGCACACCGCCAAATTAGCTTAATCGGTTTTTTTATTCATAGATGGCAATGCCTCTTCTACACAATGGAAGAGGCTTTTTTGGTTGTAGTGTCCCCAAAATGCCTATCTTTGCAGAGACAAAGCCAACCCAAAATGACCAACGAAAAGAAATCCATCAAGGAATGGGCCAGCGACGACCGGCCTCGGGAGAAGATGATGGCCAAGGGAACGGCAGCCCTGAGCAATGCCGAGCTGATCGCCATCCTCATCGGGTCGGGAAACAGCGAGCAGTCGGCGGTGGCGCTCTCACGCGCCATCCTCGACAGCGTGGGCAACGACCTCATCGCGCTTTCGAGCCTCAGCCTCGACGACTTGATGCGACACAAAGGCATCGGCGAGGCCAAAGCCATCACCATCATGGCCGCCATGGAATTGGGCAAGCGCCGCCGTGGAGCCGAAGCCAACCTCTCCAACGAGCTGAAGGACGCCAAGGATGCCTATGAACGCTTCCTCCCCTATCTCGGCGACCCGCAGAAGGAGCATTTCTTCGCGATGTACCTCAACCAGAGCCGCAAAGTGCTCAAGACGGAGTGCATCAGCAGCGGCGGCATCACCTCCACCATTGCCGACCCCAAAATCATCTTCAAAAACGCCATCAACCTTGGCGCGACCTGTGTCGTTCTGGGACACAACCACCCCTCAGGCAATCCCAAGCCCAGCAAGGAAGACAGGCTGCTCACCAAGAAATTCGTCGCGGCGGGAATACTGCTCGACATCTCCGTCATCGACCATGTCATCATGGGAGAAGGCCGCTATTACAGTTTTATGGAACAAGGAGAATTGAACCCATAAGCCATGAAAATCGTCACCATCATCGGAGCCAGACCCCAAATCATCAAGGCCGCCGCACTGAGCCGCGCCATCGCAAAGCACCACGCCGGCCAAATCCGGGAAGTCATCGTCCACACCGGACAGCATTACGACGAGAACATGTCGCAGGTGTTCTTCGACGAGCTACAAATACCGCGTCCCGACTACAACCTCCACGTCGGTTCGGCCAGCCACGGCATCCAGACCGCCCGCATGACCGAAGGCATCGAGGCCGTCCTGCTGAAGGAAAAACCCGACTTCATCGTGCTTTACGGCGACACCAACTCAACCCTCGCCGGTGCCGTGGCCGCGTCGAAAATCCATGTGCCCATCGTCCACATCGAGGCGGGACTGCGCTCGTTCAACAAGGCCATGCCCGAGGAAATCAACCGCATCGTGTGCGACCACTGCGCCACCCTGCTCTTCACGCCTACAAAGGCAGGCTTGGAAAACCTGAAACGCGAAGGGTTTTCTATTGATGAGAGCGGCCCTTCGACAGGCTCAGGAGCCTCCTCTCCCACCATCGACAACCCGAAAGTGTATCATTGCGGCGACATCATGTACGACAACAGTATGCATTTCGCCGAAGTCGCCGAAGCCAAGACCTACATCATCAGTCGATTGGCGTTGGACGGCAAGCCTTTCGTGTTGGCCACCATCCATCGCGACAGCAACACCGACCAGCCCGAAAGACTTGGCGCGATTTTCAACGCCATGCTCCAACTTGCCGAAGAAAGCCCCATCGTGCTGCCATTGCATCCACGAACCGCCAAACTGCTGAAAACCAACCTCGACGAAAGCTTGCACAATCAAATCCGCAACTGCCTGAACATCAAACTTATACCTCCTGTTTCGTTCCTCGAAATGATTGCCTTGGAACGCAACGCCAGCTTGGTGTTGACCGACTCGGGCGGCGTGCAGAAAGAGGCTTATTTCTTCAAGAAGCCCTGCATCATCCTGCGGACTGAGACCGAATGGGTGGAAATCGTCGAGACGGGCAACGCCATCCTCGCCGACGCCGACGAAAGTCGAATCATGGAGGCTTGGCGGCGCTTCAAGGCCCAGCCGCCGACCGACTTCCCTGAGATTTTCGGCGACGGCCACGCGGCGGAGTTCATGCTCAGTAGGATTCTTGAATGCTGTGCATGTCATTCCAAGCCCGACCTTTTATAGATACCAGTCGCGCATGCCTCTGCAAGGAATGACATAAAAGGTCGGGCTGACAGGAATCAATGCACGGCATTCAAAATATTTTTCGTGTAAATTGTTGGAGATTAAGAAAAAAAACGTACCTTTGCACCCGCTAACAAAGCAAACAACCATTACAAACCAAACACTTAACAATCAAACAGTTATGAATCAGTACGAAACCGTTTTCATTTTAACTCCCGTTTTGTCTGACGAACAGATGAAGGAAGCGGTAAAGAAGTATGAAGATCATCTGACCCAAGCCGGTTCGGAGATCGTTCATGAAGAGAACTGGGGAATGCGCAAGTTGGCCTACCCCATCCAGAAGAAGTCCACGGGCTTTTACCAACTCATTGAGTACAAAGCCGAAGGGAATGTCATTGCTGATGTCGAAACCGAACTGAAACGTGACGAGCGCGTTTTGCGTTTCCTCACCGTGAAGCTCGACAAGCACGCCATCGCCTACAACGAGAAGAAACGCAAGAAAGCTGCCGAAGCCGCTGCCGCCGAAGCCTAAGTCGAACCATTAAAAACCTACAGAAATGGCACAAGTCAACAACAACAACGACATCAAGTATTTGACTCCCATAGCAGTCGATACCAAAAGAAAGAAATACTGCCGCTTCAAGAAGAACCGCATCAAGTACATCGACTACAAGGATGCCGACTTTTTGCTGAAGTTCGTCAACGAGCAAGGCAAGATCCTGCCCCGCCGCATCACCGGCACTTCCAACAAGTACCAGCGCAAGGTCGCCCAAGCCGTCAAGCGTGCCCGCCACCTCGCCCTGATGCCTTACGTAGCAGATTGTTTGAAATAATTGAAGGAGGACAACATAATGGATATCATTCTGAAACAAGACGTCAACAATTTAGGATATAAAGACGACATCGTCACCGTGAAGCCTGGTTACGCACGCAACTTCCTCATCCCCAATGGGATGGCCATCTTAGCCACCGAGAGAAACCGCAAGATCCTTGCCGAAGAGCTGCGTCAAAGGGCCCACAAGGAAGAGAAGATCAAGAATGAGGCTTTGGAGAAGGCCAAGGCTTTGGAAGGCCTGAAGCTCCGCATCCCGGCCAAGGCCGCCGCCACCGGAAAGATTTTCGGCTCGGTCAACAACATCATGATTGCCAACGCCATCAAGGAAGCATCCAACTTGGACGTGGATCGCAAGCAAATCGCCATCAACGAAGACTCCATCAAGGAAGTCGGCGAATACAAAGCCAAAGTGAAGCTTCACAAAGAAGTTCAGGTGGAAGTCGATTTCGAGGTCTTCGCCGAATAAAATAAAAGGAATTGTTTTGTTTTTTTGGCTGTCCCGTCCGTTTGGGGCAGCCTTTTTTCGTATTTTCGCGACATGATTTCCAAAAGCGCCATAAAGCAAATCGCCGCGCTGCGGCAACAGAAGTTCCGCAAGGAGCAAGGGCTTTTCGTCGTGGAAGGCCGCAAGATGGTCGAAGAGCTGCTCCGCTCCGATTTCGAGACGGTGGGGCTTTATGCGACCGAGGCTTTCCTCAACGAACACCCCGATTTCGAGGCCGCCGAACCCGTCGGCGAGGTGCAGATGCGACAAATGAGCAGCCAGGACACGCCGCCAGGACTCCTCGCGGTGGTCAGGATACCAGAGCCGCACGCCATCGAGACCGCCTCGCGCTTCGTGTTGGCCTTTGACGGCATCGCCAACCCCGGCAACATGGGCACGCTCCTCCGCACGGCGGAGTGGTTCGGCATCGGCGACGTGGTGTGCAGCCCCGACTGCGTGGAACTGTGGAACCCCAAGACCGTCCAAGCCACCATGGGCTCGCTGTTCAGGGTCAAGGTTTGGAAGGCCGACCTCCCGCCCTATCTGCTTCAAGCCCGAAGCGAAGGCAAAGCCGTTTACGGAGCCTTGCTCGAAGGGGAAGACCTGTTTCAGATGGGAAGCCGTCCCGAAGGCGTCATCGTCATCGGGAGCGAGTCGCACGGCATCCGAGCGGAGGTGTTGCCTTGCATCACCCATCCCGTGACCATCCCGCGCATGGGCGGCAGCGTCACCGAGTCGCTCAACGCGGCGGTGGCCGGAGGAATCATTCTGGCAGAGTTGACCCGTCCTTCCAGTCGCCGCCCATGAACTTGAATCCCCAATACTTGTTTTCCATCAGTTCGGGTACGGTTTCGCCAGCCAACTTCAGCTTCTTGCGTATGGTCATCCGCGAGGAGAACACGCCCAAGCCTCCATTGACAAGCGAAAACTCAGGGTCGCCCGGATTGACGTTGTTGGCGGGATCGTTGAAATAGATATACTGGCGCAAGTTCTTCCCGCAAGCCCTAATGACAAGCTCGATAGGATAGTCGCCAATGAGCCGCACCACGCCTTCGGTCAGCGTATCGTCGCCAAGATATTCACGAAGGACGCTGTAGAACGTCTCTGGACGATAGGTGAAGACATAAGTGCCATCGTCGCCCGTATGGTGGGCGAGATAGTAGTCTTCGTATTGATTCACTTTCCAATGCATGGTTCGCGGCACCGAATCGGAATCGGGGGTTCGGCGTTCCTTGAAAGTGAAGGCCAGATCAACCTCATAGTAGGCGGCATTGAGGGCCGGGTAGAAATAGAAAGGCCGTTGGGTGCCAAAATACTGCTTCGAGAAATTCACTGCCAAGCTCTTCTCCTTGAAGGCATTGGACCCAACCAAGTCGGCCTTGACGTGAATGGTGGAGTCGGGCAGGGCCACGGCAAGCGTATAGCTGTATTTCCGGCTGCTGGTGTTGGGACCCAGTTTTTCGGTGGTGTAGTAGAGTTTCTGCTTGGGAGCATAAAACACTCCGGATTGCTTGTCGTCGATGGTGATGGTATCGAGGACTATCTCACGGATACGCTCGCCGTTGCAGTATTCGGTGAGGCGCACGTCAAGCCGGCCCGGATAGTTGCTCGAATCAGGGTTCATGGCTACAGTATAGGCACTGCCAAGGGTATAGAAGGAACGGGTGATTTTCACGAAATTGGTGTCGGCTTTGGCATCGAGCAGACCGTAGATGACCGGTACTTCCCTGTAATCGCCAAACAAATCGACTTCGTGCTTGCAGGCACTGGACAGAGCGACAAGTGAAAGAAACGCCATCGCAACAAACAACTTTCTCATGACTTCAAGAATTGATTGCGCAAAGTTACCAAAATTCAGGCAAAGCATGGCAGACTTCCAAAAAAAAACGCAAAAAAAGCCTTGCAAGAGTTGGATGCCTAAAACAAAAAAAATCCGCCCCCAAGACAGGGGCGGATTCTTTCGTCGTTCCGAAAGCGGAACTTCTTACTTGGTGATGACCACGCGCTGCACACTGTTGTTGCCGCTCATGTCATAGACGCTGAAGAAATACACACCGGCCTCAAGGTCGAGGTTGATGGTGGTGGTGTCGAGCTTCATGACGCGGACGAGCTGGCCAGTCACATTGTAGATGGCCAAGCTGCTCAGGTTGTCGCCCGTGAGGGTGACTTGCGTAGTGGCGGGGTTAGGATAGATGGTGGCGATTTGCGCACCGTTCTCGGCAAGGGCCGTGATGTCGGCATAGAGGCTGACGGGGATCTCGACGTGAGGCAGTTCCTCGTCGTTGGTGTTGATGACCAAAGTGGCCTCGTAGGTGCCTTCATCGAGGCCGATGGTGTTGAGGCTGAGGGTAATGACATCGCTCTGGCCACCCATGATGGCGCCTTCGGTCTTGTTGATGGAGGCCCAAGTGGCGGGGATGAGTTCGCCTTGGCAGTTGACCGTGATGAGCCAAGCGCCGCCGAAGCTGCCCGCGCTGTAGCAGTGGCTGAAGTTGCCGCCGTTGGTGCTGAGCCAGTTGCCGTCGGCTTCCTCGCCATATTCGCCGCCGTCCATGCTCAAAGGATACTCACCGGCAATTTGTTCGAGCTGCACGGTGGCCCACATGGCTTGACCCGTCATATAGACGTCTTCGTCGAAGGTGGCCGTGATCCACGTGCCCATCGCCGTCGAGTTCACCGTCTTTTCGGCAAGGAGTTCGCCGGGTTGGTTGTTGGCGCCTTGGCCATAGATACGGAAGATGTAGTTGTGGTCGGCGGAAGCATAGCTGTCATAGATGTAATACTTGGCAGAAACGACTTTCATGCCCATGGCGGCGCCAGCGTAGGCCGAAGCAGGCAGGCGCACACCCATCTCGCGGGTGTAGGCCGAAGAAGAACCGATGCCAGAGGCGACTTCGCCATTGTGGTAGTAAAGGTCGGTGGTTTGCGAACCAGCGCCACCCTGACCGAATTCAATCCAGCCGTTCCAGTCGCCGATGGAGTTGCCCGTGTTGTCGATGGTGATTTCAACCGAAGTCATGTCGTCTTCGCCGAGGGTCTCGTCAACGAAATCGGGAGCGATGGCAAAGTGAGGAGCAGAAACGCCACCTAACTTCACAACGGAGATATTGTCGATGTAGTAGTCGGAGACAGCGGCGCTTGTGGGCGGATAGAAGTCCATGGCAGCAAGCTGACGGATACCATTCGAGCCGCTTGCCTGCTTGCTGAATTGCCAAGTGACGATCTCATTGCCTTCGACGAAGAAGGTAGCGACGTCGTTGTCAAGGTCAATTTCGTATTTCACGTCGAACCAAGCGTCGTAAGGGCATTCGAAGTTGGTTTCCACATTGGCGGCCTTGATCTTCGTTCCTTCAGAAGAGCTCTTGTAGTAAACTTCAGTGGCCCATTCGCTGCCCGAACCGGCAAAGGCATGAAGGACGTTGTTGTAGGCATCCTTTCCGTTAGGAATGTACATGTCGAAGCTGAGGGTGAAAGCGCCGTTGTCCTGATCGCCGAGGAGGAGGACTTGGTCAACACCATAGGTGAGGTGACCGCATTGGGTGCCTTCGAGTTCGGCGACAACGCCGTCTTCGCTACCACCGGGGGCATTGCTCCAAGTGGTCCACCAGTCGTGACCGGCAGCAATGGCTTCAACAGCAATCTTGTTGCCCACAGTGTATTCCTCGAAGGGATCGAGAACCAGCACCTCGTCCTCTTGCGACGAAACGAAGGAGAAATCGTCAATGTAGAAGACGGACTTGCTGGCACTGGTCGGAGGATAGAAGTCGAGTGCATCCAAGACACGCATACCAGGAGTGGTGGAAGTTTCGGCTTCGCTGAAGGCCCACGAGTGGACTTCCGTGCCGTCGATTGTCAACGAAATGGCATCGTTGTCAAGGTCGATGTCAAAGTGAACCGGGAACCATGTGTCGAACGGGAAAGTGAACTCATGATAAGCGTTTGACACATGCAAGGCCGTGCCCTGATCGGTGGTGTTGAAGTAAAGGCCGAAAGCCCATTCGCCGTCCTGACCACCCGTGAAATTGTGCTGGATGTTCAGATAGGCATCTTTTCCGCTTGGAATGTACATATTCCAATCGAGAGTGTACGAGCCGGTCGTTGCATCGTAGAAGTTGTAGATCTGGTCGTTACCATAGGTGAATTTTACCGAGTTGGTACCAGAAACCGCTTGTTCATCACTAAACACAGCGTCTTCTGCACTCCCGGGTTGTTCACTCCAAGTAGTCCAAGGTTGACCGATTGTTTGAGCTACCTTATCGCCAACATTATATTGGTCGAAATTGTAGCTTTGTGCAAACAGATTGCCACCAACGAAGGCAATCATCGCAATGAGTAAAGATACTTTTTTCATTTGATTGAAATTTTTAGTTAGTATTAAGTGAATTGTAACGTCGGAAGAACGTGCGAAAAACGCGCTGCAAATATAATGAAAAAATGTAAGGCGCAAGAAAAAAATGGGATTTTTTTCGGTTGGGAGTTTAGGAATCAGGAGGCAGATGATGGATTTCGGCGACAAAACCCCAGAAAAAACAGATTATCGTTCCATTTTTATCACAAAACCCGCCACCATCTCCAGCACCTCGGGCGAAATGGTCTCGTCGATCGTGATGTATTCGTTGGGCGAACCCGTCTCGCAATGCTGGAAGAGGTGGTTCAGGCCGGGCAGCTCGCGCAAGGTGAGGTTGGCCTTGCCGTGTTCGGCGATGATCTTTTCATAGGCGGGCAGGTTTTGCGAAGCAATCACTTGCAAGTCCTTCGAGCCGTTGAGCAGCAAGGCCGGGCATTGCGTTTTCACGATGGCCTCGGTGGGGTCGTATCTTAGGAAATAGTACATCCACGGCGAAGTGAGTTGGCCTAAGGTTTGCTCGGTGAGGTTTTCGTCATAGCCCCAGCCTTTCACCAATTGGCGCAACAGGCTGCCGGCCTCTTCCCTGTCGTTTGACGCTTCGATGACGTCAAACATCTGGGCATTGGCGTTGGCAGAGAATTGTATCATCTCCTCCGTCATGCCTTCTGCACGAAGAATGGCTTTCTGTTGTTCCTTGAGGACTTCAACGCCCTTCACTGCCGGACCGGCCAACGAGACCAAAAACGCCACCTCGGGACGGCGTGCCGCCACCATGAAGTTGATGATGCCCCCCTCGCTGTGACCCAAAATGCCGACTTGCGAAGCGTCGGTTTCCTTGCGGCTGCGGAGATAGTCGAATGCGGCCTCGGCGTCGTAGGAGAAATCGAGGCTGGTGGCGTTCATCACTTCTCCATCAGAGCCACCCACGCCACGGTCGTCGTAGCGCAACACAGCGATGCCATGGAGCGCACAATAATCCGCGATGACCCAGAACGGGCGGTGGTTCATCAGCTCCTCGTCGCGGTTCTGCTGTCCGCTGCCCGACACGAGCACCAGGGCGGGAAACGGGCCTTCGCCCTTAGGGATGGTCAGCGTGCCCACCAAGGTATTGCCTTCTTTGGGGTTGGCAAAACGCACCTCCTCAATGTGATAGTCGTATGGCGGCTGAGGATCCTGCGGGCGTGCTCGCTTGGCTTCTTTCACAGCCCATTCAAGGTTGAGCGGGAACGACATGCCGTGTTGCGTGAACGTGCCTTCGATGGTCCTGTCTTTCAGTTGGCCCGAATAGGTGGCGTTCAGGGCGTCCATTCTGAGGTCCAATTGGCCTTTGTAGAAGTCAGTTTTATCGACGGGCACGTCAAAAGCGCTTTGGGCAGGCACGTCCAAAGTGGCGGCGTATCCGCCTTCGACGACTTTGATGAAGAAGCCCATTTCGAGGTTTAGCCCTTCAAGGTCGATTTGGCCCTTCCAATAGCCTTCGATTTGGGCATGGGATTGCAGGACGATGAATAACAATGGTATTAGGATTTTTGTTTTCATAAACTACGGATTTTTATTTGTTTAACTACGGATTGCACGGATTTTACGGATTAATGGTAACTACGAATTGCCCATGCACTTCCACTTTCAACTATCAACTATCAACTGACTCTAAACTCTAAACTCTAAACTCTAAACTCTAAACTACCTCTTCTTCCTCCCCGACTTCCTCAACGCCTCCGCGATAATCCATTGCAGCTGCCCGTTGACGGAGCGGAACTCGTCGGCAGCCCACTTCTCCACCGCTTCCATCGTCTCCGCGTCCACGCGCAGCAGGAAGGTCTTGGTGTTCGTATTTTCTTTTTCCTTTGCCATTCTTATCCCCTCTCAATTTTTGACGCGGGACACGGGACTGCGGGACACGGGACAAACCTCAACGCCGAACCGTCATTGCGGGCTTGACCCGCAATCTCCCAAACGCAAGGACGAATCCCTCTCGCTTGGGAGATGGCGGATCCCTGTCCGCCATGACGGTTTAGGGAATGGTTGTCGTCTTTCCCAGTAGTGGGTTTCACGGCGTTCTTTTCTTTCAACTTCGTAAATAGTGACAGCGTTTCTTCCTCATTCGAACCATTGAAATAGAAGAGGTTGTCGGAAGTGCGCATCTCGATGTAAGGCGGCGTTTTGTGGCGGACGAATAACATACACTTCTCGCCATTCTCTAATAGGAAATGGCCTTTGGAATACTTGCCCGTGCTGGAGCCATTGATGCGCATCTTGATAGGCGGCAGTTTCTCCAAAATCTCTACCGAAACGATTTCGGCAAGAGGGATTTCCCTGCCGTACATACCCGAAATCTTGACCGACTCCTCTCCTACCGTAATCTGCTGCGGACGGCTGCTCATCGCAAGGATAACCATAACGAAAACCACCGTCAAGCCGAGAACGACCAAAGCGATTTTGGATGGCTTTTCGAGCCTTGGGCCATAAACGCCTTCGCCCGTCTTGTCGCGACCGAAACCGTTGTATTTCTTCATGGCGATGATGATAGGGACAATCATAACCATGACCGAACCCGTAAATACCCAAGAAGCCACCTCTATGTCAAACACATTGAAAATATGAAAGACATCCGCAACGATAACCAGCAGTCCCATGATGGTGAGGATGATGGCCGTGGCCCGTTTCAGGCCTTCGATGTCAACAAGGGCTTTCCTTTCGTCCGACATGCCTCCATAGGGATTGATCATGTTTGGGAAACGGTAGCAGAGCCAACCCACTACGATGAGCAGCAAGCCCGTTCCAATAATCATGTAATCAAAGAGTTCCATAAGAATCCACTAATACAACGACCCCGTATTGACCACCGGTTGTGCCGACTCGTCGGCGCAGAGCACCACCATGAGGTTGCTCACCATGGCGGCCTTGCGTTCCTCGTCGAGTTCGACGACGCCTTCGTCCTTCAGCTTGTCCAAGGCCATCTTGACCATCGACACGGCGCCTTCCACAATCTTCTCGCGTGCCGATATTATGGCTGCGGCCTGCTGGCGGCGCAGCATCACGGCGGCAATCTCAGGCGAATAGGCCAAGTAGTTGATGCGTGCCTCAAGCACTTCCAAGCCCGACATGGCCAAGCGCTCGTTGAGTTTCGACAACAGCACCTCGTTGATTTCCTTGCCGCCCGAGCGCAAGGTCAGCTCGTCTTGTTCGGCCTCGTTCTCGTCGTAGGCATACATGCCCGCCACCTCGCGCAAGGCGGCATCGCTCTGCACCTTGATGAAGCTCTCGAAAGCCCTCATGCGGCTGGAGACCGACACCGTGGTCGTGCCCGAACCGCCGCCCGCCATCGTCTGCGAGTCGATTTCGAACATAGCCTTGTAGGTGTCCTTCAGCTTCCACACCAAGATTTGCCCGATCATGATGGGGTTGCCCGTCTTGTCGTTCACCTTGATGTTGTCGGGGTTGAGGTTGCGGGCGCGAAGCGAGACCTTCTTGGAGGTCATCAGGAAGTTGACCCAGTGGAAGCCCGTCTTGGTGAAAGTGCCTTTGTACTTGCCGAAAAACAGCATCACCATGGCCTCGTTAGGCTCCAACTTGCGGAAGCCGATGGGCAGGATGCAGGCCAACAGCAGGCCGATGATCGATAAGATTGGTGTGGCCAGTTGGCCGTTGTCGAAGGCGACAAAGCCCCAGACGCTAAGCGCAATGATTGCGATTTCGATGAATAACGCGATGAATCCGTTCATCGCAAGTCCCTTGAATTCAAATTCTTTTGTTTCCATAGATGATATTATTTTGATATTATTTTGATGCTGCAAAAATACAATAATTTTGGAACATGCAAGAAAAAAATGCACTTTTTTGGAAAAAAATTCATTGTTATGCACTATTTTTGCAAAACAAAAGGAGATTGGATCAATCAATAGTCAAAAAGTCCTATGTCCTAAGTCCTAAGTCAAAATTCAAAACTCGTTCAATATGAAGAAATTAGCATTAATCGGTGCAATGGTTGTCATGATGATGGCAAGTTGCACGTCCTTGAAAGTGGTCGACTCCAATGCGGCCATCAACGCTGGTGCTGCCGCAGTGCAAGCCCTGACCATCAGCGACTCGCAGATTAAGGAACTCTGCAGCCAATACATGGTGGAGTCCGACGGACAGAACACCATCTTGCCTGCCGACAACAACTACACGCAACGCCTCGACCGCATCATGGCGCGTTTCCACAACATCAGCGACCTGGATTTGAACTACAAGGTGTATCAGTCGAGCACAGTCAATGCCTTTGCCAGCGGCGACGGCTCGGTGCGCGTCTATACCGGCCTGATGGACGTGATGAACGACGACGAGGTGTTTGCCGTCATCGGGCATGAGTTGGGACACCTTATTAATAAAGACGTCCGCGACGCCTACCGTGCCGCTTATCTTGTGGTGGCCGCCCGCTATGGCATTGCAGCCGTCAACACGACTGCCGGGGCACTCTCGACGGGCCTCCTCGGCGACATCGGCCAGCAGTTAGCCAGCAACGCCTACTCGCGCAAGCAAGAGACCCAAGCCGACGAGACCGCGTTCCAGTTCTGCATCCAGAACGGCGTGGACCCCTACGCCATGTACCACGCACTCAACGTGTTGATTGGCCTCGAAGGGAACAGTGGCTCGTCGAGCAAGATTGCCGAACTGCTGTCAACCCACCCCAACACATCCAAACGCGCCAGCCACATCAAGCAGATGGCTGAGGCAGCCGGCTACAAGATGAACACAAGCACCAGCACAAGCACCTCCACGAAGCCCTCGTCGGGCAACGCCACGCCCAAGAAGACCACCACGCCGAAAGCTGCGACACCTTCGTCAGGCTCAGGGAACGGCGACAGCGGCGGTTCGGGCGGCAAGACCGTAAAAGCGGGAAAAGGCTGATAATCAATAGTAGAGACGCAAAGTATTGCGTCTCTACTTGTTTTTACAACCAAAGCAGGCAAAAAAAATCACATTTTTTGCTTGCGGTAACGAAAAAAGCTGTATCTTTGCAGCGTCTTTTGAGACATGGACTAGTAGCTCAATTGGATAGAGTCCCTGACTACGGATCAGGCGGTTGTGGGTTCGACTCCCGCCTAGTTCACACAAAGGTTCCGCAAAAAGAACCTTTTTTTGGCCCATTCGACTAGCGGTTAGGTCGTAAGTTTCTCACACTTAAAACAGCGGTTCGATTCCGCTATGGGCTACCAAGGGAAGCCGCAACATGCCAACGCAGGTTGTGGCTTTGTTTTTTCCATGACGTTTCACTTTTTTTGCCCCACCCCTTGACAAACGTCCCTATTTTCCCTATATTTGCAACCTAATAACCAAAACACGACCCAATATGGAAAAGTATATGGACAAACTCACCGAGAAAATCATGGCCAACGACGGCCTCAACGAAACCGAAGCCAAGGCCAAACTCAACCTGATCTACATCAAGATGAACCAATCGGGAATCAAGGGCTTTGTGGACGAGTTCACCGATTGGTTGATGACGGAAAAACAAATGAACTACAAGGCCATCTTGCAGACGTCCGACACGCAATTGCACGACATTTACGTGAACGAATACAAGCGCTAATCCTTGGCGGTTTCGCGCAGTTGGCGCATTTCGTACAAATCGTCGAGGTGCGACTTCAACCGGCGGGCCATGGGACGGAACGTGTAATAGGTGATGGTGGCCGAAATGGGTGCCCCCACCAAAGGAATCACCTTCCCCACGCCCTTGGCGAAACCTTCCTTGGTCATGCTGATGCCAATCCACTGCGCAATCTTGACGGCATAGTGTGCCAACACCCCTTCAGAAACCTTCACCCCAGCGTTTTTCGAGACCTGTCCCACCACCTTGGTCAAGGCCTCGACAGCCATCTTGTTGCCCATCATCGCGCCAACGAAGAGCGTCATGATTTGGAGCGATCCGTCGTCCAACTGCTTGTTGACGTCGGTCAGCGAGGGCCAGCCATAGAGGTAGATTAGCTTCTGCATCAAGGCGAGGATGTGGCCGTAAAACTGCGTGAGGTCGGTCGGGATGGTGCCCGCCATCCACCAGCCGCCGGGCAAGCCCATCAACGCGGAGGTGCCGCACACCATCGTCAGGTGATAGCTGATGCACTGGTTGGCGAGTTTGTCTATCTCCTTTTTAGTCAACACCTTAAGCGGTGTATCGTCCAAGGCTGTCATCATCTCCATCGGAGTGCAGAACTTCGACAGTTCCTTGGTGAGAAACTCGTCGCGGTCAACCTTCACGAATGGCAGGTTGAGGCTGGTGGACAGCACCTTGTTCCACAGGCTGAGGCTTTTTTCTTGTTTTTCTTCGTTCATTTCGCTTCGCTTTTGATGCAGGCAGGGACTTACGTCGCCTGCTTGATGCAGGGACTTACGTCGTCTGCTTAGTGCAGGGACTTACGTCGCCTGCTTAGTGCAGGGACTTACGTCGCCTGCTTAGTGCAGGGACTTACGTCGTCTGCTTAGTGCAGGGACTTACGTCGCCTGCTTATTGCAGGGACTTACGTCGCCTGCTTAGTGCAGGGACTTACGTCGCCTGCTTAGTGCAGGGACTTACGTCGCCTGCTTGATGCAGGGACTTACGTCGCCTGCTTATTGGTATGTCGTCCCTACGGGACTCCCATTCTCAACTCTAAACTCTGAACTCTAAACTCTAAACCCTAAACTCTGAACTCTAAACTCTAAACTAATACCCATACTTCCCTTTCCACTTTTCCCTCAAATTCTTGCGCAGTTCGCGCTCGCGGGGATTATCCTGTGGCTCATACAAAACCGTGCCAGAAATTTCGGTTGGCAGAAATTCCTGCTCCACGAAGTTGCCTTGGTAGGCGTGGGCGTATTTGTAGCCGTCGTGGTAGCCGAGGTCTTTCATCAGCTTGGTCGGGGCGTTGCGAAGATGCAGCGGCACCGACAAGTCGCCGGTGGCACGCACCAAGGCCTGTGCCGCGTCGATGGCCGCCACCGCCGCGTTGCTCTTGGGCGACGAGGCCAAATAGGTGACCGTCTGGGCCAAGATGATGCGGCTTTCGGGCCAGCCGATCTTGTTGACCGCATCGAAGCAGGCGTTGGCAAGCAGCAGGGCGTTGGGGTTGGCGTTGCCGATGTCCTCCGACGCGAGAATCAGCATGCGGCGGGCGATGAAAAGCGGGTCCTCCCCTGCCTCGATCATGCGGGCGAGGTAATAGAGGGCCGCGTTGGGGTCGCTGCCACGCATACTCTTGATGAAGGCCGAGATGACGTCGTAGTGCATCTCGCCCAACTTGTCGTATTTCAACAGGTTGCTCTGGATGCAATTCGTGGTGAAGTCGTTGGTGACGACCAACTCCTCAGCGGTTCCGTCCAAGTCGTTCAAGGAAGTGACAACCAACTCAATGGCATTCAATAGTTTGCGTCCGTCGCCACCGCTGATTTGCATCAACGCTTCCGGCTCCTTGACTGTAATTTTTTTGCCGAAGTCGGATTCCAACGCTTTCACCGCCTTGGCCAAAAGGATTTCCAAGTCGGCCTTCTCCAGCGACTTGAGCACATACACCTGACAACGTGACAGCAAAGGAGAAATCACCTCGAAGCTCGGATTCTCGGTAGTTGCCCCTATCAAGGTGACCAAACCTTTTTCGACTGCGCCCAAAAGCGAGTCCTGCTGCGACTTGCTGAAACGGTGGATTTCGTCGATGAACAGAATAGGCGCTTCGGGGAGCATCCTTGCGCGGTCGATGACCTCGCGCACCTCCTTCACGCCACTGCTGACCGCGCTGAGCTGGAAGAACTGCCGCTGCACCTGCTTGGAGATGATGAATGCCAAGGTGGTCTTGCCCACGCCGGGCGGACCCCAAAAGATCATGGACGGCACGCGACCTGTCTCGATGGCGCGGCGCAGCACAGCATTCTCGCCGATGATGTGCTTCTGCCCGATGTAGTCGTCGAGCGTCGATGGGCGCAGGCGTTCCGCCAAGGGTATGGTTGATTGCATCGCAACTAATTTTGTGTGCAAAAGTAAACAAAAAAATCCATACCTTTGCCCAAAAAGAAAACATCATCATGAAGCACCTCAAACCCGTGATTCTCATCGCCTTGCTTGCCGCCTTCAACACGGCGCAGGCCTGCACCAACTTCCTGATTACCAAGGGTGCCACCGTGGACGGCTCCAACTTCATCAGCTATTGCGCCGACTCGCACATCCGCTATGGCGAACTCTACTTCACCCCTGCCGCCGACTGGCCTTCAGGCAGCATGAGGGTGTGCTACGACCGTGGCACCAACCGTCCGCGTGGCAGCGTGCCGCAACCGCCCCACACCTACCAAGTGGTGGGTTATATTAATGAGAACCAAGTGGCCCTTGGCGAAACGACCTTCGGCGGTCGTGAGGAACTCATCGACCCAACAGGCATCGTGGATTACGGAAGCCTCATGTTCATCGCCTTGGAGCGCAGCCGCTCGGCCCGCGAAGCCATCAAAGTCATGGCGGACCTTGTGGAAGAATACGGCTACGGCAGCGACGGCGAGTCGTTCTCGATTAGCGACGCCAACGAGGTGTGGTACATGGAAATCATGCCCAAAGGCTACACGCCGCAGGTGACCAAGACCAGCGACACCATCAACGCCGACCGTGGCGCGGTGTGGGTGGCCATCCGCATCCCCGACGGCTATGTTTCAGGTCACGCCAACGCCGCACGAATCACCACCTTCCCTTTGCGCGACGGCAAGACCTCCATCACCGACAAGGACTGGAAAAAGCTCTATAACGAACAAGTTGAAGTGATTTACAAGCATGACGTCATCGACTTCGCCCGCAGCAAAGGCTATTTCAGCGGCAAGGACAAGGACTTCGACTTCAGCGCAGCCTACGCCCCCGTCGATTTCAGCGCGGCCCGCATCTGCGACCTCCGCGTTTGGACGATGTTCAACAAGGTTTGCGACGGCATGGACGAATATTGGGATTATGTCACCGGCAAGGACTTGACGCACCGTATGCCCTTGTACGTCAAACCCGACCGCAAGATCAGCCTCAGCGACATGATGGGTTTCCAGCGCGACCACTTCCAAGGCACCGAATTGGACAAAACCCAAGACGTGGGCAGCAAACCTTTCGGCTCGCCATTCCGCTACAACCCGCTCTATTGGGAATACGACGGCCAGCCTTACTTCAACGAAAGGAGCATTGAAGTGGTGCAGACGGGTTTTTCCTTCATCGCGCAGAGCCGCAGCTGGCTTCCCAACCCCATCGGCGGTATCATCTGGTTTGGCGTGGACGACACTAATTCAACAGTTTACACACCCTTCTACTGCTCCATCACCGAGGTACCGATTGAATACCGCGTGGGCAACGGCGACATGCTGACCTACAGCGACAACGCCGCCTTCTGGGTCTTCAACCGACTGGCGCACTTCAAATACCTATTCTATAATAGGGTCATCGGCGACATCCAAAAGGTGCAAAACGAGTTGGAGAACGGCTATCAGGAGCAAGTGCAAGCCAACGACAAATTGGCAATAGACCTTTACGGCCAAGACCCGCAGCAAGCCATCAGCCTGCTCACCTACTTCTCCAACCAAGCCGGACACCACACCGTGGCGCGTTGGAAGGAATTGGACAACTACCTGTTGGTGAAATACTTGGACAGCAACGTCAAGCAAGAGGAGAACGGCGAGTTCAAGCGCAACGGCTACGGCTATCCCGCCCGTCCCTCGCAGCCTGGCTACCCCGATTCTTGGAAGAAGGCCGTCATCGAGCAAACCGGCGACAGGTTCAGGAGACCGAAATAAACGGAGACGTGGCACGCCACGTCCTTACGACAACGCCAACGAAGCAAAGACTGAAGGACAAAAAAAAGAAGGACACCTTTCAGGAAGGTGCCCTTCAAGATTCCGGAAAAAGCGTCTTATTCCTTGACTTCTTCAGCCTCAGGAGCCTCAGCCACGGGAGCTTCGGCGGCGGGGGCTTCAGCCACAGGAGCCTCAGCCACAGGGGCTTCGGTCACAGGAGATTCGGCCTTGGGTGCTTTCTTTCCGCCTCTACGGGTCGATTTGGCTTTCGCCGACTTCTTATCGACATTGAGCAGGTTTTCGTTGTAGTCAACCAGCTCCATCATCGCCATTTCAGCGGCGTCGCCGAGGCGGTTTTCAGGCATACGGATGATCCTTGTGTAGCCACCGGGACGTTCGCCGACCTTCGGCCCGACTTCGCGGAAAAGCTCAGTGACGGCATATTTGTTATGCAGGTAGCTGAACACCACACGACGGTTCGAGGAACCTTGTTCGGTCGTAGTGTTGTTTGACGGTTTCGAACGGGTGATCAGCGGCTCAACATACATACGCAAGGCCTTGGCCTTGGCCGTGGTCGTAATGATACGTTTGTTGAGAATCAGCGAGCTCGCCATGTTTGAAAGCATAGCCTTGCGGTGGGCGCTTTTTCTTCCTAAGTGATTGAATTTCTTATTGTGTCTCATCTTACTTAATCCTTATCTAATTTATATTTGCTGACATTCATACCGAACTCGAGGCCTCTACTTCTGACCAACTCGTCAAGCTCCGTGAGTGATTTCTTGCCGAAATTACGGAACTTGAGCAGGTCTGCCTTATTGAAAGCGACAAGTTCACCAAGCGTTTCTACCTCGGCAGCCTTCAAGCAATTGAGCGCGCGAACCGAAAGGTCGAGGTCAACGAGCTTGGTCTTGAGGAGCTGGCGGATATGCAGAGACCCTTCATCAAACTCTTCGGTGACGGTTTTCTCTTCGGGGACAAGGTTGATGTTCTCGTCGGAGAAAAGCATGAAGTGATAGATGAGAATCTTAGCGGCTTCTTTCAGGGCGTCTTTGGGGTTGATGGAACCATCGGTGACGATCTCTATGACAAGTTTCTCATAGTCGGTCTTCTGCTCGACGCGCCAGTTCTCCACCTTGTAGCTCACGTTGCGGATGGGCGTGTAGATGGAGTCGATGGCGATGGTGTCAACCGGAGCGCCGGCCACCTTGTTCTCGTCGGCGGGAACATAGCCCCTACCCTTGTTGATGGTGAGGTCGATATTCAGCTTGACGGAGGGTTCGAGGTGGCAGATGACCAAATCCGGATTGAGGACTTGGAACGATCCGAGATACTTGTTGATGTCGCCGGCGCAGAACTGCTCCTGGCCGGAGATGGTGAATTTGATCTTTTCTTGGGTCTCAGAAGAAACGAGTTGTTTTAGACGGACTTGCTTGAAATTCAGCACCATGTCGGCCACGTCTTCGATGACGCCGTCGATAGATGCAAATTCATGGCTCACTCCGTCGATGCGGATAGAAGTGATAGCGAAACCTTCGAGCGACGAAAGCAATATCCTTCTGAGCGCATTGCCGATAGTTATACCGAAACCTGGTTCAAGAGGCCGGAATTCGAAAACGCCTTTGGTGTCAGAGCCTTCAACCATGATGACCTCATCAGGTTTTTGAAACGCTAATATTGCCATAATTATTTTTATTTACCAGGTTAACAATCAACAATTACTTAGAGTACAATTCGACGATGAGCTGTTCGTTGATGTTCTCCGGAATCTCTTCGCGAGCCGGATAGTTCATGAACTTGCCGCACATCTTCTCGGCATCCCAGTCGAGCCAGGCGTAGTTGCTGTTCTTGTGGCCTTCGAGGGCGTTGGTGACGACTTCGAGGCTCTTCGATTTCTCGCGGACGCCAACAACGTCGCCCACCTTCACGAGATAGGACGGGATGTTGAGGATCTCGCCGTTGACGACGATATGGCAATGGTTGACGAGCTGACGGGCGGCCGCACGCGTCGGGGCGATGCCCAAGCGATAGACCACGTTGTCTAAGCGCGATTCCATGAGCTGCATGAGGATAAGGCCAGTGACGCCTTCCTTGCGGCGGGCCAGTTCAAAAGTCTTGCGGAATTGTTTTTCGAGCACTCCGTAAGTATATTTAGCCTTTTGCTTTTCCTGGAGCTGGATGCCGTATTCCGAGACTTTCTTTCTGCGCTTGTTGGCACCGTGCATCCCAGGAGGATAGTTTCTCTTTTCGAAATACTTGTCGGGACCGTAGATGGGTTCACCGAACTTACGAGCGATTTTTGTCTTTGGACCTGTATATCTAGCCATAATTCAAGTTTTTTTGATTGTTCAACTTTTACACTCTTCTACGTTTTGGAGGACGGCATCCATTGTGCGGCAACGGAGTGACGTCGATGATCTCGGTCACTTCAACGCCCATGGAGTGGATGGCACGAATGGCGGATTCACGTCCTGCACCAGGTCCCTTCACATAAACTTTCACTTTGCGTAATCCCAAGTCATAGGCAGTCTTGGCGCACTCTTCAGCAGCCATCTGAGCAGCGTATGGTGTGTTCTTCTTTGAGCCTTTGAAGCCCATCTTGCCTGCTGATGCCCAAGAAATGACTTGTCCTTCATTGTTGGTCAAAGAAATGATGATGTTGTTGAAGGACGCCTTGACGAACGCCATGCCGACGGCCTCAACCTTGACAACACGCTTCTTTGTAACTTTGTTGCTTTTTGCCATTTTTGATTTTGTGTGGTTTTGAAATTTGATATGATCCAACTACCTAATTACTTGGTAGCTTTCTTCTTGTTAGCGACAGTCTTTTTGCGACCCTTGCGGGTGCGGGCGTTGTTTTTCGTGCTTTGTCCGCGCACGGGAAGTCCGGCACGATGACGGATGCCTCTGTAGCAACCGATATCCATCAAACGCTTAATGTTCATCTGAACTTCACCGCGAAGTTCACCTTCGGTCTTGTACTGTTCGGCGATGATGTCACGAACAGTCTTCTGCTCTTCGTCGGTCCAGTCCTGCACCTTCTTGGCGGGCTCGACGCCAGCCTTGTTCAGGATTTCCTTCGACAGCGACCTTCCAATGCCATAAATGTAGGTCAACGAGATTTCACCGGCCTTGTTGCTCGGGATATCTACACCAGCGATTCTTGCCATATTATCTTGTTCTTTAGTTTAAATATTCGACAAATTAACCCTGACGCTGATTCTCTTTAGGGTTCTTCTTATTAATCACATACACTCTGCCCTTGCGCTTCACGATGATGCAGTCGGCAGATCTTTTCTTTACGGATGCTTGAACTTTCATTTCAATATTGATTTGTTGTTTGTTCTAACTCTTGTATCTGAAGGTGATACGGCCTTTTGTCAAATCATAAGGAGACATCTCGAGCTTCACCTTGTCGCCGGGAAGAATCTTGATGTAGTGCATGCGCATCTTTCCGGAAATGGTGGCGATGATCACCAAACCGTTTTCCAACTCAACGCGAAACATGGCATTACCCAATGCTTCAACCACCGTGCCTTCTTGTTCTATCGACAATTGCTTTACCATATTCTTTTTCGTTCAAATACTACTTTTCTTTCTTTCACAACAGTCCTTCAATGGATTGTACCCGAAAACTTCGGGCTGCAAAGGTAGCAATTCTTTTCAAAACACGCGGATGTTTTTTTCATTTTTCTTCATTCGCGACGTTTTCTTCCTCCAAGCTGCCTCTCCCTCGCCGGAAGACTTTTGGCTTTTGAGGCCAAAAGTCTCCTCGGGAAGGGCTGTTGTTCCATTCGTTACATTCTGCCGATGCGCCCTTTGATGCGTCCGCTCTTGGTAAGACCGTCGTAGTGGTGCATCAAGAGGTGGCTCTCGATCTGTTGCAGCGTGTCAAGCACGACGCCCACAAGGATCAGCAGCGAGGTTCCGCCATAGAAATGGGAGAACGCCGTGCTGACGCCCATCAGCGACACGAGAGCCGGCATGATGGCGACGATGGCAAGGAAGATGGATCCGGGGAGCGTGATTCTCGACATGATGTTATCGAGATACTCGGCGGTCTTCTTGCCAGGCTTCACGCCGGGGATGAACCCTCCGTTCTTCTTGATGTCTTCAGCCATCTGGTTGGTGTTCATCGTCACAGCCGTATAGAAATAGGTGAAGGCGATGATGAGCAGGAAGAACACAAGGTTGTACCAGAACCCGTTGATGTTGGTGAAGGCGGCGGCAAATCCCGTCAAAGCCTCCGACTGCCTGAAACCGGCTATGGTGATGGGCAGGAACATGATGGCTTGGGCGAAGATGATAGGCATGACGCCGGCGGCATTCACTTTCAGCGGGATGTATTGGCGCACGCCGCCATACTGGCGGTTGCCGACAACACGCTTGGCATACTGCACCGGAATCTTGCGCGTCCCTTGCACGAGGGCGACCGTACCCACCATCACGAAGAACAGCACAATCAGTTCGATGATGAGAACCAAGAGTCCTGTCCCTCCTTGACTGAAGCGGGATGCCACCTCCGCGACGAAAGCGCCGGGAAGTCGGGCGATGATACCGATCATGATGATCAGCGAGATGCCGTTGCCGATGCCTTTGTCGGTGATCTTCTCGCCGAGCCACATGATGAACAAGGTGCCGGCGATAAGCAGGACGACGCTTGAGAACCAGAAGAAGAACCCTGGATTGGACACATACGGATCGAAGGGCGTCACGGCCTCGTTGGGCAGCTGGACGAGCACGTTCTTGATGTAGCCAGGAGCCTGGACGATGACGATGCCCACCGTCAGGTAGCGCATGATCTGGTTCAGCTTCTTACGGCCGCTCTCACCTTCCTTCTGCAAGCGCTGGAAATACGGTATGGCCATACCCAGCAGCTGGATGATGATGGACGCCGTGATGTAAGGCATGATGCCCAACGCAAAGACGGAGGCATTGCCGAAGGCGCCGCCCGAGAACATGTTGAGCAAGCCGAGCAAGCCTTGGGTACTGCTGTTTTGCAAAGCCGACAGCTTGTTCGGGTCGATGCCTGGGATGACCACGAAGGAGCCGAAACGATAGATCAGGATGATGAGCAGGGTGAACAGGATGCGTTTGCGCAGCTCTTCGATCTTGAAGATGTTCCTTATAGTTTCAATCAATCTGTTCATTTCGTTTCGTATTTTTCGCAAGTTCCCCCGGCGGCCTCGATCAGCTCCTTGGCTTTGGCGGAATAAGCATGGGCTTTAACTTCCAGTTTTGCCGTCAACTCACCCTTGGCAAGGATCTTGACGAGTTCTTTCTTATGGGTGACTCCTTGCTCGACAAGCACTTCAGGGGTGATCACTGAAACGCCTTTGTCAGCAAGTTTCTGCAAAGTGAAGAGGTTGACGGGAGTGTATTCCACACGGTTCCTGTTGGTGAAGCCGAACTTGGGGACAAGGCGGACGAGCGGCATTTGGCCACCTTGGAAGCCCACCTTGCGCTTGGCGCCGGAACGTGACTGGGCGCCCTTGTGTCCGCGCGTTGACGTACCGCCCCTGCCCGAACCCTGGCCGCGGCCCAATCTTTTCTTTTCCTTTGTAGAACCCTTTGCTGGTTTGAGATTACTTAAATCCATAATAATGTAGATTTGATTAAGTTCAACAATTAGATTTCTTCTATCTTGAGAAGGTGTGCGACCTTGTTCACCATGCCGGCCGTGCTGGGATTTTCCATGTCAACTTCGACTGAATGGTACATCTTTCTCAGGCCGAGCGATCTGAGGGTGTCTTTCTGGTCTTGGGGTCTTCCGATACCACTTCTGACTTGGGTGATTCTGACTTTCTTCATCTTTCAAAAGTTTTATCCGTTAAACACAGTGTCCAAATCCACGCCTCTCAGCTGGGCGACGGTGTAGGCGTCGCGCATCTTCAAGAGGGCGTCGAAGGTGGCCTTCACCACCGAATGGGGGTTGGAAGAGCCTTTCGACTTCGCCAGCACGTTCTTGACGCCCACGCTTTCGAGGACGGCACGCATGGCGCCGCCGGCGATGACGCCCGTACCGGGAGTGGCCGGTTGGACGAAGACATAGGCGCCGCTGTACTTGCCGTACTGCTCGTGAGGCAGCGTGCCGTTAAGCACGGGGATCTTCACAAGGTTCTTCTTGGCGTCATCAACGCCTTTCTGGATAGCGGCCGTGGCTTCCTTGGCCTTGCCGAGGCCATAGCCCACGACACCATTCTCATTGCCGACGACAACAAGCGCTGCGAAAGTGAAAGTGCGCCCACCTTTGGTCACCTTGGTGACGCGGTTGATGCTAACGAGACGTTCCTTGAACTCGATTTCGCTAGACTTTACTCTTTTTACATTAACTTCTGCCATAACAATTAGAATTTAAGTCCTCCATTACGAGCTGCATCGGCTAACGACTTCACTCTACCATGATACAAGTAACCATTGCGGTCGAACACGACGGCCTCGATGCCGGCGGCCTTGGCCTTTTCGGCGATGAGGGCACCCACCTTGGCGGCTTGCTCGACTTTGGTGATCTTTTCGTTTTCAATGCCGTTCTCGCGGGAACTGGCGGCGGCCAACGTCTTGCCGACCTCGTCGTCAATCAGTTGGACATAGATTTGCTTGTTGCTTCTGAAGACCGACATGCGCGGACGGGCAGCAGTGCCAGAGATTTTCTTCCTGATGCTCTTCTTGATGAACTGTCTTCTCTCTTCTTTAGTTTTTGCCATTTTCTTACTGAGGTATTAATGATTTTACTTGCCGGCAGCCTTGCCTGCCTTGCGTCTCAGGACTTCGCCTTCGAACTTGATACCCTTACCCTTATAAGGTTCAGGCTTGCGCATCGAGCGGATCTTTGCGGCCACCTGACCAAGAAGTTGTTTGTCGTACGAACGCATCTTCAGAATGGGGTTCTTACCTCTTTCGTTGATGGTTTCGATCTTGATCTCCGGAGGCATCTCCATGAAGATGTTGTGGGAGTATCCGAGTGCCATTTCAAGGATTTGCCCCTTGGCCTCGGCCTTGTAGCCGACGCCGACAAACTCCTGAACGGTTTCGAAGCCTTCGCTGACGCCCTTGACCATGTTGGCGATGAGGGCGCGATAGAGTCCGTGCATGGCGTCGGGCTTGCCCATGGTGGTGGCCGCGTTGGGCTTCACGTGGAGCTGTCCGTCCTCCATTTCGAGGATGACGCCGTCGCCGAACTTCTGCGAAAGTTCACCTAACTTACCTTTGACCGTAATGACATCGTCGTTGATGTTCACTGTAACGCCAGCCGGGATGGCGATAGGCAATTTACCAATTCTTGACATGTTTTCTATCTCCTATCCTTTAACTAACAAAACAAATCACTTCGCCGCCGATGTGGAGCTTGCGGGCTTCCTTGTCGGTCATAATGCCTTGGGAGGTGGAGATGATGGCGATGCCGAGGCCATTCATCACCCTCGGGAGGTTTTCGCTGTCGGCATACCTTCTCAGGCCAGGACGCGAGACGCGGTCGATGGTCGTGATGGCAGGCAGCTTGGTCACAGGATGGTATTTCAGGGCAATCTTGATCACATTCTGTGATTTCTTTTCGCCTTCTTCGAACTTGTAGTTGAGGATGTAGCCTTTCTCGAAGAGGATCTTGGTGATGGCCTTCTTCATGTTCGACGAGGGGATTTCCACGATTCTATGCTTAGCGCTGTTCGCATTGCGGATGCGAGTCAGATAATCTGCTATAGGGTCTGTATTCATCTTACTTCTGATCTTTAATGTTTACCAACTAGCTTTCTTTACGCCCGGGATCAGGCCCTTGAGGGCCATTTCACGGAAATCGATACGCGAGATGCCGAACTGCCTCATGTAGCCTTTGGGACGGCCGCTGAGCTTGCAGCGGTTGTGCAGGCGGACTGGGGATGAGTTCTTGGGCAACTTCTGCAGACCTTCATAATCGCCAGCGGCTTTGAGTGCCGCACGCTTCTCGGCGTATTTCGCGACCATTTTCGCTCTCTTGCGCTCACGCGCTTTCATTGACTCTTTTGCCATGGTTTACTTTTTTTGATTTTTAAAGGGAAGGCCAAAATGTTTCAACAACGCCATTGCCTCTTGGTCGGTTTTGGCTGAGGTGACGAAGGTGATGTTCATGCCGTTCATCTTGACCACCTTCTCGATGTCGATTTCGGGGAAGATGATTTGCTCGGTGATACCGAAGCTGTAGTTGCCACGGCCATCAAAGCCCTTGTCGCTGATACCCCTGAAGTCGCGGACACGCGGCAGGGCCACGCAGACCAAGCGTTCGAGAAACTCGTACATCTTGTCGCCGCGCAGCGTCACGTGAACGCCGATGGGGTTGCCACGGCGCAGCTTGAAGTTGCTGACGTCGTGTCTGGAAATGGTCGGTACGGCTTTCTGACCGGTGATGGCGGTCATTTCCTCCACACCATAGTCAATCAGTTTCTTGTCGGCCAATGCAGCGCCGATGCCCTGATTGAGTGAAATTTTCAAAAGCCGTGGAACCTGCATCACTGACTTGTAGTGGAATTCTTCCATCAATGCAGGCACGATTTCACTCTTGTATTGTCCTCTGAATCTGGGTTGATAGTTCATATTACTTGATGATTTCGCCTGTTTTCTTTGAATAACGGGCCAGTTTGCCTGTACTCTCGTCTATCTTACGTCCAATTCTCGACGGGGTGCCGTTCTTGTCAACCACCATGAGGTTGGAGATGTGGATGGGGGCCTCTTGCTTGATGATGCCTCCTTGGGGATGCTCGGCGTTGGGGCGGGTGTGCTTCGAAACGATCCTGACGCCTTCGACGACGGCTCTGTTGTTCTTCACATCGACCTTCAAGACCTTGCCCTGCTTGCCCTTGTCGTTGCCTGAAAGGACCAAAACGGTGTCGCCTTTCTTTACATGTAGTTTGCTCATATTCTGTCGTGTTTTAGATTCTACGATTAAAGTACTTCCGGAGCGAGCGAAACTATTTTCATGAACTGCTTCTCACGCAACTCTCTGGCCACCGGCCCGAAGATACGGGTGCCGATGAGTTCGCCGGCTTGGTTCAGCAAGACGCAAGCGTTGTCATCAAAGCGGATGTAGGATCCGTCGGCGCGACGGGTTTCCTTCTTGGTTCGGACTACGACTGCCTTCGAGACGGTGCCTTTCTTGACGTTGCCGCTCGGGATGGCGCTTTTGACGGTGACCACGATGATGTCACCGGTGTGGGCGTAATGCTTTCTCGTGCCGCCCAGCACCCTGATGCAAAGGACTTCCTTTGCACCGCTATTGTCAGCTACTGCGAGTCTGGTTTCCTGTTGTATCATAATTACTTAGCCCTTTCGATAATTTCTACTAGTCTCCAACATTTTCTCTTGCTCAGCGGACGGGTTTCCATGATGCGCACGGTGTCGCCGATGTTGCAGTCGTTCTTCTCGTCATGAGCCATAAAGCGGTTCGTCTTCTTGATAAACTTTCCGTAAATCGGGTGTTTTTCACGACGTTCGATTTCCACGACGATGGACTTGTCCATTTTGTTGCTGACAACCACGCCGATTCTTTCTTTTCTGAGGTTTCTTTTGATTTCCATTGTATCTGTCGTCGTTTAATTATTTATTACCTTCGAGTTCGCGTCTCCTCAATTCGGTCAGATAACGGGCAATGTTCTTCCGAGTGTTGCGGATCTGGTTCGGGTTGTCAAGCGGTGACACCGCGTGGTTGAGTCTCATTTTAACGAGTTGCTCGCGCGTCTGCTCCAAACGTTCGGTCAGATCGGCAGTGCTCATCTCTCTGATGGATTCCTTGTTTTTCATTGTGCTATTACCTCCAAATTATTCAACGTAATCTCTTCTAACAACAAACTTCGTGGTCACGGGAAGCTTCTGGGCCGCGAGGCGGAGGGCTTCCTTGGCGACGGCCAACGGAACGCCGTCGGCTTCGAACAGCATGTGGCCGGGGGTGACACGAGCTACAAAGTATTCGGGATCTCCCTTACCTTTACCCATACGGACGTCCAAGGGCTTCTTGGTGATGGGCTTGTCGGGGAATATCCTGATCCAGATTTGGCCTTCACGTTTCATGTAACGGGTGACGGCCTGACGGGCGGCCTCAATTTGACGGGCAGTGATCAGGGCCTCTTCCATTGTCTTGATGCCAAAAGATCCGAAAGCAAGCTGGTGGCCGCGGAAGGCGTTGCCCTTCATCTTGCCTTTTTGGGGTCTTCTGTACTTTTGTCTTTTAGGTTGTAACATAGTTAGTCAACTTTTAAAGTTTACAAAATCATTTACGTTTTCCTTCGCCACCACGGCGCGGGCCACGGCCTGCCGGACGGGGCGCTGCGGGTTTCCTCGACGGGGCGTTGACGCTCGTGGGAACCAGTTCGGGCTTGCCATAGATCTCGCCCTTGCAGATCCACACCTTGATGCCGAGACGTCCGTACGACGTGTGGGCTTCGACCAGCGAGTAGTCGATGTCGGCGCGGAGGGTGTGCAGCGGGATGCGGCCTTCCTTGTACGATTCCGAGCGGGCTATTTCGGCGCCGCCGACGCGACCCGAAATCAGGATCTTGATGCCTTCGGCACCCATTCTCATGGTGCCTGAGGCGGCGGTCTTAATGGCCCTACGGTATGAAACGCGGCCCTCGATCTGCTTGGCGATGGCGCTTGCCACGATGTAGGCATCAAGCTCAGGCCTCTTGATTTCATTAATGTTGATCTGGATTTCCTTGCCGGTGAGCTTCACCAGTTCTTTCTTCAGCTTGTCAACTTCCTCGCCGCCCTTGCCGATGATCATGCCGGGACGGGCCGTGAAGATGGTGACCGTGACGAACTTCAAGGAACGTTCGATGGCGATCTTTGAGATGCCGGCCTTGCCGAGACGTGCGTTCAGATACTTGCGGATCTTGTCGTCTTCAACAAGCTTGGCCGAAAAGTCTTTTCCGCCATACCAATTGGAATCCCATCCTTTGACGATTCCCAATCTAAGACCTATAGGATTAGTTTTTTGTCCCATTGTTTAAACTTTTTATTCTCCAAATTATTCTTCGTTGGCAATTCTGCTATCCACAATGATAGTGACGTGGTTCGAACGCTTGCGGATGTGGAATGCACGTCCATGGGGGGCGGGCTGGATACGCTTCAGCGTACGGCCTTCGTCAACCCAAATCTCCTTTACGTAAAGGTTGCTGTCTTCAACACGTTTTCCTTCGTTCTTGGCTTCCCAGTTAGCGATTGCTGAACGGAGCAGCTTGTGTACGGGCTTTGCGGCTTCCTTGGTCGAATATTGCAGATAATGCAGCGCAAGCTCCACTTTCTGACCTCTGATCATGTCGGCCACAAGGCGCATCTTGTAAGGCGACGTCGGGACGTTGTTCAAACGCGCAATGGCGACTGTCTTGCGAGCTTCCTTTAAAGCTTCGGCTCTGTTATGTTTTCTTGCTCCCATTGTTACCTGTTTTATTTGTTACCTTTATCTTTATTACCAGCATGACCTCTGAAGATTCTTGTCGGGGCGAACTCGCCGAGCTTGTGGCCTACCATGTTCTCCGTCACATAGACCGGGATGAACTTGTTGCCGTTGTGCACCGCGATGGTCTGGCCGACGAAATCAGGAGAAATCATAGATGCTCTTGACCATGTCTTGATGACGGTTTTCTTGCCGCTTTCAACGTTTTCCATCACTCTCTTATAGAGCTTGTAGTGGATGAATGGACCTTTTTTTAATGAACGACTCATAGTTATGAAATTTTCCTGATTAAATTACTTCTTTCTTCTGTCGATGATATACTTGTTCGAAGCAGCCTTCGGCGAGCGGGTCTTGTAGCCCTTTGCCGGCAAGCCCTTGCGTGAGCGCGGGTGGCCGCCTGATGCACGGCCTTCGCCGCCACCCATCGGGTGATCGACCGGGTTCATGACGACGCCGCGGTTGTGCGGACGGCGGCCTAACCAACGGCTGCGGCCGGCCTTGCCCGACTTCTCAAGGTTGTGGTCGGCATTGGAAACCGAACCGATGGTCGCCTTGCAAGCTTGGAGAATCATGCGGGTCTCGCCCGAGGGCATACGCAGGATGGCATACTTGCCGTCGCGGCTCATCAGCTGGGCGTAGCTGCCGGCGCTGCGCGCCATCTTGGCGCCTTGGCCGGGGCGAAGCTCGATGTTGTGGATGATGGTACCGAAGGGAATCTCGCTCAGGTAAAGCGTGTTGCCCACGTTGGGCTGGATTCCCTTGCCGGAGAGGATCTCCTGGCCGACTTTCAAGCCGGCGGGGGCGATGATGTAGCGCTTCTCGCCGTCCTTATAGAACACAAGGGCGATGCGGGCGGTACGGTTGGGGTCGTATTCAATGGTCTTCACAACGCCCGGAACTCCGTCCTTGTCGCGCTTGAAGTCAATGATTCTGTACATTCTCTTATGGCCGCCGCCTCTGTAGCGGACAGTCATTTCACCGCTGGAATTACGGCCGCCCGTGCTCTTCTTGGGTCTCAAGAGGGACTTCTCGGGCTTGTCGGTCGTGATTTCGTCAAACGCGCTGATAACCTTGAAGCGCTGACCGGGTGTTGTGGGTTTGTATTTCTTTAAAGCCATGATCAGATATTGCTAAAAAAGTCAATTGTATCACCTTCTTTCAAAGTCACGACAGCCTTCTTGAAGCCTACCGTTCTTCCGGTGATGACACCGGACTTGGTATAGCGCGACTTTTTCTTTCCTGAATAGTTCATCGTGTTGACGGCGACAACGTCCACATTGTAGAGCTTTTCGACGGCATCCTTGATCTGGTACTTGTTGGCGCGCTTGTCAACGATGAACGCGAACTTGTTCAGCTTTTCGCTGATAGCGGTCATCTTTTCCGTGATGACGGGTTTCTTTATGATAATCATCTCTATTTGCTGTTTAACTGTTAATCTCTCTATCCAAGACTTCCACGATAGGCTTGAGGGCGCTCTCGGTGAGGAAAATGTTCTTGGCTTTCAGAATATCATAAGTGTTCAGGTTGCGGGCCAAGGCGACTTCTGTGCGCTGGATGTTCCTTGTGGAAAGGATCACATTCTTGTTTGGCTCGGCAAACACGAACAAGTTCCTGTTGCCGTTGACCTTGAAAGTGTCGAGCAATCCGACCATCTGCTTGGTCTTGATGGTGTCGAACGTGAAGTCCTCGACCACCTTGATGGCGCCGTCGGAAACCTTGCTTGAAAGAGCCGACTTGCGGGCCAGCACTTTGACTTTCTTGTTCAACTTGAATCTGTAGTCACGCGGCTTGGGGCCGAAAACGCGACCTCCGCCTCTCAGCAGGGGCGACTTGATGTCGCCACGGCGTGCGCCGCCCGTACCCTTCTGGCGGAAGAGCTTGCGGGTGCTACCGGCGACTTCGCTGCGTTCCTTTGACTTGTGGGTGCCTTGACGCTGGTCGGCGAGATATTGTCTCACTGCCAGATACATCACATGCTCGTTAGGCTCGATGCCATAGATGCTGTCGGCCAGCTCAACCTTGCGGCCGGTATCTTCGCCTTTGATGTTATAAACTGTTAGCTCCATCTCTCAATCTTTAAATAACCATTCTTGTGGCCCGGAACTGCGCCCTTCACCACTAACAAATCCTTCTCGGGGACGACCTTCACGATCATTAGGTTCGTCACCTTCACTTTATGGTTGCCCATCTGTCCGCCCATGCGCAATCCCTTGAACACTCTCGAAGGATAGGCGCAAGCGCCGATCGAACCGGGCTTTCTCAAACGGTTGTGCTGACCGTGAGTCGCTTGGCCAACGCCATTGAAATGATGGCGTTTCACTACGCCTTGGAAGCCTTTGCCTTTGCTGATGCCGCTGACATCCACAAACTCGCCTTCCATGAATACATCGACGGTGAGCGTCTCGCCCAATTGTTTTCTGTGGCCTTCTTCGAAACGCGTGAACTCGCGCACCAGCTTCTTAGGAGTCGTCTTGGCCTTGGCAAAGTGTCCCTGCTCGGCCTTGGTGGTGTTCTTCACCTTCTTCTCGTCGAAACCTAACTGGATAGCGCTATAACCGTCTTTCTCAACTGTTCTGACTTGGGTGACCACACAAGGACCGGCCTTGATGACCGTAACCGGAATCATCTTTCCCGCTTCGTCGTAGATGCTGGTCATCCCAATCTTTTTTCCTAGTAATCCTGACATGCTGCTTTAGCTTTTAATTGTTTGTACTAGATAGGTTTAATTACAATTTGATTTCTACTTCCACACCGCTGGGGAGCTCCAGCTTCATCAGTGCGTCGATCGTCTGCGAAGTCGAGTTGTAGATGTCGAGCAAGCGCTTGTAGGTCGAAAGCTCGAACTGCTCTCTCGATTTCTTGTGGACGAAGGTCGAACGCAGTACCGTGTAGATCTTCTTGTTGGTCGGCAACGGAATAGGACCGCTGACGATAGCTCCGGTCGCCTTGATGGTTTTAACGATCTTCTCGGCTGACTTGTCAACCAAGTTGTGGTCGTGCGACTTTAATTTGATTCTAATTCTCTGGCTCACAATAATTATAATTTACTGAATTCTTTCCTTAAACGAATAATAGTCCTTTTGCTTTCTTGATCACCACATCGGCAAGGGCTTCCGGAACCTGTGCGTAGTGGCTCAGCTCCATGTTGAACGTGGCGCGGCCCGACGACAGCGAACGGAGCGTGGTGATGTAACCGAACATCTCCGCCAACGGCACGTCGGCCTTGACCACTTGGAAGCCTATGTTTGCAATGACTTCACGCAATATAGATCTCTTTTTGTTCAAATCGCCCGTGACGTCACCGATGTACTCGTCGGGGCAATGGATCTCAACTCTCATGATCGGTTCCATCAAGACGGCGCCGGCTTTGAGGCCTGCCTCCTTGAAGGCGATGCGGGCGGCGGTCTCGAAAGACAGCGCGTCGCTATCCACCGCATGGAACGATCCGTCAGTAAGGGTCACTTTGAGATTCTCGACCGGGAATCCTGCCAGAATGCCGTTGGTCAAGGCTCCCTTGAAGCCTTTCTCCGTGGCCTGGACGAATTCGCGTGGAATGGCTCCACCCTTCACTTCATCGACAAACTGCAATCCTTGGACACCATCATCGGCCGGACCCATTGTGAACGCGATATCGGCAAACTTACCCTTGCCACCGGTCTGTTTCTTATAGACTTCACGATGCTGAATTGTTTGAGTAAAGGCTTCCTTGTATGCGACCTGTGGACGACCCGAGTTGACTTCGACGCCAAACTCTCTGCGTAAGCGGTCCAATATGATATCAAGGTGCAGTTCGCCCATACCTGACAAAATGGTCTGGCCCGAATTTTCATCGGTGTGTACGAATAGCGTGGGATCTTCTTCGACCAACTTGGCCAAAGACTGATCGAGCTTGTCTAAGTCTGCTGTAACCTTGGGCTCGATGGCGATGTTGACCACCGGCTCCGGGAACTTGATGTCCTCCAGGATCAGCGGCTTGTTCTCCACCGTCAGCGTGTCGCCCGTGCGGATGAGCTTGAAGCCCACGGCGGCGCCGATGTCGCCAGCCGAGATCTCCTCAAGCGGGTTTTGCTTGTTGGCATGCATCTGGACGATCTTGGCGATGCGTTCGCGCTTGCCGGTGGAGACGTTCAGCACGGTCTCACCCGACTTCAACGTGCCCGAATACACGCGGAAGAAGCAGAGGCGGCCTACGAAGGGGTCGGTGGCAATCTTGAACGCCAAGGCGCAGAAAGGCTCCTTGGGGTCGGCTTTGCGAATCTCCTCCTTCTCGGTCTTGGGATTGACGCCCTTCACTTGGTCGATGTCCAAGGGGCTGGGCAGGTAGTTGACGATGGCGTCAAGCAGGGGCTGCACGGCCTTGTTCTTGAACGACGAGCCGCACAAGACGGGGCAGATGCGAAGGTCAAGCGTAGCCTTCCGGATTTGTCCGATGATCTCCTCTTCCGTGATGCTGTCGGGGCTTTCCATGTACTTCTCGAACAGCGCCTCGTCGTCTTCGGCCGCCCCTTCGATGAGCCTGGTGCGGTATTCCTTCACCATGTCCTTCATGTCATCGGGGATGTCGATTTCGTCGAAAACGGAGCCGTTGTCTTCTTCTTCCCATGCGTATGCCTTGTTCGCGATCAGGTCAACGACACCGATGAAGCTGTCTTCGGCGCCGATGGGCAACTGCAACGCGACGGGCGTGGCGTGGAGGCGTTCCTTGATCTGGTCCATGACCTTGAAAAAGTCGGCACCCACACGGTCCATCTTGTTGACATAGCATATACGCGGGACGTTGTATTTGTTGGCTTGGTGCCACACGGTTTCCGACTGAGGCTCGACGCCGCCGACAGCGCAGAAGATGGCGATGGCGCCATCGAGCACGCGCAACGAGCGTTCCACCTCGACGGTGAAATCGACGTGGCCGGGCGTGTCGATGATGTTGATCTTGTAGGCCTCGTTGTTGAGATGCCAGAACACCGTGGTTGCAGCGGAGGTGATGGTGATGCCACGTTCCTGCTCCTGAACCATCCAATCCATGGTGGCGGCGCCGTCGTGAACCTCACCGATCTTATGGCTACGGCCAGTATAATAGAGGATACGCTCCGTCGTCGTCGTCTTGCCGGCGTCGATGTGTGCCATGATGCCGATGTTGCGCGTGAGGCAGAGGGGGTTCGTCCTATTTTCCTGTCCGTTTTGCATAATTCCTGATCTCTCTTGTTAGAATCTGAAATGCGAGAATGCCTTGTTGGCATCTGCCATTCTGTGGATTTCTTCTTTCTTCTTGAATGCAGAACCTTCTTCCTTGTAAGCTGCCATGATTTCCGAAGCGAGCTTCAGAGCCATCGACTTCTCGTGACGTTTGCGGGCGTAACCGATCAGGTTCTTCATGCCGATGCTCTGCTTGCGGGCAGGACGGATCTCTGAAGGAATCTGGAAGGTGGCGCCACCGATACGACGGCTTCTTACTTCCACTTGAGGCGTAACGTTGGCCAAGGCCTTTTTCCATACCTCAACCGGATTTTCGTTGAGCTTACTTTCAACGATGTCCATTGCTTCGTAGAAAATCTGATAAGCCAAATTCTTCTTACCCTTGAGCATGATGTTGTTCACGAACTTCGTGACCTGCACATCGTTGTACTTCGGGTCGGGAAGGATAATTCTCTTCTTTGGTTTAGCTTTTCTCATGTCTTTAAGTCTTTACTTTTTGACTAATCACTTATTTCTTTGCGGCTGTCTGTTTGGGTCGTTTAGCTCCGTACTTCGACCTGCGCTGGCGGCGGCCCTCAACGCCCGAGGTGTCCAAAGCACCGCGGATGATGTGGTAACGAACGCCCGGCAAATCCTTGACACGACCTCCTCTGATCATGACAATCGAGTGCTCCTGCAGGTTGTGGCCCTCACCGGGGATGTAGGCGTTGACCTCCTTTTGGTTGGTCAGACGAACCCTCGCCACCTTACGCATCGCTGAGTTAGGCTTCTTGGGGGTTGTCGTGTACACACGCACGCACACGCCACGGCGTTGCGGACTGGCATCCAATGCAGGCGACTTGCTCTTGTCGATCAATTTTTGGCGCCCTTTGCGCACTAATTGTTGAATAGTCGGCATTTTAATTTGTTAGGTTAATTGTTAGTTATTTAATCCGTTGATAAGGAATTACTTACAAACTCGAACCAAACTGGCCGAGAGCCTCTCTTTCGTTAGATGTAGTCGGGAACACAACAAGCCATACGGCTTTGAAGTCTATAAACCCACGATGCAAATGGCACGCTTGACTTTTTATCGTCTTGCACCGTGTAGAAACCTATCACGTTTAAACTTATCAGGTTCCTAACTCTATCTATTTCAAGGGCAAGCCCTCTTTCAATTCAGCGGGTGCAAAAGTACAACATTTTTCGATACATCGCGCGTTTTTTTTCAAAATTTCAGCAAAAATGTTGATAATTTCCAACATCTATCTGTATCTCAATTTGTTATATGTGTTGAAAACTTCGCGCACGACATATAAAAAGTGCCTTTCCGACCCGTTTTCAGACCAAAAAGGCACTTGTTCGTTGAACAAAATCGGGATTAATACTTCACGAAACGGTCCTCGCCGTTGCTCAAGCCGAGCAGCGAGCTGCGTCCGAAGAGGAGGAAGACCTTGTGCTCAAGGATGAGTTCCCAAAGGATGCGGCTGATGCGCACCTGGTCTTCGGGGGCAAGCTCGTCGTTGGTATAAGTGGTGCTCTCGGGGTCGTTCACCGCATGGTCGTTGATGGCCTGCTGCCTGATCTGGTAGCACAGGTTGACGAAGGTGATGCCGTTGGTGTCCTCACGACCTTCGATGAGCTGGAGGACGCGGTTCTTCAGGTTCTCGTTGTCGAAAAGGACGTGGACTGGATTGGAATCGTAGTTCATGGTTTCTCTGTTTTGGTTTGAGGCGCAAAAATAGGACAAATCTCCGAATCACACATGGCCCGAGGCAAAAACGGCCAACTTTTTTTTCGCACCTATTATAATATATAAGGCACCGATTTCTTACCTTTGCGCCCGAAAACGGATGGAATCATGGTTACCGAGTTATTAATAGTGTGGGTCGTCGCGGTGGTGGCTTTCTTCGTGCTTTGGGCGCTTTTGGCGAAGGTCGTCCGAAGGATCAGCGAGCGGAAAGAGGCGAGACAAGCCTCCGCCGAGCTTGTGGACGAGTCCGACAACGAGGGAGCGTCTGGAAGACGCAACTCCCATTAACCGTAGGTCGTGACCTACGGCAGCACACCGGCTGGCATCATACCAAACACGGCTGCCGCAATGCGACAGCCCTACAGCCGCAATGCGACAGCCCTACAGCCGCAATGCGACAGCCCTACACGTTTGGGATGTAAGGCTGTCGTACCACGGCAGACGCACACCGTGGCAACCGCCCAAAACACAAAAAAACCGTAGAGACGCGCCACGGCGCGTCTCTACAATCATACGGGAATCGCAAATCCGCAAGAACAGGGACACATCGCTTTTCAATAACACATACTGCATTCCCGTCTTTTATCGCGTCGGTGACACGGGCTAAGCCCGCTCTGCCCCACGCTACCGCTAAGTTGCCCCTTCGGGG
>FLNX01003614.1_pt1 | contig 93483 bp, 81 predicted proteins | sample 1140341 | NCBI WGS metagenome assembly FLNX01 (sample SAMEA3878208, study PRJEB12797) | bioreactor metagenome | biome: Moose rumen | place: Sweden | collected 2011-10
TGCAACAAAATAAAAATAGTTGCGTTATATCCTATCAGCAATGACAATCATGAGCATAAAAAAGAGCATAGGAACAATACTGATAGCAGTTATTCTTGCCACTGCCACAGCCTGCGTTACACCACGCAGGGTCAACTACTTGCAAGACATGACGCAAGGTAGCCAGATAGAGCTCGAGAACCGTTTCGAGGCGCAGATAGCGCCCTACGACGAGCTGAGCATCAGCGTGGTGAGCCCTTCCGACTCACGATTGGCGGAGCCTTTCAACAACAACACCATCAACCAGAAAGGGTATCTGGTGGATGTCAACGGCGACATAGACTTCCCGTATCTGGGACGCATCCATGTGGCCGGCATGACGCGCTTGCAGCTTCAGAAAGAAATGTCCGACATGCTGATACACGAGGGATTTATAAGCGATGCCTTCGTGACGGTGAGGTTCAGCAACTTCAAGATATTCGTTCTCGGCGCCGAGGGTGGCCGTGTGCTGACAGTGAGCAACGAGCGTTGCACCTTCCTCGAAGCGCTGGCCATGATGGGCAACCTGAACCAATACACACGCAGGGACCACATAGCCGTGATGCGCGAGGTGAACGGGCATATGGTTGTGCGCTACCTCGACCCTCGGTCAAGCGATGTGTTCAACGACCCTTTCTTCATGCTGCAGCAGAACGACTTTATCATCACCGACAGCTACAATGCCGGCACCGTGCGCACAGAGTTGACGACGACAATGAGCATGTTCAGCGCACTGGCATCGTTGGCATCGTTGGCGATAACCATAATAATGTTCCGTGACAAAAACTGACAAAAAACAAAAAATAGCGGATGGCCGAAACAAACCAACAAAACAACGACACCTCGTTCCTCGACGAAAAGAAAGGGCCTAAACTGCACATCAAGGACGTGCTCTTCATCGTATTGCGCAACGCTCACTGGCTGCTGCTATGCGGTGCTGTCGGGGCACTGGTGGCTGGCTACTATGTGAGGCACCAGAACAGGGTGTACGAGAGCAACGCGCAGCTGCTCATCAAAGGCTCGACCACCGGCAGCAACGAAAACTCGGTACGCGAGGCGTCGGTGCGCAGCATGTTCAGCACCAAATCGCTCTTCAACAGCAACATCAACAACGAGATACAGATACTCACCTCGAAGAACACCCTCACCGAGGTGGCCACCAACCTTAAGCTCAACATACGCTACACGGCCAAGACGAAGATAGTGAACCGCGTGAAGGACCTCTACGGCGAGTCGCCGATAGAGGTGACGTTCGTCGACGTCAACCCCGAAGACTGGGTAGCTTTAGAAGTGACCCCTATTGACGACAATACATGCAGGCTGGCATTCGACGGCTACGAGCCGCAGGACGAGACCTACGGCGACACCGTGGCCACACCGACAGGCCGCATCGTGGTGACGCGCACATGGTTTATGACGCCGAGCTACTACGGCACAGCCATCAACGTCAGCCACGCCGCCATGTCGGCCACCGCCGAACAATATCGCGGAGCCCTCTCGGTGGTGCGCAACGACGACTTCAACAGCATCATCAACATCTCGCTGCACGACGCGTCGCCCATACGTGCGGCCGATGTCATCAACGAGGCCATCCGCGTGTACAACGAGGACTTCATTCGCGACAAGCAGCGCATCATTGCCTACACCTACGACTACATCAACCAGCGCCTGCAGATGCTGCAGTCCGACCTCGGCATACAGGAGAACGCCCTGGCAGGCATCAAACGCGAACACAACCTGCTCGACCTCTCCAACTTCGGCCAGTCGTATCTTGCCACCAGCATCGAGTCGTCAGAAGAAATCGAGCGACTGAAGAAGCAACTCAACATGGCACGCTACCTGGTAGAGACCAACGAAAGCAGCCGCACACCGCAGATCATACCTGCCAACATAGGCCTCGACGACCAGGCCATCATGGAGATGATTGCCAAGCACAACGCCCTTGTGCTCGAGATAGAGAACTTCGGCGACAACGTCAACAACCCCACAGTCAAGGCCAAACAGAACGAGCTGGATAAGCTGCGCTACAACATGAACCGGATGCTTGACGTGTACATGGGAGTGCTGCAGGAGAGGGTGTCCGACGCACAGATAGTGGCCTCGAAGGCGTCGAGCAAGATGAGCCAGGTGCCGCAGCAGCAGCTGTACATCGAGAATCTGGAACGACTGCAGAAGATAAAGGAAGAGCTCTACCTGCATCTGTTGAGCCGCCGCGAAGAGCTTATGATCAGCCAGCCGTCAATAGAGCCCAACGGCAAGATATTGAGTCCCGCGCGCATCAACCGCACACCGATAGCGCCTAACGAGAAACGCTCCACTTTGATGGGGCTGCTGCTCGGACTGATGGTGCCAGTGGCTGTGTTCTTCCTGCGCCGCCTGTTAGACACCAAGGTGAAATACCACAACGACGTGATAGCCGCCACCAATGCGCCGTTCCTCTGCGAGATACCGGAGCGTTCCAAGGACGACGACCGCAACCTGATAGTCACAAGCCACGACCACGACTCGATGAGCGAGTCGTTCCGCCTGCTACGCGCCAAGGTCGACTTTCTGGGCTCCGATGCAAGTATGCAAGGCAAGGGGCGCGTGATGATGATCACCTCGCTTCTGCCTGCCATGGGCAAGACATTCATATCGAGCAACCTGGCAGCGAGCTTCGGCATTGCAGGCAAACGAGTTATAATACTCGACCTCGACCTGCGCAAAGGGTCGCTGACGCGCGAATTCTACTCGCGCCGTCATGCCGGTCTGAGCAACTACCTCACTGGCAAAACCGACAACTGGGAGAATCTGGTGAAGAAAGACCTCATCACCAACGGCGTCGACGCCATATTCACCGGGCCGATACCGCCCAACCCGTCGGAGTTGCTCGGCAACGGTCGCATCGAGGCCCTCGTGGCCAAATTGCGCCAAACCTACGACTACATCATTCTCGACACTGCACCTGTCGGCTTTGTTGTCGATACCGACATAATAAAGAAAATAGTGGACAACACCATATTTGTAATCCGCGCCAACCACTTCGACAAGCGCATGATGGAGAATGTGGATAAGATGTACGTCGACCACGAATTCCCCAACATGGCCATTGTACTCAACGACGTGCACTACCGTAAGCTGATGCCGTTCGAACGCAAGTACGGCTATGGTTACGGATACGGTTATGGATACGGCTATGGATACGGATACGGTTACGGCTATGGCTACGGCTATGGCTATGGCTATGGCTATGGTGACGACCGCGACAAAGAAAAAAACGAAACCCAAGAGACATCCTTTACAAAGAAATGAACAAAGAGATGAATATTGAAAAACACACAAAAGAAGCCACAACCCTCTCCATGAAAAAGAAAATACTGATTCTGCTGACGATTCTCACAGCACTGGCAGGCACAGCGAGCGCACAGACCTTCCGACGTGGCGTAGCACTTGGTGCTGACCGCGACACGTTGCTATACATCATAGCATCACCGTTCGACAACTGGTATCTTACCCTCGGCGGCGGCGTACAGACCTTCATCGGCAACGAGCTGGAAGCCTCGGCTCGCCGCAACAAACTGAACTATAACCTGCGCGCCGAGGTAGGCAAATGGGTCATACCCGATCTGGCCGTCTCGCTCCGATTCAGCTACATGACCATCGACGGACAAAGCCGATACGGTCTGCAGCCGTTTGTCAACTATCTGGAGGATACCCCTAACGACAACGGCTACTACCCCTTCCATGCCAACGCCATGACCCTGACGGGGTATGTCACCATGGACTGGACCAACTTCTTCCTGGGCTACGAGGTGGGCAAGCGCACCCGCACCCACATCTACACCCCGATAGGTCTAGGCATGTCGATGCTCTTCGGCTCGCACCGCAACCCGCGCGGCGTGGACGAGACTACACAGATAGGCTCCTTCCGCCGCAACTGGGAGCTGTGCTACAACGTCGCCCTCGGCGTGGAATACGAAGTGTCGCAAGATTTGGCCGTCAACGCACAGTTCGACCTGCTGGGAAGCGAGTCCACCTGGGACTGGTCGCCCTACGATAACTCGTACTCCATCTTCGACGTGATACCGTCGTTCAACATCGGCGTCAGGCTCAACCTGCTGTCTCACGTCACCAAATACAACCCTTACACCAAGAAGTCCAAACGCATGAAAGTGAACCACGAGTTCCTCACCGTAGGCTCGCGTGGCGACCTTGAACGCCAGGCCGGCGAAGTGGTGCGCCTGCGCGAACAGAGAGACTCGCTTGCCGAGGAAATCAACCGTCTGGAGGACGACAATAAAAAAATGCGCACCGAGTTGCTAGGCAAATACGACAGTCTCCAGAGATGCTACGACTCCATACTCAACGAGATAAACAAATTACGCCAACCCGCCAACATGCTCGAAGAGCTCATCGGCGCGAACGAGCTGCTGGGTCTGCCCTCGACAATAGTCTACTATCAGCTCGACCGCTACGACATCGACTTCAACGGCCGCAAACGCCTGCAGAACTTCGTGCGCGAGATTAGCAGTCTCGACGACACTCAGGAATTCTATATCATAGGTGCCGCCGACTCGCTCACCGGTACCATCAGGCACAACCAGTGGCTCTCCGAGCGTCGTTGCGAAGCAGCGTACCGCATGATGGTGAAACACTTCAATGCCGACGAAAACCAGTTCCTCCTGGTGCCCGTGGGTGGCATCATGGACTACGAACCACAGGAGAACAACCGTATGGCCCTCATCATCCTGCGCACGCCAGAAACGGAGGCCATCGTCGAGAGATGGTTGAACCGGCGTGACAACCGCAGGTGACAACGCTCACCATCTGTCATGACACTATCCGACAAAGCCCGTCGTCCTCTTCAGGACGACGGGCTTTGTCAGCTTAATGAGCGATTTGGGGTTCAGAAACCAGAAGTTTTTTTTCTGCACAATAAAAAAAGATGTATATTTGCAGACAATTCAAAGAGCATAGGGGTGCTCTTATGTTGCTCATAGAGAACACAAAGAAGCTGAGAACATACCCTGTAAACTTGATCCGGATAATGCCGGCGTAAGGAATGAAGTTATGAAACACACAAAGAATAGCTGTGGCCGCTATCGCTTTTTCGAGGCCACCAGGATGAGCCGCCGGCAGATGATAGCCTGCTGCGTGTTGGCAATTGCATCTTTATTTGGCGCTACGGCGCAGGCACAGGACACGGTGAGGAAACTTGACGAGGTGATGATACAGGACGTGCGCGTGAGCAACAAGGCGCCACTGACCACCAGCACCATGGACCGCAGCGAACTGGACGAGGCACGCGCCTCGGTGAGCCTGCCGTTCATGCTCGAGACGCAGCCGTCGGTGGTGGCCAGCGGCGAGAACGGCGGCGTGGGTGCCACAGCACTGCGCATCCGCGGTGTGGACGGCTCGCGCATCAACGTCAACATCAACGGCATCACCCTCAACGACCCCGAGAGCCAGGAGGTGTTCTGGTACAACATACCAAACCTGGGCGGCATGGCGCAGAGCATGCAGATACAGCGAGGCGTGGGTGCCAGCAACGGCGGATCACCCGCTTTCGGCGCAGCCATCAATATGCAGACCCTCAACGCTCAGAACCGTCCCTATGGCGAGGCCGACCTCGGCTACGGCAGTTGGAACACCCGCCAGTACAGTATCAGTGCCGGAACAGGCATTCTGAAGAGCGGCCTCTCGTTCGATTTCGCCTACAGCGGTCTGACGAGCGACGGCTACATCCGCAGCTGGGGCACCGACCAGCAAAGCCTCTTCGCCAGCGCCAGCTGGTATGGCGAGCGCACCCTCATCAAGCTGCTCACCATCATCGGCAGCCAGACCACCGGCATCACTTGGGACGGGGCCTACGACTACCAGCTGGACGCAGACCCCACCTATAACCCCTCCGGCGAGTACGACATGGACGGGAACACCATGTACTACCCCAACGAGACCGACAACTACTGGCAGCGTCACTACCAGCTCTACGTCTCCCACCTGCTCAGCGACCGCTGGAGCCTCAACGCCGCCCTCGACTTCACGCACGGCGACGGCTACTACGAGCAGATGAAATACAAGAAATACAAAAACTACGGTCTCACCGACTACGAGGATGGCGCGAAGCACAACCTCGTCACCCGCAAGCTGATGTACAACAACGCCTACACCGCCAACCTCTCGGCCCGCTACAGCGGCGAGCGACTGGGCCTCTCGTTCGGCGACAATTTCCTCTACTACGACGGCGAGCACTACGGCAACATCATCTGGTTCCGCGACACGGCGGTGCATGTGGACACCCCCTACGAATGGTACCGCAACTACGGCGACAAATATGACAACACGGTGTATGCCAAAGCCAACTACGACTTCAGCGACGACCTGAACGCCTATGCCGACCTACAGTTGCGCTTTGTCAACTACAAGGTCTACGGTTGGGCCGACGACATGTTCGACATGGACTTCGACGAGGACTACCTCTTCTTCAACCCCAAAGCGGGCGTCAACTGGCGTATCAACGACCAGCAGCGCACCTACCTCGTGGCCGGTATCAGCAACCGCGAGCCGCGTCGCAGCGACATCAAGGATGCCATCGGCCGTGGCGACACCATACGCCCGGAGACGATGCTCGACATCGAGCTGGGCTACCAGGTGGCCAAGAGCCGTTGGAACGCCAGCGCCAACCTCTATGCCATGCTGTACAAAGACCAGATGACCCCCAACGGCGATGTCAGCAGCAGTGGCTACGCCCTGATGGAGAACGTGGAGAAGAGCTACCGCCTCGGTATCGAGCTGCAAGGTGGCGTGAAGGTGACCGACTGGTTCCGTATGGACGCCAACCTGACGTTGAGTATGAACAAAGCAGTGGATTTCAGCTTTACCGACTTTGCCGACGGCGACACGGTGCTGCAGACTTACACCAAGACCACCGACCTATCGCTTTCGCCCTCGGCCGTCGGTGCCGCCATCGCTACATTCATCCCCATGAAGAACGCCAAACTGCAGGTCGTCGGCAAGTATGTCGGCAAGCAATATGCCGACAACACCGGCCGCGAGTGCTATGCCATCGACCCCTACTTCCTGCTCAACCTCCGTGCCAGCTACACCTGGCACCTTGGTGGCACCAACGAGATCGAGGCCCAGTTGGTGGTCAACAACGTGCTCGACCACCAGTACCGCCTCAACGCATGGGTGGGAGACTACTACTACGACGGCTACTACCACGACCGCGCCTGGCTACAGCAGCCCGGCATCAACTTCATGGGGCGCGTGATATATAGATTCTAGCTTGTCTAGATTATCTAGTTTCTCTAGATTATCTAGTTTCTCTAGATCGTCTAGATTATCTAGAAAGCCTGGAAAGAAAACAACAATGAACCTCTTCGAAATCATCGGGGCCGTCATCGGTCTGTTCTATATCGTGAGCGAATATAGGGCAGACCGATGGTTCTGGCCGCTTTCGCTGCTGATGTCGGCCTTCTACGTCGTCATCGACTTCACCAGCGGCATCTATGCCAACGGCGCCATCTGCGTCTACAATTTCGTGATGTCGGTCTACGGCCTGCTGGTGTGGCGCGGCATCATACAGAGCAAGACCAAGGAGGAGCGCAGCATCGGCAGCTGCCCGCGGCGCTACTGGTGGCAGTTGGTGCTGCTGGCGGTGGTGCTGAGTGTGGCGTTGACCTGGCTGCTGGGGCTGCTGCACGAGAGCCGGTACACCCTCACCAACGGCCTCACGGTCGACCTCTCGCTGCTCGACGGCATCTCGTCGGCGTTGACCATCGTGGGCATGCTTATGCTGGCACAGAAGTGGTGGCAGCAGTGGTTCTGCTGGATGCTTGTCGAACCGATGATGATTGTCATCTTCGTCCTCACCGGCAACTACGCCTCGGCGGTGCTCTACGCCGTCTTCGAGGTCTTCTGCATACTTGGCATAATACGATGGAAAAAAGAAAGCATATCGTGATACTGGCGGCGGGCGACTTCCCGACGCATCCCGTACCGCTCGCCGCCCTCAGCGAGGCCGACTTCGTGGTCTGCTGCGACTCGGCCTATGGCGCCCTCCGTGCCGCCGCTCCCTGCATCGCCGCCACTGTCATGGTCATCGGCGACGGCGACTCGTTGCCAGATGCCGAAAAACGACAGCTCGGCGACCGCTGGATTCAAGTCGACGAACAGGACTACAACGATCTGCACAAGGCCATGGACTGGGCCACCACAACATTCAACATTCAACATTCAACATTCAACATTATTGGTGCCACCGGCCTCCGCGAAGACCACACCCTGGGAAACATCAGCTACCTGGCCACCTTCATCGCCGAACATCCCGGCATCGACGTCGCGATGCTGACCGACCACGGACGTTTCACCGTCTTCAACGGATGCCGCACATACAGCAGTTTCCCCCGCCAACAGGTGAGCCTCTTCTCGGCGACTCCTGGCATACCATTGAGTGCCGAAGGGCTGCAATGGCCTCTAAAAAACAGGTGCCTCCCGTTGTGGTGGGAAGGCACCCTTAACTCGGCACTTGCCGACAGCTTCACCGTAGAAGGTGGCACAGTCATAGTGTTCCAGACCTACGGTGCGAAGCAAGCCTAGAACGGCAGGTCGCCAACAGGCTCCGTCTCGGCTGTGAGGATCTCCGACAGCGGATTGTTGGCAGCAACACTCTCTTCATTTTGCTGACGCTTCGAGAGCAACAGCAGATTGTCGGCCACCACCTCGGTAACATGACGGCGGTTGCCCTCTTTGTCTTCCCATGTGCGGCTCTGCAGACGACCCTCCACATAGATCTGTGCACCCTTGTGCAATATACGTTCGGCCACTTCGGCCAAGCCGCGCCAACACACCACATTGTGCCATTCGGTGATCTCGACGCGCTCATTCTCGCGTGTACGCCGGTATTCAGTGGTGGCGAGAGGGAACGATGCTTTCTTGACAGGCATTGCACCTTCCGACGGGAAACTGACCACATCGGGATTCTTACCTACATTTCCAACAAGGATTACTTTGTTTACTCCAGTCATTTTCGATAATAAATTAAAAGTTATAAATCTTGTTTTCTTCGCAACAGTATAAATCCTACGAAATTTGGTGCGAAGATACTGTATTTTCTGCAAACGACAGGCATAAAGTTATCCACAAGCGGCACAAAACACTAGCTATCAGCAGCGACACAAAGGAAAACTATGAAAAACGGTATCCGCTGGCATAACAAAAACGCATCGGACAAGGTCAAAAAAACGGAAAATGCACATCGTCGGAGCCGTTATTGTGGCCGCGAAAGAGTATAAGTGGCTGAAAAAACAATGTTAAATATTCTGTTCCCATTTTTCATAAAACATAGATTTACAATGTGCATCACTTGACGAAATGTTAAAAAAAACAAAAATACAGACCCACGGTCGGCGAAACATTTTGTCATGTCGAAAAAAGAGTGTACTTTTGCACCCGTTTTCGCAGCCCGAGAGTGCCTGCCCGAGAGTTTATCATCTCTTACGCGGAGTATTTGGAGAATCCGAGCATGTCCCCCTACTCCTTCTCTCCGTAGAACAGCAGGCGTCCGCTCCAACAGCACCAAGAAACAACAAGCAACAACAACAATCAAAAAAAATACTGCAATGTCAAAGAAATGTGAAATTACCGGCAAGAAAGTGATAGTGGGCAACAACGTGTCGCACTCCCGTATACACACCAAACGTACCTTCTCGCCCAACCTGCAAACCAAGAAATTCTACATTCCCGAAGAGGACATGTGGATCACCCTGAAAGTGTCCGCCAAAGGCATACGCATCATCAACAAGAAAGGCATCGTCGCCGCCTTGCAGGATGCAGCCGCCCAGGGGCACCTGATGTTCTAAACAGTGAAGACAGGCAAGTCTTAAATAAACAATTAGTATTAACCTTTAACAAAGAAAGAGGTATTAACAATGATCGTAGTTCCCATCAAAGAAGGTGAAAACCTTGAGAGAGCTCTGAAGAAGCTGAAACGCAAATTCGACAAGACCGGTGTGGTGAAAGAGATGCGCCGTCGTCAGCAGTTCATCAAGCCGAGCGTTGTCAACCGCGAGAAGCACCTGAAGGCCATCTACGTCCAGCACCTGCGCCAGCAAGAGCTCGACAAGTAAGCCCTTGGGTCGAGAGCTCCGCATTAGGAGCAACGCCATTGAAAAGAGTCAGTCCCCTGCACCAGCCAAAATGCGGGGGACTGCTTTTTTTTGACATAGTCATAATGGGGGTGCAGCCGAATGTACCGGCCAAGGCGACCACCTTCTCCCCTACTGTTTTACGAAAGATGCTGACAGTCTGTTGCCTGTAGATGTATTCAGGTGCAAGCGGTATAACCCTTGCGGCAACGACGATATATCGATGCTGTCGCATGCTTTCGACGAGAGAACCAGACGTCCGACGACGTCGTACACCTCCACCGTCTCTGCCCTTATGCCATCGAACGATATTGTCTGCGTGGCCGGGTTGGGAAGTACCTTGCATACCCCGCTATCGACAGATCGGACGCCTGTCTCCGGCTGTGTGACGGTGAGGTGAAGCACCCTGACGCTGTCGCATCCATATACACTCTGACCGGCGAAAGTATATACTCCGCCGGAGTCGTACTGCACGCCGTCGCTCCACACATAAGGGCCTTCGCTCACGACGGTGTCAGTCTGATGGTACGAGGGGTGTACCGTCAGCAGCAACACCACGACGCTGTCCGTCCCTCCACTCGTGGTAAGCTGCGAGAAATAGGTGCCGCTGGAGGTCAGCAGGGTGTCGTTCCATCGCAGACTGTCGCACACCTCGCGGACAATGGTATCTGACGGTATTGTCGATACGATGGCGCGGAGCAGGAAGGTCCTCGTCGTCGACACGGTGTTCCAGTTGGTGCCGTTGTTGTTGGCGTAGGCCGCCATTTGATGGCCGCAATACACACCGGCACAGGCAGGATAGGCAATATCGGAACATCGCAGCACTATCCACAGTGGCTTGTGGCTGTCGAGCCACGACGGCGACGCCAACGGGATGGTATGCCAGCCGCTGCTGCCGGCAGCGACATAACCACGGCTGTCGACCAATGTCGAGTCGGAAGGCGTAGCGCCTTGGTATACATACAGCGAGTAGGAGCCCGCCTTCAGGTATGCCATCACCGCATCGAGCCTGTTATGGGCAGCGAACGAGCCTGTGTCGTAGCACACTCCCCAATAGTAGGGCGAAGCCGAAGAATAGCCCCATGCTGTGACATAGATTCCATTGTCGTACCGCAGCGTATCGCCACCCACTTTCTCGTAAATGGCCGTATAGGCAACATCCTCACCGGCAATCATTTTGCGTGGGTTGTAGCACATGCCGTCGTTCCACCGTTCAAAGCGGTAGCCGATGTTAGCCATTGCCGTCAGCTGCACGGTGTCGCCAACCGTATACGTACCGCCACCGCTCACCGAGCCATGCGAAGCACTGTCAGGCACAGCAGCGACGGTGCACTGCGTGATGCCCTGCGTGGCCGGACGTATGCCGATGATGGCACGGTTGGTCAGGTTGTAGTGGCTTGTGGCATTACCGCCGGCGCCACCTGGGGCAGGGTTGAGGGCACCTATCAGGTAATAGCCGTCACAGTAGCCACCCCATCCCCAGTTGAAGTGGTAGTGGCCGCTGCTGTCGCTGCCATCGCACACAAACGAGTGGCCGCCCGACGTGTCGTGGCCGGAATACAAGACCGGACGTCCGGCAACCAGCTCGGTGTCGAGCATATCCATCCATAGAGAGTCGCCCAACGCCTCCTTCCTGATGCTGTGCAAGGTGGGTGTATAGCCGAAATAGGTGCGCAAGGCACGTTCGGCGGTCACCGTGTTGATGTTGTTCGACGAGGCTGTAGTGGCACTCGACGCCGATGTGCCATACGACATATTCACCGACACGCCGGCATGGAACACGAGTGTCGCCACGGCGGCAACGGCCGCATCCGACGAGGTGGCGGTAAGCGTGGCCGGCATGTCGGACCATGCATAGGTGGTGTTGCCGAAGTCGGCACTGATGGTGCCGTAGGTGCTGCTGGTGTATGTGTTCGACCCCGTTCCTTGCTGTGGATGCTGCCAATAGCGCATCACCTGGGCCATAGCCACAGCCACACATCCTGCCAACGTGCGCTGGCCGGAGCTGCTGTTGTATGGGCACATGCTATTGTAGTATGTCGACTGTCGCCACTGGGTGGTGAGCATAGGTGCTACGGCGACGGTGTAGAGAGGTTGCGGCTCCGACGGCTCGAGCAGGCTATGCCACTCGCGGCGTACCCTATCCGACGGCTCCATCCGCATCGCACACAGACGACCCACCTCGTCGCCATAGGCTGCCATCCAGCTCCACACATGCTCAGGCAATGTGTCGGGGATACGGCTCTCCAACGAGTAGCCCAGTATCGGACGCACACAGTCGTCACCAGCCAGCAGCACAAAGCCGCCCTCCTCGGCAGTGAACAGGTATATGTTGCCGATGCCGGCGGTTGCGTCGCTTTGCGACAGCGTCCATATCTGCTGCCGCTGCGCGAAGAGGAAGTTGTGTGCCGCACGTCGGGCGACGTCGGGCGTCACCTTGTCGGCACGTGCCACGCCCGGCAACAGCATGGCTGCAATCAACATTATTACACACCTCTTCATACTACTTGCAAGGTATAAAAAGAGGGGGATGACACTCTCTCGATTCATCCCCCTCAAAAAACTCAGTTCGTATTACCTCTGTTATTGTTTCTCGGAGGTAATCTTCTCAAGCCACTTCAGCATGCCGAACATGACGAGCATGGCAACGGTGCATACCACGAGGAACACCAGCCAGCACATCCACAGTTTGGGCATACCGTTGTACAGTACCGGCCCGAGGAGGATGAGCAGGTTGCCGATGGCGGTGGCGCTGAGCCACAGGCCCTGGCAGATACCCTGGATATGTTTCGGGGCTATCTTCGACACGAAGCTGAGGCCCAGCGGCGAGATGAAGAGCTCGGCCACGGTGAGGAAGAAGTAGGTGACAATCAGTGCCCACGGGCCCACCTTCATGGCCGAAGCCTCATCGACAGGCATGCCGCGGAACTCGTCGACGCTGGGATAGCCGCTGACAATGCACAGCAGCATCAGGAACAGGTAGGCGCAAGCTGCGATGCCCATACCGTAAGCTATCTTCTTTGGGGTCGACACCTCTTTGCCTCTGCGAACAAAAGAGGCAAACATCCACATGATGATGGGTGTGAGGATGACCACGAGGAACGGGTTGATGCACTGCCAGATCTCGGGCGGGATAGACGACGTGCTGACGAAGTCGCGAGCGAAGAGCGAGAGCGACTCGGCATTCTGGTGGAAAGCAAACCAGAAGAAGATGCACACGCCCAGCACGGCATAGAGACCGGCCATGCGCTGTTTCACATCCTTGGCCATGGCGGCCTTCTCTTCGGCGGTGTAGGCGACTTCCTTGGTGTCGTCTGCGGCAACGGATTCCTTCTTCACCGGGTTGGGCAGGCCTTTCTTGGTGCAGAGGAATATGGTCAGCGAGATGAGCATGGCGACCACGGAAGCGATGAAGGCGAAGTGTACACCGGTGTTAAACACGGTGATGTAGCTGTCGCAGAAAGCGGTGAGGTCGTTGGCTGCTTCGGGATACTGGGCGGTGAGGGCAGTGAGGTTGTCCATGTCGTTACCCTGCATGTTGTTGGTCAGGTAGTTGTGGCACAGCATAGGCAGCTGGGCATTGTAGACCAAACCCTTGGTGCCAAGCCACCAGTTGCGGATGATGGGGGCAATGAAGGGGGCAACGACGCCGCCGATATTGATAAAGACATAGAAAATCTGGAAGCCCGAGTCGCGTTTCTCTTTGGCCTTGGCCAGTGCCTCAGGGCCTTTCTTGGCCTCTTCGGCCTCGAAGTCGTCGTAGAGCTGGCCCACCACGGCCTGCAGGTTGCCCTTGAACAGACCGTTGCCGCAGGCGATAATCACCAGCGCGCAGAGTGTGAGCACCATGACCCACGAGAAGCCGTGGCCGCTGAACACAGGCACCGACAATATGGCGTATCCCACAGCCATCACTATGATACCGGCGATGATGGTACCTTTGTAGTTTTTTGTGCGGTCGGCGATGATGCCGCCAGGGAGCGAGAGCACATAGATAAGGAAATAGAATCCGGCGAACATGATGCCGGCCGTCTGGTCGGGCACACCGAACTTGGAGCAGATGAACAGCGTCAGCACGGCATTCATGATGTAGTAGCCGAAACGCTCACCCATGTTGCTCAAGGCGGCAGGGATAAGTCCTTTGGGGTGTTCCTTCAGTGCTTTACGCACATAGAAGACAATGAACGGAGTGACAACAATGAGACCCGCCACCAGCATGAACAGCGGCGTGTTGGCATTCCACAGATTCGTAATAAAATCCATAGTTGTAATGTTTTGGTTTATAATATATTTTGTTGATTTCCCAACATTGCACGCACAAAAAACATAGTGCAAAGATACAAAAAAAAACAACATAATGCCTATCGGCGATGCTTTTTTTAGTATTTTTGCAACCGAAATGGAAACGATAATCAACGATACCATTGTGGCGCTGCGAGGTGGGGGGACCATCCTCTACCCTACCGACACCATCTGGGGTATAGGCTGCGACGCCCGCAACGCCGAGGCGGTGGAACGACTCTATTCCATAAAGCAACGCGACCGAACGAAGAGCATGCTGGTGCTGGTACCCACCGGCACACTGCCTGCACTGGGATATTCCGACGGACGTCCCACGACGTATATCCTGCCGCGTGCCATCTGGCACGACGAGCTACATCTGCAAGTGGCGTGCACCCTGCCCGCCGCCGACGGCACATTGGGCATACGCGAACCGCGCCACATGTTCTGCCAAGAGGTGCTACAGCGGCTCGGAGCACCGCTCGTCAGCACCTCTGCCAACCTCTCGGGCCACCCGTCGCCCGCCTGTCACGACGACATAGAAAAGACGCTCTTCGAGCGTCTGGATTACTGTGTGCCGCCCTTGGCAGAGTTTGTCTCGGGACGTTCGGAAGGGAGCCGTATCGTCAGAATCGACCCCGACGGCAGCACCACCATCATACGCCCGTGAGGGCGCACTGCGACACGTCCATGGCGAGGGTGGCGATGGTGTCGTGAACCTGACAAGGCAAGTCGCACACCACGGCATCGCCGTCGTCAAGCGCATGCACCATGCTGCCGAATCCCTGTATACCGGTGCCGCGCATCTTCAGCACGGCCTCCTTGCGCGTCCATAGTCGAAGAAAAGCCATCGTCGGGTCGGCGGAAGCCTGCACCGCAGCCATCTCCGCTGCCGTGCAGACACGCCTCATCACGTCGTCTCCTGTCCGGCGGCGGCATTCGACATCGATGCCCACCCTGCCTTCGGGGCTCACCGCCACCGCCACCGCCGTGCGGCAATGACTGATGCTGACAGAGAGCTCCGGGTGGTCAGGCAGCAGCGGAGCGCCTTTGTCGTCGTGTTCCAGCCGAGGGCACTCCTCGTCGAGAAGGCGGCACAGAATACTATAAGCCAGCTCGCGCTCGCGCTCGCGCTGACTCTCCTCGCCCTGTGGCAAAGGCTCGACAAGCCACCGTGTGTAAGTCACGTTCAGGCTTTTCCGAGTATGTCGTAGGGCACAGTGCCGTCGGGCGTCGGCTCGGTGATGGGACCGAACTGCTGCTCATACTTCTTGACATTGTCGTTCAAGGCCGCGAGGAGACGCTTGGCGTGGATAGGGTTCATGATGATACGTTCGCGCACCATAGCGCCGTCGAATCCCGGCAGCATCTGTGCAAAGTCCAGGATCATCTCGGTCGGGTTGTGGCTTACCACCACAAGGTTGGAATAGGTGCCCTTGGCAACATCGGGATTGATGTTGAGTTTAAGGTTCTGCTGTTGTTCTTTCTGGTTTGCCATGTTAATAATGTGTTAATGTGTTAGTCGCATCCGGACTGACGAATTTACGAATTCTCAAATTTACACGCTCATTCTCACTCACCGCAAACATAACGTCTAGTCCAGACATAATATTGTGCTCGCCGTGAAAAAAACAGACTTGTAGATTCAACATCGAAATGCCGTGAAAGCAATTTTTAGAGGTTGCCTGTATTTTTTTCGTATCTTTGCATTTCGATTATGAAGCACAATGAATATATAGTGGGCGAGTCCAAGGAGCTGCTGGCCTTCCTGATGGAGGTGATGCCTGACAGCAGCCGTACACGCGTCAAGGAGCTGCTGGCGCACAATGTCTATGTCGACGGTCGCCGCACATCGCAGTATAATTTCCCGTTGCAGCCGGGCATGAAGGTCAGCGTCGAGCGTGCCAGTGGCAAAGACCGTCTGCGTCCACGCGACCTCGACATCGTCTTCGAAGACCAGCATCTCATCGTCGTCAACAAACATGAGGGGTTGCTCAGCAACAGCAAACACCCGCAGGACCGCACAGTGATTACGGTGTTGAACCAATACCTCGAAGCGACGCACCAGCGTTGCCATGCACACATAGTGCACCGTCTGGACCGCGACACCAGCGGTCTAATGGTGGTTGGCAAGAGCAAGGAGGTGAGTCGTCGCTTCGAGGAGGACTGGAAAGGGATGGTGTTCGACCGGCGCTATGTGGCTGTGGCCTGGGGCAATGTGGAGCCGCCGCATGGCGAGATACGCAGCTGGCTGACCGACGGCGAGTACTGTGTGCTCTCGTCTCCCACCGACAATGGCGGCAAGCTGGCGGTGACGCACTACGAGGTGCGCCAGACGTCGCGCCGCTACAGCCTTGTGGAGCTGAAGCTCGACACAGGTCGCCGCAACCAGATACGCGTCCACCTGCGCGAAATGAAGCATCCCGTGGTGCACGACCCGATGTATGGCTACAAAGACGACATATCGCCTATCACAAGGCTGGCGCTACACGCCTACCGACTGTGTTTCCGCCATCCCGTCACCGGTCGCCGACACACATTCGAGACGCCCATACCATCCTCTTTCATGAAACTGATGGAGATATAGGCAAGCGTTTTTTAGAGGTTGTCTTAACTCATGTCGAGCATGCGGACGATAGGACGTCGTGCGGCCTCGATCATCTCGGGACTCATGACTATCTCCGGCTGCCCGTCGCGCAGGCAGCGGTAGAGCTTCTCCAACGTATTGAGCTTCATGTAGGCACAGTCGTCGCAGGCGCAGCTCTTGTTGTCGTGCAGGGTGAAGAACACCTTGTCGGGGTTCTCGCGCTGCATCTCGTAGAGGATGCCCGTCTCGGTGGCGACGATGAATTCATGTGCCGGCGACGCCTTGATAAAGCCCAGCATAGCCTTGGTGCTGCCCACGAAGTCGGCCACTTGCAGCAGTGCTGCGTTGCATTCGGGGTGTGCCACCACAGGGGCATCGGGATGTTCGGCCTTGAGACCGAGGATAGCCTCGGCCTGCATGGCGTCGTGCACGGTACATACACCGTTCCAGAGCAGCATGTTACGACCCGTAACCTGGTTGATGTAGCCTCCAAGATTCTTGTCGGGGGCGAAGATAATCTTCTGGTCTTCGGGCAACGAGCGTACAAGCTTCTCGGCATTGCCACTGGTGCATATCAGGTCGGAGAGGGCCTTGATCTCGGCCGAGCAGTTGATGTAACTTATGACCATGTGGTCGGGATGTCCGGCCTTGAAGGCAGCGAAGTCGTCGGCACGGCAGCTCTCGGCCAGCGAGCAGCCCGCCTCCATGTCGGGCAGCAACACAGTGCGTCCGGGATTGAGTATTTTGGCCGTCTCGGCCATGAAGTGCACGCCGCAGAACACTATGGTGTCGGCGTCGGTACGCTGTGCCTCACGCGCCAATGCAAGGCTGTCGCCAACAAAGTCGGACAGCTCCTGAATCTCGTGTCGCTGATAGTAGTGTCCCAGGATGACGGCATTACGCTCGCGCTTCAACCGCATAATCTCTTGTTTCAGCTCTTCGTCGCTCATGATTAACAAAGATTTAAAAGTCATTTGTCCATTTGTGGGTCGATTAACGCATTAAAGAGTTAAAGCATCGACGGATTCCAAAATGTGCGGATGCAAAAGTACAAAAAAAAATCCATCGTCAAATGTTAAATTTATGTTTTCACACAATTTATTCGGGGAAACATAGTTATTATAGTCGAACAAGGATTGTCAAAAAAACCAATAAAGCCGCGTATGATGCAGGAATATGAATTTTCGGAAGAAGAGACATTTTCGACAGCTGCAGACACATTTGTACAGCCCTCGGGGCAAGTGTTGAGGAACATAATGGATTTCGCACGTTGCTACCAGAGTGTGGAGTGCTGCGGCATGCAGATACGATTCTTCCTCAACTAGCAAATAGCCAATGGCTGACGGCATATCCGTCCCGGTCGGAAAGCGTACACAGGAGTAGGCCTCTATTCTGATTCCCATCCGCCCCACAGGTATCAAAATGTGGGGGGGGGATGGGATGCTGACAGAAATCACCATTTATGGTTATTGTGTGACTATTGTCGGTGATGTATTTTTGCAGTCGCAAAATACAATTGGCAATATGACTACAAAAAACTATGTTGCAGCAATATACGCTGTAGTGTCACTCCTTGTGGCCGCACCTGTTGTGGCTCAGAATGCCGACAGTACGGCACAAAAGAACTCCCGTCTGACGGTGGGAGGCTATGGCGAAGCCGTGTTCAGCCGCCATTTCTACAGCGACAATGTGTTCCGCTACTCGCATGCCGACCGTTACGCCGATGCGCCGGCCTATTCGCGTGTGGACATACCGCACGCCGTCATCATGCTAGGCTACGATTTCGGACATGGCTGGACTATGGGCACGGAGATTGAGTTCGAGCATGGCGGCATCGAGGCGGCCGTGGAGAAAGAGACCGAGGAGACCGGCGAGTTCGAGCAGGAGATTGAGCGTGGCGGCGAGGTGGCGCTGGAGCAGTTCTGGCTGCAGAAAAGCTTCGGCAAGCACCTGAACATACGTGCCGGCCACATCGTGGTGCCTGTCGGCATGACCAACAACGGGCACCTGCCGACACAGTTTTTCACCGTCTACCGTCCCGAGGGCGAGAACACCATCATGCCATGCACATGGCACGAGACCGGCGTCAGCGTGTGGGGGCAAGCCGGTGTGTGGCGCTACGAGGTGCAGCTGATACCGGCCTTGAACAGCAACCTCTTCAACGATGCAGGGTGGGTTCACAACGGGAGTGCCTCGCCCTACGAGTTCCGTCCGGCCAACAGTCTGGCCGGTGCCGCCCGTGTGGACTGGACCGGCGTGCCCGGCCTGCGCATGAGCCTCAGCGGCTATGCCGGCAACACGTTCAACAACGACATCACCACCACCGTCTACAGCGAGACCTCGCGCTACTACGGTGCGAAGGGCACGCTGCTGATAGGTGCCTTCGACTTCGACTACAAGACCCGCTTGTTGAGGGTACGCGGCAACGTGGACTATGGTCACCTTGGCGATGCCAGCCTGATATCCACGCGCAACAAGAACCAGACCACCATGACTGGCAACCCGTACCCGCACACCGCTGTCGGCGAGAGCGCCTGGGCCGCAGGTCTGGAGACCGGCATCGACCTGCTGGCTTTTGCCGGGTGCCGACATGACTGCGGCAAGCTGTTCCTGTTCGCCCGCTACGACCATTACGACAGCTTTGTCCCGGCCGACGGGTGGACAGACATACCGTGGGCCGAGCGCCAGGTGCTGTCGGCAGGTGTCAACTACTACCCGCTGCCGCAGATAGCCGTCAAGGCCGAAGGCGGCATACGTCTGCTCGCAGAGCAGTACAACAACGAACCTTATGTGGCCGTAGGCATCACATGGGCCGGATTCTTCAAGTGACCAGTGGCCACTCCTCAAATCACGGATTACAACATCAACATATATTAAAAAAAATACCATAAAATGAAAAGAAACATCACAAAGACCTTTGCCGTCATGGCTTTTGCAGCCTTGACGCTGTCGTTTGCTGCCTGTAAAAGCAATGACGACAACAACGAGTTCAGCGACGAAAACGCCGCTGCCATAGCCAGCCAGTTTGTGGACCACACCGTGGCGCCGACCTACACCAACCTGGCCGCTGCCACCGAACAGCTGGCCGACCAGCTGGCCGCCCTCAAGGATGGCCCCACCGATGCCGGTGTGCGTACCGCCTGCGAGACCTTCCTCGATGCCCGCGCCTGGTGGGAGAAGAGCGAAGCCTTCCTCTTTGGTGCTGCCGGTGACTTCGGCATCGACCCACACATCGACAGCTGGCCTCTCGACGAGGATGCCTTCAACACCCTTATGCAGAGCCCTGCCATGATAGCAGCCCTCGACGACGAGTACGGCGACGTGGTTGCCGGTGAGCGTCTGGGCAACGCACTGCTTGGCTTCCACGGCATCGAGTATATCCTCTTCGCCAATGGCCAGCCCAAGAGTGCCAGTGCCATCAGCGACGACGAGTGGACCTATGTCGCCGCCGTGGCTGGCGACCTGCGCAACCGCTGCTACCAGCTCGAGGTGGGCTGGTTGGGCGACGATGCTCCTGCCGCACACATCGAGAAGCTGGACGACCTGGAGATGGCCTACACCGTCGCCAGCGGCGACCTCAGCTACGGCGAGAACATGAAGAACGCCGGTCAGGCCGGCAGCACCTACGCCACCCGCATCGCTGCCTTGATAGCCATGGTGCAGGGCTGCGTCGACATAGCCGACGAAGTGGGCTCCAGCAAGATCTACGCTGCATGGCATGGCGAGGATGTCACCTACATCGAAAGTCCCTACAGCTACATGTCCATCACCGACTTCCACAACAACATCGTCAGCATACAGAACGTATATATGGGCGGCGTCGAGGGTCAGCGCAACGACAGCAAGTCGATGCACAAATATGTGGGCGACATCGACGCCTCGCTCGACGCCAAGGTCATCGACGCCATCAACCTGGCACTGGCCAAGATCGATGCCATGCCTGCACCTTTCGCTCTGCACTACAGCGAGGCTGCCAACGGCGATGCTGTCGCAGCTTGTGCCGCACTGAGCGAGACTCTGGACGAAGTCATAGAGGCTCTGCGTAATAACTAAAAAACATATATATGCAAAAAACGACAACGCTACTTTGTGCAGCCCTGATGGTCGCCAGCCTGTGGGCCTGCAAGCATGACCCCGATCCGGAGCCTACGCCGCAGCCCGGCGTAGAGGAGGAGACCTATGCCGGTGGTGTGCTTGGCACCACCTTCAACCAGAGTGCTTCGGCCTATGAAGACCCGACACCTGCCGTGGAGCAGGCCGGCATGGTCAGCGCCTTCAAATACGGCGAGATGTTCTTCGAACACACCGTCACCCAGAACAACCCGCCCTTCAACGGTCTGGGCCCCGTGTACGTGCGTTCGAGCTGTGAGACCTGCCATCCCGGCTATGGCCACGGACGCCGCATGTCGCGCTACCGCGCCGACGACTGGGCCAACGGCTACCTGCTGGTCATCTACGACAAGACCACCAACGCCTATGAGAAGTCGGTAGCCGGCATGCCTCAGACCAAGGCCGTGACACCCTTCAAGGCACCCATCGACGAAGAGAAAATCACCATCGACTGGCTGACCTACACCGACGAATGGGGCAACCGTTTCCCCGATGGCGAGACTTACGAGCTGATATATCCCGAGGTGAACATCCCTCAGGACGCCTTCTATGCCCCTCTCGATGCACCATATGCCAACCTGGGCTTCCGTCTGGAGACCACCATAGGCATCTATGGCACCGGTCTCATCGACGCCATACCCGACGACTCGCTGAAGGCACAGTACCAGAAAGAGTACGACATGGGCTTCGAACTCAACCCCGCTATGTGGGCCGGTGGCGACTGGGCCGCCTCGGGACTCTACGGTAGCACCAACCACCCCAAACGCTACACCTATGCTCTCACCCGCGGACCCTTGCAGGATGCTCCCGGCAGCAACGCCATCTGGAACATCACCAACGTCAACCGCAGCAACAAGCGTGCGCACTACCTGAGCCTCACCCCGTCGATCTACGCCGATGCCTCGGCGGCAGACCCCGACGTGCAGGCAGCCTTCTACACCTACTTCCCCGAATGGAACAAGACCGGCGACCCCGCCACCGACATACGCAACTACCTGCTCTGCGACACCCTGCCTGCGGAGATGAGCGACCAGGACTATGTGAACTTCATGGTGTGGCACCGCGGCCTGGCAGTGCCTGCGGCACGCAACCTTGGCGACGAGACCGTGCAACGCGGACGTCAGCTGTTCCGCGAGATGGGATGTACCATCTGCCACCGTCCAAGCTGGGAGACCGGCGACGACCAGTTCACCGACCCCACTCACTTCTTCGTGGACGGCGACTCGCGTCTGCCGCGCTATCCGCACCAGAAGATATGGCCCTATAGCGACTTTGTGCAGCACCGTCTCTATATGGAGAACGACATACGCACCGGCTGGTGCCGCACCACCCCACTCTGGGGCCGCGGCCTGGCACCGCTCTGTTCCGGCCATGCCGACCGTCTGCACGACGCCCGCGCACGCAACGTCATCGAGGCCATCATGTGGCACGGCAACCGCCAGAGCGACGCCCGCATCTCTGTGGAGAAGTTCCGCGAGTTGTCCAAGGCCGACCGCGACGCGGTGGTGAAATTCATCGATGCTATCTGACGCTCTATGAAGAAAACAAGAGTAGCCCTCATGGTGCTGGTGGTCGCAGTGTTGGCCACCGGCACCATTGTTGAACGTCTGCACCCCGAGGTGCACATCTACACTGCATGGTGGTTCGTCGCGCTGATGGCCATAGTGGCAGTGGCCTCCGTGACGGCCATAGTGAAAGAACGCCTATGGCGGCGTCCTGCAGCACTGCTGGTGCATGCCGCCGTGCCGGTGATACTGCTTGGCGGTGCCCTGACCACATGGGTAGGTCGGCAGGGCGAGATGACGTTGCATCCGCACCAGCCTACCAACACCGTCAACGGCGAGGCCGTGTGGGAGTTGCCGTTCAGCATCGTACTCGACAGCTTCGAGGTGGTGCCCTATCCCGGCACGCGCACCCCGATGGACTTCACAAGCCATGTAAGCATCGACGGCGAGGACTACCTGATCTCCATGAACAACATACTGCGTCATGGCGGCTACCGCTTCTACCAGGCCGACTACGGCGACGACGGCTCGTCGGTTCTCAGCGTGTCGCACGACCCGTGGGGCATTGGCGTCACCTACTGCGGCTATGGGTTGCTGCTGATCGGTCTGTTGTGGATGCTTGTGGCTCCCGACGAACGTTTCCGTCGCCTGCTGCGCAGTGCCGCCATGATGGCGCTGGTGGCGCTGCCGCTGACGGCCTCGGCCCGGACGCCGCAAACGCCGCCCACACTGCCGCGCACCACGGCCGACAGCATGGGGCACTTAATGGTACTCTATAAAGGACGTGTCTGTCCGTTGCAAACTTTCGCCAAGGATTTCACCACCAAGCTGACAGGCCAAGCCACCTACCGTGGCCTTACTGCCGAGCAGGTGCTCAGCGGATATATGTTCTACTACGACAGCTGGGCCAACGAACCTGCCGTCAAGGTGAAAGGCGGCAACTGGCAGACTGCCTATGGTTTGGACGGCAAGCGGCTGTCGATGCGGCAGATGCTAGCCCTCGACACCGTGCGCACCACGCCGGCCAGCGACAAGAAGCTGCGGGCAGCATGCGAGAAGTACAACCTTGTACGAGGTCTCGTCGGCGGCAAGACGCTCAAACTGTTCCCCTTGCCCGTCGACAGCACGGCCGAGGCCGCCATCGGATGGTATGGCCAGAACGATGTGCTGCCGATGAGTGTGGCCGACGACGAGTACCTCTTCATCCGTCGCTGGCAGAGCTACTGCCAGGAACAGGTGGTCCACGCCGACATGGCCGAGCTGGAGCATGTCTTCGCCAAGACACGCCTATACCAAAGCAAGCGCCTCGGCGATGCTATGCCTGGCGCCGGCCGCATACGTGCCGAGCGACTCTACAACACCCTCACCACCGGCCGCTGGCTGGCCTTGCTGAGCATCACGCTGGGCCTGGTGGTCTTTGCCTATGCCCTCGTCGCCGACGGACGCCGTCGCAAGATGTCACCGTGGGTGACGACAGCATGTGGCGTGTGGGTGACAGCACTGACAGCGTTTCTGGCGCTTATCTTTGTGCTGCGCTGGGTGGTGGGCGGCCACGCACCAATGGCTGGCGGATTCGATTCGATGAACCTCATGTCCATCATCATCGGCATCACAGGACTCTGTCTCATGCGGCGCCACGGCATAGCGCTGCCCGCCGCCATGTTGACAATGGGGTTCTGCCAGCTTGTGGCCATGATGAGCGGCAGCAACCCGACGGTGACCAACCTGATGCCGGTGCTCAACTCGCCATTGCTGACGATGCACGTGGCCGTCATCATGTGCTCCTATGCGTTGCTCTTCTTTGTGATGATAGGAGGTATAGCAGGCCTCATCACAGGCGACGAACGCCACCGTCGCCTCAACCTCTTGCTGCTCTATCCCGCCGTAACACTGCTGGCCACAGGCATAATCATCGGTGCCGTGTGGGCCAACATCTCGTGGGGCAACTACTGGAGCTGGGACCCCAAGGAGGTGTGGGCACTCATCACGCTGATAGTCTATGCCTTGCCGTTGCAGGAGGGTGTACTGCGCCGTCCCCGTGCCTTCCACCTCTACTGCGTGCTGGCCTTCTTGAGCGTGGTGATAACCTACTTCGGCGTCAACCTGCTGCTGGGAGGGATGCACGCCTATAACTAAAGGCAAAAAAAAGGTAAAAAACCATGTCGCCAAGTCTGTTTTTCAGATGGCCGGCACTCGATGATGCAAAATGATGCATACAGATGGACATGCTGATTTACAAACCATTGCCAAAAAAAGTAACAAAAAAGAGCAAAAAAATTTTGCCAGTTTGAAAAAAGGTTGTACCTTTGCACTCGCTTTGAAAGAGAAGAAGCAAAGAATTTAAGGGTTAAACATCGCAGGTCCGGTAGTTCAGTTTGGTTAGAATACATGCCTGTCACGCATGGGGTCGCGAGTTCGAGTCTCGTCCGGACCGCCAAACAAAAGAAGTTCTCTACTATAGAGGACTTTTTTTATCACTTACACCCGGGGGGAGGGCGATAGCCTCTCGTCCGTAACCCCAAAAGGGGGCTGCTTGGTTTTGACAGCAAGGAGATGGGTTTGTAAGCATGCAGGCTGACGCACCAGAAGCCTTGAACACAGATGCAAAACAATAATTGGCGAAAACAACTACGCTCTCGCTGCCTAACCGAAGAACAGTAAGTTCGGCTTAATTCCCCTGCAAGGCGGGGGAACGAGACATCTCCCAGCCGCCCCGACCGTCGGCAGCTGAACAGGAGGTGCACGGAAAGACGGGATAGCCCGCACGACGTCTCTATATGCGGGTGAAGCTTTGAGAGACTACGGGTGGCCTTGGGTGCCGATGTCCGGAGCCATCCCGACAACCAACCAGCGGATAAGCATGTAGAAAGCACTTCTGTTACTTGTCTGGACGGCGGTTCGACTCCGCCCAGCTCCACCAAAAGAAAAGAGAGGCCCATGAAACGGGTCTCTCTTTTTTTTGCATTCATAGGGGTGTTTACTTCAACGCCATGCCGCTGTGCCAGGCTTTGCCCACGCTGTCGGCGAGGGTGATATAGTTGAGGCTGGAGGCGTCCCAGACCACGGGGTTGAGCTTCTTGATGTCGATCTTGCCGTCGGTGAGGATGGCGGGGTCGGCCACGGCGTTGACAATCTCGCCCACCACGAAGGCGCCGCCGCCGTCGCGCTCGATCATCTCCACCACGCGGCACTCCATGGCCAGGGGGTACTCGTCGATGACGGGGGCGTTGACGTTCGCGCTCTTGGTGCAGTGGAAGCCCACGTGAGCCACCTTGTCCTTCATGTCGCGGCCGCTGGCTATGCCGAAGTAGTCGCTCTCGGCCACCGTACGGGCGTCGGCATAGCTGAGGGTGAAGGCGCGGTTGAGGCGCAGGTTGTCGGTGGTCTGGTGGCTGCCGAGTTGGAAGCACACCTGGTTGCCCTCGTATTGGCCACCCCAGGCGGCCATCATCACGTCGGGGTTGCCATCGGCGTCGTAGGTGGCAATCATCAGCGCCGGCTGCGGCGTGACGTACAGTTTCGCGCCCATATTGACGCGCTCGTTCACATTCTTCAGTTCCATAGTGGGTTTGTTGTTGGTTTGTTCTTCATTGACGGTATCCTGTTTCGTGCCGCAGGCGGCGAAGAGCACAGCCGCCGCTGTCAGGGAGAGGATGGTATGTTTCATTGGTTATCAATTAATGAGATTATCGTATTAACAAATTCATGTGTCGGCGCGGACATGTCTTTCACCTCCGCTTCCGTCACGTCGTAATAGCAGTTGTAGCCTGCCTTCTGGCTGCAAAATTACGAATAATAATCCATCCGGCAAAAAATATTTTCAGTATGTCGTGGAAAAAGAGAATTCTTGAGGCAGTAGCTCTGTTCCGTTACCCGTGTGGATTATCGTTCACTCTTTCACCATATTGGCAATGGTGTCGATCATCACTCGAGCCGCAGGCATCCTTTCTTCAAGCTCCTACGGTGTTGTTTCATAACTGTAATTATAGTCTCCGTTTTCCCGGATTGTCTCCATTTGATTATAGAGAATACTAAACTCTTTTGGTAGTTTTCCTGTTTTGATGTAATATTGACCAAATAGCACCCGTGAGCCACGGTGGGTGCTGACCTGGTATCCGTCATGTATCAATAAGGCGCACACAGAATGAAACAGCGCATAATACAGTCTATTGGCAGCATTGCTCCATAATTCGGCATCCTTCAATACCTGTGCAGCCTTTAATCTGTCGTATGCCTTTTCAATTTCAAGGTTGACAATAATCTTGCGCTCATCGTCGGACAAACTCATCGTACAATCATTTTGTCTCGTTCAACATTTTTATAAAACGGGTCGTATGTCCACGACTTCCACTGTTTCTTTGTAAAAATTCGGGGGCTGATGTCTTCCCCGATATCCAATCCTAAGTCGTACAGAGGATAGTTATAGTTATCGTAATCAGAGGCAGAAAGAGCGTCTTTGTCAAGAAGTATCAGTAGGTCGTAGTCACTGTCAGGCCGTGCATCACCACGGGCACGCGATCCATAGAGCCATAGCGATGCGTCTTTCGGCAGTATGCGCTCGGCAGTTTCTTTGATTCGTTCTATGACTTTGTCTTGATCCATATTCCGGCTGCAAAATTACGAATAATAATCCATCCGGCAAAAAAATAATTTCATCATGTCGCGGAAAATGTGTATTTTTGCAACTTGAAATATTAAAGAAATATATGCAGATAAAGATAATCAACCGCAGCCACCATGCGCTGCCGAAATATGAGACCGCACTGTCGGCGGGGATGGACCTGAGGGCCTGCCTTCCGGAAGGGCCGGTGACGCTGAAGCCGATGGAGCGCGGCCTCGTCAAGACGGGGCTCTTCATGGAGCTGCCCGCGGGCTACGAGGCACAGGTGCGTCCGCGCAGCGGCCTGGCGCTGAAGAAAGGCATCACGGTGCTCAACTCGCCCGGCACCATCGACGCCGACTACCGCGGCGAGATATGCGTCATCCTCGTCAACCTCTCGCAGGAGGACTTCGTCGTCAACGACGGCGAGCGCATCGCCCAGATGGTCATCGCCCGCCACGAGCAGGCCGAAATAGTCGAGGTGCAGGAACTCACCGACACCGAACGCGGTGCCGGCGGCTTCGGGCATACGGGAAAATAGCCTCACCCCAACCCCTCTCCTGCGAGGAGAGGGGAGCAAAATGCACGACATGAGAAAGATGACAATCATACTATGGGCATTGCTTGGTCTGACGGCTTGTCGGGCTCAGACCGCATCGATAGAGCCTTTGAGGACGGGGGCCGAGGTACTGATGAAACAGCAGTTGCCAGCGGGACGTGTGGCGGTGGTGGGCAACCAGACTTCTATTGTCGGAGACGTGCACTTGGTGGACACGTTGCTGGCCAAAGGTGTGAACATTACCAAGATCTTCTGTCCCGAGCATGGCTTCCGCGGCACCGCGGCGGCGGGCGCCAAGGTAGACAACAGCACCGACCCCCGTACGGGTCTGCCCATCATCTCGCTCTACGGCAACAACAAGAAGCCCATACCCGAACAGTTGAAGGATGTGGATTGTGTGGTCTTCGACCTGCAGGACGTGGGCTGCCGTTTTTATACCTATTTGAGCACCCTGCACTACGTGATGGAAGCCTGCGCCGAAGGCAGCATACCGCTCATCGTGTTGGATAGACCCAACCCCAACGGCCACATGCTCGACGGCCCGGTGCTCGACACCGCCACCTGCCACTCCTTCGTGGGCATGCACCCCGTGCCGGTGGTCTACGGCATGACGATAGGGGAGTATGCCCAGATGATCAACGGCGAGCATTGGCTCAGTGGCGGTGTGCGGTGCGACCTCACCGTCGTTCCCCTGCAGGGCTACGACCGCCACGGCTCTTACCAGCTGCCTGTGCCGCCCTCGCCCAACCTGCGTACCGCACAAGCCATAGCCCTCTATCCGAGCCTCTGCTTCTTCGAGGGCACCAACTGCGGTGTAGGGCGCGGCACCGACTGGCCCTTCGAGTGGGTCACCTACGGCACCGACACCCTCGACCTGCGGTCATATTCCGTCGGCGAAGAGGCTCCCGACCTGATTGACCTATGGCCGCTGCAGGAGATGTACCGCCGCGTGCCGAAGGGCAAGTTCTTCCTGAAGAGCAACTTCTTCGACCGTCTGGCCGGCGTGCGCGAGTTGCGGATGCAACTCGAACAGGGACTGAGCGAGGCCGACATCCGCGCCACGTGGCAGCCGGGCCTCGCCCGTTTCAAAGAGATACGCAAAAAATACCTGATATATGAAGACTAACGGAAAGAACATCTGCAAAGAGTTGAAAGCCATCCGCCACCGCGTGGCCGACGAGAACAACATCCCGCTGGAGCAGCACGAGTGCACCTACGACGGCCCGTGCGACGGCACCTGTCCGCGCTGCGAGGCCGAGGTGCGCTACCTGGAGCAGGAGCTGCACCGCCGCATGACCCTCGGCAAGGCAGCCGCCGTGGCCGGCGTGGCATTGGGGCTGGCCTCGTTCACCGCCTGCACAACCGAAGGGGACATAGAGCCCGACAATACCTACAACCCCGACCAAGTAGACACCACCAGCGGTGCCACCAATCCTGACACGACACAAACAACAACAATACAATACCAATGAAAAAAAACATTCTTCTGATGGCAGCCGCCGCGATGATGTTCGCCGCCTGCTGCAACAAACAAGAAGCCGCCACCGACCCCGCCGACGTGGTGATGCAGAACATCCTCAACCGCAAGAGCGTGCGCTCCTACACCGGCGACACCATCCCCGCCGCGGTGATGGAGAACCTTTTGAAGGCCGCCATGGCCGCCCCGTCGGCCATGGACGTGCGTCCCTGGAGCGTTGTCGTCATGACCGACAAGAGCCAGTACGAGACCGTCTTCGAGGGCAACCACAACATGCAGAAGTTCATGGAGAGCGGCGCCGTGGTCATCTTCTGTGCCGACACCACCTTCAGCCGTCCCACGCGCGACAACCCCGACGGCCCAGCCGTCGAGCAGGTCAACAGCATGTGGCGTGACGACCTGGGTGCCGTCACCGAGAACTTCCTCCTGGCCGCCGAAGCCTACGGCCTCGGTGCTTGCTGGACCTCCTGCTACCCCCATGCCGACCGCATGGAGCCTATCAAGAAGGCCCTCCAGCTGCCGCCCACCGTGGTGCCCTACGCCGTGGTACCCGTAGGATACCCCAGCACAGAAAACACGCCCAAAGACAAGTGGGACCCCGCCCGCGTGCACTACAACGGTTGGAATCGATAGCTCGCCGACTGGCTGACGGCGATGCCGACGGACATCGTCTTGGCATGGATATTGCAGACATGACGGTATGGAAAAAATGACTTTCAAGACCGACCGTACCTCGCTCGTCGAGGGCGATGTCATCACCGTGGAGTGGGACTGCCACGAAGCCGAGCGTGTGGAGCTCAGCATCGACAACGGATACAAAGCCAGCATTGTCCCGCTCGAGAAGTCTGGCACCAAACGGTTCCGACTCAACCGTTCGAAGGGACGTACCAGGCTGACCATCACCGCATGGGTGGGTGGCAAGAGCTATTCCAAGACCATCAAGGTGCGCGTCAGCACGATGGCCACCATACATGCCGAGACCGTTGGCGACGACTATGCCACACGGCCACCGCGCAAAGGCCTGGCTGCCAAGTGGAACGAGATAGCCACGCACTGGAAGATGGCCTGGCAGGTTATGACGCCCGAGAAACGACTGGCCACACGCATACTCACAATAATAGCCGTGACGCTGCTGCTCTCGCTGCTGGCGCCACGGCTGTTCATCATCGGCATGCTGGCCGTGGTAGGCTACCTGCTGTGGGTGATGTGGAAGAAGTAGGGGAAGAATTCGTTAATTCGTTAATTCGTTAATTCGTTAATTTGTTAACCCACATCCTCTACTCCGTGCGCAGCACCTCGATGATGCCGTTGCATTTCACAACGCCGTAGGGGCCGCGGGGGCCGTCGGCACCAAAGTGGCAGCCAGCAGTAGCAGTGCAGTGGCGAGGATTCTGCATCGTGTCATGTCGTTCGTTTCGTTATATCATCAGCTTCAGCAGGTCCTGTCCGATGTCGCGGCGGTTGTATTTCCCTTCCCACGATATAGAGGCTGCGCGATTGTAGCTGCGCAATAGAGCCTCTGGCAGCGTAGGAGCCATCGCCGTGGTGCAGACGACGCGTCCGCCGCCCGTAACCAGGTCTCCGTTGGCATCCGTTTTGGTGCCGCAATGGAACACCTGCACGCCATCCATCTCCTCTCCCAACGAGATGCGTTTGCCCTTCTCGTACTTCTCCGGGTAGCCTCCGGCCACCATCATCACACAGGCTGCCGTGCGTGGGTCGACCGAGAGTGTGCAGGCGTCGAGGGTGCCGCGGGCGGTGTTCTCGAACAGCTCCACCACGTCGCTTTTCAGGCGAGGGAACACGCTCTCCGTCTCGGGGTCACCCATACGGACGTTGTACTCGATGACATAGGGGTCTTTTGTGGCCTTGTCGGCAGAGGCGTTGCCGCAGCACATCAGTCCAATGAAGATAAATCCGTGATAGTCGATATTCTCGTCGCGCAGGCCGCGTACTGTAGGTTTGACGATGCGTTCCTCGACCTTGTCCATAAACGCCTTGTCGGCGAACGGCACAGGGCTTACGGAGCCCATGCCGCCAGTGTTGAGGCCGGTGTCGCCTTCGCCGATACGCTTATAGTCTTTGGCCGACGGGAGCAGCAGGTAGTGGCTACCGTCGGTGAGCACAAACACGCTGAGCTCTATGCCGTCGAGATACTCTTCGATGACGACGCTGGCGCTGGCGGCACCGAACTGGCCGTGCAGCATATCTGCCAGATGCCTTTTGGCGGTGGCCAGGTCAGGCTCGATGAGGACGCCCTTGCCGGCAGCCAGACCGTCGGCTTTGAGCACATAGGGGGGACGGAGGGTCTCGAGGAAAGCCTGCCCCTCGGCCAACGTGTCGGCGGTGAAGGTACGGTAGCGTGCAGTGGGTATCCCGTGGCGCTGCATGAAAGCCTTGGCATAGTCCTTGCTGCCCTCGAGCATGGCACCCTGACGGCTGGGGCCTATGACCATCACGTGCGACAGTGCAGGCGTGTGGGCAAAATGGTCGGCGATGCCGGCCACCAGCGGTGCCTCGGGACCGACGACGAGCATGCCGACACCGCTATCGAGCACAAAACGTCCAACGCCCTCGAAATCCTCGGGGTTGAGGCTGACATTCTCGCCTACGGCGGCGGTGCCGGCGTTGCCGGGCGCAATGTACAGCTTGTCACAGTGTCTGCTCTGTGCCAGTTTGGCGGCAATGGCGTGCTCGCGGCCGCCCGATCCAAGAAGGAGAATCTTCATATTTGACTGTTTAATTATCCGGCTTCTATATAACTACATCGAAAGACACGGAAAACACTAAATTCATTTTCGCTCTTTTCGTCTTTTTAGATGTTACAATATCTTTTGGTTTCGATTGTTCGAAAAGGACGCTGCAAAATTACTAAAAAAAATCCAATATCGTTATTTTTTAGTATCTTTGCAGCCGTTTTTTTGTGTATCATGGCATTCGACAAGCGAATAGCTACAGGTCATCTGGCTTCGGCGGGAGCCTACATCATCTTCGGCATCAACGTGGTAGTGTGTCGCGACATAGCCACCGACGGCGGCGTGGCGCCGATAGTGCTGTTCGCCATGCGTTCGCTGGTGGCTGGCGGCTTGTTCTGGCTCTCCTCGCTGCTGCTGCCCAAGGAACATGTGCCGCCGCGCGACATATTGCTGCTGGCCGGTGCCGGAATACTGGGCCTCTTCCTGCCGCAGCTCACCTTCCTCCACGCCATCGAGCTCACCACGCCCGTCGACCTCTCCATCATGAGCACCACCACGCCCATCTTCACCATGTTTGTGGCCGCCATATTCCTCAAAGAGCCGATAACATGGAAGAAGGTGCTCGGCGTAGGCATGAGCTTTGGTGGCATACTGTGGCTCATACTGCAGAGCACGACAGGTGCGTCGGGACCCAGCGAGACGCAGCCTCTGGGAATAGTGTACTGTTTTGCCAACTACATCGTCTTCGCCCTCTACCTGGGCACCTGCCGCAACCTTATAGCACGCTACTCGGTGGTGACGGGCATGAAGTGGATGTTCCTGGCCTCGTTCCTGTTCTCGCTGCCTTTCGCGCTGCCTCAACTGCCGCATACCGACTTTGCGGCAGTGCCCGTCAAGGTGTGGTGGGAGATAGGCTACATGATATTCTTCTCCACCTTTCTGGCCTACTACCTCATCCCCGTCGGACAGCAACGCATACGCCCCACGTTGGTGAGCATGTATGGCTACCTGCAGCCCATCATAGCCATCGCCGTTGCCATCGCTGCCGGCATGGACCGCCTGACCGTCACCAAGGTAGTGGCCGCCTTGCTGGTCTTTACCGGCGTGTGGGTCGTGGGCCGCAGCCGTGCAGCGGCAACGCCGTCGTAGCGTCGAGGCCGTCAGCCGCTGAAGGCCATAGGCATTCTCTGTAAATTCCACGTAAACATAGTAACAGGTTCAACCCAACCTGGTCATCCGGCATACCCACGAATGACCACCCGTGGGCTATTCCGTTGCAAGGTGTGAATTACTAATTATATTGTACAAAACATATTTTTATCTTCTCCTTTTCATCTCTTACTTTTGTATGAGAGAGTAAGGAGAAGAGTAGGTGTTGAGTAGGAGTTGAGTAGGAGTTGGTGGCGTTTTAACCCTGACTTTCAGTGTCTTATATGATTGTTTGTCATATAATATATTGTGTATCAATAAGATAACGTTATTTTCATGATGGTTTTCGCATCGGGATACCGACGACCGACACTGTCTTCTATTTTCGTCCGACCACGTCGGGCCAAATGAAATTATATTGTGCACAACATAAATCTGATGGCCGGGATGGCACCGCTGGATTAATGAGTCAATCCAAATCAGCCTCGAATCAGCAAGAAAGTACTTTTTAGAGATTGCCTTGACTCTTCCGACGGCCGTCTGCTGGATTGCAAATTTATTTTGCACGTTGCACAACATTTGCCGACCTTGGTCGTTATGAACAAGGAAAAGAAACCAAAAACAAACAACAAATAGTTATGCGCAAAATCAACAGTATTATCGCCGCAGGCTTCTTCGGTGTCGCGATGCTCTTCAGCAGCGCTGCCGACGCCTGCACCAATTTCCTGTTCACCAAAGGTGCCACCAAGGACGGCAGCACCATGATTACCTATGCTGCCGACAGCCACACGCTGTACGGCGAGCTGTACTACCGCAAGGTGGCCGACTATGCAGCCGGCACCATGTTCCAAGTCGTCGACTGGGACAGCGGCACGCCGCTCATCATGATACCGCAGGTGGCGCACACCTACTCGGTGGTGGGCAACATGAACGAACACCAGCTGGCCATCGGCGAGACGACCTACGGTGGCCGCGAGGAGCTGGCTTCCGAGATAGAGGGCGGCATCGACTACGGCAGCTACATATACCTGACCCTGCAGCGTGCCAAGAATGCACGCGAGGCCATACAGGTGCTGGCCGGCTTCATGAAAGACTATCCCTACCATAGCGAGGGCGAGAGCTTCAGCATCTGCGACCCCAACGAGGTGTGGATACTCGAGCTCATCGGCAAGCGCACCGGAACAGTGAAGGCCGACCTGGCCAAGAAGCTGAAATACAAATACACCGACGGTGCCGTGTGGGTGGCTCGCCGTATCCCCGACGGATATGTGTGCGGCCACGCCAACCAGGCCCGCATCACCCAGTTCCCGCAGGAGGGCAAGTGGAACAAAGCCAAAGGCAAAGGTCTCCACAAGACCATCAGCAGTGCCCACCTCGACTACCTGTTCGAGCCCGAGGTGGAGTGCGTCTACAGCTCGGAGGTAATCACCTACGCCCGTGCCTGCGGCTGGTACGACGGCAAAGACGAGGACTTCTCGTTCGCCGACACCTATGCCCCGCTGACCTTCAGCGGAATGCGTGGCTGCGATGCACGTGTCTACGCCATGTTCAACCGTGTGGCACCCGACATGAAACGCTACGAGAAATACGCTATGGGCGACGCCACCGCGGAGCGTCTGCCGCTGTGGGTCAAGCCCGACCACAAGATCGACGTGCGCGAGGCCATGAAGCTGATGCGCGACCACTACGAAGGCACCTCGATGGATATGAGCAAGGACCTTGGCGGCGGCCCCTTCAACTGCCCCTACCGCTGGCGTCCTATGGGCTTCGAGGTTGACGGCCACACCTATGTGCACGAGCGTGCCACATCGACGCAGCAGACAGGATTCTCGTTCGTGGCCCAGTGCCGCTCCTGGCTGCCCGACAAGGTGGGCGGCATACTCTGGTTCGGCGTCGACGACACCTACTCGACCGTCTACTGCCCCATGTACTGCGGCATCACAGAGATACCCTTCTGCTTCCGCCAAGGCAATGGCGACATGGTGACCTACAGCGAGAGTGCCGCATTCTGGCTCTTCAACCGCGTTAGCAACTTCGTATACAGTCGCTACAGCGACATGATTGTCGACCTGCAGAAGGTGCAGGACAAGCTCGAAGAGGGCTATATCCGCGACGTGCACAAGTTCGACGAGCGTGCCAAAGCCAGCGAGGGAGAGGCTCTTGCCCGTCAGCTCAACGACTTCAGCGGACGTCAGGCAGCCAAGATGATGATGGAGTGGAAACAGCTGGACAACTACCTGCTGGTGAAATACATGGACGGCAACATCAAGAAAGAGAAAGACGGCAAGTTTGCACGCACCTCCACCGGCCAGTCGGTGATGCCCGACATGCCTCCCTACCGTCAGGAGTGGTACCGTATGATTGTGCGCGACCACGGCGACGTCATCATTGAGAAATAGCAACGTTTTCGATAAGCCGAGTGCATAGGGCAAACCACGCAGTGTTTGCCCTATGCCGAGGCGAGAAAACGAGGGTTGCGAAGAAACCAACGTTTTCGATAAGCCGAGTGCAGAGGGCAAACATTGCGTGGTTTGCCCTCTGCCGAGGCGAGAATGCCGGAGGCTGCGAGCACCGCTGAAATAAAAACAAACAAAGCGAATAACGACTGTTTCGGAAGAAACGAGCGAATAATCACATCTATATTTATAAAAAGTCGTATCTTTGCATTTTGATTTTCCGACGATGGGGCTGATTGAAAAAATACTATCCATCTGTAAACGAGCAGAATACAAAGAACCTAACTCTACTGTAGTGGGCAAATATCTCATAGTGGGACTGGGCAATGTGGGGCCGGAATACGAGGGCACACGCCACAACGCAGGCTTCATGGTGGTAGACCGTCTGGCCAAAGATGCCGACGCCCGATGGAGTCTGGAACGTCATGCCTTCCGCACGGAGATACGCTACAAAGGACGTACCCTGGTGCTCATCAAGCCCACAACATACATGAACCTCAGCGGCAAGGCCGTGAACTATTGGCTGCAGGCCGAGAAGATAGACAGGGAGAACCTGATGGTGGTCGTCGACGACATAGCCCTCGACCCCGGCATAATAAGAATAAAGAAACAGGGTGCTTCGGGTGGACACAACGGACTGAAGGACGTCGAGGCGACACTCGGCACACAGTGCTACAACCGTATGCGTCTTGGCGTGGGGTCGCATTTCGGACGAGGACAACAGACAGACTATGTGCTTGGCAGCTTCGACGCCGACGAGGCCGTGGCTATGGAGCAGGCTGTGGACACCGCATGCAAGGCGGTGCAGTGTTTCGTCACACAGAACATCGACCGCACGATGAACCTCTACAACAGCAAAGGCAATGCCCACGGCTGTTTAACTGTTTGAAAGCCTCCTCTAAATCTCCCCATAAAGGAGCCTCCTCTAAATCTCCCCCTAAAGGGAGAGACTTGAAATAAACGACAATTCAACAGTTTAACTTAACGAATTAACGAATTAACGAATTAACAACAGTTCAACAATAGATGAACCTGGCAATAGACATAGGCAACACTTCGGTGAAATGGGCGACCTTCGAAGGCACGACGCTGAAGGACAGCGGCCGCTGGAAGTCGGGCACCGGCAAATGGAAAGGCGTCGGGATGGCGGCGATATGTGCCAGCGGCGATACCGCCAAGGTCGTCGGTGCACTTGAAGCCGCCGGCATACCTCATATCCTCATCGACAACACCACGCCGTTGCCTATCGAGCTCGACTACAGGACCCCTGCCACGTTGGGGCCCGACCGCATTGCGGCGGCCTGCGGCGCATGGGGCATACACCCTGGCGAGGCGTCGATCGTCATCGATGCAGGCACCTGCATCACAGTCGACTACCTCGACGAGGGGGGGGTGTACCACGGCGGGGCCATCATGCCGGGCATAGCCATGAGCCTCGGCGCATTGCACCGAGACACCGCCAAGCTGCCTCTGGTGGATCCCGACGGCTACGTCACTGCACACATACCTGGCCGCACCACCGAAGAGAGCATCATAGCAGGCACACTGGGTGCCACGATGCTGGCCCTGGCAGGCTATGTGACCCTCTACAGACAACGCGTACCACAGCTGCATGTGATGCTCACCGGCGGCGACGCCGCACGCCTGACAGCGGCAGGCGTCAGCGGTTGGGAACATGTGGAGAACCTTACCCTCAGGGGCATCAACGAGATACTGAAAACACAGAACCTGAAACGATGAAACGCAACATACACCTCACCCGTCTGCTGACCTTGACGGCCATGACCTTGGCCGTAGGGAGCCTCGGCGCCCAGAACGGCTTCAACATGCCCTACTCGCAGTTCGGCATAGGCATCGGCGAGACGCCCTTCAACATGCCGATAGCCACCCGCATGGGAGGCTCGGTATATACCCTGGCGGGCAACAACTTCGTCAACCCATTCAACCCCGCCTCCTATGCCACCGTCGAGAAAGAGAGTTTCGTGTTCGACATGGGGCTCAACATACAGGCCACCACCCTGCACGACGACGCCGGCAGCCAATACGACGCCGACGGCAACCTGGGCTACCTGGCCATAGCCATGCCCGTCACGGCATGGTGGAAGCTGGGTGCGGGCCTGATGCCCTACACCTCGGTCGACTACGAGTCGGTGTCGCAAGGGACATACATGGACAGCGGCACCGTCAAGACGGTGTACGACGGTACGGGCGGCGGCAACATGGTGTTCCTCGGCTCGGCATTCAACATACCCGCAGGCAAGGGACGCACCTTGCAGGCGGGCTTCAACCTGAACTACCTCACCGGCAACGTCGAGCGTGCCATCTCGTTCGATTTCCAAGGCAACGACTCGACCTACTACCTCGACTCGCGCCGCTACCGCCAGACACGTCTGGGCAACATCACCTTCGACCTGGGACTGCAGCTGTGGCAACAGCTCGGCGAGAGCTACACGCTGGGTCTCGGCCTCGTCTATAAGCCCTACCGCGACATGACCGTTCGCGACAAGGCGCTCATCTACACCTATCACGCCACCGACCAGACGCTGGTCGACACCGTGTTCCCCGAGTCGGGCGGCGACCCCTCCTACAAGAGCCGCCTCGAACAGGCACAGACCTTCGGCATCGGCTTGAGCCTTGAACGCAACAAACGGTGGCAGCTGGCCATCGACGCCACTTTTGCCGACTGGGCCGACATGCGCTACACCGAAGACACCGCCCACGCCGTGCTCGGCAACAGTGCGGCATGCTACGGCCCTTACAGCCGCTACACGCTGGGGATGCAGAAGATGGGCAACATGGACGCCACGTCGTATTGGGGTCGCATCAGCTGGAGCGCCGGCGCCCACCTGACACAGGGAGCCCTGCGGCTCGTGCAGGACGGCACAGAGCACCGCATCGACGAATGGGGTGTTGGCCTCGGCCTCTCGATGCCGATGCGCAAAGGACGCTCGCTACTCACCCTGAGTCTGGGCTACAGCAGCATGGGGACCAGCGAGGTGCTGCAGCGCGAGAGCTTCACCCTGGGCATCTCCGTCAGCAGCTGCGAACGATGGTTTGTCAAGCGCAAATACAATTAATCGCCGCTTGAAGGTACTAAAGAACGAAAGAAACAAAAAAACATTATAGCAATGAAAACACTGGAAAAACTGACAATCGGAATCGGCCTGGTGGCCATTGGTATCGCAGCCTCGGCCCAGACCCGCAACTGGGGTTGCGACGACGAAGTGATGCAGGCGACGCTCGAATCGGTGTCGCTCTATCAGGAAGACGTCAAACAATGGAAAGCCTCGTCAGACACCCGCTATCTGGAGGACGCCTACCCCTACTGGAAGAACATCGTAGCCAACTGCCCGCGCCAAAGCAAGAACCTCTACATCAACGGCCCCAACATCCTCAAGACGATGATGAACAAATCAGTCTCGAAAGAAGAGCGCGACGGCTACATCGAGGAGCTGATGAACATGTACGACACCCGCATCGCCAACTATGGCGAAGCAGCCAAGTACACCGCCATGAAGGCCATGGAGCTGGAGAACCTGCTCGGCAACGACGGACTGCAACGCTACTATGCCCTCTACTCGCAGGCCGTCGCCATGAACGAGGGGCTCGAAGCCGGATACCTGGTCAAATACATGGAGGCCACCATCAACTACGTGCGTGCAGGCTATGCCGAGCCCACCCTGGTGGTCGACAACTACGACATAGCCAGCGACCTGCTCGAGGAAGAGCTTCAGAAGAATGCCGACGACAGCGTCAAAGCCGCCACCATACGTGGCTACATAGCCGGCGTCGAGGCAGCCTTCTCGCCATACGCCAGCTGCGAGCAGCTGGTCGAGATCTACGGCAAGAAGTTCGAGGCCGACCCTGAAAACGTCGACCTGCTGAAGAAAATCACCGGCATCATGACGCGCAAGCGCTGCACCGAACAGGACCTCTTCTTCCGTGCCACCGAGAACCTCTACCACCTCGACCCCAGTCCCACCACAGCCCTCAACATGGGCCAGATGTGCCTCTCCAAGAAACAGTATGGCAAGGCCATCGAATACCTCAACGATGCCGTCAAGGGTGTTGCCGACAAAGACAAATACAAGGCCTACCTCATACTGGGCTACGCCTACTTCGGACAGAAGAACTACAGTGCCGCCCGCACCGCCTTCAACGCTGCCGCCGAAGCCGACCGCACCAAGGGAGAGCCCTACCGCATGATAGCCACCCTCTACGCGTCGAGCACCGCTTCGGCCACCGAGGACAACATCAACGGCCGCAGCGTCTACTGGGCTGCCGTCGACGTGCTGAACCGCTCGAAGAGCGTCGACCCCTCGGAAGAGAACGTCGAGGCCTGCAACAAAGCCATCGGCAACTACTCCGCACATTTCCCCAAAAAAGCCGACGCCTTCATGGCCGGTCTGGAGAACGGCAAGAGCTATACGGTGCCTGGCTGGATCAACGTGACAACCACCGTACGGACCCGTTAGCCACTGCATGCATAGCGTACACCACCACACACAACTCAGGACAGCCCATGTGGGCTTGTTCTGGGTTGTTGTTTTGTCTCTTGCAGGCTGCACATCGAACATACAGTCTATCCCGGACCGTAGCGACTCGGCCAATCAGCGTGTGGAGGGAGCCCACGTGCACCGCAGCGACGCCGGCCACCTGCAGCTCGAACTCGACTCGCCGCTGATATACAAATACGAACGACCACTGGCCAAGACCGTCTACAGCTCGGCCAACGGGGAACAGGTGAAGATGCGTTTCTTCGACGAACACGACGGGCACCAGAAAGTCAGCATAGCCGCCGACTCGGCCATCTCGTTCGACGACCGCAACATCATGGAGGCTCATGGCAATGTGGTCGTAGTCGACTTCGGCAGCGGCGACACCATCTACCTGTTCGACCTCGTATGGAACTCCAACGAGGACCGCATCTACTCCGACAACCCCGTGCGAGCCCGCAACGGCAACCGGCTGACCGAAGGCGACGGCTTCACCAGCGACGAACGCATGGACAACCTGCATATCATCCGCCAACGCGGAGTCATCGAATTCAACGACTAGAGAACAATGCAATACACTGCCAAAGAGATAGCCAGCATGATAAAGGGCACCATCGAGGGCGACGAGAACGCCCGCGTATGGAAACCCAGCACCATAGAAGAGGCCGACGAGGGGAGCATCACATTCCTCGACAACCCGTTGTACACACATTACCTCTACGAACGACAGCCAACCATCGTCATCGTCAAGAACGGCTTCAAGCCGGAACATCGTGTCACCTCGACCTTAGTGCATGTCGACCAGCCACGTCTGGCTGTAGCCAAGCTGCTCCACGTCTTCAACCAGCGCACCAAGCCTCCCAAGGGGCGCTCATGGCGCAGCAGCATAGGCCGCGGCACCAAGGTGGGCAAAGGATGCTACCTGGGCCCCTATGCTGTCGTGGGCCGTCACTGCCGTATCGGCAACGACGTCAAGATATACCCCAACGCCACCATCGGCGACAACGTCAGCATAGGCGACGGCACTGTCGTGTATGCCGGAGCCAAGGTGTACGAAGGTGTGGAGATAGGGCGCAACTGCATACTGCACGCAGGCTGCGTCGTCGGCTCCGACGGCTTCGGCTTTGCTCCCGACAAGGAGGGCAACTGGATCAAGGTGGACCAGATAGGCAACGTAGTCATCGAGGACAACGTCGAGATAGGCGCCAACACCTGCATCGACCGTGCCGCCATGAAGTCGACCGTCATACACGAAGGTGTCAAGATCGACAACCTGTGCCAGATAGCCCACAACGTCGTCGTCGGACGCCGCACGGCCCTGGCGTCGCAGGTGGGCATAGCCGGCAGCACCAAGGTCGGCGAAGGCTGTATCATTGCCGGACAGGCGGGACTGGTAGGCCACATCACCGTGGGCGACAATGTGAGCATCGGTGCACAGAGCGGCGTGACGCATTCCGTAGGCTCCGACTTGCAGATATTCGGCAGCCCCGCCATGGAGGCCACCAAACGTCGCAAAGTGGAGGTGCTGGTGCGCAACATCGAGAAGCTGGCAGACCGCATAGATAAACTCGAAAAACGATGAAGACACGGCGCATACTGTTGTTTTTGGCCGCAGTGGTGGCTGTGCTGGCAGTGCTGGCGCTGGCAATGCCTGCCGGAGGCATACATTTCGCAAACTTCGAACTGCGCTACCCCACCATGAAGTCGGTACTGCAGTCGGTACGGCAGCGGCAACGCTCCATCGGCGGTGTCAGCAACGAGACACCCGAGATGGCACAGTTGCGCGACTCGATAGCCTACTATCACAGCCTTGTCGACGAGAGCGACACCCGCTTCTGGCAACCCTCCGACGACTATTTCGACGCCTTCTGGCAGAATGTCGAGAGTGCTGCCGACGAGGGACGCACATGCCGCATACTGCACTATGGCGACTCGCAGATCGAGCTGGACCACATCAGCTCGCAGCTGCGTCGCTACATGCAGGCCGCCTTTGGCGGCGGCGGGCCGGGCATGCTGCCTGTCAGCATCATCACCCCCAACCCCAACGTGCACCTGGGCACTGCGGGCGACCTGACACACCTGGCCTCGTTCGGCGACAGCAACACCGTGCGCAGCAACGGCAACTACGGCCCCATGATGCAGAGCTTCCGGCTCGACGGCACGGTGGCTGTCAGCCTGCGCACCTCGAACCACAAGAACATCGACGACGCCGTCAAGCGTTTCGACCGTGTCACACTGCTCTACAACAACCTGGGTGGCGAGGTGAGCACCTTAGCCACCAGCAAGCGCACCAGCCGCCACAAGGGTATACAAGCCGAGACATGGCAGCTCGACAGCACCGACCGTTTCAAGCTGCGTGTCAGCGGTGCCGCCGACCTCTATGCCATACTGCTCGACTGTGGCAGCGGTGTCGCCGTCGACAACATACCCATGCGTGGATGCTCCGGCCAGCAGTTCACCCTTGTGGGCGAGGAGAAGCTGAGTGCAGCCTACGGACAGATGGATGTCGGACTCATCATCCTGCAGTTCGGCGGCAACTCGGTGCCGTACATCAAGACCGAAGAGGCCGTCAGCACCTATTGCACCTCGATGGGACGCCAGATAGACCATCTGCACCGCTGCTGTCCCAACGCACGCATCCTGTTCATCGGACCCTCCGACATGGGGCGACGTAGCGGCGGACAGTTCCAGACCTACGCCATGCTGCCGCCCTTGGTGGACAGCCTCATAGCCACCGCCACGGCTCACGACGCGGCCTACTGGAGCATCTATCACGCTATGGGTGGGCAGAACTCGATGGTCGACTGGGTCAGCCAGGGCTATGCCGGCAAGGACTACATCCACTTCTCGCAACAAGGTGCCGACCTGATGGGCAACCGTCTGGCCGAAGCCTTTTCCAACATCTACACCCTCTACACACTGCGCCGCCGGCTGGAGAAAGGAGGCGAACAATGAGAGTGCTGCGCCTGTCCGTGGTGCTTGTGGCTGCCGCCACACTACTATGCACCCAACCGGTGGCAGGACAGGAGACGACATACCCCTTTGTGCGCTACAGCGCCAACCACCTACACTACGACACAGCGTCGTCCTGCATGCAGAGTTTCTTCGCCCGATGGCGCAACATAGCAAGATACCGGCAGGGCAACCTCAACATAGTGCATATAGGAGGCTCGCACGTGCAGGCAGGCATGATGACACAGACCATCCGCGAACGCCTTGTCGGCGCCCAAGAGGGGCTGGTGGGTCCACGCGGCATGATATTCCCCTATTCGGCTGCCGCACGCTGCAACAACCCGCCCGACTACCGTGTGCACTGTCGCGAACATATGGAACTCACGCGCTGCGTATACCGCGAGCCGGAATATCCATTGGGCCTCTGCGGCATCGCCGTCACCGCCAAGGGTAGGCACTCCGAGATACAGATTGCCATGAACGAGCCCGCACTCGACTTCGGCACCACACGCGTGGTGCTGTTCGGGCACTCCGACGGCGGCGTGGTGCCGCGACTACGCACCGCACGTGCCGAACTCTATCCATCGTATATCGACAACCATACCGACCGCTACTTCTTCAACGTCGACACACCTGTCGACTCGTTTGTCGTGGTGCTGCCGTGCCACGAAGGCCAGCGGTTCAGCGTCAGCGGCATCTACCTCGACAGTCCCAACGCAGGCATCAGCTACCATTCCATCGGCGTCAACGGTGCTGCGGTGCCCGACTACCTGCGCTGCCCTAATTTTGTGCGCGACCTGCGCATGCTGCACCCCGACGCCGTCGTCTTCGGCATCGGTATCAACGACGCCAACACGACCAACTTCGACACCGCCGCCTTCCGCCGCGCATACCTGCAACTTGTCGACTCGGTCAGGAGTGTCAACCCCGACTGTGCCTTCATCTTCATCACCAACAACGACAGCTTCGTCAAGACAGGGCGTCGGCACTACACCGTCAACCCCAACGGTATGCTGGCACGCGACGTCTTCTACCGACTGGCACGCGACACCGGCGGTGCCGTGTGGGACCAGTTCCAGGTGATGGGAGGCCTGAAGTCGATGGATAAATGGCACGACTACGGTCTGGCACAGACCGACCGTGTACACTTCACGCGAGCAGGCTACACCATTGTCGGCAACATGTTCGCCGATGCGCTTCTCGAAGCTCTTTCATCAACAACAACCACCGCACGCTTACGATGAACGACCTGCTGACATACCTGCTGTCCTTCTTCTCGTACAACTCCGAGAAACCTCTGCTCTTCACCCAGATACACTTCTGGGTCTTCCTGCTTGCAGTCTATGCAGGTTTCTCGCTAATCGTCACACGACGCTGGCGCCTGACCGCACGCAACGCATATCTGTTTGTCGTCAGCCTGTTGTTCTACTACAAGACATCCGGCCTTTTCGTGCTGCTGCTCGTCTTCTCCACCTTGCTGGGTTGGCTGCTCGGCATAGGCATGGACCGCAGTCTCTCGCAGCCACGTCGCAAGGCGCTGATGAGCGTCGGCGTCACTGTCAACCTGCTGGTGCTATGCTATTTCAAGTATGCCTATTTCTTCACCGACATCTTCAACGCCACCTTCAGCACCGACATCCACATCGCGACCAAGATAATGCTGCCCGTCGGCATCTCGTTTTTCACCTTTCAGAACATCAGCTACATTGTCGACGTATACAAGCAACGCATACGGCACGTCGCCAATGTGCTCGACTTCGGCTTCTACACGGCGTTCTTCCCACAGCTCGTTGCCGGTCCCATACTGCGCGCCGACATGTTCGTGCCGCAACTATACAAGCCCTTCTTCCTCGGCCGCCGGCAGTTTGGCATCGCTGTCTTCTGGATACTCAACGGACTGGTCAAGAAGCTGGTGCTGAGCGACTACCTGGCTGTCAACTTCGTCGACCGCATCTTTGACAATCCGTCGCTCTTCACACCCTTCGAGAACTTCTCGGCCCTGCTGCTCTACTCGCTTCAGGTATACGCCGACTTCTCGGGCTATACCGACATCGCCATCGGCGTGGCCATGCTGATGGGCTTCTACCTGCCGAAGAACTTCAACTCGCCCTACAAGGCCACCAACCCGACCGACTTCTGGCGCCGCTGGCACATGTCGCTCTCGCGCTGGCTGCGCGACTACCTGTATATACCCCTTGGCGGCAACCGCACCTCGGGAATACTCTCGTATACCATCTTGGCGGTGATACTGCTCATAGCCGCCTTCCGCCTGAAGAACACGTTGTTCACCATTGCCGTCGCGACCGTCATTGTGGTCATTGCCCTGCTGTGGTGGCTGCGTCCGTCGCACCGCCGCACCCTGGGCACCAATGTGAACAACATGGACACCATGCTCCTCGGCGGCCTGTGGCACGGCTCGTCGTTCAACTTCATAACATGGGGAGGCCTCAATGGCATTGGCATCCTGGTGTATAAATGGTGGAAATCGCATGGCTGGATAGGGCAGCTGCTGGCTCTCGGCACTGCCACCGGCCTGCTGCATGTGGCACGGGCCATATGGGGCGGACCGCTACTGACCATGCTGCACGTGGGCTTCTTGGTGTCCTTCGTCGCCTTCACCATCCTGGCACTGCTGCCGCAGTCGGCACGCGCCACCCAACGTGCACAGCATGTGTGGAGCGTGACGCTGACGTTCATATTCATCAGCTTCACACGTCTCTTCTTCCGTTCGGGCTCCAACCTCGACCCCGCCGAGGCCAACGAACAGGCATGGCAGACTGCCTCGATGATGGTCGGACAGATAGGCTCGCATTGGAACCTGGCACAGATACCTGTCATCATCGGGCACTACTGGGCACCTTTCCTTGTGTTCCTGGTGGGCATGGTGATACACTGGCTGCCCGAGCGTTTCAAACGGCGCTACCGCCTGTGCTTCGCCTCGATGCCCGTATGGCTCATTGGCGCCGTGACGGTGGTCACCGTCATCGTCGTCTACCAGTTCGTCACTGCCGACCTGCAGCCGTTTATCTACTTCCAGTTCTGACTTCCCGGAAAGGCGACCGCCTCCCCCACCCTGCCGATGCTCTGATGCCGGACGGCTCGTCGGGAGGGGGAGAAGGCTATTTCAGGTCGATGAAGGGCACCGAGTTGCCGAGCATGTACTGTGGCATCTTGCCGTCCCACTTCTGCACGGCTTCATAGTTGACCAGCTTGGGGTTGCGCTCGAGGGCGTTTGCCTTGATGCGCATGGCTTCGGCGTCGGCTTCGGCCTTGATCTTGGTCTGTTTGGCCTGCTCTTCGACCTGGGTGGTGATGTTCTTGGCCTTGAGGGCATTCTGTTCGGCGACCTGCTTCTCCTTGATGGCGTTCTCAAACTCGTCGTCGAAGTCTATGTCGACCAGCTGGAACTGGATATTCATGAAGTAGTTGCTGTCGAGGGTATGGCGTAGCTGCTCCTCTATCTCGCGGCGCACAGCGTCGCGGTTTTCCACTATCTCGGTGGCGGCAAAGTTGCCGAAGGCCTCTTTCATGGCGGAACGGATGAACGGCACGACGATGCGGTTGTGATAGTCGTCGCCGACGTTCTTCATCAGCTTGCTGACGTTTTCGCGCACCAGGTCGTAGTTGATGGTGTATTCCACTTCGGAGGTCTGCACGTCGCGTGTGTAGGAGTTCTCCTTGCCGTCGAATTTCTTCTGCTGCACATTGACGCGCTTGACGGTCTGGATGAAGGGTATCTTCAGGTGCAGACCGTCGGTGATGACCTCGTCGCTCATCTTGCCGAAGGTGGCAAGCACACCGCGTTCGGTGGAACGGATGGTGTAGAACGAGGAGAAGAACACGATGATTGCGAACAGCGCCAGCATGCCCCAGATGATGTAGCGCCCTGTCTGTCGGTCGTCTTTGAATTGGCTCATTGTCGTTTTGTTTTTTTTGATTATATGTTTTCTATTGTTTCACAAACTTCACCGCCACGGCGCCGGGCACGCACAGTGCGTAGACGCCGTGTGGCAGCCCTGCCATGTTGATGACGGCGGTGCCGTTGCCGGTCGGGAGCTGCATCAGGCGGCGTCCGGTCGCGTCGATCAGTGTAGCCTCGCTGTCGGCAGGGAGTCCCGCAATGCTGACGATGTCGGACGCCGGGTTGGGGCTGACAGCGACGGTGCGGGCCGTCACGGGGTCGATAGCAGTGCTGCCTGGCAGAGAATGTATCTCGGCGATGTAGTTGACCAACGGGTGCTGCAGGAACATCCAGTAATCGGGCAGCCTGTTGCTGGAGAGGGTCTTTTGGGAAGAGAGCTCCATAGTCATCTCGAGGCAGTTGTGGTAGTAGTTCATATAGTCCTGACGTCCGCCGGATATGACGTACCAGTCGCCACCGGCGATATAGCCGCTGGCGGTGACGTCGCGGAAGTGATTGCTGTTGTAGGTGCGGCTGGTGTCGACAAAGCGACGGCATACATCCTGCCACCAGTCGGCATAGGGGTGTGGCTGTTCGGCCAGAGTGAAGCTGTCCCATGGGTAGTTCATCACCTCGCTGCCGCCGTGCAGGTTGGCGCTGAGGAGGAAGTTGTGGGCCGAGACATAGGCAATCATCTGCTCGTTCTCGGGCTGCAGTGTCTCTTTGGCGGGGTGGAACGGGTCTGGATAGTTTCGGTTGAGGTCGACGTTGTTGGCATTGTAGCGGCGCGACCCTTGCACAGTATTGTTGCCACGGTAGTAGGTGCCGTCGGGGTTGGCCAGCGGGTTGATGCTGATGCGGGTGCGGTTGATGAGGTCGGTGTACTGAGGGTTGTTGCCGTAGCCGCACAGCAGTGTGTCGATAAGGCGTAGCATCATGACGTAGCCTGTCACCTCGTCGCCGTGGATGGTGGAGGAGTAGAAGAACTCAGGCCTGTAGAGGTCGTCGTAGGTATGCGGCTGGATGTAGATGCTCAGTATGAGACGCCCCTGCACCGAGGTGCCTATAGTGTCGACATGGCACAACGTGGGGAAACTGTCGACCCAGTGCTGCATCATGGACAGATAGGTCTCATAGGTGGGATAGCGGTCCCACATAGCCATCTCGGCACGCGACGTGGCCATCTGGACGGCTTTGGGCGTCGTCTCGTCGACTGGCGGGAAAGCGTCGGGACGCGGCTTGAGCTGCGCCGATGCACTGACACAAAGAAGCATGGCGAACAGTACTGTACTGTGACGGGCTGACATCTTGGACATATTATTAAGCTTTGTGAATACTATTATTCTTTCCGCTCGTTCTGGCGAAAGCGTCGGTTGGCGCCGCACAATGCATCGTCGGCATTGATGCCGTGGCTGTGGGCCCATGCCACAAGAGCGAAGAGCAGGTCGCCGAAGGCGGCCTCGTCGATGTCGGACGGCAAGGCGGCAGCCACCGCAGGGTCCAGTTGCGGCAGAGGTTCGCCCATGCCGGCCACCTTCTCCTGCATGCGTACGGCGGCCACCAGCGAGGGCAGCGCGTCGGGCACTCCTTCGAGCACGTCGTTGCGCCCCTCGCGCATCTTGAGCTGCTCCCAGCTCTCGCCATGATAGTCGTCTTTGTGGTATATGAAAGGATGACGGTCGATGAGCTTGTCGCAGACGGCGTTATATACGTCGGCGGTAGTAAAGAGGCCTTGTTCTTCGGCTATCCTGCAGTAGAAGAGGATGTGCATGGCGAGGTCGCCGAGTTCTTTCTTGAGGGCGGTAGTATACGTCTCGAGGTCGGCCTGTTGGCCGACGGAGGCAGTCTGGCCGTCAAGGGCGACGATGGCCTCGCTGAGCTCGAAGACCTCCTCGATGGTGAGGTAGCGCAAGCTCTTCATTGTCTGGACACGGTCCCAGGGACACTCGCGACGCAGGGTGCCGAGTATCTCGCAGAGACGCCGGAAGGCAGTGTCAGATTCGGTGTACGTCTTCGACTCCATCGACAGATTTAAGTTTTGCTATCAGTCCGTTGATACTGTCCACATCCTCGACATAGAGCATGATGATGCCGCGTGCGACACCCTCGGAAGCCTCGAGAGTGATGGCGCGCATGTTGAGGTCGAGTTCTTCGGATATACGGCGCGTTATCTCCTGCAGCAGACCCTTGCTGTCGATGGCGGTGAGCGCGATGCCTGTGAGCAGCGACAGCTGTCCGCCAGGGCGCCATTTGGCACGCACGGTGTGGTTCTCGTGGTTGGCCATCTCGTCCATCGCCACACGGCAGTTGGTGCGATGCACCATTATCTTGCCGTCGTGCACTATGCCCACCACCTGGTCGCCCGGCACGGGCTTGCAGCACTGGGCCGTCTCGGTGGCGTAGCTCTCGTACTCCTTGTCGAGGAGAAACGGCGTGGAGATGTCCTTGTAGTGGTCGAGGAAGAACATGTGAGGCTCCGGTCTGGCCTTGCCGAAACATTCGGCCACCTGACGTTCGGTGATGGTGCCTACGGCGATGTCGTAGTAGAGGTCGACGTCGGACTTCTGGTTGAAGTAGCGTTTCAGCTGGCCGAAGTTCTGCGGGGTGCCTTTCAAGCGCATGTTGGCATAGTAGGTGTCGAGCCGACGCTGTCCTTCGGCGACGTATTCTTTCTTCTGCTGACGGAGGAAGTCCTTGACGGCGTCCTTGGCACGCGAGGTGTGACAGAGGTCGAGCCACTCCGGCTGGGGGAGTGTCTTGCGCGAGGTGAGCACCTGCACCTGGTCGCCCGTATGCAGACGCTGGCCTATGGCCACAGGACGGGCGTTGACCTTGGCTCCGATGCAGTGCAACCCCAAGTCGGAATGTATCGTGAAGGCAAAGTCGAGCACAGTGCTGCGGCTTGGCAGCACCACGGTCTCGCCTTGCGGCGTGAAAAGGTATATCTCCTTGGTGTAGAGGCTCTCCTTGAACTCCTCGACCAGGTCGAGGGCGCTCTTGTCGCTATGTTCCAGCGAGGTGCGTATCTGCTGAAGCCACTCCTCGATGGGACTGTTTTCGACATACTCTTCGGGATGCGCCTCCTTGTAGAGGAAGTGGGCGGCCATGCCCTTCTCGGCAACGTTGTCCATGCGCTCGGTGCGTATCTGCACCTCGACCCATACACCTTCGGGCGTCATGACCGTGGTCTGCAGACTCTCGTAGCCGTTGTTCTTGGGATGGTTGATCCAGTCGCGGAAGCGCGTCGGGTTGGGTGGGAACTTGCCGGTGATGAGGGCATATACCTTGAAGCACTCCTCCTTCTCGTGTTCGTGCGGCACACCGCGTAGCACGATACGCATGGCAAAGAGGTCGTATATCTCGTCGAAGTCGACGTGCTTGTTCTCTATTTTCTTCCAGCAGCTGTATACCGACTTGATGCGTGTCTTGACCGTGTAGTCGTAGCCCGCAGCGTCGAGCATGTCGCAGACAGGACGGTAGATGCATTCGCGAAGACGGTCGGCGATGGGGCTCTTGGCGGCTATCTTTGCAGCTATCTCGGCATATTTCTCAGGGTTGGTGTAGCGCATGACGAGTTCTTCCAGCTCGGTCTTGATGGCGTAGAGACCCAGTCGGTGTGCGAGCGGGATGTACAGGTAGGATGTCTCGGAGGCTATGATGAGCTTCTTGGTGTCGCGCATCGAGTCGAGCGTGCGCATGTTGTGCAGGCGGTCGCAGAGTTTGAGGAAGATGACATACGGGTCGTTGCACATCGAGAGCAGTATCTTGCGATAGTTCTCGGCCTGCTTGCTCTCTGCCTGCTGCATGACCATCACGTCGTCTATCTTGGTGACGCCGTCTACGATGGTGGCGACACGGTCGCCAAAAAGCAGACGCAGCTCTTCGAGGGTGACGTCGGTGTCTTCCACCACGTCGTGCAGCAGTGCGCACACGGCGGCTATGGGGCCAAGGCCTACCTCTCCCACGGCAATGAGGGCGACGGCAAGGGGATGGAAGATGTAGGGCTCGCCACTCTTGCGGCGTGTGCCGGCATGGGCTTTCTTTGCCACCTGGAAGGCACGCGTCAGCTGGGCCTCATCGTCGGGCTGGAGGGGACGCTGCGCACGGCAGGCCTCCATCAGCTCGTCGAACTTGGCCTGTATGTCGCGCTCCTCGCGTGCTTCGTCGATGATATATTCACCCATAGCTTGTCCTGTTGGCTATAAGAGTATGAGCGACAACACTACAATGGCCGTCAGGTCGAGGCTGAGACCGAAGGTGATGTAGCTCTCGCCATCGAGGAACGTCATGCCCATCGAGCCGCTGCACCAGCCGAAGGCACCGTCGTGACGGGGTGAGGCAAAGCGCATGCCCACTTCGCCACCGACGCCGTCGCCCACCACGACACCGCCATAGAGGTGCCAATCGCACACAGCGTCATAGTCGACCAGACGCAGTGCGGGACCGAGCGAGGCGTAGTTTTTGTTGATGCCTCCCAGCATGGAGCCATAGACGCCCCAACGGCTGGGCAGCCAGGTGAAATTGAGACCCAGAGCCACGTCGGCGACACCAATCATAGTCTCCACCTCGCAGAAGTAGGGACAGTAGCGGCTGTCGAGAGTGTTGCGCCAGTGATGTCGCGGACGCACATAGTCGGCACGCGGATTGCCGCGATAACCGTCGGCGGTGCGCACGCTGCCGTCGAGGTTGTAGTAGACGGGGGCTCCGAGCACATCGGCCTTGCGCCCCGCGTTGGAACGCTGTGGGCGGCCACCGATGACGTTCTCGTCGGACTCGACGGTGTCGGCAGTGGTGGTAGTGTCGCGCACCACATCCTGGGCCCACACAAAGCCCGACATCAGCAACAGCAGGAATATGACATGTCTTTTCATCGCCTTGTTGGGATAGTATCAGTCGTTGGAAGTACGGTTTTTCATATTCTCGCGTATCTTGCCTTCCAGTTCGGCGCACAGCTCCGGGTTGTCGCGCAAGAGCTGCTTCAGGGCCTCGCGTCCCTGTGCCAACTTGGCATCGCCGTAGCTGAACCACGAGCCACTCTTGTGGATGATGTCCATATCGACACCGATGTCGATAATCTCGCCTAGCTTGGAGATGCCTTCGCCGAAGATCATGTCGAACTCGCATGTACGGAACGGGGGAGCCACCTTGTTCTTGACAATCTTGACCTTGACACGGTTGCCGATATTCTGGTCGCCATCCTTGATGGCCTGTGTGCGGCGTATGTCGATACGCACCGAAGCGTAGAATTTGAGGGCGTTGCCGCCAGTGGTGGTTTCGGGGTTGCCAAACATGATGCCTATCTTCTCGCGCAGCTGGTTGATGAAGATGCAGCAGCAGTTGGTCTTGCTGATGGTGGCAGTGAGTTTGCGCATGGCCTGGCTCATCAGGCGGGCCTGCAGGCCCACTTTCGAGTCGCCCATATCGCCGTCTATCTCGGCCTTGGGCGTGAGTGCCGCAACAGAGTCGATGACGATGATGTCGATGGCGCCGGAGCGTATCAGGTTGTCGGCAATCTCGAGCGCCTGCTCGCCATTGTCGGGTTGCGACACCAGCAGGTTGTCCACATCGACACCAAGCCTCTTGGCATAGAAACTGTCGAAGGCATGCTCGGCATCGATGAAAGCCGCTATGCCGCCTTGCTTCTGGCACTCGGCAATGGCATGGGTGGCAAGGGTGGTCTTACCGCTCGACTCGGGACCGTAAATCTCTATCACTCGTCCACGCGGAAATCCGCCTACGCCGAGGGCGGCATCGAGTCCGATGCTGCCGGTAGAGATAACGTCGAGCTCCTCATCAGGACGGTCGCCGAGTTTCATGATCGACCCTTTGCCATAGCTCTTCTCAATCTTGTCCATCGTGCTCTGCAGTATTTTCAGTTTTTCTTGCTTCAAAGCTGCTGCATCCATTGCTTCTTTTGCCATAATATTCAAATGTTTAATATGTTATTATTATTTTGCTGTCCACGATAGCTAACTGCAAAGTTACAAAAAAAGCATCATTCCACCAAATATTTTTTCTCAACCTGCAACCATGTCGCTCCTGTGCGGAAAAGTTTTCTGTGGGGTATGGTTTTTTTTGTGTACTTTTGCACTCGAATTGAGACAACGACAATGAAAATCGCACTGATAGGATACGGCAAGATGGGGCACGCCGTCGAGGCGCTTGCCACTGCAAGAGGGCATTCGGTGGTATGCACCATAGACAACGAGGCGGAGATGACGGGACGCGAGGCCGCAATGCGCGAGGCCGACGTGGCGGTGGAGTTCACCACACCTGCCACCGCCGTGGCCAACGTGCACCGCTGCCTGGCGGCAAAGGTACCCGTGGTGTGCGGCACCACAGGGTGGAATGCAGACTATGCCGACGTGGCTGCCGAATGCCGACGCGTAGGCGGGCGACTTTTCACTGCATCCAACTTCAGCATCGGCATGAACATTATGTTTGCCCTCAACGAGCGGCTGGCCGACCTCATGGCGGGACGTGACGGGTATACCGTCAGCCTCGGCGAGACGCACCACATCCACAAGCTGGACGCTCCGAGCGGCACCGCACTGGTGCTGCAGGAAGCCATACGTCGCCGCCTGCCGCAGCAGGAAGCCCCGATAGAGTCGATTCGCGAGGGCGAGGTGGCCGGCATACACACCGTCAGCTACGACAGCGAGGCCGACACCATCACCATCACCCACGAGGCACACAGCCGCCAAGGGCTGGCTCTGGGAGCGGTGCTCGCCGCCGAATATCTGGAGGGGGCGGCTCCGGGCGTATACACCATGAGAGACATGCTTGCCTACTGACGACACCGATGGCCGACAAGCTGCATAACATACACAGGCCCAACGGATGGGTGTTGGCCGCGCTGACGCTGACGCTGCTGCTGTGCATCGGCGCCAGTTGCATGTTCGGTGCCATCGACTTCGCCCCGAAAGACATGCTGCATTCGCAGATTTTCCGGCAGCTGAGGCTGCCACGGGTGCTGATGAGCGCACTGGTAGGTGCCGTGCTGTCGGTATGTGGTGCCGCATACCAAAGCATCTTCCGCAACCCGCTGACCGACCCCTATGTGCTCGGAGTGTCGTCGGGTGCCTCGCTGGGAGCGTCGCTGGCCATCATGCTAGGCCTCGAGGCGTGGCTGTGGGGCGTCGGTGGCATGGCCTTGACAGCGGCACTGCTAACGGTGCTGCTTATCTACCGCATAGCCGCCATAGGCAACCGCATGCACACCACGACACTGCTGCTCACCGGCGTATGTCTGACACTGCTCATCTCGGCTCTCATATCTTTTCTCATGGTGCTCAACCAAGAGAAGATGGACAGCATAATATTCTGGACTATGGGCAGCTTTGGCTCCAGCACATGGGGCGACGTGGCTGTCATGGCCCCCGTGGCGGCTGTTGGCATAGCGGTGGTGACATGGCACAGCCGCGACCTCAACCTGCTGCTTGCCGGCAGCGAGGCGGCACAGAGCATGGGTGTCGACGTGGAACACGTGAAACGGGTGCTCCTGCTCTTCACCACGCTGATGGTGGCTTTCGCCGTCAGCACATGCGGTGTGATCGGTTTTGTTGGACTTATAGTGCCGCATGCGATACGGCTGGTGGCCGGACCCGACAACCGGCGTGTGGTGCCATACTCCATGCTGTGCGGTGCAATATTCGTGCTGCTGTGCGACACCTTGGCGCGCACCCTGCTGCGCCCCAGCGAACTGCCCGTGGGCAGCCTGACCTCGCTAATAGGGGCTCCTCTCTTCATATACCTGTTGTACAAGAATAAACGAAACTATTGATAACCCTCGACCATATCACCGCCAGCTACGGAGGACGCCATATACTCGACGACCTCAGCATGCATATCGACGACCACTGCATCACCGCTGTGATGGGACCCAACGGCTGCGGGAAGACAACCCTGCTGCGCTGCATCGGCGGCCTGATGAAGCCCTCCGCCGGACAGGTGCTGCTCGATGGCCGCAACGTGGACAGCTACGCTCCGCGCGAGCTGGCACGCAGACTGGCTTTCGTAAGACAGAAGGCACAGACCGACTTCGAATTCAGCGCTTTCGAGATAGTCCTCATGGGACGCAACCCGTATCAGCACCGGCTACAGAACGAGTCGCAGGCCGACTGGGACATAGTGGAACGCTGTATGCGCCAGACAGGGACGTGGCACCTGAGGTTCGCCGTACCGTCGCAGATGAGCGGCGGAGAGGTGCAACGCGTCATGATTGCGCGCGCACTGGCACAGGACACCCCGATACTGCTCTTGGACGAACCCGTGTCGAACCTCGACATAGCACACCAGTTCGAGATAATGCACCTGCTGCGCTCCGCCAGCGACAAGACGATAGTGATAGTGATCCACGACCTGAACCTCGCCCTCCGCTTCTGTGACCGGCTCCTCCTGCTGCACGACGGACATGCGCTCTACAACGGCTCCATCCGTGAGGGGCTGACGCCCGAAAACATCCGCACCGTGTACGGCGTCGATGCCCGTATTGCCGACGGACACATACTCTACGAATATTGACTCCACGCCGGCATCCCGCAGGGCAACAACATTGCATTTTGTCCTCTATCTCCTGCCAATCGCCAATAAACATGGAATAGCAAAAGCCCCGCTTTCATCGAGCGGGGCTTTTGCTATTCCATATTATATTATATCTATCTACCTGATGTATTATTAGTCAATCACACGATAGAAGCTGACACGACGGTTGAGGGCGTACTGGATGTCGCCGAAGGCGACACTCTTACCCTTATAGTCGGTGCTGATGCGATCTTCAGCAATGCCGTAGGTCTTGGTGAGGAGGCGCTTGACCTCGTTGGCACGACGCTCGGAGAGCTTCATGTTGTACTGGTCGCTGCCGGTGTAGTCGGCGAAACCGACAACCATAATCTTGACATCGGGGTTGTCCTTCAGCACACGGGCGACAGCCTTGACCTTGTCCATCTCGTCGTCGGAGACCTTCCACTCGTTGACATCGTACTGCACCGAGAAGGGCATGGCGTAGAAGTTGAGCTGCTCGGCCTTGATCTGGTCGATAGTGGCCTGGAGCTGTCGGGCAGCTTCGCTGTCGACACCATTGCCACCAGCATTACCCTGGTTGGCACGGGCCTCGGCGAGCTGGTCTTCAAGTTCGGCAATACGGTTCTCCAGTTTCTTCTCGTTGTTGCGCGAAGCAGCGACCTGGTTCTCGAGGTTGTTGACCTGACTGTTGAGGGCACCGAAGTTCTCCTGGCTCAACATGGCCTTCTGGGCAGCGATGGCCTGGTCGGCAGCAGTGACACCGAAGCAGTAGGAGGCACCGAAACGGACGATGCTGTTGACATCGTGCCATTTGTAGAAGTCGTCGTGGAAGATGTCGACGATGTCGGTAGCGTCAAAGCTATACTCGCAGAAGACATTCCAGCTGTCGCCAAGACGGTAGCTGACACCCTGACCGAGGGTGAGCATGACAATACCGCGGCCCTTATCGCCACGCTGGGTGTTGGCACGGTGGGCAGCAGCACTGTCAGCATTGGTGATGAGACCCCATTTGTCGTTGAACTTGGCGCCGGGACCACCGAACAGGTAGATGCTGAGACGACGGTCGGGGTCGTAACCCAGAATGGCGTTGTTCAGCGAAATCATAATGTCGAGGGTGAAGGTCCAGTGGTTCTCACGGCGGATTTCGTCACCATCCTCAAGAGCGGGCTGTGTGGAAAGCAGGGTGGGCATACCGAGGCGGAAACGATAGTCGAACACGTGGTTCAGCTTCTGCTGTGCGAAGACATCCATACCCCACGATGTAGCGTTGTTGGGAACCAACAACTCGTGGTTGAAGTCGATGCTGGCACCGAGAGACCAGTTGCTCCAGAAACCGTAACGGGGATACTCCGGCTTGCCGGTGTTCTGGGCGAAAGCACTTGTAGATGCCGCAAGAACCGACACCATCAAGACAAACTTGAAAATCTTTTTCATCTGTTGTATCATTTTTACTATTAATATTCCGTTATTACTGGGCATTACCTACCCATCTGAAATTTTGTGCAAAAGTACGCACTTTTTTTCATACGGCAATGATTTTTTTTTAACAATTTTCTTAAAGTGAAGAAAATATTACAGTTACAACACAATAATTTTTTCGTATCGCCGTTTTATGGGGTGTATCTGTTGAAAGAAACAACACCAAAACATCAATATTATGCAGAAAATAGAAGTTAAAATCGGCAATGCGCTGAATGGAATCGGGCAGGATGCTGTGGCAGAAATGCTTCCAGAGGTACTTGCCGCCAAAAAGCACCTGTTGGCAGGTGATGCCGCAGGCAACGACTTTCTGGGATGGGTGGACCTCCCAGAGAATATCGACACGGCAATGTTGGCTGCATTGAAGGCCGACGTTGCACGCCTGTCTGCCAAAAGCAGCCTGATGGTCGTCATCGGCATCGGCGGGTCGTACCTCGGTGCACGAATGGTGATTGAGGCGCTGCAATCGGAATTCGCCTCGATGGAAAGAGGCACAAAGCCTTACATCGTCTATGCCGGGCACACACTCAGCGAGGACTACTACGCACAGCTGCTTAAGGTTTTGGACCATGAGGACTACTGTGTCACCATCATCTCGAAGAGCGGCACCACGACAGAGCCTGCGGTGGCCTTCCGCATAGTCAAGGCCCACCTTGAGAACAAATATGGTGTCGAAGAGGCACGTCGCCGCATTGTGGCCATCACCGACGCACGCCGCGGTGCGTTGCACAGTATAGCGGTACAGGAGGGTTACCCGATGTATGTCATCCCCGACAATGTGGGTGGGCGCTTCTCTGTGCTCACGCCGGTGGGACTGCTTCCCATTGCAATGGCAGGATACGACATCGACAGATTGATAGCAGGTGCACGCGACATGCGCAAGGTGTGCATCGACGGCGACACGATGGAGGACAACCCGGCACTGCTCTATGCCGCTGTACGGAACGCCTTGTACCGAAGTGGTGTGAAGGTGGAGATGATGGTGAGCTGCATACCCAACCTGCGCTATCTGGCCGAGTGGTGGAAGCAGCTCTATGGCGAGAGCGAAGGCAAGGAACATAAGGGGCTACTGCCTCACAGCATCAGCATCACCACTGACCTGCACTCGATGGGACAATATGTGCAGGACGGCGAACGGCTGATGATGGAGACGATGGTGAGGGTAGAGAAAGCACACACTGCGGTGCCTGTACCGAGTGACGAACAGAACCTCGACGGCATCAACTATCTGGTCGGCAAGAGCCTGACCGAGATCAACGACTGTGCTGCCAACGGCACTATCGAGGCACATGTCGCCGGCGGTGTGCCCGTGGTGGAGATATGCGTGCCGACGCTCGACGAATACACCATCGGACAGATCATCTACTTCTTCGAGTTCGCCTGTGGCGTGAGCGGATACACACTAGGCGTGAACCCCTTCGACCAACCTGGCGTTGAGGCGTATAAAAAGAACATGTTCCGACTGCTCGGCAAACCAGGTTTCTAAACAACTAAAAAAAGCCGTCGGTTGACGGCCTTTTTTATTCCCAATCGGTGGATGGTATCCACCGATTGGGGGTTATTATACTCATTACCTTATTTCCTTGTAAGCACCTCGTCGATCATTCCGTAGGCGAGGGCCTCTTCGGCGGTGAACCAGTGGTCGCGGTCACTGTCTTTCTCCACCTGTTCGAAACTCTGGCCACTGTGTTTGGCAATGATTTCGTAGAGTTCCTTCTTGAGCTTGAGTATCTCGCGGACAGTGATTTCCATATCGGTGGCCTGACCGTCGGCACCGCCCATCGGCTGGTGTATCATGACGCGGGCATGCGGCAAGGCACAGCGGCGGCCTTTCTCGCCGGCGCAGAGGAGCACGCTGGCCATCGAGGCGGCAAGACCGGTGCAGATGGTGCTGACCTTGGGCTGGATGTACTGCATGGTGTCGTATATGCCCAGACCTGCATAGACGGAGCCTCCCGGCGAGTTGAGGTAGATCTGTATGTCCTTGGAGGGGTCCACACTCTCGAGGAAGAGGAGCTGTGCCTGTATGACGTTGGCCGTGTAGTCGTCGATGGCGGTGCCGAGGAAGATGATGCGGTCCATCATCAGGCGGCTGAAGACGTCCATTTGGGCGACGTTGAGCTGACGCTCCTCTACGATGTAGGGTGTCAGCGAATTGTTGATGGCCGAGGTGTATTTGGCCAACGTGGTGCTGCTGATGCCACGGTGACGGGTGGCGTATTTCTCAAATTCTGTCATTGTCTGTTTCTTTATGAGGTTTATCTATATTTTCCGTAACATCAATATCCTGGATACTTTCCGTAACATCATAATCCTGTGGGTCGTCGTCGTCCAGATAGTTGCCTTTCGATCTGCCGTCCTCGTCGTACCATTCAGGCGGGCCGTACATGCATTCCGTCGGACTGCCGTCGCAGGAGAGCATTTTCTTCAGCATGAAAGTCTTTATCTTTTTCATTTCTTCAACAGGTTAGGTCTGCGTTCTTTGGTGCGTTGGATAGCCTGTTCCATGCGCCACTGCTCTATCTTGGCATGGTTGCCGCTGAGGAGCACGTCGGGTACCTTCCATCCGCGGAACTCCGGCGGACGCGTGTACTCCGGCGGAGCAACCAGACCATCCTGGAAAGAGTCGGCCAAAGCCGACTGCTCGTCGCCTATCACCCCCGGCACAAGCCGTATCACCGCGTCGCATATCACCGCAGCAGCCAGCTCGCCTCCTGTAAGCACATAGTCGCCAACGGAAATCTCCTTGGTGATGAAGTGCTCCCTCACCCGCTCGTCGACACCTTTATAGTGTCCACATAGTACCATCAAATTTTGTGCCAACGACAGTTCGTTTGCCATGGGCTGACAGAAAAGCTCGCCGTCGGGTGCGGTATAGATGACGTCGTCGTAGTGGCGTTCGGCCTGTAGCGACTCGATGCAGTTGGCCAGCGGTTCCACTGCCATCACCATGCCGGCGGCGCCGCCGTAGGGGTAGTCATCGACAGAACCGTAGCGCGTCAGCGAATATTCGTGCAGGTCGTGGAAACAGACTTCCACCAAGCCTTTCTTCTGGGCGCGCTTGAGAATACTCTCCTCGAAGAACATGTACATCATGTTCGGGAAGAGTGTGAGGATGTCTATTCTCATTTCACTTTCAGTTTCTGTCCGACACGAAGCTTGGTATTCTCGTTGATGCCGTTGAGCTGGCAAAGACGCTTGACTGTGGTGCCGTGGGCACGGGCTATCTTGTAGAGGGTGTCGCCGCTGCGGACAGTGTAGGTGGCACCCGACGCGGAGGTGGTCTGCGACTGTGGGGCGGCGGTGGCCGACCCGCTGACTTTCAGGCGGTCGCCTGGGTGGAGCACCTTGTTGGGACTGATGCCGTTGAGCTGACAGAGACGCTTGACGGTGGTGCCGTTTCGACGGGCTATCTTTTCCAGCGTGTCGCCTTGCCGTACACGGTACCAACCCGAAGTGGAAGCGGCACTGCCTTTGCTGCTGCCGGCTTTGGACACCTTGTTGAACGACGACGCTGTCAGTGTCAGCGTCGAACTGACAAGGTCGTGGGTGGCACAGTCGATAACATTTTCTGGATTAATGGCGTTGCCCATGTAGCGTATCTCGAAATGCAAGTGGCTGCCATGCGAGCGGCCTGTGTTGCCGCAGAGACCTATGATCTGTCCACTCTTGACGTGCTCACCGGCCGTTACATGACGTTTCGACATGTGAGCATAGTAAGTCTCCAAGCCGTTGGGGTGGTGGATGATGACGAGGTTGCCATAGCTGCTGTTGGGCTTTGAGATGCGCACCACGCCGTCGAAGGCGGCGTAGATGGGCTCGCCGGTGGGCTGCGCCAGGTCGAGACCATAGTGCCAGCGGCGACGGCGCGGGCCGTAGTGCGATGAAGGACGGGCAGTGACGGGTGTCGGCCAGGAGAACCTGTCGAGCTTGATGATGATTGGGTCCTTGATGCTGGCAGGGCTGAGTTTAGGGAGGTGGATGATAGAGGTGTCGAACGCCTCCCACAGTATCTCGTCCTCGCTCTCGGCGCCATCGTCGTTAAGGGTGAAAGTGGGCGGCAGGTCGTCCTCGTCGACTTCCTCGACCATAGGTATCACGACGAGTGGCGGCTGGTACAGATCCGTCTCGGTGCCGCGACCGTCCTTCTGGTCGACAGTGATGCCGCGGAACTCGTCGTCCTCATAGATTACGTCGAGGTTGTTGAGTTTTATTTCAGACTTTTTCTGCGAGTCGTCGACTTGGGCCGATGCTAGTGGGGCTATGGCCAAGATGCCAATTATCAATAGTATACGGTCGAAGTATGTCATTATAAAATAGGCTTACACGTTGACACAATCAAACAGTGCAACCAGCGTGTGTGGAGTAGATGGGACTCGAACCCACTACCTTTTGATTGCGAACCAAATGCTCTACCAGATGAGCTACTACCCCATAGTTACCAAAAAAGGGCCGTTTTTGCGACCCTCTCGTGTGGAGTATATCGGAGTCGAACCGATGACCTCTTGCATGCCATGCAAGCGCTCTAGCCTACTGAGCTAATACCCCTCTTGTTTCTTCCGAAATCGGCTGCAAAATTACAATCTTTTTCTGAACTGGCAAATTTTTTTTTATCCTGACAAGGCCGAACGTCATCTTCGCCACTAAAAGACAATATGTTATGGTGAAATAATTTTTTTGCATTTCCTTGTTTCATGCCGACTTGTACGAGTGGCTGGATATGGGCTACAGCATATAATTTTGACATTCAGACCAATAAAACCAGTGAAACCGTATAATATCATAATACACAAGTCGTTAACCCTTGCAGGCTGTTTGATTGTGTCAATGTATGATTGTGTCACCAGCGTTAGTGGCTGATGCGTCAGCTCTTCCACATTAACGCATTAATGCCATCTTGCTGTTTGCTTCACGACTAGAACTCCCACTGGAACCCGTCGAAGGGATGCTGCCGGTCGAAGCCCTGTTCCTTCGAGCGTTCTTGCAGGCGCTTGATACGCTTGAGGCCCCAATGCCACATCTTGATATCGAACACAATGAATACCACGGTGAGTACACCACATGCGATGTTGAATGTCTCTCCGTCGGCGCCGAGGTTGGAGCTAATCATAAGCAGTGCGTCGTAGGTGCCATGCATGAGTGCGGGGTAGAGCAAAGCATGGAACAGGTGACGGCCACGGGATGACGGGTCGAACTTGGCCAGCGAGAGGTGGTAGCCCATGATGACGGCGAAGAGGAAATGGGCGGGCACTGCCAGCAGGCCGCGCATGAGGGCCGTGCCCATCTGGTCTTCGCCACTCATCACGTAGCCTATGTTTTCGACGCAGGCGAAGCCGAGCGAGAGATAGGCGGCGTAGACGATGCCGTCGAAGTACTCGTCGAAGTGGGGGCTGCGCCAGATGACAAGCATCAGGAGTATAAGCTTCCAAAGCTCTTCGCTGAAGCCGGCCACGACATAGCCGTCGTAGAGGCCGTTCAGGACGGGCAAGACTTCGTCCGACGGCGCAAAGAGCATGAGGAAGGTCTCCTGTATGCCGGCGGGGATGACGCTGAAACATCCGACAAAGAAGGTGAGCAACAGTTTGCCGATGGGTTCCGGCTGGTATTTGTCCTTACGGTAGATGAATATCAGCAGCAGCAATACGGGCAAGACGGCAGAGATGAATGATATGTTCATTTTTTATCGGTATTTGCATGAAGGTTTCAAGGCGGGGTGGGTTCAACGGAGCAGCAACACGGTGCCGACAGCTTTCTGTGTTTTGTCGGGGAAGTCGTCGGCTTTATATTCGAGGCACCAGGTGTAGGCGCCCTGCTGGCAGCAGGAGCCGCCCGAGGTGCCGTCCCACTGCTGTTCCAGGTCGGTGGCGTGGAACATCAGCACACCTTGGCGGTTGTATATGTTCAACTCGGTGGCATGCAGTCCTGTGGTGAGTATCTGAAAACGGTTGTTGCTTTCGAGGCAGGGGGTGAAGACGTTGGGTGCCCATATGGTGGCGCGCAAGAGCTGGAGCGAGGCTGTGGCGGTGTCGTTGCAGAAGCCGTTGCTGACGGCGAGTGTCACCTGGAGGCTGTCGACGACGGTGGAGGCTTGGCAGCGTATGTGCTTGTCTGGGGGCGGTGTCGAGACGGCGACGATATTGCCGTCAAGGTATTCGTGCACCATCCATGAGCGAGTCTGGTCGGCGGGGCCGATGTCGTAGGCGTCGTATTCCATGTTGTCGAGTGTCAGGTACTCGGGTTTCAGGTGCAACGATGCCGTTGGGAACGACACGGGCGACAGGGTTATCGACCCTGAGGAGGGGCACAACTCGGATACGGCGAAGTCGGAGACCAGCGTGTATGTGGTCGTCTGCTGTGGTGCGAGTGTCAGCACCGAATCGGTATAGTGGCCTTCGAGGGCCGGGTCGGGGTGGTCTGACTTCCATCGTATGAAAGGTGCGTCGGCGTGACCCACAAGGCGGTACTGCTTGATGTGGCAGTCGGCGGTGGCATCGATGGCGACAGGCACGTACGGGAAACGGACCACCTCGATGCCTACTATCGAGTCGCAACCGCTGACAGTCTCCAGGGTGTCGCCGACAATGATGTCGTGAGCCGAGGGGTCGGTCATCACGGTGTGCCTCCCCACGACACTGTCCGCCGCATCGTCGGCATAAATCATACCGTTGCTGTAGCGGCAGTTGTTGATATATATGGTGTCGCCGACGACGAGGGTGTCGTACGTAGCCTGTGCCGACAGCTGCCCGGCCATCAGCAGCGACAGGACAGGTATTGTCGCCAGATGTGTTCTTCTGTGGGCATCAATGTCCATTGTCGGAGATATATTTTATACGCATCAGGCGTATCTCCTCTTCGGTGTAGTCGGTGTCGTCGGCGAACTCCTCGTAGGCTTCTTCGAGCGAGCCCGACTCGGAGTCGTGCCAATAGTCCAGGAGCACATCCTGATGATCGGGGTCGATCTCTTCGTCAATATAGTAGTCGAGGTTGAGCTTGGTGCCACTGCCGACCAGGTGTTCTATCTCGGTCAGCAACTCGCTCATAGTAAGGCCGCGGCCATCGGCCACGTCCTGCAGGTCCTTGCGACCGTCGATGGCGGTGATGATGTGTTTCTTGAGGCCCGAGCGGTTGCCGGCAGAGCGGATGACGATGTCCTGCGGCCGCTCTATCTCGTTGTCTTCGACGTAGCGTTTGATGAGGTCGACAAACGGTTCTCCATAGCGCCGTGCTTTGCTGACACCGACACCGACACAGCGCGACAGCTCGTCGATGGTGCAGGGGTACTGCAACGTCATGTCGCGCAGCGAGGGGTCTTCGAAGATGATGTAGGCCGGCTGCTTCTCGTGGGCGGCGATGCTGCGGCGCAGACTCTTGAGCTGCACATACAGGGCCTCGTCGCCGACGGCCGAGGCGTCGCCGACGGCCGAGGCCGACATATCGTCAGCATTCTCGTCGTCGGCATCGGCCGAATAGTCGTGGTCGGGTGTGACGGTGATGGAGTATGGTTTCTTGATGAACTTATTGCCGGCAGGGGTGAGCTTCAGCACACCGTATTTCTCGATATCCTTGACCAGCAGGTTCTCGAACACGCCCTGGCGGAGCACGGCGCGCCAATACAGATCGTCGTGGTCGGTGCCGCCGCCGAACTGTTCCAGCTGGTCCAGTTCGTAGGTGCGTATGGTGTTGGTGGCGCGGCCCATCAGCATGTCGATGATGTCCTTGGGCTTGAAAGCCTGTTTCATGGCAGTGATGGTTTCGAGAGCGAAGGCCGTCTCGTCGGTGGCGTCGACCTGTGCCCTAGGGTGCATGCAGTTGTCGCAGTTGCCGCAGTTTTGCTCGGTGTATTCCTCTCCGAAGTAGCGCAGTATGTTGAGGCGCCGGCAGGCCGAGCTCTCGGCATACGACACCATCTCCTGCACCAGCTGGCGTGCCATCTCCTGCTCCGAGGCATTCTTGTCGGTGAAGAACTTGTAGAGCTTCTCCACGTCCTGCTCGCTGTAGAAGGCTATGCAGTGGCCTTCGCCGCCATCGCGGCCGGCACGCCCTGTCTCCTGGTAGTAGCCTTCTATGCTTTTCGGGATGTCGTAGTGGATGACAAAACGCACGTCGCTCTTGTCGATGCCCATGCCGAAGGCTATGGTGGCCACGATGACGTCGACCTCTTCCATGAGGAACTTGTCCTGGTTCTCGGTACGCACCTTGTTGTCGAGACCGGCATGGTAGGGCAGTGCCTTGATGCCGTTGATGACAAGCAGCTGGGCCAGGTCTTCGACTTTTTTGCGTGTCAGGCAATATATTATGCCGCTCTTGCCGGGGTTTTCTTTGATGTAGCGTATTATCTGCTTGTGCAGCTGCATGGGGTCGGCAGGCTTGGGGCGCACCTCGTAGTAGAGGTTCGGGCGGTTGAAGCTCGAGATGAAGGTGTTGGCTTTCTCCATGCCCAGATTCTTGATGATGTCCTGCTGCACCTTGGGGGTGGCCGAGGCTGTGAGAGTCAGTATAGGCACATCGGCATGTATAGCGTTGATGGCATCGCGCAGGCGGCGGTATTCGGGCCTGAAGTCGTGTCCCCACTCCGATATGCAGTGCGCCTCGTCGATGGCGAAGAAGGAGATGGTTATCTGTTGCAGGAACTCGACAGTGTCGGGTTTCGACAATGTCTCGGGGGCGACGTAGAGCAGCTTGGTGCCTCCCCTCTGCAGGTCTTCCTTCACCTCGCCCACCTGCACGCGCGACAGCGACGAGTTGAGGAAGTGGGCCACACAGCTGCTGCCCGAGGTGTAGCGCACAGCGTCGACCTGGTTTTTCATCAAGGCGATAAGCGGCGAAACGACAATCGCCGTACCCTCCGATATCATGGCGGGCAGCTGGTAACACAGGCTCTTGCCGCCTCCTGTGGGCATGATGACGAAGGTGTCGAAGCCGTCAAGCAGGCTACGTATGATGGCCTCCTGGTCGCCCTTGAAATGGTCGAATCCGAATATTTCTTTCAAACAGACGTGCAAATCTATCATAGCATCAAACAATATTTTTTTTAAAGCAGCGTTATCCATTCGGTTTTACAAAGATACAAAAAAAGGTTAAACCGACAAAATATTTTTCGTCGAGGGAGACGCTCTTTTTAACGAAACGACTGACAGATAGCGACTTCGGGGACTGAAAAATGAAACACCACACACCCCGGCATGCCTATGCGGCAATGGGATAAAACGGATATTTTTTGAAAATCATGAAAACAAATAACGATTGGATATAGAAGTTCGGAAAGTCCGCAACATTATAAACCATAAACCTTACAAACATCACAATCCACCAAGCACTAATCGATTTTTAACTTTCAATCAATGAGACTATATACCGACAAGGTGGTCAAGATATACCGCTCGCGCACCGTCGTCAACGAGGTGTCGGTCAGCGTCAGCCAGGGCGAGATAGTGGGTCTGCTTGGTCCCAACGGTGCCGGCAAGACCACAACGTTCTATATGGTAGTGGGCATCATCAAGCCCTATTCCGGACGTGTCTTCCTGGAAAGCACCTGCGACGACGACCGCTCGCTCGAGCTGTTCCGTCACAAGAAAGCCCTTCGTCCTGACGACAGCTCGCCGTGGAGTGTCGAGATCACAGGCCTGCCCACCTACCGTCGCGCCAAGATGGGCGTGGGCTATCTGGCCCAGGAAGCCTCGGTGTTCCGCCAAATGAGCGTCGAGGAAAACATCTACTCCATACTCCAGTTCCGCAAGGACATCGACGAGGCAGGACGTCGCGAGAAACTAGAGTCGCTCCTCGACGAGTTCCGTCTGCAGCATATCCGCAAAAGCAAAGGCATACAGCTCAGCGGTGGCGAACGGCGGCGCACCGAGATAGCACGTGCGCTGGCCAACGACCCCATGTTCTTGCTGCTCGACGAGCCCTTTGCCGGCGTCGACCCCATAGCCGTGCAGGACATCCAGGACATCGTGGCACACCTCAAGAAGCGCAACATCGGCATACTCATCACCGACCATAACGTGCGCGAGACCCTCGCCATCACCGACCGGGCATACCTGCTCTACGAGGGCTCTGTGCTACATCATGGCACACCCGAGGCGATGGCAGCCGACCCCGACGTGCGCGAGAAGTACCTGGGGCGCGACTTCGAGCTGCGCCGCGCCAAAACAGTGGAGATATAAACGCAACACCACACATATATATTATGGAAAGATACTGTGTCATAATGGCAGGCGGCATCGGCAGCCGCTTCTGGCCGCTCAGCAAAGACAACATGCCGAAACAGTTCCTCGACATACTCGGGACCGGCAAGAGCTTCATCCGCGCCACCTTCGAGCGCTTCCTGCCGCTAGTGCCGCCAAGCAATTTCGTTGTCGTCACCAATGCCGCCTACAAGCACCTGGTGCTCGAGCAGCTGCCCGAACTCACCGACGACCAGGTGCTCTGCGAGCCGATGCGCCGCAACACGGCACCCTGCATCGCCTACGCCACCTACCATATCCTCAGCCGCCTGTCCGAAGCATCGGTGGTGGTCACTCCGGCCGACCACATGGTGACGGGCAGCGTCGAGTTCGCACGTGTCATCGGACAAGGGCTCGACTTCGTCGAGCACCACCGTTCGGCACTTATGACCATCGGCATTCGCCCCAGTCGTCCCGAGACGGGCTATGGCTACATCGAGGTGGACGGCGACAGCCAGGCCGACGCCACTGCCGCCATCGTGCCAGTGAAGACCTTCAAGGAGAAACCCGACCTCGACACAGCCAAGCGCTTTGTCGCCGACGGCCACTACTTCTGGAACTCGGGCATCTTCCTGTGGAGCACCGACGCCATCATGACGGCCTTCCGCACCTACCTGCCTGCTATGGCAGCTCTTTTCGACGAAGGCCTTGCCGACTTCGGCACCACACGCGAGCAACAGTTCATAGACCGCCAGTTCGCACAGTGCGAGAACATCTCGATCGACTATGGTGTCATGGAACGCGTGGTAGCCAACGCTACCGGCAGGGAGCGGACACTCACCATGCACACCGTATGCGCCGACTTCGGATGGAGCGACATAGGCACCTGGGGGTCGCTCTACACCCACGCAGCCCACGACGATGCCGGCAACGCTGTTTGCGGACATGTGTTGCCCGTCGAGACCGCCGACAGTGTGATCAACATCGAACCGGGCTATGTGGCCATCGTAGAGGGTCTCGACCACTGCCTCGTGGCACTGCGCGACAAGAGTCTGCTGGTATGCCGACTGTCCGACGAGCAACAGATCAAAAACTGGGTGGAAAAGATATAGGTCCTATAGGGCATACAAGACCTTGCCTGACTGCATATCCATCCCGCCGGGGACACCCGCTCCGCCATCCTCCGCCACTCTCTGCCGATTCTTTTTTTTGCTGTATTGATTTTTATTTGTATCTTTGCAGTCGGAAAATGACTGCATACAATCCAACCATGACGCTTCACAAGCTCTTCTTGAACATCAAGAAGAGAGATGTCTTCTTTTTCTGAATGTGTATATCGAACGCGATGTCCGACATGCGGGTTTGCCCGCTATACGGCATGGCGGGGTATATCCTTTTCGCTGACATTAATTATCCAATAGTATTATCAACAATAAAAACATCAATCAAAATTATGGAATTACCATTTGCAGAATCCTGGAAAATCAAGATGGTTGAGCCTATCAAGAAGAGTACCCGCGAGCAGCGCGAGCAGTGGCTCCACGACGCGCACGAGAACATCTTCATGCTCAAGAGCGACTATGTCTACATCGACCTGCTGACCGACAGCGGCACGGGTGCCATGAGCGACCGCCAGTGGGGCGCCATGATGACGGGCGACGAGAGCTACGGCGGTGCACGCTCGTTCTACCACATGAAGGACACCGTCACCGAGCTCACCGGCTTCGAGTATGTCATCCCGACCCACCAGGGCCGTGCGGCCGAGAACGTGCTGTTCAGCTTCCTCGTCAAGCCCGGCCAGGTCATCCCCGGCAACGCCCACTTCGACACCACCAAGGGCCACATCGAGAGCCGCAAGGCTTTCGCCATCGACGTCACCGTGCCCGAAGCCTACGACACCCAGCTCGAAGTGCCCTTCAAAGGCAACGTGAGTCTGGAGAAACTGGAGAAGGTGCTCCAGGAGAACAAGGGCAACGTCCCCTTCTTCGTCCTCACCGTCACCAACAACACCGTCGGCGGCCAGCCCGTCTCGATGCAGAACATACGCGAGACCTGCGAGCTCTGCCACCGCTACGGCGTGCCCGTCAACATCGACAGCGCCCGCTTCATCGAGAACTGCTACTTCATCAAGACGCGCGAGAAAGGCTACGAGGACAAGACCCTCAAGGAGATAGCCCGCGAGATGTTCAGCTATGCCGACAGCATGACCATGAGCGCCAAGAAGGACGGCCTCGTCAACATGGGCGGCTTCATTGCCACCAACAAGCAGGAGTGGTACGAAGGCGCCAAGCTCTTCTGCATCCCCTTCGAGGGCTTCCTGACCTATGGCGGCATGAACGGTCGCGACATGGATGCTCTGGCCGTCGGCCTGAAGGAGAACATCGAGTTCGAGATGGTCGAGACCCGCGTCAAGCAGGTGCAGTACCTGGCCGACAAGCTCGACGAGTACGGCATCCCCTACCAGCGTCCCGCCGGTGGCCACGCCATCTTCGTCGACGCCGACAAGGTGCTCACCAACATCCCCAAGGAGGAGTTCCCCGCCCAGACGCTCACCTGCGAGCTCTACCTCGAAGCCGGCATACGCGCTTGCGAGATAGGCTATGTACTGGCCGACCGCGACCCGGTGACCCGCGAGAACCGTTTCGGTGGCAACGACTTCGTGCGCCTCTGCATACCGCGCCGCGTCTACACCAACAACCACATGGACGTCGTCGCCGCCGCCCTCAAGAATGTCTACGACCGTCGCGACACCATCAAGCGCGGCCTTGAAATCACCTGGGAAGCCGAGCTGATGCGCCACTTCACTTGCCAGTTCCGCCGCCTCGGCTGACGCAAGGCAAAAACAACAATCTGAAAGGATGAGATGCGAGAGGAAAAAGGATGACAGCAAGTGGAAAGCGGGAACGTTTTCGATAAGCCGAGTGCAGAGGGCAAATCACGCAGTGTTTGCACTATGCCGAGGCGAGAAAACGAGGGTTGCGAAGAAACCAACTTTTCCGCTTTCGGTCACCCTCATTCCTCTCGTGTTTTTTCTTGCCCTCGCCAAGCCTGCCATAGCCCAGACAGGGTGTGACGCGGTGGCGTTGCCGTTGACCGAAGATTTCGACTCGTGCGGCAGCGGTGTCGGCACTTTGCCCCGATGCTGGTATGCCACACGCAACTATGACTCGGGGCAGCTGCCCCACGTCGACACTGCACAGCGCAGCAGCGGCACCGCCTCACTCGTCATGTACCCCGGCACCTTGACGGGCAGCCACTACAGCATGGTGATAGCGCCGCAGCTCGATGTGGACAGCCTCGACGGAGCGGTGCTCAGCTTCCGGCTCTTCGCCACTTCGACAGCGACACGTGTCGAGGTGGGCATCTGCGTCGACACGTTGCGTCAGTCGCGTGCCTTCCAGCCGCTCGACACGCTGCATGTAGACCAGACCTTGCGGTGGCAAGACTTCGAGGTGGACCTTGGCCGATACAGCGGGCAGGGACGCCGTGTAGCGTTCCGCCTGCAGCGCTCGCTCCAGGCCGACGCCTCGCCCTGTTGGATCGACGACGTCGCTGTCGAGGCCTGCGGCCTGCGTTCGCTGCGTGCCGAACACATAGGCAGCACCTCGCTCACGCTGCTGTTCGACAGCTATGGACACGACGCCATGCAGGTGACCTATGGCGACACCACCATTACCGGTGCCCACTCGCCACTGCCGGTCAGCGGCTTGCAGCCGCTGACCGAATATCTTTTCACTGTGGGCTGTCCCGACGGCATACAGCACACCCTTTCCGTCACCACCCTCGACGGTGCCGGCATGGTGCCGGCCTACTACGAGCCTATGGTCACGGGAGTGCCGTCGGGGTGGCGTTTCCCGGCTGGCGGCACGCCGTCGGCGGGCGGCGGCAGGCTGCACCTGACGCCTACCGGCGACGACAGCTGTGTGGCGGTGCTGCCTCTGCAGGAGGCGGTGCCCGTCTCCGACCTCAACGTAGCCATGCTGCTTGCCGGCAGCGGCAACACACGTCTCGTGGTAGGCGTGATGGAATATGCCGACGAGCCCGAGAGCTTCACCCCCGTCGACACCCTTGTATGCACCGCCGCCGAACAGCAGCACCTGGTGAGCCTGGCACCCTACAGCGGCCTGGGCAGATACATAGCCTTTGTGGCCGCCGGCAGCGGCACGGTGACGGTGGGCGAGGTGCGTGTGGCGCAATGTATGCTGTCCAACCTGCGCCTCTACAACCTGACCGAGAGCGAGGCCACACTGGCATGGGACACCCTCACCGCCGGAGCCGGAGCGAGGCTCGAATACGGACAAGAAGGCTTCGAGCGCGGTCAGGGTACGCTGGTGACACCCTCCGACAACCCCTTCACCATCACCGGCCTCGACCCGGCCACCGCCTACGACCTATACCTCTGGCCACCCTGCGGCGACAGCGTGTGCCAGTACGACATGCTGCATGCCACCACCTTTGCGCACAGCGTGTTGCCACCCTATTGCACCGACTTCGAGGAGGACGACGGGCTGCCGCAAGGCTGGGTGGGGCCTGCCACCTCGTACAGTGCTGGCAGCTACAGCGGTGCGGCGGCCTTGCGCATGCCTGCCGGCAGTCGTGTCAGCCTGCCTCTGATAGGCAGCGCCGCCCCCGACACGGTGTTGCTCGAGTTCTACGCCACCGGCACCTCCACACTCAGCATAGGCACTGCCGACAACGCCTTCGACGTATCGCAGACACAGGCCACCATAAACCTTGGCGGATGGCAGCGCCACAGCGTCGTCCTGACAGATGTCGCCGACCACTGTATCATACTCGAGGCCACGGGCACCGCCACCATCGACGCGCTGACGCTACATACAGCCACCGTGGCCGTGGCCACGGTGGGTAACATAGGCAGCAGCACGGCCACTGTCAGGTGGCATACCGTGGGCAGCGACAGCGCCAGCGTCGAATACAGCCTGGTGGCATCTGCCGACGCCGACTTCGACGAGAGCAGCGCCACCGCCACCGTGGCTGCCGACAGTCTCGTCCTCGACAGCCTGCAGCCGGGAGCCTACTACGCCGTACACCTGCGTCCCGTCTCCGACTCGGCAGGCTGCTATCCCACGGTGCTCCACTTCCGCACCCTGGCCGACAGCGTGCACCTGCCGTTCTGCGAGGACTTCGAGGAGGTGGCCACCGCCTCGTATCCCGACCTATGGCGTCGGCGCTCGGCATTGGGCGAATATCCTATCGTCAGCACCGAACGCAACAATACCGGCAGCCGCTCGCTCCATTTCGCAGCCACAGCCACCAGCCACACCACGGCGATACTGCCCGATGCCGCGGGCTGTGCCACACACCACACCCTTGCCTTTTGGACCAACGTCACCGCCGCACCCGTCGGTGCCATGCTGATAGTGGGCACCATGCGCGACATCGACGACGATGCCTCGTTCCTCGGCACCGACACCATACTCTTCTCCGCCACCGACGTGTGGCAGCACCACGAGTTGGGCCTCGTGCCCGCTGTCGGGCACCTGGCGCTGCGTCTGGTGGGAGGCAACGGCGAGACGCACCTCTTCGTCGACGACCTGTGCCTCAACGCCTGTGCCGCGCGCAACGTGCGGCTGGGCAGCGTCCAGCAGGATGCCGCCACACTCAGCTGGACGGGCGACGGCGTCAGCGCCGTTGTGGCACACATCAGCGGCGCCATCTCGCGAAGCGACACATTCTACACCTCGCCGGCGGTAATCACCAACCTGGGCGTTGATGCGACCTACAGGATAAGCATCGAGGCACTGTGCGACTGCGGCGGCAGCGGCGTGGCGTATGCTCAGGGGGGCTACTCCTCCGGCAACGACGACAACAACAATGCCGTATTCGTGCTCAACACCCTGCCGTCGGCCATCCAGTGGCCTGTCTGCAACACCTTCGAGAGCCTCTCGACAGGCAGATACCCGACAGGGTGGCGCCGCAGCGGCTCGGTGGCTGTCAGCGACCGCAACTACTGTAACGGCGGGCACAGCCTTGCCATCGACAGTGGCAGCATGGTCATCCTGCCACGCACCTTGTCGGACGGGCCGGTGGTGATAAGCTTCGACGTCTATTCGGCCGATGCGGGCATGCTGGCCGACAGCGCCTTGATGGTGGGCATCGCCACCAACCCCGACTCGGCAGCGCACATGACACCGCTGGCAGCGCTCCATCTCGACGTCCTCGGCGAGTGGCAACATCTGTCGGCACTGCTGGCTGGCAGCATAGACAGCGGCAGCTTCGTGGTGCTGAGAAGCTCGGCCGACATCTTCCTCGACAACCTGACGGCAGCCCGTTGCGGTATCGGCGACGCCACGGTGACCGACGACGGCATCGTAGGCTGGCAGCAGTGGTTCTGCACCGCGGTGCAGATAGAGTACGGCCCTTCGGGGTTCACACCGGGCGACGGCACCGACACCGTGGTGTCGGGCTCCCCGTTTGTCATACCCGACATCGACAGCCGCCAGAGCTATGACATCCACCTCTCTCCACTGGGCACGTCGTCCACCTGCCAGGATGTGCGTCTTACGCTGGGCAGCTCGACGTCGATACCCTATTGCGAGCTGTTCGACATGACACCGACGGGAGGCATGCCGCAGGGGTGGAACATAGGGCGTCCCTACGACGGCACGCCCACCATCAGCGCCGCCGCCGGCGGCAGCTGTCTGTACATGAAAGCCACTGCCTCGGCACGCAGCATCGCCGTGCTGCCCAAGCTGGCCACGTCCAGCCTGCAAGGGCTGCAGCTGAGCCTGTCCATGACCAGCACCAACAGCCAGCGTGCCATGTTGCTGGTGGGCGAGATAGCCGACGCTGCCGACCCCAACACCTTCCGTCCGGTCGACACGCTGCAGTGTACCGCCTCGAACCAATGGCAGACATTGCGTATGCCACCGTCCGCACTCGACGGGGAACAACGCATAGCCCTGGCCTGCGAGGCCACGGCGCAGACAGCCGAGCTGTGGGTCGACAGCATAGCCGTCACACGGGGCGTGACGCCGACGCTGACGGTGGTGTCGGCACGCAGGGTCGAGGTGCTGTCCGACACCGATGGTGCCGGGTGGCTGGAATATGGCGCCGCCGGATTTGAACAAGGCGACGGCCATGTTGTGGAGATAAGCGGCTCGCCGTTCTACATCGACAACCTTGCGCCCGACTCGGCATATTGGTTCTACAGCCGTGCCGACAGCGACGCCGTCACCTGTCTGGCTCCGCTGTCGGTGACGATGCCCACCGAGGTGGGGCTGCCCTACTGTGGCGGGCGCGACACCGTCGAGCAACTGGTACTGCCCGAGTTCAGTATCGACAGCTTGCACAATGCACATATCTACTTCGACCTCTATGGCTCCAACAGTGTAGCTGTCGGTGTCATGGAACGGCGTGGCGAATGGAGCAGCTTTGTCGGTGTCGACACGGTGGAAAGTCCCGGCCGGGCACATGTGGCACTGGCGAGCTACACAGGCAACGGACGCTTCGTGGCGATGACGGCTGTCGGCGGTGGCAATTTTGTTGTCGACAACATACGTGTGACAGGATGCGAGCTGCCTGTCGTCACCCTCGAAGCCGACGGCCGTGTGGTCGTTCGCGGCACTGGTGCCGTGGAATACGACGCCCGTCGCGTGGCCGTCGTCGACAGTGTGCTGCTCGACGACCTGGCCGACACCACGGAGTATGCCTTCTTCCCGCTCTGCGACACCACCTCGTCGGCATGTGGCGCCCCCGTGGTGATTGTCACGAGCATGGCTGTCGGTGTGCCATACTGTGCCGACATCTACGATGCTCTTCCACCGGGGTGGACTGTTGCCGAAGGCACTGCCACGGTGGCCAATGGCGAACTTGCCCTTGAGGCAGGCGCCACGGTGCTCATGCCCGTGCTGCCGACAGGCACTGCCGTGTTGGAATACGAGGAGAAACAAGACGGTGCATGGTTGCCGGTGTATCAGTCTGTCGAGGGTCCGACACGTCCGGCGCTGACAGCCTCGACAAGACGTGTCCTGCGCAACATAGCCATAGAACACTGTGTCCTGCCGCGAGCCCTGTCGGTGTCGCAGATCGGCGATGGCACCGCGACGTTCACGTGGGACAGCGCCTGCGACGGCTTCTATCTGGGCTACCGCCTGTCGGACGACACTGTGCTTACGGTGGTGTCGGCCGACAGCCAGCCACTGGTGCTCACCGTCGAGTCGGACACGTTGTACGACATATACCTCATGTGCGACACCGCAGCAGCCACCTGCCGGCAGCCGATGAGGCTGAGGACGCTGGCCTCCAGCGTCGCGCTACCCTACTGCCAGGACATGGCCGGAGTGTCCTACGACACACTGCCCTCCGGCTGGCGCCGCCTCGACATGGATGGCTACACCTGTCTTATCCTGCCTCAACCCTATGTCGACAGCATACGCCACCTCAACATCGTCTTCACCGCCCGTACACAAGGCACCGAGGCGCCTGTGGTGCTGGGCACCATGTACGACGCTGCCAGCTACACCTCGTTCGACTCGCTGGTCACGTTCAGCGTCGGCAACACAGAGACACGCTGTTTCTATGCATTCGCCGACTACTATGGCGCAGGACGTTTTCTGGCACTGCGTGTGGCCGACGCCGACAGCGTGGAGATAGGACGTGTGGTGGTTGGCGAGTGTGCGGCCTACAACGTCGAGATTGCCGAACACGAGGCCGACCATGTGGTGTTCGAATGGCAAAGCCAGGGCGAGCCGACAGTGGCGGTAAGCTACGGCCCGCAAGGGTGTGCTGCCGACAGCGTTGACACGGTTCTCGCCAGCGTCTCGCCACTGCGCATCGACAGCCTCTCGCCGTTGACCAACTACGTCTTCTACGTCAGCCACAGCTGTCCGGCGCAAGACACGCTGTGCCTGCCGATAGGGGCTGTGGACACCTTCTACACTTTCACGCCGCAGGGTGTCACCGGATGCGTCGACTACACCGACCTCACAGCATCCTATGTCAGCTGCAACAGCGGCAGCTACACCAACCCGTCGTCGCACAACGGTGTCATCGACCACGGCTACCTCGACGGCGCCTCGCGGCATACCGTGCATTACGACACCGCCGAGCGCGACCCGCGCACGGGCGGCCTGTTGCGCACCGTGCCCGAGGGCGAGTCGTCGTCGGTGCGGCTGGGCAACTGGCTGGCGGGCGGCGGCGACAACCCGCAGGCCGAGAGTCTCACCTACGCCCTTACTGTCGACTCGGGCGACATCGACCTGCTGCTTCTGCAGTACGCCGCTGTGCTGCAGGACGCCGAGCATGCCCCGTCGCTACAGCCACGCTTCAGGCTGGAGATACTCAACGCCTCCGGACTGCTGATAGACTCATGCGGCATGGTCGACTTCGTGGCCAATGCCAACCTGGGGTGGAACGAGGCCGACGACGACGTGCTATGGAAGGACTGGACCACCGTCGGACTGGACCTGACGCCGTATAGCGGACAGACCATCTTCATCCGTCTGACCACCTACGACTGTGGCGAAGGGTCGCATTATGGCTATGCCTACTTCACGCTGCGCTGCGCTGCCAAGCGCATGGAGACCGAGGGGTGCAGCAATGTGCCGAGCAACCGCTTCACGGTGCCGTCGGGCTTCAACTACAGCTGGACGATAAACCAAGGCGACAGCGTGGTCAGCACCGAACGCAGCATACTGGTGCCGTCGGACAACGAAGTGACATACTTCTGTCACCTGTCCTCCATCGACAACCCGGCATGCGGCTTCGACATGAGCGCTTTCGCAGGCGCACGCTACCCGCTGGCACTGTTCGACACCTCACTCAGCGTCGACGCCTGCAGCCTGACGCTGGTGCTCACCGACCGCAGCACCATATCGTTCGACGGCACGAACGCTGTCGGCACCGGCGAGCCGTGCGAGACAATACGTTGGCTGGTCGATGGCGACACCTCCACCGCTGCGGTGCAGACCCTGACATTATCCGACACAGCCACCATCAGCGTCACCCTTATAGCCGGCATAGCCTCCGACCGCTGTCTCGACACAACCACGCAACAGATCCATATTGCCTACCCGCACCCCCACGCCATGCTGGAAGGCGACACGGCACGTTGCTACGACGACGACTCGACGGCGGTGACCATCCACTTCGCCGCCAGCCACAGCTGGGCCGACACCGTCAGGATGTTTGCACCCGCGTCCGACACCGTCGTCGGCGTCATCGTGGTCGACACCAACGGCTGCGTCGACACCCTGCGGCATCACCTGACGGTGCATCCCGTGTTCCACCTTGCCGACACCGACACGGTGTGTGCCTCGGCACTGGCCTATGCCTGGCGCGACACGACGCTGGCTTTCACGCTGGCCGACACGTCGGTCGCCGCCACCCTGCCTCGCACGTCGGCCTACGGCTGCGACAGCACCATGACCATCGTCCTGCGGCTGCTGCCGGCCTACGACGTGCACCACGCCGACACCACGTGCGACAACGCCCCGCTCGCCTTCTTCGACACCACGCTGTCCGTCACCGGCACCTATACGCACAGCGACACCACCGCGGCAGGCTGCGACAGTGTGGTGACGATGCACCTGACGGTGCATCCCACCTTCAGCGTCGACGACCCGCACACGGTGTGCGACTCGCTGCGCTGGCTCGACGGTGTGCTCTACCTGGCCGACACCGTGGGTGCAGCCGACAGCATGCTCTCCGCCATGGGGTGCGACAGCGTGCTGCTGCTGTCGCTTACGGTACACCCGAGCCACCACCTTGCCGACAGCGACACGGTGTGTGCCTCGGCGGCGGCCTATGCCTGGCGCGACACGACGCTGGCTTTCACGCTGGCCGACACGTCGGTCGCCGCCACCCTGCCTCGCACGTCGGCCTACGGCTGCGACAGCACCATGACCCTCGTCCTGCGGCTGCTGCCGGCCTACGACGTGCACCACGCCGACACCACGTGCGACAACGTCCCGCTCGCCTTCTTCGACACCACGCTGTCCGTCACCGGCACCTATCCGCACAGCGACACCACCACGGCAGGCTGCGACAGCGTGGTGACGATGCACCTGACGGTGTATCCCACCTACACACATCCCGACATCCGACAGGCCTGCGACTCGCTGCGCTGGCTCGACGGCGTGCTCTACCTGACCGACACCGTGGGTCCCGTCGACACGCTGACCACGGCCTACGGCTGCGACAGTGTGCTGACGCTCAGCCTGGCGGTATACCCGTCGTATCTCGACATCCAGCGCGACACCTTCTGCGAGGGGACCCTCTACACCTTCCGCAGCCACAGCCTCGGCATAGGCGGCTACTATGCCGACACCCTGCACAGCCAACACTCCTGCGACAGCGTGATGGCCATCGACCTCTTCGAACGGCCTTTGCCGCAGGTGTCGATACGTGTGGAACACGACTGTACCGAGGGACGTTACCTGCTGCATGCCGACACCGACGTGCCCCTCGTCTCGTGGCAATGGGGATGGCCGATGCCGTCGCCGCACTACATCAGCCCCGACATCGTGGTTGTGGCACAACCACGCAGCGCCATGCAGTACCTGCTGCAAGCCTCCTATGCCGACGAGCCACGCTGCACTGCGTCCGACAGCATCGTGCTCAAGCCGTTCGTGGTGCCTGTCGCTGCACTGCGTGTGTCGCCACAGCTGCTCAAGCCCGACAACACACACTACGACGCCTACGACACGGGGCGTGACTACCTCTACCGCCGTTGGTATGTCGACGGCGAGAGGCAGGCCGGCGACAACCGCCACATCGAGGGATATGCCGACCCCGACGAAGACACACTGTCCATCGTCTTGACGGTAGGCACCGCCCACTGCGCCGACACGGCATCCGCCACCATTGCCATACGCCACGACGCCCTCTTCGTCCCCAACGCCTTTACCCCCGGCGAGGAGACCAACAACCGTTTTGCCATCGTCGGGAACCACATAGCTCACTACGAGATACACATCTACAACCGCTACGGCGTCCTGATGTTCAGCTCCGACGACATAAACAACCCGTGGGACGGGAACAACCTTGCGGGTAGTCCCTGTCCCACGGGCAACTACGTATGCTATATACGCTATTCCACCGTCTACCAGCCACAGTCCGTCCTGACACGGACAGAGACGGTGCTGCTGATACGGTGATCAGGCATTCTTGTATTTCTCAATCTGCACCTTGACAGTGTCGACACACTGGCTCACAGCCTCCTCGAAGGTGTTGGCCTGTTTGGTCACAAAGAGGTCCTTGCCAGGCACATACAGACGCATGTCCACAATCTTGTTGTTGTCGGTTTCAGGCTTCTCCAGCTTGAGGGTCACCTCGCATTTGATGGCATTGTCGATCATGCGGTCGAGCTTGGCCACCTTGTCGTTGATGTACTTCTCCAGTTTCTCGTCGGTTTTGAATTTCACCGGATTGATGGTAGTGTTCATAATATCCTCCTTTTTTAAAGAAAATTGATTGTTATAACAGGTTTCTTCATTTTGTGCTTTTCGTCCTTCCGCGAGGGTGTGCGTTGCGGTAGACCTCCTTCAGGTGCTCGCGTGTGACGTGGGTGTACACCTCCGTCGTCGAGAGGCTCTCGTGGCCCAGCAGCTGGCGAATGGCCTCCAGGTCGCCGCCCTCGCTCAGGATGTGTGTCGCAAAACTGTGGCGGAACACGTGAGGGCTGATGCGGTCGGCATCGGAGAGGGCGGTCATGTAGCGACGCACTATGGTGTACACCTGCGACGCGTTCAGCTGTCCGCCGCGCTTGCCGGTAAAGAGCCATTCCGTCGGCTGCACCGTCTGTCTCTTTAACGCGAGATAGTCCGAAATATTGTGTGCCAACTCATTTTCTATCGGGATGAGGCGTTCCTTGTTGCGTTTGCCTAGCACCTTGAGCGTCAGCATGCCGAAGTCGACCGAGCTCTCCTTCAGCCCCGTCAGCTCCGAACGCCGTATGCCTGTCTCGTACAGCATGCGCAGTATCAGTGCGTCGCGCCGTCCCCAGAAGTCGTCGGCAAACAGGCCCGCGTCGTACAGGTGTTCCGTCTCGCTCTGCTTGTAGAACACAGGCATACGCTTCGGCACGCGCGGTGCCCCCACGTTGGCCATGATGTCGGTGTCGACCCACCCCATGCGCCGCAAGTAGCGCAGCCAGCTGCTGACGGTGGCCAGCCGTCGTTTGACGGTGCCGGCCGCCTCGCCACGCTCCATGTGTTCCATCTGCCAGGCTCGCACCTCGCGTGCCGTGAGCTGCGCCGTGTCGTCGATCCCGCAGGGCTCCAGGAAGAGCAACAGGTCGGACAGGTCGCGCCGGTAGTTGTCCACCGTACCTGCGGCAAAACGCCGTTCGGCGCTGATGTACTCCACATATCGTTCTATAGCATCGACAAGTTTCACGACTGCAAATATACAAAAAAAACTTCCGAATATGAAAAAAAAGTGTACCTTTGCACTTTAAAAACCCATATTCCCATGAACCACAAGACAGCCGTAAAGATATATGAGATAGCATCATACGTGCTCATCCTCTTGGCGTCGGCATTGATATTGGTGCCGAAACTGAAAGCCATGATGGCGGGCTACAACCTGCTGGCCGTCACCATGATACTCATAGCGCTCGCCATGGCTGCGCGCTGGGGCATGGAGCATCACCGCTTCCGTTCCGCCGAGGACGAGATAGAGCAGCTGCAGGGCGACGTGCGCCGCCTCACACAGCTGCTGGCCGAAGAGAAGAAAAAACGACAATAATCAAAAACCCCCCGAAGACAGAATTCAAGAAGTCCAGGAAACTTGTGAGCATCAAACCTTTTAACCTTTTGAAGGAAAAGCAATCAACAAAAAAAGCAATCAACAAAAACAGTAAACAATAAAAAAAGTATGGCAACAACCACCGACATCAAAAACGGACTCTGCATCAATTTCAACAACGATATCTACACTATCGTTGAGTTCCTTCACGTCAAGCCCGGCAAGGGAGCCGCCTTTGTGCGCACCAAGATGCGCAGCGTCAAGACGGGCCGTATGCTCGAGAACACCTTCCCCAGCGGCGCCAAGATCGACATAGTACGCGTCGAACGGCGTCCCTACACCTACCTCTACAAGGAGGGCGACATGCATGTCTTCATGCACACCGAGACCTACGAGCAGATCTACATCCCCGAGCAGATCATCAACGCCCCGCAGTTCCTCAAGGACGGCCAGTATGTCGAGGTCACCGTCGAGGCCGACACCGAGACGCCGCTCGTCTGCGAGCTGCCCCCGTTCATCGAGACCGTCGTAACCTACACCGAGCCTGGCTTCGCCGGCAACACCGCCACCAATGCCATGAAAGACGCCACCGTCGAACCCGGCGTGCAGGTCCGCGTGCCCCTCTTCATCAAAGAAGGCGAACGCATCAAGGTCGACACACGCACCGGAGAATATGCCGAACGCATCAAATAGGCTGCCGCTGCTCCTCATGATGATGCTGGTTGCGGGCTGCCGACACGACCCGCAACCGGCACCGTCGGCAGCAGATGTCGACTACACACAGGTGGCCATCCCCGCCTTCAGCGGCGACAGCGCCTATGCTGCCGTCGCCGCGCAGTGTGCCTTCGGCCCGCGCACACCGGGCTCGCATGCCGCCACCCAGTGTGCACTGTGGCTTGCCGACAGGCTGCGCAGCTCGTGCGACACCGTGGTGCTGCAGCCGCTGACGGCCACCCTGTGGGATGCCTCGCGCAAAAGCGGCGTCAACATAATAGGCTCCATCAACAGCGCAGCCCCGAAACGCATACTGCTGGCCGCCCACTGGGACAGCCGCCTCTGGGCCGACCACGACCCCGACGAGGCCAACCGCCACAGTCCCGTGCCCGGTGCCAACGACGGCGCCTCGGGCACCGCACTGCTGCTCGAGATGGCTCGCGTCATGAAAGAGATGCCCCCGTCTGTGGGCGTCGACTTCATACTCTTCGACCTCGAAGACCAGGGTCAGCCCGAATGGGCCGACGGCTACACCGACAACACATGGTGCCTCGGCTCGCAACATTGGGCTGCCAACCCGCACACGCCCTTCTACACCGCCGTCTATGGCATCCTGTTCGACATGGTCGGCACCGCCGACGCACCGCGTTTCACCAAAGAACAGGTCAGCCGCACCTATGCGCCGGGGCTCACCGACAAGCTGTGGACCACCGCCGCCGCCATCGGCCTTGGCCAGATGTTCGTCGGCACCGCCACCGACCCCATCCTCGACGACCACCTCTACGTCAACCAGATAGCCGGCATCCCTATGGTCGACATCGTGCAAAACAGCACCACCACCTCGTTCTTTGCCCATTGGCACACCGTCGCGGACAACATGGACGCCATCAGCCCCCGCACACTGGAGTCGGTCGCCACCGTCGTCCTGAAGACAATATATGCCGACTATCCAAGTGAAAGAAACGAACAATGAATAGTGGTTTGCATTCCCCGCGTCCCGACTCACGATGGTTGAAGGTCGGCCTGTGTTGTCTCTTGCTCCCCACGCTGCTGGCGCCGTGTGCCTGCCGTCCTGAACATTGCAACACGCCGTTCGGACCCGGCGGCACCATCGACGTCACCATGCCCGACTTCGCGGCTCTCGCCGGTGTCGGCGGCTCGATGTCGATCGGAGGCATCGGTTCGCTGGGCGTACACGTTACACGCACCACATATTCCGACTTCGTGGCCTTCGAGTTGGCATGTCCCGCCGACCATCAGGTGCGCCTCGAAGCCGACCCCGACTGGGGTGGCGTCATCCTGCGTTGTCCCGCATGCAGCTCACAGTTCAACGCCCTCGACGGCACCCCGTTCAACGGCTCCGCCACCCCCTGCCCCCTCTACCAGTATTCTACCGCCTTCGATGGCCGCATACTGACCATATACTGACGTCTTTAAACAATCAAACGATTTGTCGAACTATAGAAAACTCTCTGACGACGAAGTAGCACAGCTCGAACGCCAAGGCAACCGGTGCGACGACTGGCGGGCGGTGCAGGTGGCCGGGGCATTCTGTGCCGACTGTCTGAGGGACAACACCTTCTACGGTACGGTGCTGCTGGGTGCCATAGTCAGACGCACCACCTCCTACGGCGACCTGACGCTGCGCGAAGGCATCTGCCGGTCCACCCTGGCCAACGTGACGGTAGGCGATCACCCCGTAATACACAACGTGCAGATGCTCAGCGGCTACGTGCTGGGCGAGGGCGTGACGCTCGTCAACGTGGAAGAGATGACCTGCACAGCCGACCCACATGCCGTGGCCTGGATGGAGCCAATGAACGAAAACGGCGGACGGCGGCTGCTGCCCTTCAGCGGCATGACCATAGGCGACGCCTACCTGTGGGCACGCTATCGTGGACGCCTACGGCTGATGGAGCGTCTGGAGAGCTTCACCTACGACAGCCTCAACAGCCCCGAGGGGAGCTACGGCAGGGTGGGCGACCATGCCGTGGTGAAGAACACCAAGGCACTGCACAACATTGTCATACGCTCGTCCGCCGACGACCGTACGGTGGTGGACGGCTGCACAGTGCTGAGCGACGGTGTCGTCGGCTATGGCTGCACACTGCAACACGGCGTCATCGCCGTGCGCTTCCTGCTGGGCGAGCATGTGCATCTGGAGTTCGGCTTGCGCCTCAACGACAGTGTGGTGGGCGACAACAGCACCCTGGCACGCTGCGAGGTGGGCAACAGCATCGTCTTCCCCGCCCACGAGCAGCACCACAACAACTCGTTCCTCATCGCCGCCCTCGTCATGGGACAGAGCAACATAGCCGCCGGCGGCACCATCGGCAGCAACCACAACAGCCGCACCGCCGATGGCGAGATAGCCGCCGGCCGTGGCTTCTGGCCGGGACTCTGCTGCTCGTTCAAGCACTCGAGCCGCTTCGCCTCCTACTGCCTGCTGGCCAAAGCCGACTACCCAGCCGAACTGGACATAAGGCTGCCCTTCGCACTGGTGAACAACAACGGCAGCAAGGACCGGCTGGAGGTGATGCCGGCCTACTGGTGGATGTACAACATGTACGCCATGGACCGCAACAGCCACAAGTTCGCCGGACGCGACAAGCGCGTGAGGAAAGCACAGCATATCGAGTTCGCGGCCCTCGCCCCCGACACCGCCGAGGAGATACTCCACGGCATGTCGCTGTTGCGCACATGGCTCGACGCCTCCACCGACGGCACCGTCTATGCCGACGGCATGGAGAAGAGCACACGCCCCACGGTGATACTCAAGGCCAAGGAAGGCCTGAAGGCATACGAGGACATGCTGGTATGCTACGCCATGAAAAGCATCGACTCCGACACCTGCCCCCAGCCGCCTGCCTCCTACCCCGCCAAATGGGTCAACATCGGCGGACAACTGGTGGCGGAAAAGGATATGGAGAAGTTGATTGCCGACATAGAAAGCGGCATCATCGGCAGTTGGGACGCTGTACATGCCCGCTTCGACGCCCTCTGGGAGGCTTATCCCGCCCAGCGCAAAGCCCATGCCTACAGCGTGCTATGCCGCCTGGCGGGCACCGACCGCATCGACGACACTCAGTGGCAGCACTTCCGTCAGCGCTACGCCGACATCCAGGCCTACATCGAAGAGCAGAAGGTCACCAGCCGTCACAAAGACGACGTCAACACCTTCCGCAACATGACCTATTGGGACGACGCCGAACGCGACGCCGTGATGTCGACCTGACAAAACCGCCACATCCGACACGACACGCTCCGCCCCCCCCATCATACACCCCACGAGTCGCGGTCGAGGCTGCGGTAGGTGATGGCTTCGCGAAGGTGGTCGGGATTGATGTCGGGCGATGCTTCGAGGTCGGCAATGGTACGACTGACACGCAGTATACGGTCGTAGGCACGTGCAGACAGTCCCAGTCGGTTCATAGCCTGTTCCATGATGGTACGGCATTCGTCGCTGAGCGGGCAGTATTCGTGTGTCAGCTTACTCCCCATCTGTGCGTTGCAATGTACGCCGGTATTTCCCCTGAAACGCTCGGTCTGTATGGCACGCGCCGCCACGACACGCTCGCGTATGGCGGCACTGCTCTCTGCCTTGCCGGCCTGATTCAGACGGCTCACCGGCACCGGCGTCACCTCGATATGTATGTCGATACGGTCCAACAAGGGGCCGCTGACCTTGCTGAAGTAGCGTTTGACGGAGCCTGGGGGACAGGTGCACTTTATCGTGGGGTGGTTATAGTAGCCACAGGGACAGGGGTTCATGGCGGCGATGAGCATAAACGAAGCCGGATAGTCGATGGTCATCTTGGCTCGGCTGATAGTCACACGCCGTTCCTCCATAGGCTGCCGTAGTACCTCGAGCACAGTGCGTTTAAACTCAGGGAGCTCGTCGAGGAAGAGCACACCGTTGTGCGCCAAGCTTATCTCCCCCGGCTTAGGGTTGGTGCCGCCACCCACAAGCGCCACGTCGCTGATAGTGTGGTGCGGTGCACGAAACGGACGCACGGCGATGAGCGAGTCTTCTTTGCGCATCAGCCCCGCCACACTGTGTATCTGTGTGGTCTCCAGGCTTTCGTTCAGCGTCAACGGAGGCAGTATGCCAGGCATACGCTTGGCCAGCATGGTCTTCCCCGACCCTGGCGGACCTATCATGATGGCATTATGGCCGCCTGCTGCGGCTATTTCGAGACAGCGTTTGACGCTCTCCTGACCCTTGACATCGGCAAAGTCATACTCGTAGTTGTTCAGCGAACGGGCAAACTCGGCTCTGGTGTCGACAACCGTCTGTTCGATGGAGGCAGTGCCGTTGAAGAAGTCGGCGACCTGCTTCAGACTCTCGGCGCCGTAGACCTCCAGATTGTTGACGATGGCGGCCTCGCGTGCATTGACAGCGGGCACAATGAAACCCTTGCATCCACGTCGGCGAGCCTCGATGGCGATGGGCAGCACACCTTTGATGGGACGCAACGTGCCGTCAAGGCCCAGCTCTCCCATGATGACATATTTCTCAAACTCGTCGGCATTCACCAACCCCACGGCACCCAGCATACCCAGCGCTATCGGCAGGTCGTAGGCACTGCCCTCTTTCTTGAGGTCGGCCGGCGCCAGGTTGACAATGATATTCTGATTGAGAATCTTGAACCCTGACTCCACGAAAGCCGACGCGATGCGGTGCGAACTCTCCTTGACGGCATTGTCTGGAAGGCCTACAATGGAAAAACCAACGCCTGGCGTTACAGTGACCTCTACGGTGACCGCCATCGCGCCAACTCCTATAATAGCACTGCCATAAGTCTTGACTAGCATAGTTTTCTGCATTAGAAATGAGACTGCAAAGATACTCATTATTCGCAAATACGGCAAAATTTTTTACAAAGGCAAGCATCACATGCCCCAGAAGACGAAGGAAGTATCCCCTGTCAAAACACCGCAACGACAGCCGATTATACATCGGTATGCCACCGATTGTATAGCTGGCAGTTTCGGGTAAATGGTTGAAAATATATGTGATAGATTATTTTTTCAGCACACCGCGTCTATGTCGGGGATTTTTTTGTATCTTTGCATTGGTAATTTCTTTCAATCCTAATATGCAACAAGAACGGAAATTCCTGGCTTTCGACTGTGGCGCCACCAGTGGACGTGCCCTCATGGGCACCTTTAACGACAACGCCTTGGATTTCACGATGGAGGAGGTCTACCGCTTTCCAAACCAGACTGTCGAGGTTGAAGGCAGGTATTATTGGGATGTCGACTACATCTACGGGCATATCCTGCAATGCCTGTCCGACATGGGGAGGAGGCAGGTCCGCATCGACTCTATCGGCATCGACACCTGGGGTGTCGACTTCGGTTGCATCGGCGACGACGGAGGGGTGCTGGGCATGCCACGCGCCTACCGCGACCCCTACACCGTCGGCGTCCCACAAAAGTTTTTCGATGTCGTCCCGCACGACGAGCTGTATGCCTTGACGGGCATACAGACCATGGATTTCAACACCGTCTTCCAGCTCTACGCGCAGAAGGAGGAGGGCTGCGAGGCTCTTCGCAGTGCCAAGCACCTGCTCTTCATGCCCGACCTGCTGACCTGTCTGCTGACAGGCAAGGTGGTGTGCGAATACACCGTCGCATCCACCTCGGGACTGATGGACCAGCACACACACCGCCTCGTGCCGTCGCTGCTGCAGGCGTTGAACCTCGACGAGCAGCTGTTTCCACCTGTCAGTCAGCCGGGCATGGTCGTCGGCACCCTCCGCGCCGACATAGCCCTGACGAGCGGCCTGGGGCCTGTGCCCGTGGTCTCCGTGGCGGGCCACGACACAGCCTCGGCCATCATTGCCGTACCTACGGAGACCGAACATTTCGCCTACCTCAGCAGCGGCACCTGGAGCCTAATGGGTATAGAGGTGCACAAGCCCATCATCGACGAGAAGTCGGCACGGCTCAACTTCACCAACGAAGGCGGCATAGAGGGGACGACACGTTTTCTGAAGAACATCACGGGCATGTGGCTCGTAGAGCAATGCCGCAAGGCGTGGAAGAGGCAAGGACGCGAATACACCTACAACGAGATAACCACCCTGGCGCTGTCGGCGGCAGCCTATCAGGGGCGCATCAACCCCGACAACCCACGTTTTGCCAACCCCGCCGACATGGACGATGAGATACGCCACGACCTGGCAGAGAAGGGCTTCCCGCCACCTGCCAACGACGCCGAGGTGCTCAGCTGCATCTACCACAGCCTCGCCGAACGTTACAAGGAGGTGCTGGACATGCTGCAGGAGATGGCTCCTTTCGCCATCGAAAGACTGCACATCATTGGAGGGGGCGCCGCCAACGAGCTGCTGAACCAATGGACAGTCGACGCCATCGGGATGCCCGTGGTGGCGGGACCTAGCGAAGCTACTGCCATAGGCAACCTGATGATGCAGGCTAAAGCCGCCGGCCTCGTCAAAGACCGCTGGGAGATGCGCCGGATGATAACCGAAACGGTGACGATGAGACGGTATGTCCCGACTAAAACCAACAAACAATAACCTTTCATTATGAACGGAAAGCATATCCAACAATCCTACGCCATCGCTCGCGAGCGCTACGCCGCACTAGGCATCGACACCGACAAGGCCATAGCGGTTTTGGAGAAGACCCCCATCTCGCTGCACTGTTGGCAAACCGACGACGTGATGGGCTTCGAGGGCAAGGCGGGGCTCAGTGGGGGCATACAGACCACGGGCAACTACCCAGGCCGCGCCCGCACCATCGACGAGGTGCGCCACGACCTGGAGTTTGTGAACACACTCCTTGCCGGCACGCAACGTGTCAACCTGCATGAGATATACGGCGACTTCGGGGAGCGCTTCGTCGACCGCAACCAGGTGGGCGTCGAGCACTTCCAGAGCTGGATAGAGTGGGGCAAGGCCGTCGGCATGAAGCTCGACTTCAACAGCACCTCCTTCGGTCACCCCAAGAGCGGCAACCTCAGCCTTGCCAACCCCGACCCCGCCATCCGCGCCTTCTGGATCGAGCACACCAAGCGTTGCCGCCGTATCGCCGACGCCATGGGCAAGGCACAGGGCGACCCCTGCATAATGAACATATGGGTGCACGACGGACAGAAAGACATCACCGTCGAGCGCCGTCGCTACCGCGAGCTGCTCGCCGCCTCGCTCGACGAGATACTCGCCGACGAGCTGCCCGACATGAAGACGTGCGTCGAGGCCAAGCTCTTCGGTATAGGCTTGGAGAGCTACACCGTCGGGTCGATGGACTTCTACGAAGGCTACTGTGCCACACGCAAGGTCATATACACCCTCGACACGGGTCACTACGAGCCCACCGAGAACGTCGCCGACAAGGTGGCGTCGCTGCTACTCTATGTGCCCGAGCTGATGCTGCATATCAGCCGCCCCATACGCTGGGACTCCGATCATGTGACCATCATGAACGACCAGACACTGGACCTCTTCAAGGAAATCGTCCGTGCCGACGCGCTCCAACGCGCACATATCGGTCTCGACTATTTTGATGCCTCCATTAATAGAATAGGTGCCTACGTCATCGGCACGCGCGCTACACAGAAGTGCCTGCTGCAGGCTCTGCTGGAGCCACTGGACACTCTGCGCCGCTACGAGGCGACCGGCCAGGGCTTCGAGAAGCTGGCTCTGCTGGAAGAGATGAAGTCGCTACCCTTCGGCGCCGTATACGACTACTTCAACCTGAAGAACGGAGTACCCGTAGGCGAGGAGTTCATTGGATGCATTCAGCAGTACGAGAAAGAAGTGACGGGGAAGCGGTTGTGAATGTGTTGTTGTGTCACCCGCGTTAGTGGCTGACGCGTCGGCACTCCCACAGAAATGCCGGAGGCTGCGTGGCGTGCCGTCGGCTCGGCCGACAACACCGCTGAAATAAATCAAACAAAACGAATAACGACTGTTTCGAAGAAACGAACTATAAAACTATGAAACAAGGAAGTCTGAAAAGCACCATCGCCGTTTCGCTGACCAACTATCTTGATGCTGGAGCCATTGTCGCGGGAGCCAGCGGGTTGACGCTGTGGCAGCATTATCTCGGTTTGAGCGAGGTGCACCTAGGTTGGCTCAACTTCATCAGTGCCAACTGTCTGGGTGCCGCCCTGGGCGCCGTCATCGGCGGGTTGCTGGCCGACAGGTACGGGCGCAAGTTCATCTACACCTACAACCTGTTGGTCTACATGCTGGGCGTACTGCTCGTCATGCTCTCCGTCAACTTTCCGATGTTGCTCGCGGGATTCCTCGTCACCGGCATCTCGGTAGGCATCGGTGTGCCAGCTTCGTGGACTTATATCTCCGAGAGCTCGGAGAGCGGCAACCGTGGTCGTAACATATGCATCTCGCAGATGTCGTGGGGCGTCGGCCCGATGATCATCCTGCTGCTGGGCATGTTCTTCGCCCCCGACGGCTACCTGTTCGGCTGGGTCGAAAGCATCACCCACGCCATAGGCGGTGCCGACCTGTCGCAAGAGGCCGTCAATGTGTTCAGCTCGCGCATCGTGTTCTGCTCTTTACTGATTGTGGCGTTCATCGCGTGGAACCTACAGCGCAAACTGGAGGAAAGTGCCGAGTGGAAGGTCAGCCAAGAGAACGCCAAGGCGAAGGACGAGAACACGTGGCTTTGGCACGCCTTCAAGGTGCTGTTCACCAACAAGACCGCCATCAAGACCGTCGCGTTTCTGGCCACCATCTACCTGACGTGGAACCTCGTGGCGTCGGTGCTTGGCTTCTTCCAGCCACACATCTACGAGACGGCGGGCGGCATCAGCAACGAGCAGGCCAACTGGATGAACTGCATCCAATGGGCCATCATCGTCGCCGTGACTTTCGTCACCTCGAAAATCATCGACAAGGTGAGCCACAAGCTGATCTATGTCTTGGGTCTTTTAGTCGCCATCAGCGCGTGGGTCATCATCGTGACCGTCGGCGTGAGCGGCACCGCCGGACTGTGGATCTTCACCATACTGTGGGGCATCGAGGGCGGCTTGTCGGTGCAGATCTTCTACGCCCTGTGGGGCTCGGAGCTGTTTCCCGCCAAATTCCGCGCCGGCGCACAAGGGCTGATGTTCTTCGTCGTCAGGGGGCTCTCGGCCGTCTGGGGGCTGACGTTCACCTACATATACGGCGAGAACGGCGAAGGCTTTACCGTGGCGGCCTACTGCATGATAGCCCTGCTGCTCGTCTCGCTCGTCGTGGGTTTCACAGGGTGTCCCGAAACCCGCGGCAAGTCCCTACAGCAAATCACAATAGAAAGATATGGAGAGGATATTGTTTAATCGTTTAATTGTTGTCGACAACAGTTCAACAATTCAACATTTTTGGCAGTTCAACACATCAACAACATGAATAGCATTTTAGACAACAACGCCGAACTGAAGTGCCGCATCGAACAGGTGGCGGAGGTGGCGGGATATCTCTGGCAAAAAGGGTGGGCCGAGCGCAACGGCGGCAACATCGTCGTCAACGTCACCGAACAACTTTCAACTCTCAACTACTCTAAACTCTCAACTCCAAACTCAAAAGCCCCCATCGGGACGACCCTACCTCACCTCAAAGGCTGCTATTTCTTCTGCAAAGGCACCAACCGCCGCATGCGCGACCTCGCCCGTCGGCCGATGGACAACGGCTCCATCATCCGCATCACCGACGACTGCGCCCATTATGAAATCATTGCCGACCAGCCCGTGACGCCCACCTCCGAACTGCCGTCGCACCTCATGGTACATGACGACATGATTGCCAAAGGCTCACCCTGCAAGGCCTCGCTCCACACCCATCCTATCGAACTTGTGGCGATGACGCACCACCATCCGTTTTTGGAGAAAGACGTGCTGACGCGGCTCCTATGGTCGATGATACCCGAGACACGGGCCTTCTGCCCCAAGGGACTCGGCATCGTGCCCTATCTGTTGCCGTCGAGCGTCGCGCTGGCGCGAGCCACCCTCGACAGGCTGGGCGAGGGCTATGACGTGGTGATGTGGGAGAAGCACGGCGTCTTTGCCGTCGACACCGACATCATGGCTGCCTTCGACCAGGTGGACGTACTCAACAAAGCCGCCCAGATATACCTCAACGCACGCAGCATGGGCTTCGAGCCGGAAGGCATGAGCGACATGCAGATGCAGGAGCTGGCGACATTGATAGGTTGACGAATGCGTTAATTTGTGAATTTGTGAATTCGTGAGTCAGGCTGCGCAAGCGACTGACACATTAACGAATTAACACATTAACGAATTCATGATAATTCGTGTTTTAATATTATTTTTCATGCGTCTGTGTTTAAATAAAAGATTTTTATGTAAATTTGCATTTCGACAAGACAGATGATTATGGAACAGCAACTGTTGATATACAACACTTTAAGTCGTCAGAAGGAGCTCTTCAGGCCTATCACCGAAGGACGTGTAGGCATGTATGTATGCGGTCCAACGGTATATGGCGACGCGCACCTTGGGCATGCACGTCCTGCCATCACTTTCGACGTGGTGTTCCGCTACCTGAGTCACCTTGGCTACAAGGTGCGCTATGTGCGCAACATCACCGACGTGGGGCACCTGGAGCACGATGCCGACGAGGGAGAGGACAAGGTTGCGAAGAAGGCGCGGCTGGAGCAGCTGGAGCCCATGGAGGTGGTGCAGTACTACACGGGGCGATACCATGCCGCCATGGAGCGTCTGAACGTGCTGCCGCCCAGCATCGAGCCCCATGCCAGCGGCCACATCATGGAGCAGATAGCCCTGGTGCAGCAGATACTGGATGCGGGCTATGCCTACGTCAGCAATGGCTCGGTATATTTCGACGTGCGCAAATACCAGGAGGACACCGGCAGGTACGGACAGCTTAGCGGACGTGTCATCGACGAGATGCTGGCCACCACGCGCGAGCTGGACGGGCAGGACGAGAAACGTTTCCCGGGCGACTTCGCGCTGTGGAAGAAGGCCGCGCCGGAGCACATCATGCGGTGGCCCTCGCCGTGGAGCGACGGCTTCCCCGGCTGGCATGCCGAGTGCACCGCGATGGGTGCCAAATACCTGGGCTCGCCGTTCGACATACACGGTGGCGGCATGGACCTCGTCTTCCCGCACCACGAGAGCGAGATAGCACAGTGTGTGGCATCCACCGGACACGCCCCCTGCCGCTACTGGATGCACAACAACATGATCACCATCAACGGACAGAAGATGGGCAAGTCGTTGGGCAACTTCATCACGCTCGACGAGTTCTTCGCGGGGAGCCACAAGGACAAGGACGGCGACGAGATGCTCGACAAGGCCTACAGTCCCATGACCATCCGTTTCTTCATACTCCAGGCCCACTATCGCTCTACCGTCGATTTCAGCAACGAGGCGTTGCAGGCCGCCGAGAAGGGCTACAGCAGGCTGATGGAGGCCTACAAGGCACTGGGGCGTCTGAAGCCCTCGCCGGACGCCACAGACAGGTCCGACGTGGCCGGCCTGCGCCAGAGGTGCTACGATGCCATGAACGACGACATTGCCACCCCGACGGTCATCAGTCACCTGTTCGAGGCTGCCAAGATCGTCAACAGTGCCGCCGACGGACTCGTAGGGCTCACACGGGCCGACCTCGACGAGCTGCGGTGGCTGTTCGACACCTTCCTGTTCGATGTGCTAGGCATGAGCGACGAGGCTGCCGGAGGCAGCAACACCGACCTTGTGGACGGGCTGATGCGGATAATACTCGACATACGCGCCACCGCCAAGGAGAGCAAAGACTGGGCCACCAGCGACAAGATACGCGACATGCTCGGTGCCCTCGGCGTCACCGTCAAGGACGGCAAAGACGGCGCCACGTACAGTTATTGAACTGCCAAAAGGAGCCTCCTCTAAATCTCCCCCTAAAGGGAGAGACTTGGAAGCCTCCCGAGACCTCCGAGACCTCCGAGCTCCCTCTCACTCCCCCCTCACTCCCCCTCACTCCCC